>Ga0209344_10000098_pt1 | contig 185123 bp, 178 predicted proteins | sample Cruoilmetagenom6_FD_187293 | JGI IMG/M metagenome (GOLD analysis project Ga0209344, IMG submission 187293) | Oil polluted marine microbial communities from Coal Oil Point, Santa Barbara, California, USA - Santa Barbara Oil Seep Sample 6 (SPAdes)... | ecosystem: Environmental > Aquatic >...
ACGCTTTTATACAGCATTTAATACTGCGTTTAAAACAACCACCCAGAAATACACTAATTCCTTAGGGTTTTTGATAAAGCATAAATGGATTACCTTTTTGGTTTTGGTACTTGCTGGAGCAGCTATTTTCTGGGCAGATAGTACTATCCCAACAGGATTTGTACCTACAGAAGACAGAGGGGTGATTTTTGTAAATGCCGAATTGCCACCTGGTTCTTCTCTAGACCGCTCGTATGAAGTTTCAGAAACACTTTATGGGCAAATGCAAAGTGTGGAAGGAATTAGAACCGCAACTGTAATTGCAGGTCGAAACTTCTTCTCAGGCGCGGGTAGCTCGAATGCAATGGGCTTTATTATTCTTGATGATTGGGAAGATCGAGAAACAGATGAAACTTCGGTAGAAGGAATAATTGCTCAATTAAACCAAAAAGCGGCTACCATTAGCGACGCCAATATTATTTATTTTACGCCTCCTAGTGTTCCCGGATTTGGTAGTGCAGATGGGTTTGAAATGCAATTAATAGATCGTACTTCTGGTGAATTAAAAGACTTAGATGAAACGGCAAATCAATTTGTGGGCGGTCTTTTTCAAAGACCGGAAATTGCATTTGCTTCCAATCCTTTCAGCACCAATTATCCACAATTGCAAATGGACATCAATGTTCCAAAAGCGAAGGAAGCTGGCGTTAGCATTAGTGATATATTGGGGACGTTACAAGGCTATGTAGGAGGAATTTATACTGCCAACTTTAGCCGTTTTGGAAAACAATTTAGGGTATTTGTTCAAGCCTTACCTGAAGATCGTGTTGATCAACAAAGCCTGAACAGTATGTTTCTGAAAACCCCTAGTGGCGAAATGGCACCTGTTTCACAGTTTGTAACCTTAAACAGAATATATGGTCCACAAACAGTAACCCGTTTTAATTTGTTCAACTCTGTTGCGATAAACGGATCGGCTGCCTCTGGCTATAGTTCAGGAGATGCAATTGCTGCTATTGAAGAAGTTGCTGAACAGAACCTGCCTAATGAGTATGATGTTGCCTTCTCTGGGCTTACAAGGGAAGAAATTGCTTCTTCTGGCCAAGCAGGGGTTATATTTTTATTGAGTATTGTTTTTGTGTACTTTTTATTAGCCGCACAATATGAAAGTTATTTACTGCCATTTTCAGTAATCCTCTCATTACCTATTGGTGTAGCAGGAGCCTATTTCACAACTTGGATGGCAGGACTGGAAAACAACATTTACTTTCAGATTGCTTTAATTATGTTAATCGGACTGTTAGCTAAAAATGCAATTTTAATTGTGGAGTTTGCCATACAGCGACGTAAGGAAGGAATGTCCTTGACCGATGCGGCCATTGATGGGGCAAGAGTGCGTTTACGTCCTATTTTAATGACCTCTTTCGCCTTTATTTTAGGATTAATGCCATTAGTGTTGGCAAGCGGTGTTGGAGCCGAAGGAAACCGATCTATTGGTACTGGAGCCGCTGGAGGACTGTTAATAGGAACTATTATAGGTGTATTTATAATACCTATCCTGTTTATCATGTTCCAATGGTTGCAAGAAAAAATCGGTAAAAAACCAGAAGCTGTGGAAGCTAACTAATTCTGAAAAAATAAAAAATGAAACGATTTAAGATATATAAAATAGTTACGGTAGGATTGGTTTTCTTAACACTACAATCATGTTTTGTAGCAAAAGAATATAACAGACCAGAAACTGTTGTAGAAGCTGAATATTACCGAACGGATAAATTGCCTCAAGACAGTCTGTCTATGGCTTCAGTTTCTTGGAAAACGTTGTTTACTGATGCGCAACTTCAAAATTATATTGAAGAAGGGTTACAAAATAACATCGACATCCGTATTGCCATACAACAAGTTTTAGCGGCTGAAGCTTACTTAAAACAAGGTAAAGCAGGTTATTTTCCTACGTTAAATGGAAATGCGACCTATACCCGCCAAGAACTTTCAGAAAACAGTCAGTTTGGAGGCCAATTTTCTACCTTAGATCAATATCAATTGAGCGGAGGACTTTCGTGGGAAGCCGATATCTGGGGAAAAATACGCAGTAACAAACGTGCTTTTCAAGCTTCTTATTTACAAACCGTTGCGGCTCATAAAGCTGTTAAAAGTAGATTGGTAGCGAATATTGCATCGACCTATTATCAATTATTGGCATTGGATGAGCAAATACAAATTACAGAAGAAACCATCGAAACCCGATCCAATAGTTTGGAAACAACCGAAGCTTTAAAAGAAGCCGGTAATGTAACCGAAGTAGGTGTTAAACAAACCGAAGCACAATTATACACTGCTCAAGCCATACTAATCGACTTAAAAAATGAAGCGAGATTATTAGAAAATACCATGTCTATTTTATTGGGAAGCCCAGTGAAAGAAATCACTCGGGGTGAATTGGATAAGCAACAAATAAATACCGAACTAAAAACAGGCGTTCCTGCTCAATTGTTAAGCAATCGTCCCGATGTAATTGCCGCAGAATACAATCTTGTGAATGCTTTTGAGCTAACCAATGTAGCAAGAAGCAGTTTTTATCCTTCGCTTACCTTAACAGCAACAGGAGGATTGCAAAGCTTGGATGTAGACGATTTATTCAGTGCTAGTTCTTTATTTGCAACAATTACAGGAGGGTTAATGCAGCCTATTATTAACGGCCGAAAAATACGAACTCAATACGAAGTATCGCAAGCGCAACAAGAACAGGCTCGTTTGAACTTTAAGTTCGCAATTTTAAATGCTGGCAAAGAAGTTTCAGATGCGATGTATTCGTATGAAGCAGCTACCGATAAAATTGAGGTAAAAGAAAAAGAAAATGAAGCCTACTCTTTAGCAACAGATTATTCCCAAGAATTGTTGGATAATGGGTTGGCAAACTACTTAGAGGTTTTAACTGCCCGTGAAAATGCGTTAAACTCAAGTTTAGATTTAGTAAATGCAAAAAATAGCCAGTTACAAGCCATTGTTAACTTGTATGAAGCCTTAGGTGGCGGCTGGCAATAGATCATAGTTTTCATGATTGGTTGATTGTTGATTCCTGCTCTGTAGCAATGCAGGGCGGGAATTTTTTTTATAAGAAAGTATGCAAAATGACGACGAAAAAATAATAGTTAAAACACTAGATCTTTTTAAAAAGTTTGGTGTTAAAAGTGTGTCTATGGATGATATTGCTTCAGCATTAGCCGTATCTAAGAAAACGCTGTACACACATTTTGACAGCAAAGACCTGCTTATTGAAAAGACTATCTTTTATATTTTTACGGAACATTTCAAAAAAATAGATCGTATACTCGAAAAAGATCTATCGCCTCTTCAAAAAATTATCCTTATTTATCGCTACGGAATCAATCAAATGATCTCGTATGATCCTGCTTTTTACTTCGAATTAAAAAAGTATCATATTTCGGCTCATAAACACTATGAAGGCCATAAAAATGATATTATTTTTAAAACAATTTTAAGCTTATTAAAAGAAGCACAAGAGCTGAACGAAATCAGACAAGATGTAAACCTGAATCTTTTTTGTGAAATTCATCTCTATAAAATTGATGAAATTTTAGCCGATCCAGACTTCAACACTCAATATTCAACTCAGCAAATGTTGAACCATTTGGTCATTTATAATTTAAGAGGAATTGTCGTCGATCCTTTATTATTCTCTTACTTACCGTAATGAAAACCCTTTTGCTGCCCACCACGGATGTATTTCAATGGCTAAACGACCTGCTTTCACCATAGGATCCATATTGGCCAAACTATCTGCCATTTTTTGAGTTGGCACATTATAAATAGTAATACCGCGAATATCGCCATCATCACCAAAAGGTCCCGAAATATCTGCAAAACCTTTTTCGTACATACTCCCTAAGTGCGCTAAATGTAATTTTTGAAGACTATCGGCTTCCTTTTTATTTTGCGATCTATTAGCACCTCGTTTTAAAAAGGCTATGAAATATTGTTGCATCAAAACGGTGTCCCCGGTTTTTTCATCTACATAATCAAATATCTGGTAACCATCGTTTGTTAGATTCTCTTTAAGTTGCGCTACTGATTCTTTTTTAGCTTCCAAAACTTGCGCTTCTTGCTCTACAAAGGTGTTTTCTTCTTCTTTTTCTTTTACATTGTTACAGCTGCAAAAGACTATTAATATAGCTACTAGCGTAATTTTAGTTTTCATCATTCCAATTTTTAAAAGGGTTTTTGCTTAATTGTGAATTATAATACTTTGTTTCTCCGGTAACTTCCTTTCCTATCCAATTGGGTATGGTGACTGTTTCTTTTTCTTCTGAAAGTTCAACTTCAGCAATAATCAATCCTTCGTTAGCATCAAAAAATTCATCCACTTCAAAAATGTGGTTAGCAGCTTTCACTTCGTGACGTATTTTATCTATTTTCCCAGGTTCGCAAATTTTCAACAAGGCTTCTGCTTCTTCGACAGTTATTTGTTTTTCCCACTCAAATCGGCTAGTTCCCGTTTCATTTCCTATGCCCTTTACCGTAATAAATCCTTCGGAGCCTTTTATTCTCACACGTACCGTTCGTTCGGGATCTGTATTTAAAAAGCCTTGTACAATTCTAGTTTTTTTAAACGCGAGTTCTTTAAATGCTTCAGAAGTCACTAAAAATTTCCGTTCTATTTCAATCATGCTTTTGCTATCTTTTTAATATCATCTGAAGGAATTCTCGTTTCAGAATACGGTTTATATAGTAAGTTTTGCATTGCCTTAGCGATGGTTTCCGGTTCAATCATTTTATATTTTTTCGGAATTAAAAACCCAAATACCTTCGCAAAAAACTGCGCAATAGACTCTCCAGTTCTGTTTTCACTTCGGTCACCACCAATTAATGAAGGCTGTAAGATATATGTTTCTGAAATATTCTGCTGCAAAACATCGCATTCCATTTCACCTTTTACTTTGTTGTAGAATACGCTACTTTCTGGGTTTGAGCCTAAGGCTGAAATTACAATAAACTTGGAAATTGAATTCTGTTTAGCCAATTTCGCCGCTGTAACAGGAATACCATAATCTATTCTTTTATACGTTTCTTTATCAGGTGTTTTCGATTTTGTCGTTCCAATGCAACAAAAAACAACATCGCCTGTAAAGTGTTCTGTTTGGCTTTCTAACTCAAACATATCGACTAGATGTTCTTCTACTTTTGGGCTTTTTACGTTACTTGAACTTCGTGAAAACAATTTTATGGTTGAAATTGAATCGTCATTAAGTAACCGCTGAAGCAATATACTACCCGTTAAACCAGTTGCTCCTAAAATAATTGCTGTTTTGGCCATTTTCTTGTGTACTTTACTACTAAGATATTATAATTTTATAAAATGAACGAGTCTCTGCCCATTCGTAAAATAATCCATGTAGATATGGATGCTTTTTATGCTTCAGTAGAACAGCTGGACAACCCCGAATTACGAGGTAAAGCCATTGTTGTGGGTGGAAGCAGTAAGCGCGGTGTGGTAAGTGCTGCGAGTTATGAAGCCCGAAAATTTGGGGTGCGATCAGCTATGAGCAGTGTAACTGCAAAACGCCTTTGTCCCCATCTAATTTTTGTAAAAAGTAATTTTGATCGGTATCGAGAAGTTTCGCAACAAATCCGGAAAATCTTTCATGACTATACAGATCTAGTCGAGCCTTTATCGTTAGACGAAGCCTATTTAGATGTTTCAGAAAATAAAAAAGGAAATCCTAGTGCTACGTTAATTGCTAAGGAAATCAGACAGAAAATTAAAGAGAAGACCGGGTTGAATGCTTCTGCAGGGATTTCCATAAATAAGTTTATTGCCAAAGTTGCGAGTGACATCAATAAACCTAACGGACAAAAAACCGTTCCGCCGGAAGAAGTACTCGACTTTTTAGAAAAACTGGATATTAAAAAGTTTTACGGTGTAGGGAAAGTGACCAAGGAAAAGATGTACCGTCATGGAATTTACACGGGGGAAGATTTAAAATCTAAATCAGTTGAATATTTAACCGAACACTTCGGAAAAAGTGGTGGTTATTATTACCACGTGGTTCGGGGAGTTCATAACAGCGCCGTAAAACCTACTAGAACCCGAAAATCGTTAGCTGCTGAGCGGACCTTTTCAGAAAATATTTCTTCAGAAGTGTATATGCTAGAACGCCTTGAAACGATTGCCGAGGAAGTAGAAAGACGCCTTACCAAAAGTAACGTGGCCGGAAAAACCATTACCCTCAAAATTAAATACAGCGATTTCACGTTACAAACAAGAAGCAAGACGTTACCGTTTTATATTTCGAGCAAGTCACTAATGCTCGAAGCTGTTAAAGATTTGTTATTTCAAGAGAAAATGAAAAATTCGGTGCGATTATTGGGGATTTCTTTATCGAACCTCAATAACGATAAAAAAGAGCAACAGCCCGAACCTGAGGAAAGTATAGACGTTCAACTAAAACTTGATTTTTAAAATATGCAATAAGACTACTTGAATCTAATTAATAATTTCAAAAACCCATCTATTATGAAAAAAGTAGCTTATTCTCTATTCGTTTTAGCCGTAACCATCACGGTATTATCTTGTAAAAACGAAACAAAATCAAATGAATCTTCAGAAATTTCAGAAGAAACTAACAATTTAGCTTTAGCTGAAAAAGAAACCAAAACTACACCAGATTTTCTCTACGTAACCGCTTCAAGCGGACTTACTCTGCGAAAACATGACAATTTAAACAGTGATAAATTAGGCGTAATGCCGTACGGAACTAAGATTAAGGTAATAGCCCCAGAAAATGAAGAAACGATGACCATTGGTGGTATTAGAGGTGCGATGCATGAGATAGAATACAATCAGAAAACTGGCTATGCTTTTAACGGGTATCTTTCCAGATTTTTTCCTCCTGAAGAAGACATAAATGCCAAAATATACGCTGATGATTTAAAAGGACAGTTCCCGGAAGTTTCATTTACAGAAACCAGCGGCGGAACGGCTAGTAAACCTACAAATACTGAAACATTAGTGCTCCCAACAGACAAGTGGCACGAAGCATTCTACATTGCAGCCGAGTTGTTCGATATTCCGAAGAGTTTTGCATTCCCCACCCCAAAAGGAAGCAAGGAAGAAACTATTAAAGAGAAGGACCCTAAAAGTGGTACTTGGACAAGCCAGTTAACTGTGAATAGAAAAGACAATAGTCTAGAAAAAATAAATTATGACTATCGAACTGAAGGCTTCGGCTATTCTGTAAATATTACCAAAGAAGGAAAGGAAATGAAATTAGAACGCACCGAAGTGTCAGACTAAAATTTGTAAAAAAGTAAAAAGTCGAGTTTAAAACTCGGCTTTTTTTTATTTAATCAATGATACCCTTAACGTATTTACCATTCCTTTATCTGAAATGGGCATAGCCGCAAGGTTAATTAGATAATCGCCTTTGTTTACGTATCCTTTATCTCGCGCAATTTTGTTTACATCGTCAACTGTTTCATCGGTACTCACAAATTTATCATAGTAAAAAGCTTTTACGCCCCACAATAAATTTAATCGTGATAAAATACGTTTGTTAGATGTAAATGCTAAAATGTTCGCGTCTGGTCGCCAAGCCGAAATTTGAAAAGCTGTATAACCACTGTTGGTTAACGTACAAATGGCAGTCGCATCAATTTCATTTGCCATAGTTGCGGCATGATAACAAACCGATTTGGTAACATAGCGATTGGTTCTAATTTGTGGCGGCTGGTGTGGTACCGTAATTAAGTTTGAGTTTTCCACACTTTTGCAGATATTGGCCATCGTTCTAATAACTTCAACTGGATATTTACCTACGGAGGTTTCTCCACTTAACATAACAGCATCGGCACCATCCATTACCGAATTGGCAACGTCATTCACCTCAGCACGAGTTGGTGTTAATGAGGTAATCATCGTTTCCATCATTTGTGTAGCGATAATTACAGGAATTCTAGCTCGTTTTGCCGTTAGCACCAATTCTTTTTGAATTAGCGGTACTTCTTCAGCTGGAACTTCTACTCCCAAGTCACCTCTCGCAACCATTAAACCGTCGCAATAAGCAACAATTTTATCGATGTTTTGTACAGCTTCGGGCTTTTCAATTTTAGCGATAATCGGAATTTTATATTCACAATGTGCTTCAATAATAGCTTGTAGCTCTTTTAAGTCTTCTGCGTGGCGTACAAATGATAAGGCAATCCAATCTACGTCTTGTTTTACTGCAAAAACTGCGTCTTTTTTATCCTTATCTGTAAGTGCTGGTAACGAAATATTGGTGTTGGGTAAGTTTACACCTTTTCGAGAACGCAAGGGCCCTCCTTGAATTACTTTAGCCTTAACTTCATCTTTCCCATTGGTTTCAATTACTTCAAAAATAAGCTTCCCATCGTCTAGCAAAATTCGTTCGCCAGCATTAACATCTTTAGGGAAACTATCGTAATTCATGTACACCCTTTCACTTGTGCCCTCAAACTCTTTTCCGGTACAGAAACTAATTTTATCTCCCGGATTTACAATCACTTCTTCCTTCATGATGCCCACCCGTAGTTTAGGACCTTGCAAATCACCCAGAATAGCTGGGGTAATACCCAATTGCTCCCCTACTTGTCTAATAGTTACGATGCGTTTTTTTACATCTTCGTATTTGGCGTGAGAAAAGTTTATGCGAAAAACATCCACCCCTTCCAAAATCATTTTTTTTATAATTTCCTTTTTGGTGGTCGATGGGCCTAAGGTGGCGACTATTTTAGTTCTTTTTAATTTCTGCATTAATTGAATATTAAATTGTTTTTAGACTTTATATGTTCACTATCTATAAGGTAAGAAGAAATAATGGATTTTATTTTATTTGCTTCTGAAAGCAGCTTATTTATTGAAACCTGGTTGTGTTCGGAAGTAATTTTTAAAAAATAATCCACTTTTTTATACTCCGGAATTAAATAGGTGGTTATGTATTCTTCCGAAGCATTTGAACCAAATAATCCTCCGCTGGCTGTTGTATTTGCAGTTGCAGATTTACAAGTGTTTGAAACGAGATCATACACCATGTAATTTGTGGTGTCTTCAAATTCAAACAACGGAAACTGCACTTCTAATCCATCCTTTGAAAATTCAAGATCTGTTCTTCGCCGTTTTAACCGTAATTGTAAGTATTTATTTAAGTAGAACGCCATTTTATAGGGCTCCACACCACAGTGAATAGCTAGTATTTGAAAATCTTCCCTAAAATCGTTTTCGAGCACTAATTTATGTTTACCCATAACGGATTTTAGCATAAAAATAAGGATACTTTAGGTAATTAACGAAAGGCTTAGTTTAATTCTTTGTCAATTTTTGACTGAAACTTATAATAAGCTCTTTTAGCGGCTCGTTCTTCAGCTTTCTTTTTTGAAGTAGCACGTGCCTTGGCAATGGTTTCATTTTCTAGTTGAAGTTTAACAGCAAAGTGCTTTAACTCATCTTTGCCAGTGTCTTCATATACATGAAACTTGAAGTGTTGTTTACTTTTTTGGCACCATTCAATAAATAAACTTTTATAGCTTATTATCTTGCCTTCCAAGCGTTCAATATCAACATAAGGTTTAATAACCCGTTTATAAATAAACTTTTCACAATAGTTATATCCACGATCTAAATAAATGGCTCCGACTAAAGCTTCAAAGATATTTCCGTGAATGTTTCCTCCAAATTGATCAGAAGAAACGGAGGATTTTAAAAACTTGATAAGGTTTAAGTCCCGTCCTAATTCATTTAAATGTTCGCGGCTTACTACTTTGGATCGCATCTTAGTAAGATATCCTTCATCGCCGGAAGGTACTTTGCCAAAAAGATGAGCAGCAATTACCGCTCCCAACATAGCATCTCCTAAAAACTCTAAACGCTCATAGTTTTGGGGTTGACCGTCATTATTCTTCTCGTGAAGCGATCTATGGGTAAAAGCTTCATTATAGATTGAGATATCCTTGGGCTTAAAACCCAATATTTTTTTAATTGCATGAAAAAAATCCCCGTCGGTTGAATTTCGGGAATTAAATATGTTTTTAATGGATGCCATCTAGTATTTATGCGTCCAGTTTTTTGAACAGCACACAGGCATTGTGCCCTCCAAAACCAAAAGTATTGCTCATTGCTACTTTAATTTCACGTTCTTGAGCTTTATTAAGGGTAAGGTTAAGAGATGGATTTATATTTTCATCAACCGTAGTATGATTAATGGTAGGTGGCACCACACTATTTTCCATTGCTAAAATGGAGGCAATCGCCTCAATAGCTCCTGCAGCACCTAATAAGTGCCCAGTCATGGATTTAGTAGAATTAATATTAATGTCTTTAGCATGTTCACCAAAAACACTGGTAATTGCTTTTAATTCGGCAACATCACCTAAGGGTGTTGATGTACCATGTGTATTAATAGTATCTACTTGATTAGGGCTCATCCCTGCATCACGTAAACAATTAAGCATTACACGCTCTACACCAATACCATCTGGATGTGGAGCTGTCATATGGTGGGCATCGCTAGACATTCCGCCACCAACAACTTCAGCATATATTTTAGCACCGCGTTTTTTTGCGTGTTCGTATTCTTCAAGAATTAATGCTCCTGCTCCTTCCCCTAATACAAATCCGTCACGGGTAGCATCAAAAGGTCTTGATGCGGTTTCAGGACTATCGTTTCGGGTAGAAAGGGCATGCATAGCATTAAAACCTCCCATACCAGCTTTTGTTACTGCCGCTTCACTACCACCAGTTACAATGACATCGCAATGCCCTAACCTAATATAGTTTAAAGCATCAATCATTGCATTGGCAGAAGAAGCACACGCAGAGACCGTTGTATAGTTAGGCCCCATAAAGCCGTGTTTAATAGAAATATTACCAGGGGCAATATCAGCTATCATTTTAGGGATAAAGAAGGGGTTGAAACGTGGTGTTCCATCCCCTTCTGCAAAGTTTATTACCTCATTTTGAAAGGTTTCAAGTCCGCCAATACCAGCACCCCATATAACTCCTACACGAAATTTATCAACGTCGTCTAGGTTTATTCCCGCGTCTTTAATAGCTTCATCTGAAGATACTAAAGCATATTGGGCAAAGCGATCCAGTTTTCTGGCTTCTTTCCTATCAAAAAAATCTTCTGGTTTAAAGTCTTTCAGCTCGCAAGCGAATTTAGTTTTGAACTTTTCAGCATCAAAATAAGTAATAGGGGCACACCCGCTCTTTCCATTGATTAATGCTTCCCAATAATCAGGAATGTTATTACCAATAGGCGTAAGTGCTCCAAGACCTGTAACTACAACTCGCTTAAGTTCCATAAAGGACTAAATTTATTTAGCTTCTTCTATATATGAAACTGCTTGACCTACTGTAGCAATGTTTTCAGCTTGATCATCTGGAATTTGAATATCAAATTCTTTTTCGAACTCCATAATAAGTTCAACTGTATCTAAGGAATCAGCTCCTAAGTCGTTTGTAAAGCTTGCTTCGTTAACAACTTCGTTTTCGTCAACTCCTAGTTTGTCTACTATAATTGCTTTTACTCTTGATGCAATGTCTGACATAATCTTTGTTTTTTTAATTTAATTAAGTGGCAAAAATAAAATTTTTTAATTTAATACACCATTTTAAACCTAAAATGTGAATACCAATTTAAACATTTTTGGGAGAAGTAAAACCCTATTACCTTACTTTTGTTATTTATTTAATATTACTTCTTGAAAACCTCATTGTTATTTTGATGAAAAAACGCATTGTCATATTCGCTTCTGGTAGCGGTACCAATACCGAAAATATAATAAAATATTTTAAACAATCTAATGTTGGTGAAGTTGTTCTTGTACTGTCAAACAAGAAAAATGCCAAGGTGCTAGAAAAGGCTAAAAAACACAATATCAAATCCCTATACTTTAATAAGGAAAATTTATTTTCTGAAGGAGGCATTTTAAAAACGCTTCAAAAAACCAAACCAGACTTAATTGTATTAGCAGGCTTCTTATGGAAGTTTCCTGAATTAATTTTGGAGGAATACCCAAACAAAGTAATAAATATTCATCCAGCCTTGCTTCCAAAATATGGTGGAAAAGGAATGTATGGAAACTATGTTCACGAAGCAATTATTGCAAATAAAGAACCTGAAACTGGTATTACAATTCATTATGTGAACGCAAATTATGATGAAGGCGCAATTATATTTCAAGAAAAAACACCGCTTTCAGTAAATGAAACACCAAAAACGGTTGCTGAAAAAGTACATGCATTAGAATATGAACATTTTCCAAGAGTAATTGAAAAATTATTAATTGCTGAAAAAACTGATTAATGGCAAAGACCAAAAAATATTATGTCGTCTGGTTCGGAAACCCAACAGGTATTTTCCATAGTTGGAAGGAATGTAAAAAAGCCATTACAGGAGTCACCGGCGCACAATACAAAAGTTTTGAAAGTTTAAAAGAAGCTAAAATAGCGTACAATAAAGAATACGCAGACTATAAAGGAAAAAACACCAAAAAGAAAAAAACACTTACTAAAGAACAATTAGCTAAAATAGGGCAACCCAATTTATATTCCATCGCAGTTGATGCGGCTTCTAGTGGTAACCCAGGGAAAATGGAATACCGAGGCGTAGACACCCAAACGCATAAACAGTTGTTTCATCAAGGCCCTTTTCAGCAAGGAACTAATAATGTAGGTGAATTTTTAGCTTTGGTTCATGGGCTTGCTTATTTAAAGAAAATTAGTAGCGATCGTATTTTATATACGGATAGTAGGATTGCAATGGGTTGGATAAAACGAAAAAAGTGCAACACTAAATTAAAGAAGTCTTCAAAAAATAAATCGTTATTTGAATTAATTGCCCGAGCCGAAACTTGGCTTAAAACAAACACTTATTCCACCAAAGTGGTTAAATGGGAAACCAAAGCGTGGGGCGAAATTCCAGCAGATTTTGGAAGAAAGTAATAATCAAGCCCTTACACTTAGTTTAGTCTTCGTTAAAAACATATATTTTCTAAATTATTTCGTTAAATTTGCACCCTCAATTTAAAACCCTTTTATGAGCAAACTCGTTATAGTTGGTACCGTTGCTTTCGACGCTATTGAAACCCCTTTTGGCAAAACTGATAAAATATTAGGTGGCGCCGCTACATATATAGGACTGGCAGCTAGCCAATTTAATGCGGATGGCGCTATTGTTTCAGTTGTAGGTGGTGATTTCCCAGAGGAATATATCGCGATGCTGAAAAACAATAATTTAGATGTTTCAGGACTTGAAGTTATTAAAGAAGGAAAAACATTCTTTTGGAGCGGGAAATACCGTAACGATATGAATTCTCGCGATACTTTAGCGACTGAGTTAAATGTATTGGAGAATTTTCAACCTAAAGTACCAGAAAACTATACAGGTGCTGAAGTGGTGATGTTAGGAAATTTACATCCCCTCGTCCAATTAAGTGTGATTGAACAAATGGATTCGCCAAAATTGATTGTGCTGGACACGATGAATTTTTGGATGGATAACGCCTTAGCCGAATTAAAACAAGTTATTGCTAAAGTAGATGTTATTACGATTAACGATGAAGAAGCTAGGCAATTAACCGGTGAATATTCATTGGTGGTAGCAGCTCAAAAAATAAGAGAAATGGGGCCTAAATATGTGGTCATTAAAAAAGGAGAACACGGCGCATTATTATTTCATCATGAAGATGTTTTCTTTGCACCCGCACTACCCTTAGAAGAAGTTTTTGACCCAACTGGAGCGGGCGATACGTTTGCAGGAGGGTTTACAGGTTATTTGGCAAAAACCGCAGATTATAGTTTTGAAAATATGAAGAATGCCATCATTTATGGTTCGGCTTTAGCTTCGTTCTGTGTAGAAAAATTTGGAACAGAACGACTGGAGAGTCTCACAAAAAAAGAAGTACATCAGCGCTTGAAACAATTTCAAAGCCTAACACAATTTGATATAGAATTAACATAATAACGCGCCCTGAATTTTCGGGGCGTTTTTAATTGAACTAATTTTTCAGAAAAATGAGCGACGCGTTAAAGCACGAATGTGGAATAGCAATGGTACGATTGCTGAAACCGCTTGAATATTATAAAGAGAAATATGGAACTGCATTTTACGGAGTAAATAAAATGTACTTAATGATGGAAAAACAGCACAACCGTGGTCAAGACGGTGCCGGTTTTGCCAGTATTAAACTTGATGTAGACCCTGGAGAACGTTACATAAGCAGAGTACGTTCTAACAAATCGCAACCCATCCAGGATATTTTTGCTCAGATTAACGGTCGTATTAATGAGGAGTTTGAAAGACACCCAGAATACAAAAACGATGTCGCCGCTCAAAAGAAAAACATCCCTTACATTGGCGAATTGCTTTTAGGTCACGTTCGCTACGGAACTTTTGGCATTAACAGTGTAGAAAACGTACACCCCTTTCTTCGGCAAAATAATTGGATGCACCGTAATTTGATTATTGCCGGTAACTTTAATATGACGAATACTACCGAGCAGTTCAATAATTTGATCAAACTTGGGATGCACCCTAAAGAAAAAGCCGACACCATCACTGTGATGGAAAAAATTGGTCATTTTCTAGATGAAGGCGTTCGCAAACTTTATAAAAAATCGAAAAAGGCAGGATTGAATAAAATGGAAGCTTCTCCTTTTATTGCTGAAAACCTTAAAATTGAAAAAATACTTAAGAAGTCTGCTAGAGATTGGGACGGAGGCTATGCTATGGCCGGAATGTTGGGGCACGGTGACGGATTTGTATTACGCGATCCTGCAGGAATACGTCCTGCCTATTACTACAAAGACGATGAGGTGATAGTTGTTGCTTCAGAAAGACCAGCAATTCAGACTGTATTTAATGTGTCGTTTGAAGACATTAAAGAAGTAGAACCTGGACACGCTATTATCTTGAAAAAAGACGGTAGTTTTTCAGAAAAAAAGATACTAGAACCATTAGAGCGTAAATCTTGTTCGTTTGAGCGAATTTATTTTTCACGTGGAAGCGATGCTGAAATTTATGAAGAACGAAAAGAATTAGGGCGTTTGGTGATGCCAAAGGTTTTAAAAGAAATAAACCATGATACTGAAAACACCGTGTTTTCTTTTATTCCGAATACTGCTGAAACATCCTTTTACGGAATGCTGGACGCTGCCCAAAATGAACTGAACAAACAGAAAAATGAAGCCATTTTAGAGGAAGAAGGAAATTTAACCACTGAAAGGCTTCAGCAAATACAACAACATAAAATTCGCACCGAAAAAATTGCGATTAAAGATGTAAAACTGCGAACTTTTATTACCGAAGATAGCAGTCGTGATGACTTAGTTGCCCACGTATACGACGTCACCTACGGGGTTGTTAAACCAACAGACAATCTAGTTATTATTGATGATAGTATTGTACGCGGGACAACACTTAAAAAGAGTATCTTAAAGATGCTGGATCGATTAAACCCCAAACAAATTGTAGTCGTGTCATCTGCACCACAAATTCGCTACCCAGATTGCTATGGTATTGATATGGCACGTTTGGAAGGTTTAGTAGCTTTTCAAGCAGCATTAGCTTTGCATAAAGAACGCGGAACGTATGATGTTGTTGAAGAAATTTACCATAAATGTAAAGAGCAACTACATGTAAAAGATAAGGATGTTGTGAATCACGTGAAAGATCTATATGCTCCTTTTAGCGATCAAGAGGTTTCAGATAAGATTGCCGAAATTATTAGTGATAACAACATTAATGCTGATGTTAAATTGATTTTTCAATCGGTAGACGACCTGCACAAAGCTTGTCCTAAGAATTTAGGTGATTGGTACTTTACAGGTAATTACCCAACAAATGGTGGAAAGCGAGTGGTTAACAAAGCTTATGTTCATTTTTACGAAGGAAACCCAGAAAGAGCATACTAACCTGTTAAAAAACAGTGTAAATAGTTATTATTAAACACTTAATCGAGTTTATAAAACAGTTCGTCCAAAAGTAGGAAAAACCTTATTGTAGAACTGAAAATTTGATATATATTTGAATTATACCATAGCATAAGTAGGTTAAGTTTATGGTAAGATTTGGGGCAAAAAAAGGTGAACACTTGTTCACCTTTTTTTATGCGCCAAATTCGGGGTGGCGAGCTGTAGTCTATACTTAAATGACACTAACAGAAAATAAAGCGAGCCACTTACAATTTCATTTAAACACATATTTGCTTTTTTCAAGCCTGATTTAAATAATTATAACAAATTATTTTCATCGTATGGTTAAGCAGCCATCTACTAAGCTTCTTCAACAAACAGAGTTTATATAAAACAAAAAAAGCAAGCGATATATACACAGCTTGCTTTTTCTAAGTAAATTATTAGAAGGTTTAAGTTCGCAACATTCTATGGTATGTAGAATTGCAGTTAGAACCAAACCGAACTATATAATCTTTAAAAACAGTAAAGATATTTTTAGAAGTAGAAGTATCCACTTCGGTCAATGCGTGTTCAATATCCTGAAATTTACTATCTAACGTGTCAAGGTTCTTAACCAAATACCGTTTCTTTCTTTTATGGATAGATTTTTTACCATTTTTTTTCTTTCCAGATATTTCTTGAACTGAATACTTTACCTTCAGTATATAATATTTATTTTCATCATTGCTCATAACTCATTCATTTTTATCAACCCCAAATATATGAAAAATTTAATTACTTAACGTTAAATTTACATTAGCGTAACATTAATATAACTTTTAAAACCTGTTTATCAGATAAATATCAAAAAATATAAATTTTTAATAAATCATTCACATGTTTCACCTTCTCTGAAGGAAAATACCTAGCAAAAACATCTCTTTATCGAAAATTAAAGCTATTGGTCTAAAAAATAAACAATTAAACACTTAATAATATATATTTGAATCATACCATAGCATAAGTAGGTTAAGTTCATGGTAGATTTGGGGCAAAAAAAGGTGGATCTTTCCACCTTTTTTTATGCGCCAAATCTAAATGGGGTGGCGAGCTATAGACAAAACTTGAATCACAGTAAGAAAATCTAAAGCGAGCCGTTTCATATTTCTCCATGAACACTTATCCACCTTTTTTTATGCCATAAACCTAAATGGCGTGGCGAGTAATCGAAAAAACTTCACTCCCTGCTGAACAAACTTTAGTGCGAGCCGCTTTTTTATGTATAAATCTGATAGTCATTTCAACGACAGGAGAAATCCCACCCGCTTTTAACCCTCTGCTTTTCTATTTAAAAAATAGTTTTTAGTCAAACACGATTCTTCGTCCTTCAACTGAACATTCAAAAGTCATAAACAAAAAAATCCCACCGTTTACAGTGGGATTTTTTCTAATCTATAAACTCTACTTATTTATTCTGCTCATATCGTTTTGATACTTCATCCCAATCTATCACATTAAAGAATGCGTTTACGTAATCAGGTCTGCGGTTTTGGTAATTTAGGTAATACGCGTGTTCCCAAACATCTAACCCAAGTATTGGTGTTCCACCACAACCTACTCCAGGCATTAGTGGATTGTCTTGGTTAGGTGTAGAACAAACTTCTACTTTACCACCTTCGTGAACACAAAGCCAAGCCCATCCAGATCCAAACTGACCTTTCGCTGCTGTAGAAAATTTCTCTTTAAAATCTTCAAAGCTTCCATACGCACTGTTAATTGCTTCGGCTAATGCACCTGAAGGTTTTCCACCCCCGTTTGGAGACATTATTTCCCAAAATAGTTTATGGTTATAAAAACCACCACCGTTATTACGAACGGCTTTATCGTCCATATCAAGATTGTTCAAAATATTTTCGATTGTTTTTCCTTCTTGGTCGGTTCCTTCAATCGCTGCATTTAATTTATTGGTATATCCATTATGGTGTTTATCATGATGGATTTCCATAGTCTTAGCATCAATATGTGGTTCTAATGCATCAAATGAGTATTGTAATTTCGGTAATTCGAAAGCCATAATTATATCGTTTTTAGTTATTTATATTTTTTTGTTATGTTCATTATCAAAGGTACGCAGAAGAAGACATAAAAAATGTTATAAAATTTATAAGATTTTATAACCATATAGATTATATTGATTATTTGTGCAAATACACACACGATTCGCTACTTTTAAATAAAAAACAGCTTGAAAACAACTTCGCCATTCACTATTTACAACGCTGCCGCAGGAAGCGGTAAAACTTTCACCCTAGTAAAAGAATATCTAAGCCGTTTACTACTTTCAAAAAATGAAGGAAGCTATAAAAATCTATTGGCGATAACCTTTACCAATAAAGCGGTTGCCGAAATGAAACAGCGGATTATTTCAAATTTAGTTTCTTTTTCCTCGGAAACATCTCTTTCTTGTCCATCGGATATGATGACGCTTCTTGCTTCTGAAACAGGAATGAGTCTTGAGGAAATTCAAATTACTTCAAAAGCAATTATAAAGCATTTATTGCATCATTATTCGGCTTTTAGCGTAGAAACCATTGATCGCTTTAACCATCAATTACTTCGAACTTTTGCTCGTGACTTAAAACTTTCTTCAAATTTTGAAGTGAGTCTAGATACAGATCAATTATTGTCTGAAGCCGTAGATCAATTAATTAGCAAAGCGGGCGACGATAAAAAAATCACCAACGTCTTATTGGACTTCGCACTTGAAAAAACAGATAATGATAAATCGTGGGATATTGCCCTAGATATTACCAAAGCTTCTTCTTTGCTTTTTTCTGAAAATGAAGCCAAACACATTAAAAAACTAAAGCTACAATCCCTCGACAATTTTCTTTCGTTTAAAAAGCATTTGCTGAAACAACAAAAACAACTTTCAGAAAACATAATACAAGTTGCTTCCATTACCCTTAAAACAATAGCTGACAACGGATTGGATGAAAGCCACTTCAGCGGGAAATATTTATACAACTATTTTGTAAAGCTTTCTGAAGGCAATTTTGATGTTCCGTACGGCGCCAAATGGCAAGAAACCTTAGGCGAAAAACCCTTATACCCAGGACGTATAAAACCCCCAGAAAGCAATATTATGGACGGATTAGCACCAGAATTGGTTTCCGCTTTTTCAACGAGTAAAAAGTTGGTATTTCAGCTACAGTTAATTAATTCCATAGTAAAAAACCTCACCCCGCTTTCGGTTATCAATTTGGTGCAGCAGGAAATTGAAACTATTAAGGAAGAGAAAAACATCTTGCCTATTTCAGAATTTAATTCCATCATTAATAAAGAAATAAAAAACCAGCCTGCGCCTTTTATTTATGAACGGTTGGGAGAAAAATACCGTCATTATTTTATTGATGAATTTCAAGATACTTCCGAATTGCAATGGGAAAATTTAATTCCTTTAATTGAAAACGCATTATCGCAACAAGTAGCAAGTGAAGAAACAGGCTCGCTGTTATTGGTAGGCGATGCCAAACAATCTATTTATCGTTGGCGAGGCGGTAAACCTGAACAGTTTATGGATTTATATGGCGGCAAAACACCTTTTGCTGTTTCAAAAGCCGAGGTAGAAACCTTAGACACCAATTACAGAAGTTGTAAAGAGATTATCACGTTTAATAATTCATTTTTTACGTTTGTTTCAAAATACTTCGGCGATGCCGAACATACACATTTATACAAAATAGGAAACCAGCAAAAGCCCAATAAAAAAGACGGAGGCTATGTACAGATTGAGTTTATTGAAAAACAATCGGCTGCAGAAAAAGAAGAAAGCTATGCAAAATTGGTGTTACAAACCATACTTGAAGTAAAAGCCAGCGGTTACCAAGAACAAGATATTTGTATTTTAACACGTCGCAAAAAAGAGGGAATTGCATTAGGCTCTTGGCTTATGGAAAACGGGATTTCAATTGTTTCTTCTGAAACGTTATTGCTTCAATCCTCGCCCTTGGTTCAAGGATTAATTCAGACGCTTATTTATTCCTTACAACCTGAAAATGAAGAGGCAAAAATCAATATGCTCGATTTTATTCACGAACATCTTTCTATTTCAGAAGAAAAACATACATTTTTCACTCAATTTTTAAACCAACCTGCGGAAGAAGTAACGCAACTCTTACAGCAATACGAAATCAATTTTAATTCCAATTTTATACATTCAGTTTCTTTATACGAAGCTTTTGAGTATTGCATTCGTCAATTTAAATTAGAACCGAGTGCCGACGCCTATCTCTTCGGATTTATGGATTTGGTTTATGGGTTTGAACAACAACCATTAGCGTCAAAAATGGCCTTTCTAGAATATTGGGAAACCAAAAAAGAAAAAGCTTCGGTTGCCGCTGCCGAAACTACCGGAGCAGTGCGATTAATGACCATCCATAAAGCAAAAGGATTAGAATTTCCTATTGTATTATTCCCGTTTGCTGAAACCGATTTATACAAAGAAATAGAACCAAAAACTTGGTTTAAAGCCCCTGAAAACGATTTCGGTTTTGAAGAAGCGTTAATTAATTTTAATAGTAGTGTAGCAGAATTTGGCGAAGAAGGTGCTAAAATTTACGCAGACCGCAGAAACACATTAGAACTCGACAATTTAAACCTGCTCTACGTAACCTTAACAAGGCCTGTTGAACAGCTCTATATTTTTTCTGAAAAGCCAAGCAGCCTAAAAGATCAACCTAAGGATTTTAGTCAGTTGTTTGTGGAATACCTTAAACATGAACAGAAATGGAACGATGACCAATTGTTATATCAATTTGGTGAAAAAACACGGAAAGAACTAAAAGAAGAAGAAAATATTACTGAAACGGTTGCGCCTACATACATCAACACTTCACCAACAAGCCGTAACTTGAATATTGTAACCAAAGAAGCATTGCTTTGGGACACCGAAACCGAAGCTGCTATTTTAAGTGGAAATCTTTTTCACGATACAATGGCTGAAATTAAATATGAAAACGATGCTTCGGAAATATTAGAGAATATAAAAAAGCGAGCGATTGTTTCAGAAAGCGATTTTAAAATTTTAAAAGAAGCGGTTGATGCTTTAATACATGACGAGAAGTTAAACCACTTATTTCAACCTTCCGAAAAAGTAGAAAACGAACGAGATTTAATTACTTCAGAAGGAAAAATATTACGTCCCGACCGTTTAAATTTTCATCCCGACGGTAGCGTAAGTATTATAGATTATAAAACGGGAAGTCAATCTCAAAAACACAGGATTCAGATAAACCAATATGCAGCAGCGCTTTCAGAAATGAATTTTAAGATTGCTGAAAAAATCTTGGTTTATACTTCAGAAAATGGCATACTTATAAATAAAGCCTAACTTTGTTACTTGAAAAAAAATAGACATTATGTACGGAAAAATTAAAGAACACCTGCAAGAAGAACTTCAGGAAATAAAAAACGACGGATTATTTAAAAAAGAGCGCATCATCACCTCTCCGCAAGATGCCGCTATTACAATTTCGACAGGACAAGAAGTGATCAACTTTTGTGCTAACAACTATTTGGGGCTTTCTTCGCACCCAGACGTTATACAAGCAGCCAAGGACGCGATGGATACGCACGGTTTTGGTATGTCGTCTGTTCGGTTTATTTGCGGAACGCAAGACATCCATAAAGAGCTGGAACAAAAAATAGCCGATTTTTACCAAACGGAAGACACTATATTATACGCAGCTTGCTTTGATGCAAACGGTGGTGTTTTTGAACCTTTATTGACGAAGGAAGACGCAATTATTTCAGATTCCTTAAACCACGCTTCTATTATCGACGGCGTTCGTTTATGTAAAGCTGCTCGGTATCGCTACCAAAATAGCAATATGGATGAGCTTGAAGAGCAATTAATTAAAGCTAATGAAAATGGAGCTCGTTTTAAGATTATCGTTACCGACGGTGTATTTTCTATGGATGGTTTAGTAGCACCATTAGATAAAATCTGTGATCTAGCCGATAAATATGATGCTTTGGTTATGATCGATGAATGTCACGCTACAGGCTTTATAGGTGAAACAGGCCGTGGAACCTTAGAAGAAAAAGGAGTTATGGATCGTGTAGATATAATAACGGGTACATTAGGTAAAGCTTTAGGTGGCGCTATGGGCGGCTACACTACTGGTAAAAAAGAGATTATCGAAATGCTCCGCCAGCGATCGCGTCCGTATTTATTTTCAAACTCATTGGCACCGGCAATTGTTGGAGCCTCTATTAAGGTGTTTGATATGCTTGATACCGATACTACACTGAGAGATCGTCTACAAGAAAATACAGCGTACTTTAAAAAAGGAATAAAAGAAGCAGGTTTTGACATTATCGATGGAGATTCTGCTATTGTTCCTGTCATGTTATATGATGCAAAGCTATCACAAGACATGGCCGATATGTTGCTGGAAGAAGGCATCTACGTTATCGGTTTTTTCTACCCGGTAGTACCAAAAGAGAAAGCAAGAATAAGAGTGCAATTATCTGCTGCTCACACAAATGACCAACTGGACAAAGCAATAAATGCTTTTATTAAAGTGGGTAAAAAACTAGATATTATTAAGACTGAATAAATTAAATTTGGGGGCAAAAGGCTTTGTATTTATGAAAAATTTAATAGATTTGACTTTGTTTATAAGTAATAAGAACTTACTTTTGCTCTAATTAACACTTAAAAATTAAACAATCGAATATGAAACATCTTAACAGTTTATTAGTTGCTGCCATCCTATTTATGGGTATTGGCGTAGCGAACGCACAAGACGAAAACAACCCTTGGGCTTTTGAGATTGGTGTCAATGCTGTTGACGTCTTTCCCGTTGGTCTAGAGGATGGCCAATCTGTATCTTCTCCTATGAGAGGAGAGCTTTTTGAAGAATTTTACAATGTAAATGATCACTGGAACATTTTACCTTCAGTATCTAAAATTGCAATCAGCAGATATGTTGGTAGTGGTTTTACTTTTTCTGCAGTAGGTTCTATTAACAGAATAGATAAAGTAGGTGATGTAAGTGTAGATGACTTAAGTTACTACGCTGCTGATGGTGAAATTAGATATAGCTTTAGAGACCTTATCAACGGTCCTGGTGGATGGTTTGACCCATCTATTGGTGTTGGTGGTGGTTACACTTGGGTTGATGACATCGGATTTGGAACAGCTAACGGTTTAGCTAGTGTTAAAATCTGGTTTGCTGAAAACATAGCCTTAAACCTACAAACAACTTATAAGCACGCATTTGAAGATGATTACGGAGTAAAGCATTTCCAACATTCTGCTGGTATTGTATTTAAGTTTGGTGGAAAAGACACTGACGGTGACGGAATCTACGACCAAAATGATGAATGTCCAGAAACTCCTGGTCTTCCAGAATTTAATGGATGTCCTGATACTGACGGTGACGGAATCGAAGACAGAAACGATGCTTGTCCAGAAACTGCTGGTTTAGCTGAGTTTAACGGTTGTCCTGATACTGACGGTGACGGAATCGCTGATCCTCAAGATGCTTGTCCAACTGTAGCTGGTTTAGCCGAATTAAACGGTTGTCCTGATGCTGACGGTGATGGTATCGCTGATGGTGATGATGAATGTCCAAACGAAGCAGGTCCTGCATCTAATAACGGTTGTCCTTTCGAAGATAGAGATGGTGACGGTGTATTAGACAAAGATGACCAATGTCCTGACGTTGCTGGTACTGTTGCAAACAACGGTTGTCCAGAAGTTACTGTAGAAGTAATTAAAGAAATCAACGAGTATTCTAAAACAATCTTGTTCGATTATAACAAATCTTCTATCCGTCAAGAGTCTTATGCTTCATTACAAAGCATTGCTGACATTATGAAAGAATACCCAAATACAGTATTCCATATTGAAGGTCACACAGATAGTAGAGGTAGTGATTCTTACAACATGAAGTTATCTAAAGAAAGAGCAGCTTCTGTAAGAGATTACTTAACTACAATCGGAATGCCTAACAACAGGTTAACTTCTGAAGGTTATGGTGAAGAAAGACCAGTTGCTACAAACAATACAGCTGCTGGAAGACAAGAAAACAGACGTGTTGAAATCTCTCTTAACAAGAACAGAGATAAATAAACGATAATGAACTAATGTTCATTAAATAAATAACAGAAACGCCTCCGTAAATCGGGGGCGTTTCTTATTTTTAGGGTATGCAAACATTCTTGGAAGAAACCCTATTTAGCCTACAACGAAAACACCAAGACCTGTCTGGTCTTACCCTTATACTTCCCAGTAAACGTGCTGGAGGCTTTCTTAAAAACCAGTTAAGCAAGCATGCACAAAAGACTTCTTTTTTACCACATATAATAAGTATTGAAGAGTTTATAGAAGCCGTTTCAGGTCTTTCTATATTAGATAGCACAGAACTTCTTTTTAAGAGCTATCAGGTTTATTTAAATACCGATTCATTTTCTGAAAAAGAAAGTTTTGAAAACTACAACACTTGGGCAATTACCTTACTAAACGATTTTAATGAAATAGATCGTTATTTAGTAAATCCAAAAGACTTCTTCAATTACTTAGGAAGTATAAAAACAATGGAGCGGTGGAACTTGAAAGAAGAGAAAACCGAACTTATAGAAAAATACTTACAGTTTTGGAATAGCCTCTTAGAACTATATACCAACTTAAAAGAAATGCTTCTTCAAGAATCGATAGCATATCAAGGACTGGTATACCGAATCGCTTCAGAAAAAATTGATACTTACATAAGTGAGAATCCTAGTAAAAAACACGCTTTTATAGGCTTTAATGCGCTGAACTCGGCTGAACAAAATATAATACAGCAATTACTAAACACAGGTAATACAGAAATATATTGGGATGCTGATGAGACATTTTTAAAGGACACAAAACACAGCGCCTCTCTTTTTATACGACGCTATTTTAAGAACTGGTCGCATTTTGAAAACAACGCACCTCTTGGTACTTCGAATCATTTTAAAGAGCAGAAAGATATCCGCTTTGTCGAAGTGCAGAAAAATATAGGACAGGCAAAATATGTAGGTGAATTGTTAGCAACCTATTCAAAGGAAAAACTAAATTCAACCGCTATTGTATTGGCCGATGAAAACTTGTTAATCCCAGTGTTGCATTCACTGCCAGACAATTTAGATTCTGTAAATGTCACGATGGGAACCGTGCTTAAAAATTTTCCAGCCACCTTGTTTTTTGAACTTGCATTAACTCTTCATTCCGTCTCTTCTAAAGCTGCTTCAGAAAAAATTAAAACAATTTATTATAAAGATGTGCTGTCGCTTATTAATCATCCGTTAGGAAATTCGTTGCTGAATAACGCTTCAGTAATAACGTCAAAAATTAATGTCGAAAATAAAACACACCTCACTATTGACGATATCCTGCAATTTTCAGATAAAGAAGACACTGATATTGTGTCACTTTTATTTAAAGATTGGAACAACAATAGTAAAACAGCCATTACCAACTGTTTAAAAGTATTAAATAAGCTGAAAAGCGAGTTTCAAGAAAACCCTGTGGAACGTGTTGTCTTATATCAGTTGTATCAAGTTTTTAGCAAGATTGATGCCCTGAACGACTCATACTCACATTTGGATTCAGTAAAAACGGTACAAGGATTGTTTACCGAACTCATTGCAACCACATCACTGGATTTTGAAGGCGATGCGTATGAAGGTCTTCAGATTATGGGAGTCTTAGAAACTAGGGTACTCGATTTTGAAACGATAATTGTTACTTCGGTTAATGAAGGGGTGTTACCTACCGGAAAGTCGAACGCTTCGTTTATTACCTACGACTTAAAAAAGGAATTCAGCCTGCCGCTTTATACTGAAAAAGATGCAATCTACACGTACCACTTTTACCACATGTTACAACGTGCAAAGGATGTTACTTTACTATACAATAACCATTCTGAAGGCATAAACACGGGAGAAAAAAGTCGTTTTTTATTACAATTGGAAATTGAAAAGCAAGAGAACCATACGCTTTCTAAAACCATTTTATCCCCTAAAATTACACCGACTGTACAAACATTAAAAACCATTGAAAAGACAGAGGCAGTAATGCAACGTTTGCAGGAAATTGCTGTAAAAGGCTTTTCCCCTTCAGCACTTACGAGCTACATTCGGAATCCGATTGACTTTTATTTTCAGAAAATATTAAGACTCAATGAAACCGAAGAAGTGGAAGAAACCGTCGCTGCTAACACGCTTGGTACTATTGTTCATGATACACTAGAAGAGTTTTATAAACCACTTCAGGGTACATTATTAACTTCAGAAATTTTAAAGACTTTAAAATTGAAGACTGAAGAAGAAGTTACCACTCAATTTAAAAAAACGTTTAAAGGAGGAACCTTCAATAAAGGGAAAAACCTCATCATTTTTGAAGTAGCCAAACGCTACCTTGAGAACTTCATCAACCAAGAAATTTCAGAAATAAAAGCGGGAAATGAAATTAAAATAATTTCTATTGAAAATAATCTAGAGGTTGAAGTAGCAATTTCAGAGCTATCGTTCCCAGTAAAAATTAAAGGAAAAGTAGATCGCGTGGATGAATACAACGGCCAATTGCGCATTGTCGATTATAAAACAGGAAAGGTAGCTCAAGGTGATGTAGAATTAGTAGATTGGGAAGAAATAACGTTAGATTATAAATACAGTAAAGCATTTCAGGTCTTAGCGTATGCGTTAATGATGAATAAAGAAATTCCTATTAATAATGCGGAAGCAGGTATTATTTCGTTTAAAAACCTCAGCAGCGGATTTTTAAAATTCGGGAAAAGAGAAAAAGCCCGAGGCGGATCAAAAGATCAAATTATTACGCAAGAAACATTAGATACTTTCACTCATGAGTTAAAAAGGTTAATTCTTGAAATTTGTAACTCAAATGAACCATTTACTGAAAAAGAGATAGCATGATGATGATTGAACAAAACAAAATACTACATAGGAAAGACAAGAAACCCATTGTATACGATGTATATTACAATGAAAACCAAAAACCAAAACCGGTAGTCATTTTTTGTCACGGTTACAAAGGATTTAAAGATTGGGGCGCTTGGCATTTAGTTGCAGAAGCATTTGCCAAAGCAGGATTTTTCTTCATTAAATTCAATTTTTCCCACAACGGCGGCACCGTTGATGAGCCTATCGATTTCCCAGACCTTGAAGCCTTTGCCGAAAACAATTACACCAAAGAGCTAGATGATCTAGAAACGGTTATTGAATTTTTTGCAACCACTAAGCACTACATGTTAGAAGCAGATGTAAAAAACATTTCCTTAATTGGTCACAGTCGCGGTGGCGGTATTGCCTTAATAAAAGCTCAGGAAAACGATAAAATAAAAAAAGTCATCACTTGGGCTGGCGTAAGCGATTATAAGGTCCGTTTTAAGGAAGGCACAACAGATTTCAAAGAATGGGAAGAAAGCGGCGTTAAATACGTTAAAAATGGCCGTACCAAACAGCAAATGCCGCATCACTTTCAATTTTATATAGATTTTAAGGAAAATGAAAACAGACTCACCATTCAACGAGCTGTTGAACACTTAGAAATCCCTCACCTTATTATTCACGGAAGTGATGACCCAACTGTTTCCGTTGAAGAAGCAAAAGCAATGCACCAATGGAACCCAAAAAGTGCACTAAAAATTATAGAAGGTACCAACCACGTTTTTGAGGCAAAACATCAATGGAATGATGATAAAATGCCCAATTCACTTAAACAGGTTGTAAAAGCAACAATAGATTTTATAAAATAAAAAAACCACCGCGTTAACGGTGGTTTGTGGAGAATATCGGAGTCGAACCGATGACCTTTTGGCTGCCAGCCAAACGCTCTAGCCAACTGAGCTAATCCCCCATAATTATATCGCTAAAATAATAATTTTTATTAACCTTGAACCTTTAAAACTAATAAACAATTAAATTATTTTATTAAATGATTCGAAAAGCAAACGTTTCAGAAATTGAGCAAATTATAACAATAACCCGAGCGTGTGCCGCTAATATGATAGAACAAAACATCTTTCAATGGAATGCGCAGTATCCTACACTCGAAGCGTTTGAAAACGATAGTAAGAGAGATGAACTGTATGTGCTTACTTTTTCTGAAGAAATAATTGGCAGCATTGTTATTTCAACTTTAAAAGACGAAGAATACGATGATGTAACCTGGCTTACTGAAGATGCAAACAACTATTACATTCATCGATTGGCTATTCATCCTGAGCATCAACGTAAAGGATATGCCAAAAAATTAATGAATTTTGCTGAAGATACTGCGAAAGAAAACAATGCAACATCAGTACGTTTAGATACTTTTAGCCAAAACCATCGAAACCAAAAATTTTACGAAGCTCGCGGCTATCAAAAATTAGAATCTATTTATTTCCCGAGGCAAAGCGAACATCCTTTTTATTGTTACGAGTTGGTCTTTTAAATTTTAGACTACTACTTTTGCTCACTTAATCAACTTGCTTTGAATACGACAGTCAGTTTTAAGAGCATCAATAAAATTGCAGTTCCAGCTATTATTGCCGGTATTGCCGAGCCTTTGATTTCATTGACCGATATTGCCATAATTGGTAATGTGGAAGAGCATTCAATCGAAGCGTTGGCGGCTGCAGGTTTGGTGGGTTCATTTCTTTCGGCCATTATTTGGATTGTGGCACAAACCAAAACGGCTATTTCAGCCACTGTATCACAACATTTAGGGGCTAACAGGTTGCACGCTGTTAAAACCTTGATTCCCCAGGCCATTGGATTTAATTTTATTTTGAGTCTTTTTATTTATGGCATTACCTCTTTTTTTGCTGAAGCTATTTTCAGTTTATACAATGCCGAAGGACTTATTTTAAGTTATGCTGCCGATTACTACCGTATTCGTGCCATCGGTTATCCGTTGACACTAATCACTTTTGCCATCTTCGGAATTTTCCGAGGGCTACAAAACACCTATTGGGCGATGAAATGTAGCCTTACCGGAGCATTGGTAAATGTGGTTTTAGATTATCTTTTAGTTTATGGTGTAGAAGGCATTATTCCACCACTTCATTTAAAAGGAGCTGCCTACGCTAGTTTAGCAGCCCAAAGTGTGATGCTTTTGATGGCCTTATGGTTTTTCTGGAAAAAAACACCGTTTAATCTAAAATTGAGCTTTAATATAAATCCACAATTAAAGCCTTTGCTATTAATGGCGGCCAACCTTTTTGTGCGAACGGCAGCGTTAAACCTTGCTATTTATTTGGCGAACGCCTACGCAACCGATTACGGTAAAAATTACATCGCCGCCCAGAGTATTTTAATGAATATTTGGTTGTTTTTCAGTTTCTTTATCGATGGCTATGCGAATGCTGGAAATGCCATTGGCGGACGCCTATTAGGAGCAAAAGACTATAAATCGCTATGGGTGCTGAGCAAGAAAATAAGCAAATACGCCATTTTAATAGCGCTTATCTTGATGGCAGGGTGTGCTTTAGCGTACGACGAAATCGGACTGCTTTTTAATAAAGAAGCCACCGTTTTGGTATTGTTCAGTTCGGTGTTTTGGATTGTTTTATTAATGCAACCTATAAATGCCATCGCGTTTATGTTCGACGGAATTTTTAAAGGCCTGGGCGAAGCAAAATACTTACGTAATTTATTGTTGGTTGCTACCTTCTTGGGCTTTACCCCTGCTTTGCTTATTTTAGATTACTTTGGACTAAAACTACACGCTATTTGGATTGCCTTTTTTGTGTGGATGTTGATACGTGCTGGAGGATTGGTGATAAAATTCCGAAGAAAATATTTGAATAAAGAAGTATAATCGTAATCTTTACTAAAACAAAAAAATGGAAATTTTAGAATTTATAGGCGGTCCTGGATTATTTTTAATCTTAGCTATTTTAGTGATTGTTGTTGTAGTTTATAACAAATACAAAAACCGATAATTAGCGACTTTTTAACCAGCCTGTAATACTGTAACGCTCAGCAGCTTTTACTACTTTCACTTCGTGTTCCAGTTCTTGACTTTCAAAAATAACGACGCGTCCAGGAAGTGGCAACACATCTAAAACCTCATTGTTGGCCAAGTAGAGGCTCAATTCGCCGCCATTTTCTTTAGGCCAATTAGCTTCGTTTAAATAACAAACCACCGAGAGTTTTCGCCTATCGTCATTTTGGAACGTATCTAAATGTTTTGCGTAAAAAGTTCCGGTTGGGTACACCGCATAATGAAATTCTTTATGTAAAATCCCCATAAAGCAAGTTCTATTTAGATAGTCAACCAAAGCGTTAATCTTATTGAAGAAAATCTGTTCGCTAGGTGTGGCTTTTTGTTGGTCCATCCACAAAATAAAATCACCTCGTATTTCCGTATGGATTTCTTCATTCACTCGGTTTCCTATCGCCGATTTTTTAAAACGGTCAGCTTCGTATTTTTCCAATAATGAATTACGAAGTTGCGAAACTTCTTCCGAAGAAAAAAAATTATCAATTATTGAAAACTGCTTGTTTTGTATGTCTTCAATAAGGGTTTCAAAAACAGGATTTACTGTAAAATCCAATTGTTCGAACAGTTCTTCTGTTTCCATTTTATTAAAGTATAAAGATGAACAAATATACTTCGGAAAAAGATATGTTTTTCAGAAAAAAATAGTGTCCTTAAAACTTCTATCTTTGTATCATAAAATAGATACATGAGCAAGATTCGAATTACGAAACAATTTTCTTTTGAAACCGGCCACGCACTATATGGTTACGATGGTAAATGCCGCAATGTGCACGGGCACAGTTACAAGCTTTCCGTTACGGTTATTGGAACGCCTATTGACGATAACAACCATGTAAAATACGGAATGGTGATCGATTTTGGCGATCTTAAAAAGATTGTAAAAGAAGATATTGTCGATGTTTTTGATCACGCCACCGTGTTTAATAAAAACACCCCACACGTAGAACTAGCAAAAGAACTACAGGATAGAGACCACAATGTTCTATTGGTAGATTATCAGCCTACCAGCGAAATGATGGTGATCGACTTTGCTGAAAAAATTAAAAAAAGATTGCCCAATAACATTCAACTTCATTCATTAAAACTACAAGAAACTGCTACCAGTTACGCTGAGTGGTATGCTGCTGACAATTAATTTTACAAGCACCCAAGTTACCGCTACAGTCTTTTTTCTATCTTTACCCTATGCAACTACCGGAAGGCAAAAAAATCTATTTTTCGAGCGACAACCACTTGGGCGCGCCAACGGCTGAAGCCAGCAAACCTCGTGAACAGAAATTTATAGCCTGGTTAGATGAAGTAAAAGAAGATGCAGCCGCCATTTTTTTATTAGGTGATTTATTCGATTTTTGGTTTGAATATAAAACCGTTGTTCCTAAAGGATTTGTACGCGTTTTGGGGAAACTTGCTGAAATACGTGACAGCGGTATCCCTATTCACTTTTTTGTGGGTAATCACGATTTGTGGATGGATGATTATTTTGAAAAGGAGCTCAACATCCCAGTCTATCACGAACCTAAAGAATTTATTTTTAACAATACGCATTTTTTTGTTGGCCATGGCGATGGTAAAGGTCCTGGCGATAAGGGTTATAAACGCATGAAAAAAATCTTTACTAATCCATTTTTTAATTGGTTGTTTCGCTGGATGCACCCAGATATTGGGGTTCGTGTGGCACAACACCTATCTGTAAAAAATAAATTAATCTCCGGTGATGAAGATAAACAGTTTTTAGGTGAGAAAAACGAATGGCTCGCGCAGTACGCTAAACGAAAGCTAGAAAACAAGCATTACGATTATTTTGTATTTGGCCACCGCCACTTGCCTATGGAAATAAAAGTAGGTGAAAATTCAACCTACTTTAATCTCGGCGATTGGATTAACCATTATACCTACGGAGTTTTTGACGGTAAGAAATTTGAGTTGAAGGAATTTAAATAAATTATTTATCCGCTTCATATTTCGCAACAATATCTCTGAACTCGTTACTACTAACAACCAATATATCGAGCAATTGAAATTTATTTTCTTCTTTTAATAGAGCTTCTTCAATTTGTTTTGCAGTGCAATATTCTAAAAAGAGATTTTTATATTGCTTGGGGATTTTCAAGGTGTTTTCAAGTAAGGTTTCTGTAAAAAAAATATCATCTTTAAAGAGGTGTATTAAGTCTGTTTGAGTTGCGTATATAGTTTCTTTTTCAGGTTTCTTTTTAAAAATTGAAATAACCAACTTTGCAAGAGCCAATAAATTTACCCCACCTCCAGCTGGAGCCTTTCCATAATCAAAAGGATTCTTTTCAATATCATTTTCTATTTGTTTGCTTAAATCCGCATTGTACTTTTCTACATCAAATTCTTTTTCTTTTCCGCTTAACAGCACCTCATCTAAAGTGTTTATTTTTTGCTTTAGTTCAACAATTAAAAGCGTTCTATATTCGGCTAATGTGATGATTTTATCTTGGCTTATATGAAAAGATGACTGAAATGTAAGCGTATCACCAATAGCTGCTTTAATTGTAAACGCACCGTCTTCATTGGTAACAACAGCAGTTTTTTTGTTGCTGTTAAAAACAGTGACACCAGGTAATACCGAGGTATCATCATAGACTCTTCCTGAAATTTCTTGTGATAATAAGGATGTGGAAAATAAAAGAAATACGACACATAATAGTATGCTTTTTAATTTACTAAAATGATGGTATTTTATATTCAAACTATTCTTTTATATCTTTTAACCGCAGTTGCAAACTTACATTGCCTTGCCATTCGTTTTCATCGATTACGTAGGCTGCTTTAAAGGAATTATCACCGCAAGCAATGTCTTGCTTCTCTGCCATACCGAAACCTATCCCCACAAACTGAGGAGAGTTGCCTTGTTTTATGGTAATACGCAAATGTGTTTTATCTTCGCCTACACATTTTCCCCAACCGGTGTCTTTTAAGCCTTGCGTCATAAACACAGGAGTCATATTTCCGGGACCAAAGGGTGCAAACTGCTTTAAAAGACGATAAAATTTTGGGGTTATTTCAGTTAAATTGATTTCAGAAGCAATTTTTAATTCAGGTTGCAATAGTTTGGGGTCGATGGTTTCTGAAACCACTTTTTCAAACTCCCCCTTAAAACTTTCAAAATCTTTTTCGTGTAACGTTAAGCCCGCTGCATATTTATGCCCTCCAAATTGCTCAATATATTGGGAACATCTTTCCAGTGCATTGTAAACATCAAATCCTTGGACTGATCGCGCTGAAGCAGCCAACTTTTCTCCACTTTTTGTAAAAACCAATGTTGGGCGGTAATACGTTTCAGTTAAACGTGAAGCTACAATGCCAATCACTCCCTTATGCCAATCGTTTTGATAGACCACGGTAGTAATGCGGTTTTCTTCCTTATTTTCAACAATTTGAAGTAAGGCCTCTTCGGTAATGGTTTTATCGGCTTCCCTCCTATCGGTATTGAATTGTTCAATTTGCGAAGCATATTCAATCGCACGGTTAACATCTATTTCGGTTAATAATTGCACAGCGTGGTTCCCATGTTTCATGCGTCCGGCAGCATTGATTCTAGGACCTAGAATAAAAACAACATCGGTGATTGTGAGGGTTTTCTTTTTTACTTGCTCTAAAATGGCTTTAAAACCAACTCTAGGATTATTATTAATAACTTTTAAACCATAATAGGCCAACACCCTGTTTTCCCCAGTAATGGGAACAATATCTGCACCAATAGCAGTAGCCACCAAATCTAAATACAGTAATAAATCGTCTATTTTCAAACCTCTTTTTTCTGAAAGCGCTTGAATTAATTTAAACCCCACACCACAGCCACATAACTCTTTATATGGATATTCGCAATCCTCCCGTTTGGGGTCGAGCACGGCAACCGCTTTTGGCAATTCGGATCCTGGGCGGTGGTGGTCACAAATAACAAAATCAATATTTTTTTTGGAAGCGTATGCTACTTTATCAATCGCTTTTATGCCACAGTCTAATGCAACTATTAATGAAAAGCCGTTGTCTTCAGCAAAATCGATTCCTTTATACGAAACACCGTAGCCTTCGTCATAGCGGTCTGGAATATATGTCGCTACATTGGGATAGTAGCTTTTTAAATAGGAAGACAGCAATGCAACGCTAGTGGTTCCATCCACATCGTAATCACCGTAGACTAAAATATTTTCTTCATTGGCGATAGCTTTTTCAATTCTTGCTACTGCTTTATCCATATCTTTCATCAAGAACGGATCGTGAAGATCACTTAATTGCGGACGAAAAAAATGCTTTGCTTCATCAAAAGTTTTAATTCCTCTTTGAACCAATAAAGTGGCAATTATAGTATCGACACCTAATTCTTTTGAAAGACGATTGACAATTTTTTCAGAAGGTTTTGGTTGTAATGTCCAGCGCATAAAAGTTCTATTCTAAATAGGGGAGAATGGTAAAGGTAAAGTTATTATTAGTGAAGCAAAGTAAAAAGTGAAATTAAAACTGTATTTTTAAGTATCTAAAAGCTAACTACTTAATTAAATTTAAATTCATGAAGAAAACTAGCCTTTTATGTATCGCCTTTATTTTAAGTATCGGCTTTGTTGTAGCCCAAGACGGAACGTATGATACCTCATTTGGTGACAATGGAGTGGTTTATACAGATATTGATCAACAAATAGAAGTTTTTTATGCTGTAGCACAATCGCCTTCCGGAAAAATAGCTGTTACTGGAGAAAGTTTAGGGGAAACTGAAATTGAAAGTTTCATAGTCATGTATCTCGAAGACGGAACTATAGACACCTCATTTGCAGATAATGGATTTTTAAGGGAGCAATCAGATAATGAATTTGAAAACATAGACTTTCAAAGCAACGGGAAACTACTGGTATATGGTAATTTTAATGGATTTGATAAAGTCGCGCGATTGCTTCCTAACGGAACATTGGACACCACTTTTGCAGACAATGGATACATGACCAATGGTAGCGGCACTTATTTAATGATAGATATAAATGACCGTATTTTAACCACTACAACGCAAAATGGCTCGATATCTTTAATGCGGTATATACCTGATGGAGCTCTGGACACTTCTTTTGGCACTAATGGATCAATAGTATTTGTTTCGGGAGCAAATAGTAATATATCCTTAAAATATTTAGAGAATGGCAAATTACTGATTTATTACAATTCAACAGAGAATGGAAATACACTAAAGTATATTGCACGGTTTATGCCAGATGGTAGCCTAGACCTAAATTTTGGTACAAACGGTAGAGCCGAACTCCCAATAGAAGATTTCATTGGGTGTAAAATCTTTTCTTTTAATGATGAGAGTATACTGGTAAGTTGTAGCGGCTGGAATCCAGATACTTTAGATTTTTTAAAGAAAACATTGAAACTAACCGCACAAGGTGATCTGGACACCAATTTTAGCACTAATGGTGTTTTAAATGGCAAAACGGTGGAATTAATACAGCAAAACCAACGCTTTATTACCAATAGCGGCCCTGTAGATTATGAAGGCGGCACGAACATCGTTTTTAGGCGATTTTTCAACAATGGAGATTTAGACACTACCTTTCAGTTTGAACCAGCTCCCGAAATAATAGAAAGAAGTTTCAAAAGTATGATTACCAACTCAGGGAAACTATTGATTGCTGCAAATAACATGGGTTTACATGCTTTTCAAGATATCCTGTTATTTCAATATAATAACAATCCATTGAGTATTACTAACAAAAATACAACCTCGATTGCAATTTTTCCCAATCCGTCGAATGGCATATTCAATTTAAAAAGCCAAGAACCTATTTACAGTCCTTATACGGTGAGCGATATTAATGGAAGAATATTACTTACTGGCACCTTTGAAGGTATTGAAAATGAATTAGACCTTTCTTCTTTTTCAAAAGGAGTATATTTCCTGAATAATTTAAGCGGCACCTTCCAATTATTAGTAAAATAGTTAATTTAAAAAAATTCCATAAGGTGGACATTTCAAAATAAATACCCCATAAAATATCCATATTTCACTCTATCAAAAATAGGATTTCACCTATTCATTATCAGTTGTTTACTTCTGTTTAAAAATACCTTAAACCAATACTTTAGTACTTCACATTCAAGCCTAATATAAATTTAAAAGGAAAAAAGATGAAGTACAATGTAAATGGAAGATTGCACGCTGCAATCTGTGATGAAAACAAACGTGTAATTGCCAACACTAAAGTGCGGGCATACAGTATTGAACAAGATGTAAATGCTGCAACAGCTTATACCGCAGCACAGAGCAAAGAAGTGGCGCAGGTTTTTGAAGAAAAACAAATTAAAGTCCGAAAAAAACAGCTCTTGGCAGAAACCAAAACCAATGCCAAAGGAGAGTATAAACTTGAAATCGATGGAAAAAAAACAGACTACAATGGGGGTGCTATCGAAATAGTTTTATACTATGATTCCGTTCCTGATTATGGACAAAAAAACACAGAACCCCCAAAGGGCTTTAAACCTTTTGAAATACGTATAGACATCATACAGCCTAAGTGGCGCGAAACCGAAAATGGTCTTGTTGCAGTTTGGAACTATACCCTACTAAAGCGTATTTGGTGCTATATTTTGCAACGATTGGATATCTGGGTTATATGCGGTACGTTGCTCAATTGTAAATCGCAAGCTCCATTAAATGGTATTGAAGTTACCGCGATGGACGACGATATCATAACCGACGACCGTTTGGGAAGTGCGGTGACCGACGCCAACGGTCAGTTTTGTATTTACTACCGATCGATTGATTTTAAGAAAACATTTTTGTCACCTTGGATAAATGTAGAAACCACGCCACCATTTAGTTTTGACAATGGGCCAGATGTTTACTTTACATTTTCTTTGGGTGGAGAGCTTATTGATTCTGAACCTGTTTCCGAAGCACAAAAGCCAAGCCGTAAAAACGTGGGACACTGCCTATGTGTGACGCTTTGTTTAGACGATGCGCCTCAAGTGACCCAAGACCCACCTGCGGCATTTTACCAAATTGGGTACGCACGCAAGTATCACCCTGTACTCAATATCGATCCAGCTACGGGTAGAACCACCGGAAAAGCCACTACAAGTTGGAACGAACAAGCTTTTTATAGCACGCTAGATCTCCGTGGGTCACTTTCTGAAGAACTCAACGGCAACCCGGTGGAATACAAATTTCAATACGCAATAGTTTCTAGTCCTGACACCGATGTTTCAACCATTTCGAGTTGGACTGATGTTACCAAAGACGAGATTGCCAATACTGTCATCGCTTCGAGGATTACACAATTATTTCCTGTTGTTGAGGCTGATTATTACGCTATAAAAGCAACTGGGGCAGAAATCGATGTGCCTTTCAATGGTAATTGGATTCAAGTACCGCAATATAGCGGTGGTGGGTTTGATCTCTTTTTTAACGGGTCGCTCATCAAGTTAGTTTCTTCAAATTTAGTAAGTAAATCAGTGAACATGTCCGGTTTAACTCAAGGGGAAAGCTCGGTGGCAAACCCTTCTTTGTTAGAGAAAAACACCTATATCGCCTTGCGTATGCGTAAAAGGGAAGTAGGTAGCGCTGGGAACGGATTAGCCGCAGGCTTTTCAAGACCTATTGCTATTTTTAACACTATATATCAAGATGTGCCACAAGGTGGTTCTTGGTTGCCCGCTGCTAATAGTGATGAACGAGGTGTTGCTTCGTTGGATCTTCAAGAGTTGATCGATGGAGGAGGCTGTAGCAACATTGCAAATTCCATTTCGGTAAACTATACAGCGACCAACCCTAACTTGGGTAATGTCTGGTTGACAATGACCGGACCCAATGCTGTTAACAGTTTTGAAGCAATCGATTTTCCGTCACCTGGAGAAGAAGCTTACGGTACTTCTAACTATACCGGAGAAATAACCGATTTGAAAAATTGTGCTTATGAAATTAAATTTCATGCTGAACTAAATCTGACCGATGGTGAAAATCAGCACCACAACATCAGTGATCGCGTGATTTTTTGTAGGTAACACGGTAAGTTAAGCACAAAAAAGAGCTTTTTTAAAATAGATTTCATTTTAAAAAAGCTCTTTTTGCATTGTATCAACTCAATTTCGTAATTTCATATCCTAATATTTAAAAGCCGATACATGCCATTAGTAACACCTTTATCTTCAGATCACGATCAAGAAACCCAAGAATTAGCTGAATTTTTTAATGAAACTCTCGGTTTTTGCCCCAACAGCGTGTTGACTATGCAACGTAGACCAGCTATTAGCAAAGCATTTATCAACCTGAACAAAGCGGTTATGGCTAATGAAGGCCAAGTAACCTCAGCCTTAAAACGAATGATTGCTTGGGTAAGCAGCAATGCAACCGGATGCCGTTATTGCCAAGCTCACGCCATTCGGGCGGCAGAACGCTACGGCGCCGAACAAGAACAATTGGATAACATTTGGGAATACCGAACGCATCCCGCTTTTTCGGAAGCTGAACGTGCGGCCTTAGATTTTTCGTTAGCCGCTTCGCAAGTTCCGAATGCAGTAACCGCAGATATTGAAAAACGCTTACACGAACATTGGAATGATGGTGAAATTGTGGAAATGCTAGGTGTTATTTCCTTATTTGGCTACCTAAACCGTTGGAACGATTCTATGGGAACCTCCATTGAAGAAGGTGCTGTAGAAAGTGGTGAGCAGTATTTAGGGAAACACGGTTGGAATAAAGGGAAACACGTTTAATAATACTTATTTCTTCCCTTCCACAACAACAACCAACTCCCCTTTGGGTGGTTTATTGGTAAAATGTTGTAGTACTTCGTCTGCAGTACCGCGAATGGTTTCTTCATGTAATTTTGTAATTTCACGGGATACCGAAACTTTTCTTTCAGCACCAAAATATTTAGAAAAATGAGTTAAGGTTTTAACTAATTTGTGTGGCGATTCGTAAAAAATCATCGTACGGGATTCTTCAGCTAAAAAGGTTAACCGGGTTTGGCGTCCTTTTTTTACGGGTAAAAAGCCTTCAAAAACAAATTTATCATTAGGCAATCCACTATTTACTAGCGCAGGAACAAAAGCTGTAGCACCAGGAAGGCAATCTACTTTAAGGTCCGCTTCTACACACGCACGGGTTAATAAAAAACCAGGATCGCTTATAGCGGGTGTTCCGGCGTCGCTAATTAAAGCAATGGTTTCACCGTTTTTAATTCTATTTACAATGCCTTCCACCGTTTTATGCTCATTATGCATGTGGTGCGAGTGCATATGTGTATCAATTTCGTAATGTTTCAGAAGCTTTCCGCTGGTGCGAGTATCTTCAGCTAAAATAAGATCGGCTTCTTTTAATACTTCAATAGCGCGAAAGGTAATATCTTTTAGATTCCCTATTGGCGTTGGAACGAGATAGAGTTTTCCCATAAAAATTTGAAAAGAAGCTTAATTAAAATTTTTCTCTACTACAGTCATAAACCGTTCGGCATATTCTTCTTTATTAAGCCAGTAGTTATAATCGGGCTTTATTTTTCCTTTAATAAATGCTTCAGCTTCATCATAGGATTTCATCGTATTAATTTGCGATAATACTCGGGTGTAATCGTTTGCATCTTCATTAAACAAGTGCTTAATAAATGCTAAACGATCATTCAAACCTATTTGAAGCCCTTTGTTTACCGATTCGTTTAAAGATCGTTGTCTTGCTTCTTTTGTATTGGCAAGTTCAGCAACTTTTACGGTATTGGTAGGTTTTTGAGGTTCTTCCGTATTGTCTTGTTTTTTTTCATCACTCGGTTTACGCTCAAAAGTTGGCATTTGCTGATATTGAGCCGCAAAATCTTCCAACTCGTTTTTATCATCTTTTTGAAGGTTTTTCTTTGGTAGAATATCTTCAAGCAATTTATCAACGCGATTTGCTTCCTGTGGCATTTGCGCAACAATGTCCTTTATTTTTTCCATTAAAGGCTCTACCAAATCTTCTTCGTGCTGGGGCTGCGGAACTGGTTCAGGCTCTTTAAACCAATTTTCTTCCCGAAAACTTTTAGAGTCGAATGATTCTTCTTTTTGGTTGTTATCAATCTGACTTTCCATATATTCTAAAATGGCCAAATTTTCATATAATTGTCCAACGATTTTTTTTACAGAAGTGGTGTTAAACTGTTTTTCTTCTTCTGAAAGTTTTTCAATCAATGCTTGTATCTGCTCCCTCAGCTTCTTCTTCATAACTTTTTAAAATGATGTGTTTTTACTGTATTTTGTTTTGTTAAATTTACGCATCCTATATGAAAACGTCAAGGATTTGCGTTTTATTCTAAAATTGAAGTATGTTTCTTGAAAATACCGTTAATCAAAAAGAACAATTTGGCTGGATCGAGGTGATTTGTGGCTCTATGTTTTCGGGAAAAACGGAAGAACTTATCCGCAGGCTGAAGCGTGCCAAATTTGCTCGGCAACGCGTAGAGATTTTTAAACCAACTATCGACATTCGGTACGATGAAGAAAAAGTAATCTCTCACGATAGTAACGAAATTCGGTCAACTCCGGTTCCCGCAGCTGCAAATATCCCAATGCTCGCCGATAATTGTGATGTGATTGGTATTGATGAAGCCCAGTTTTTTGATGACGAAATTGTACAAGTTTGTAACGATTTGGCAAATCGAGGTATTCGCGTAATCGTCGCCGGACTCGATATGGATTTTAAAGGCAATCCCTTTGGCCCGATGCCTAATTTAATGGCTACTGCCGAATATGTAACCAAAGTACATGCCGTTTGTACACGTACAGGAAACCTCGCCAATTACAGTTTTAGAAAATCTAAAAGTGACGATCTGGTACTTCTTGGTGAAACTGAAGAATATGAACCTTTAAGCAGAGCTGCTTATTACAAAGCCGTTTTACGCGACAAGGTGAAAAAAATGGAGGTGAAAGATCCGCAGCAAATACCGCCTAAAAAGCAAGCATAATTTATGCAAAAAGCAACCGAAACAGTTTTAGAAATAGATTTAAACGCTTTGGCGCAAAACTATCGGTATTTAACTTCAAAAATACATAAAAACACCCGCGTTATGGGTGTTGTGAAAGCTTTTGGCTACGGTAGCGATTCGGTTGCGGTAGCGAAAGAGTTAGTTACTTTAGGTGTTTCCTATTTTGCAGTTGCTTATCCTAATGAAGGAATTACACTTCGTAAAGCAGGTATTGAAACTTCTATCTTAGTCTTGCATCCCCTACCAGCAACGTTTAAAAAAATTACCGATTCTTGCATGGAACCCGCAATTTACTCTCGTTCCATGTTAACACAGTTTATTGATTTTGCTGAAGAAAGTGGGCTCACAGACTACCCTATTCATTTAAAGTTTAATACCGGACTCAATAGATTAGGTTTTATTGCAGAGGACATTGAGTTTATTTCTGAAAAAATTACTACTACTTCAAGTGTGAAAATTCAGTCTATGTTTAGTCATTTGGCGGCGAGTGAAGATGCTTCAGAAACAGCGTTTACTGAATCGCAGTTAGACCAATTTAAAGATATTTCAGAAAAAATTAGTAAAAAAATTGATTATAAGCCATTGCGCCATATGTTAAACACATCTGGGGTTTTAAACTATCCCGAAGCACAATACGATATGGTGCGTACTGGAATTGGCTTATATGGTTTTGGTAACGATCCTGAAGAAAATAAGCACCTAAAACCTGTTGCGACTTTAAAAACGGTGATTTCACAAATCCATACGGTAAAAAAAGGAGAAACAGTTGGGTACAATCGCGCTTTTAAAGCTTCTGAAACTACAAAAACAGCCACGTTACCTGTAGGTCACGCCGACGGGATAAAACGTATTTTTGGAAACAGAAAAGGATGGGTAACAGTTCATGGTGAAAAAGCTCCTATAGTTGGAAATGTTTGTATGGATATGATTATGGTCGATGTTAGTGATATAGATTGTGAGGAAGGTGATGAGGTAATTGTTTTTGGTGAAAACCCTTCTGCAGATGAGCTTTCCCAAGTAATTAATACCATTCCTTATGAACTTATTACAGGCGTGTCACAACGTGTAAAACGGGTTATTTGTCGAAAATAAAAACGTTATACGTTTGTTTTTATATAAATTAGCCATTGTTAACCTTAAAAACCAATCAACATGTTAAAAGAATTCAAAAAATTTATTATGACGGGCAATGTCATAGATCTAGCAGTTGCCGTCATACTTGCTGGAGCTGTTAGTTTAGTAGTAAAAGGTTTTACTACAGATATTATGATGCCTATTGTAGGTCACTTTGCAGGCGGAATGGACTTTGCCGACCTTAAAATCATCCTTGACGAAGCTGTTATAGGAACTGATGGTGAAGTAGTTGAACCAGAAAACGCCGTTATGTATGGTAATTGGATTAATGCCATTATTAACTTGATTATTGTTGGTTTTGTACTTTTCATTATGGTAAAGGCCTATAACAAAACCAAAAAACCAAAAGAAGAAGCACCTGCTGCACCAAAAGGTCCTACTCAAGAAGAGTTATTAGCAGAAATTAGAGATGAATTAAAAAGACAGAATAAATAAACGATTTAGCTCCTAATTTTAATTAGGAAACCGCTACACTACATATTATTTAATATTAATTAAACCCTTCGTTACTAAAAGTTTCGGAGGGTCTTTTTTTAGTTATATTTCAGAAAAAATCAATCCATACTATGTATTTTTACAGTAAAATTGAAAACTATGACAATAGCTGTTGTTGGTGCCACAGGAATGGTAGGCACTGTCCTTTTAAAAGTACTGGAAGAACGTAATTTTCCAATTAGCAATCTGTTACCTGTAGCTTCGGAACGATCTGTAGGGAAAGAAATCACTTTTAAGGATAAAAAGTATAAAATCGTCTCACTACAAGATGCTGTCAAAGCCAAACCTCAACTAGCTATTTTTTCAGCTGGAGGAAGCACATCATTAGATTGGGCACCAAAATTTGCTGAAGTAGGAACCACTGTTGTTGATAATTCCTCCGCTTGGAGAATGGACCCCGATAAAAAACTGATTGTTCCTGAAATTAATGCTTCTGAATTAACTAAAGAAGATAAAATCATTGCTAACCCAAACTGTTCAACCATTCAATTAGTGATGGCTTTGGCACCGCTTCATAAAAAATACATCATGAAGCGTGTTGTGATTTCAACGTATCAGTCTGTTTCAGGAACCGGTGTAAAAGCGGTCCAGCAAATGGAAAATGAAATGGCCGGTGTAAAAGGCGAAATGGCGTATCCATATCCAATTCATAAAAACGCATTACCACATTGCGATGTTTTTGAAGCAAATGGATACACCAAAGAAGAAATGAAATTGGCGCGCGAGCCTCAAAAAATATTGAATGACCGTAAATTTTCAATAACGGCAACTGCAGTACGGATTCCTACGGCTGGAGGACACAGTGAATCGGTTAATGTAGAGTTTGAAAATGATTTTGACTTAACTGACATCCGAAAAGAGTTACACAACACCCCAGGAATTACCGTACAGGACAATCCAGATACTAATACCTACCCAATGCCAGTGTATGCACATAATAAAGATGAGGTTTTTGTAGGCAGGATTAGACGTGACGAAACACAACCAAACACACTAAACATGTGGATTGTAAGTGATAATTTACGAAAAGGTGCCGCCACAAATGCTGTTCAAATTGCAGAATATTTAGTGGAGAATAAATTAGTATAATCTTTTTCAAAAAAAAGTCTTTAACCTCGAAATCAATAACTTGATATCGGGGTTTTTTATTTTTCAGTATCTTTAGTAAAGAAACACTAAACAACCATACTTATGAATTCAACTTTTACTACTATCCTACGCATTATCCTTGCGTTAGGTTTACTCGTTTTCGGGCTTAATAAATTTATAGGTTTTATGCCCGCCCCAGAACTACCGGAAACTGCTGGGAACTTTATGCAATCTTTAAAAGCAACTGGTTATGTTTTGCCTATTGTGGGTACTCTGGAGATTTTTATTGGTTTCCTTTTACTTATTAAAAAGTGGGTTCCGTTCGCTTTGCTCTTATTAGCCCCTATTAGTGTAAATATTGTATTATTTCATTTGTTTTTAGACCTTCCAGGTATAGCAGGTGCGATTGTTGTAACTGTTATTAATATCATCTTAATATACAAGTACTGGAAAGTGTACCGTCCGTTATTTCAGTATTAGTTTTTTTCTGAAGAAATTACTAACAAACTTATAACAGTTTACAAGAGCGGTTTTTACTACATTTACCGACCATTAAATTATTTTATATGAAAAAACTAATCATACCTATTGTAATTGGCCTTACCGTAGTGGCTTGTAAAGAAGAACCTAAAAAAGAATCAATCGCTGTGGCGTATCCTGAAACTAAAAAAGTTGATACTATAGACACCTATTTTGGAACCGAAATAAAAGATCCGTATCGCTGGCTGGAAGATGATATGAGCGATGAAACTGCCGACTGGGTACAACGTGAAAATAAAACCACTTATGGCTACCTCGATAATATTCCTTATCGTGATGCTCTAAAAGAACGCTTATCAACTCTTTGGAATTACGAAAAAGTAGGTGCTCCTTTTAAAGAAGGCGACTACACCTATTTTTATAAAAACGATGGTTTACAAAACCAATACGTAGTTTATCGCTACAAAACAGGAGAAGACCCAAGTACTGCTGAGGTTTTTCTAGATCCGAATACTTTTACAGATGACGGGACAATTTCATTAGGAAACCTTAGTTTTTCTGAAGATGGTAAAACATCTGCCTATAGTATTTCTGAAGGAGGAAGCGACTGGCGAAAAGTGCTAGTTATGAATGTTGAAGACAGAGAAATTGTTGAAGACACGTTAATTGATATAAAATTTAGCGGACTTTCGTGGAAAGGAAACGAAGGTTTCTACTACTCTAGTTACGACAAACCAAAAGGGAGTGAGCTTTCTGCAAAAACCGACCAACATAAGTTGTATTATCACAAATTGGGAACCTCTCAAAAAGAAGATGAATTGATTTTTGGTGGTACAGAAGCCGAAAAACACCGTTATATTGGAGGGAGTGTTTCCGAAGACAACCGGTACCTTACCATTAGTGCTAGTACTTCTACCTCTGGGAACAAACTATTTTTAAAAGACTTGAGTAAACCAGATAGTAAGCTAGTAACTATTATGGATAACACAGATAGTGATACATATTTGTTAGACAACGATGGCAGCAAATTATACTTAGTAACCAACCTCAACGCACCGAACAAAAAAATAGTAACTGTAGATGCTTCCAATCCAACGTCTGAAAATTGGAAGGATTTTATTCCTGAAACCAAAAACGTGTTGAGTCCTTCCAGAGGAGGTGGTTATTTCTTTACAAAATACATGGTCGATGCTGTTTCAAAAGTGTCCCAATATGATTATGAAGGAAACAAAATACGCGAAATAGAACTTCCAGGAGTAGGGAGTGCAGGAGGTTTTGGAGCTAAAAAAAATGAAAAAGAATTGTATTACAGTTTTACAAATTATGTAACGCCAGGAAGTATTTACAAATTCGATATTGAAGAAGGAACTTCGGAATTGTACCGCAAACCTGAAATAGATTTCAATCCTGAAAACTACGAAAGCAAGCAAATATTCTATACTTCAAAAGATGGTACAAAAATCCCAATGATTATTACCCACAAAAGAGGTATTGAACTGAACGGTAAAAACCCAACCATTTTATATGGTTATGGAGGTTTTAATATTAGCCTAACCCCAAGTTTCAGTATTACAAATGCCGTTTGGATGGAACAAGGCGGTATTTATGCTGTACCCAACCTACGTGGTGGTGGCGAATACGGTAAAGAATGGCACAAAGCCGGAACTAAAATGAAAAAGCAAAATGTATTTGACGATTTTATTGCTGCCGCTGAATATTTAATAGAGAACAAATACACTACAAAAGATTATTTGGCTATTCGTGGAGGTTCTAATGGAGGATTATTAGTTGGAGCAACCATGACACAACGCCCCGATTTAATGAAAGTAGCATTACCTGCTGTTGGCGTTTTAGATATGTTACGCTACCATACATTTACAGCTGGAGCTGGTTGGGCATATGACTATGGAACAGCCGAAGACAGTAAAGAAATGTTTGAATACCTTAAAGGCTATTCGCCATTGCACAATGTAAAAGACGGTGTGGAGTATCCAGCAACAATGATTACTACTGGCGATCACGACGACCGTGTAGTACCAGCTCATAGTTTTAAATTTGCAGCTGAACTTCAAGAACACCAAAGCGGTTCAAACCCTGTTTTAATTAGAATTGAAACCGATGCGGGTCACGGTGCTGGAACTCCAGTAAGTAAAACCATCGATCAATATGCTGATATTTTCGGGTTTACCTTATACAATATGGGGTATGAAGTGTTGCCTGAAAAAGTAAACGAAAAAATTAAAGAGTAACTTCTTGTTAATATCATAAAAAGGTTGTCAATGTGTTTAAAACTCGGTTGACAACCTTTTTCAATACATAATTTTATGCTGTCCGTATCCATACAATCATTTTCATACGATTCAAAAACGATACTTCAAAATATTAATTTTGAACTGAAACGTGGAAATCATCTAGCTGTTTTGGGTGAAAGTGGGTGTGGAAAATCAACGTTGCTTCATCTTATTTATGGTTTGCTGCATCTAGAAAACGGAGCCATTTCGTGGGAAGATAAACAATTAAAAGGTCCCAATCACACGCTCATTCCTGGCGAACCGTTTATGAAATTAGTCGCTCAAGATTTAAACGTGATGCCTTTTACCACCGTTCGGGAAAATATCGCTGAGCATTTACCACGATTGAATCCTAAGGAAGAAAGTGATCGTGTAAACACCTTGTTGAAAGTAGTCGATTTAGAAGCTTTTGCCAACCAAAAAGTAAAGAACCTCAGCGGCGGTCAAAAACAACGGGTTGCCTTGGCTAAAGCACTTGCAAAAGCTCCAAAATTGTTATTGTTAGACGAACCTTTTAGCAGCATTGATACTTTTCGGAAAAATAAATTACGTCGGAGTTTGTTTCGTTATTTAAAAGAAGAGAATATAAGCTGTATCACCGCTACGCACGATGCTGAAGAAGCACTCGCTTTTTCAGATGAGTTGTTACTCCTGAAAGAAGGGGTAATGGAACGTTTTGGGAAACCAGAAACTATTTATAACAGTTTAGAAACTGAATATCAAGCTGGTTTTTTTGGTGATGTTACAGTGCTTCTTTCGCAAGTTAACTCTTCAGAAAAAAGGATATTGCTTCCGCATCAATTAATCGTTTCTTTAAAAGAAACCGACTTAAAAGTACAGGTTAAAAAATCTTTCTTTAAAGGAAGTCATTATTTAATTGAAGCTGTTTATGAAGAACTTACAGTGTTCTTCAATCATTTTGAAAGTATTGAAAATGGTAAAACAATATCTTTAATAGTAAAACCTCACAAGATTTAAAAATTTGTGAGGCTTACATATTCTTATATATTATTTAGCTTCTAAATAGTTTTTACAGCATCGTCAATTTCTGTTTCGCCTTGTAAAATTTCAAAGGTTTTATTACTTGCAATATCGTCATGAAGAGCAGCTACTAATGTTTCGGCTACATCATCACGGGTAATGCTACCGCGTTTATTTAATTTTTGGGCTAGTTTTATTTTACCTGTGCCTTTATCATCAGTCAACGCTCCTGGACGCACTATGGAATAATCCATACCACTTTTACGTAAATGCTCATCTGCATTTTGCTTGGCTTTTAGGTAATGTTGCAAGTCTTCACTTTGCTCTGGATTATCGGCCCCCATAGAGCTTAACATCACAAACTTTCTAATCCCGGCTATTTCGGCGAGGTCAATTAATTTTTTGGCACCTTCTTGGTCAACCGCTGTGGTTTTTTCTTTTGAAGTTCCACCGCCAGAACCGGCTGCAAATACAATTTTATGAATTCGTGTTACGGTATGGCTTACATTTTTTTCCAAATCGCCCATAACCGTTTCAATATCTTTCTTTTTAAATTGCTCCGCTTGATCTTGATGACGAATCATCGCTACAGGTTCATAATTTCTGTATTCATCTAAAATATCAACTATTTTTTTTCCTGTGGTACCGTTGGCACCCACTACTAATACTTTTTCCATACCTGCAAGTTACTAAGGGAATAAAAACTAAAAGCCTACGTTAACGGCTTTTAACGTAGGCTTTAGCAAGTCTTTAATAAAATTCATTAAGAAAGAGAAGCTTTACACCTTCACAATCATCTTTCCTTTATTTTTTCCATCAAACAAGTCTATAAACGCTTGTGGTATTTCTTCAAAACCTTCCACAATGGTTTCTGTATAGGTTAATTTATCTTCTTGCAACCAAGTGGCTAACTGTTGTACAGCTTCTCCAAACTCATCTTGAAAGTCACGAACGGTAAAGCCTTGCATGAGCACACTTTTTTTAATCAATGTAGTTTCGTGTCGTGGCCCTGTAGGGCGTTCGGTTTCATTATAAAGTGAGATAGCACCACAGTTAATAATTCTTCCTTTTCTATTGATGTTTGCCATGGCGGCATCTAAAATTTCACCACCTACGTTGTCAAAATAGACATCTACCCCGTTCGGGCAGGCATTTGCTATCGCCTCGCTCATAGTGTCGGTTGTCTTGTAGTTGATGCCTTCATCAAAATGAAATTTCTCTTTAATAGTCTTAATCTTTTCATCGGTTCCGGCAATACCGACTACTTTACAACCTTTAATTTTTCCTATTTGACCAACAACCGTACCCACAGCACCTGAAGCACCCGAAACTAATAATGTCTCTCCCTTTTCGAGCTTACCAATTTTTTTGAGGCCCAAAAGTGCCGTAATTCCTGTTAAACCCAAAACGCCCAAATAGGCAGATAACGGAGCTTTGCTACCATCTACTTTTTGAAGTCCTTTACCATTAGTGGTATTAAATTGCTTCCATGGTAACATACCGTTTACGTAATCACCTTTTTTAAAATCGCCCGAGTTACTTTCTATAACTTCAGCTATAATGCCCGATTCTACTGGTTCATCAAGTTGAAAAGGTTCAATGTACGATTTTTCATCCCGCATTCTTCCGCGTAGATATGGATCTACGGAAACATACTTTGTTTTTAATAAAACTTCTCCTTTGTCGGGACATGGTTTTTCAGTTTCTTTAAACTCAAAGTCGTCAAGGGCTGGTCTTCCTTTTGGTCTGTTTTTTAGCAATATGGTCTTATTCATTTCTTTTTCAGTTTATTTAAATTCAGTATTCTATAAAGTTACAAGTTTGTAAGGACAGCAGTTTAGGTGTTATGTTGATTTTTGGGTTTTTTCTGAAAAGATTAACGTTCTTACCTTAGTAACACAGTACCTTTGCAATTGAACCATCAAGATTTGAACCTTACACAAACCATTTCAAGCAACTTTCAAGACCTGATTCAGTTTTTAAAAAGCACCGACTTTTCAAAAGCTATCATTGTTGGCATTGCCCTTTCATTACCCATAGTAGTTGGTTTACAATTTGGCTTTTTTGAAATAGCTATTGCTTTGGCTTTTGGTGCTTTTTGGAGCTCACCAAGTGATGTAAGCGGTAGCTTTCGGCATAAAACATATGGAATTTTATATTCTATTGCACTTATAGTTATCGTAAGTTTTATTGGAGGTTATCTTGATTTTAATACATGGTTTTTATTGCCAGTGCTGGGAGTATTGACCTTTGCCATTTCATATATAGCTGTTTTTGGGTTTAGGGCATCTTTAATTAGTTTTTCTGGTTTATTGGCGCTGGTGTTAAGTTTTGCCCACGAAGCTGAACGATTAGAAACCTACGAATATGCCTTTTTTGTAGGCCTTGGTGGTTTCTGGTATTTATTACTAGCCACAATTTGGCACAAAATAAACCCGAAAGGACAAACGGAAGAACTCTTCACTCAAACGTATCAATTAACGTCTCAATTTTTAGAAATTAGAGGGAAGTTAATTGGACCAAATTCCGATAGGGAGCAATTACAATCTAAACTTTTAGAACTTCAGGGCGAAATTAGTGCTAACCATGAAACCTTAAGAGAAATTTTAATTTCCTCTCGAAAAAGCTCCGGCAGATCTATCTATCAAAGTAAACGATTATTGGTTTTTGTTCAGTTGGTCGATATACAAGAAATGGCCTTGGCAAATCCTGTAAACTATACTAAAATGGATGAGTTGCTAAACGACCATCCTGAATACATAGAAAGCTTTCAAAATTTACTTTTTGAAATGTCTAATCAATTACTTCTTATTTCTGAAGCAGGTCAAAACGCGAAGAAGATTCCGAAGCATGACCAACTAATTCAAATTTTCAGAAAGATTAAAGAAGAGATTTCCATTTTAAAATCCAGTAAAGAAAATTACGATTATGAAGGGTTTTTAATGCTTCAAAACTTATTGGAATATCAAGAAAAGCAGATTGAAAAAATTCAAAAAATAAAATGGCTGCTTAGTAATCCAAACCCCAGAGAGCTTACTTTTATTAAAAAGGAAGTTGCCAAGCGCTTTGTAACCACACAAGATTATAACCCAGCTTTGTTGATCAGGAATTTAAGTTTCAAATCGGCTATTTTTAAACATGCTTTACGTTTAGGTGTAGCTGTAATGGTTGGTTATGGTATTGGTGTATTTTTCGATTTCCAAAACCCCTATTGGATTTTACTAACCCTTATTGTTATCATGCGGCCTAGTTATGGACTAACTAAATCTCGCTCAAAAGAACGTATTATAGGTACGTTAATTGGTGGCGCCATTGCAACGGGAATTGTCTTCATTACTCAAAACACCTATGTTTTTGCTATTTTAGGAATAGGCTCTTTGGTTATGGCACTTTCCATGTTGCAAAAAAACTATAAAACTGCAGCTACTTTTATTACGCTGAGTGTCGTGTTTATTTACGCCATTATTAGACCCGATGTGTTAACGGTTATTCAGTTTAGAGTTATTGATACGTTAATTGGCGCAGGAATTTCTACAGTTGCTATGCTCTTTCTGTGGCCGGCTTGGGAGTTTATGGATATTAAAAGTAGTATTGAAAAAAGTATTTCGGCCAATAGAGTATTTCTTTCAGAAATTATAAATCAGTATCATAAAAAGGGAGAGTTACCAACCACTTTCAAGCTTTCTAGGAAAAATGCTTTTTTAGAAATGTCTAATTTAAGTGCTGCTTTTCAACGTATGACGCAAGACCCAAAATCGAAACAAAAAAACTTGGAAAAGATTTATGAGTTAGTGGTGCTAAACCATACTTTTTTATCTTCTCTTGCTTCGTTAAGCACCTATATTCAGAACAATCCAACAACTGAAGCCTCTAGCCGATTTACAACCGCAGGAGAACATATTGATGAAAATTTAGAACTTATTTTGTCCTATTTACAACAAGAAGAAAATGGTTCAGTAGCGGTTAATGTGGAAAATAAGAATGAGTTTTTTAAACAAGAGCTTCCGAAATTCACTACGGAAAACCCTAATCTGCCTACTTCAGTTCACCCTAAGTTAGAGCGCCAATTTCAAGAGGCTCATTTAGTTCGGGAACAATTACATTGGTTGTTTTCCATTAGTAAAAAAATGCTTCAGATAAGTGAAAAGGTTAATTTTGCGTAATCTTTCTGAAAGGAATTAAACGACACTTTTAATACTATATTTCTTTTCGTTAAACATAAACATGTCTCCTTTTTTCTTTCCAGAAAGTAATTGCCCAATAGGTGAGTTTAACGCCACGCACATGTAGTTAGTTTTACCAACGGTTACAGCACCAATTGAAATCCCGATAAAATATGTAGCCTGGTTTGTATATACCAAACTTCCCAACCGAACGTAATCTGATTTTGAATTAATATCGATTTTTCGAACTAGTTGTTGCAATTTTTCAATTTCCAGTAATTGTTTTCCAGCATTTTCCCGATCTATTTGTAGCATTGCCCGACCAGTTTCATGCTTATCACCCGCACTGCTTTTAGATTCTTCAACCAACGATTCTTCAATACCAGCAATGGTTTGTTTTATTTGGCTAAAACGTTTTTCTACCACCTCTATACAGTGGTTTAATAAAGCGGTTTTTAATTCTTTATCGTTCATTTTTCTTTTTTTCTTCTAAGGTAAAAGTACCATAATAACGCATTTGTTTTACAATCCAAGCTTTTCTTTTTTCAATATAAACTGAAGCTGGCGAAGCCTTGTAGTTCCTTGGGTTTGGTAAAATAGCGGCGATTGCTGCAGCCTCATATTGTGTTAAGTTTTTGGCGCTTTTATTAAACCAATATTGGGCAGCGGCTTCGGCGCCAAACACGCCATCACCCATTTCAATACTGTTTAAATAGACTTCCATAATGCGCTCTTTGCTCCACAGGGTTTCGATTAAAAATGTGAAATAGACTTCCATTCCTTTCCTAAACCAACTTCGCTCTGGCCACAAGAAAACGTTTTTTGCCGTTTGTTGCGAAATAGTACTTGCACCACGCAATTTCTTTCCTGTTTTGTTCTTTTCATACGCTTTTTCAATAGCCTCGTAATCAAAACCGTTATGGTTCATAAAGTTTTGATCTTCTGCACAAATTACGGCCAATTGCAAATAAGACGAGATTTCATCAATAGATTCCCATTGGTGCTTAGTTTGGTAATTTTCATCTCCGTTAGATGCTCGAATGCCCATTAAAGGCGTGTACGGAACTGGCACAAATTTATAAACAACCACCCACAAAACCGTGATTACTATAAACCAGACTAAAACTTTAAAAATAAACTTGAAGAATCGTTTCATTCACTTGCTAATTTTGCCAGATTAGTTCCAATTGCGCTCCCAATTGCAACGCCCATTCCGCCAAGACGTACTCCACAAAATATGTTTGAGGAAAGTTGTTTTACAATCGGTTTTTTCTGTTTTCCCACTCCCATAATTCCGCTCCAACGTTTATCAATTTCAAATGTAGTTTCAGGTAAAATGGTAGTTTGTAACAATTCTTCCAATCTGTTTTGAATTCCTTCTGTTGTGTTCATTTCTGTGGTTTCTTCCCCTTTAAAATCAAGGTTTCTTCCGCCACCAAAAAGAATCCGGTTATCAATATTTCTGAAATAATAATAGCCTTTATCTAAATGAAAAGTGCCTTTAATAGGTAAGTTTTCAATTGGTTTTGTGATTAAAACTTGAGCGCGTGCCGGTTGTACTTCTTCACTTAACAATTGTTTGGCAAAACCATTGGTAGCAATACAGACTTTTTTTGCTGAAACTTCTATTTCATTGTTAAGCTGAAAGGAAACTGAATCAGAATTTTGCGATAGCGCCGTAACCTCAGCACAATTTAGCACCGAAATTCCTGCTTTATATGCCTTCTGAAGCAGAGCGTGCATCATCCTTCCAGTATCTATTTGCCCTTCAAATTTATTGAAGATAAGCTGCGGCTGAATTTTTTTAAACTGAAATGTATTTTCAGTGATTGAAAAGACATCTTCCTTAAAAATGGGATACAATAATTGGTTTATGGATTCTAACTTAGCGTGACAATGCTCAAATAGTTCTTCATCTTCTTCGGTAAATAATTCATAGCCCCCATATTGTTTAAATTGAAGTTGTTCATCTCCTATATTCTTCCGAAGTAATTTAAGCCCTTCTACTCGTTCTTTTACAAGACTTACTACTTCTGCTTCAGAATGTGTTAAAAGGTCATCTACTATTTCTGAAAGGCTTCCAAAGCAAGCAAAACCTGCATTTTTAGTGCTAGCTCCACTGGGCAACATCCCTTTTTCAAAAACGGTGATGTTCGCAGTTGGGTGTTTCTTTTTAAGTGTCAAAGCACAATTAAGGCCGACCAATCCACTACCTATGACAGCGAAATCGATATTTTGTAGCCAAGATGTATGTTCCCAATAGGATAAGGTCATTTATATTGAAGTTAGTATCGGTCGCTTCGATACGTTTCTCGTTCCTCGAAACACTCAGCAACCGTTATTTAAATTTATTTATTAGTAAATGTCAATAAAAAAGCACCAATCCAAAAAAAATAAAAGTTTTTTCTTTGATATTGGTGCTAAATATATTCTTCAGTTTTCTGCCAACTGAATACTGGCTACTGCAACTTATTTTACTCCTCCTCTTCTGGTTCATTCATTACAAAAGTATCCATAAAGGCTGTAGTATACTTTCCGCTTACATAAGCTGGATCGTCCATTAGCTGTCTATGAAATGGAATCGTAGTTTTTATTCCTTCAATAACGAACTCGTCTAAAGCACGCTTCATTTTACTAATAGCTTCTTCTCTCGTTTGAGCGGTAGTAATTAGCTTAGCAATCATCGAGTCGTAGTTTGGCGGAATACTGTATCCTGCGTATACGTGTGTGTCAAGCCGTACACCGTGACCTCCAGGAGCGTGCAATACTTCTATTTTACCTGGTGAAGGTCTAAAGTTGTTGTATGGATCTTCTGCATTAATTCTACATTCTATAGAGTGCAATTGTGGCAAATAGTTTTTTCCTGAAATTGGCACGCCTGCAGCTACTAATATTTGCTCTCGAATTAAGTCGTAATCTACTACTTCTTCTGTAATGGGGTGCTCTACTTGAATACGGGTATTCATTTCCATAAAGTAGAAATTTCGGTGTTTATCTACCAAAAACTCTACTGTACCGGCACCTTCGTATTTAATAAACTCGGCTGCTTTTACGGCAGCTTTACCCATGTCGTCCCGTAACTTTTTAGTCATAAATGGACTTGGCGTCTCTTCAGTCAACTTTTGGTGACGTCTTTGTATTGAGCAATCACGTTCACTCAAGTGACAGGCTTTTCCGTTGCTATCTCCTACAATTTGGATTTCGATATGGCGTGGCTCTTCAATGAGTTTTTCCATATACATATCGTCATTACCAAAAGCAGCTTTACTTTCTTGACGAGCAGATTCCCACGCATCTTGAAGGTTTTCTTCTTTCCAAACAGCGCGCATTCCTTTTCCACCGCCACCAGCACTTGCTTTAAGCATGACTGGATAACCGGTTTCTTTAGCAATTTTTTTACACGCTTTAAAATCTGGAATTACACCTTCACTACCTGGAACACAAGGTACACCTGCTTCGCGCATAGTAGCTTTGGCTCTTGCTTTGTTCCCCATACGGTCTATCATATCGGGAGAAGCACCTATAAATTTAAATTCGTGTTCTTCACATATTTTGGAGAACTTAGAGTTTTCTGATAAAAACCCATATCCTGGGTGAATTGCATCTGCATTTGTGATTTCGGCTGCTGCAATAATGTTCGAAATCTTTAAATAACTTTCGCTACTTGGGGCAGGACCTATACAAACAGCTTCGTCTGCAAAACGAACGTGCAAACTTTCTTCATCTGCTTTACTATAAACCGCAACGGTTTTAATACCCATTTCGCGGCAGGTTCGGATAATACGAAGTGCTATCTCTCCCCTATTGGCAATCAATATCTTTTTAAACATAACTTTCTGAAATTAACAAATTCCAAATCCCAAATTCTAAAAAAATTCAGACTTCGATTCGAAATTTTAGAGGTTATTTATGAAGGGTCTACTAAGAAAAGTGGTTGGTCAAACTCTACTGGAGAAGCGTCGTCTACCAATACTTTTACTATTTTTCCTGAAACTTCACTTTCAATTTCGTTGAAAAGTTTCATCGCTTCAATAACACATAATACATCTCCTTCTTTTATTGTGTCGCCTACTTCTATAAAAACAGGTTTGTCTGGAGAAGGTTTGCGGTAAAAAGTTCCAATTATTGGAGATTTTACTGTAATGTATTTTGAATCATCGTCACCAGCTGGTTCTTTACTGTCAGCTGCTGGAGCAGAAGCTTCAGCTTGTTGTGGAGCAGCCGAAGGAGCTACTTGTTGTGGCTGTGCAGCCATCGTTGGCACTTGCTGAATATACGTCGTCTTGTCTTTACCATCCTCTGTTCCGGTTTTAATGGTAATTTTAACATCGTCCATTTCAAGTTTTACTTCACTGGCTCCGGATTTTGCCACAAACTTGATTAAATTTTGAATTTCTTTTAACTTCATATCAGTTGGTTTAATCTTTCGTTTTTTATTTTGCATCGTAGGCCCATTTTAAGTAAATAGCGCCCCAAGTAAAGCCTCCTCCAAAGGAAGCAAATACTAAATTATCACCTTTTTTTAATTGTTTTTCATAATCGTAAATACACAGTGGTAAGGTTCCTGAAGTTGTATTTCCATATTTATGGATGTTCATCATTACCTTTTCTGAAGGAAGATTCATCCGTTTTGACGTGGCGTCGATTATTCGTTTGTTTGCTTGATGCGGTACTAGCCAATCTACATCTTCACCCGTAAGATTATTACGATTCATTATTTTTTCACTTACATCTGCCATATTGGAAACTGCAAATTTAAAAACTGTTTTCCCATCTTGAAAAACATAATGTTTTTTATTAGCGACCGTTTCTGCAGAAGCTGGTAAAATAGAGCCACCGGCGTCTATTTTCAAACTTTGCCGTCCTATTCCGTCACTGCGTAAAATTTCATCCTGAAGCCCATAGCCCTCTTCATTAGGTTCAAAAAGCATAGCACCTGCTCCATCACCAAAAATAATACAAGTGGTACGATCTTCATAATCGATAATAGAAGACATTTTATCTGCTCCAATTAATAATACTTTTTTATAGCGTCCCGACTCTATATAACGAGCGGCAGTAGACATTCCATATAAAAAACTTGAACAAGCAGCGACCAAATCATATGAAAAAGCGTTTACGGCACCTATTTGGGTGGCTACGTAAACGCCTGTTGCTGCTACCGGCATATCGGGTGTGGCTGTAGCCATAATCACCATATCGATATCTTTAGGGTCGGTATTATTCTTTTTAAGGAGATCCTCGGCTGCTTTAATAGCAAGAAAGGAAGTCCCTTTGTCTTTATCTTTTAAAATTCTACGCTCTTTAATTCCAGTACGGGATGTTATCCATTCATCGTTGGTTTCAACCATGGTTTCAAGAATCTCGTTGGAAAGCACGTAGTCCGGCACATAGCCACCGACAGCGGTAACTGCTGCTGTGATTTTGTTCATAGATTTGAATTAAATTCACCCTAAAAGGCTTCAGAACCTTTTAAAGGAAGTGAAAATTACTAAAAATTCATCAAAATGGAGGGTATTATGGGGTGTTTTTAACGTTTACAAGCTCAAAAACAAAAAACTCCCACTGGTATGTGAGAGTTACTTGTTTTAAGTTTGAACGCTCTATGCTTCAACCTCTTCTACAGCATCGATTACAATCTGTCCTCGATAGTATAATTTACCTTCATGCCAGTGTGCTCTGTGATATAAGTGAGCCTCTCCTGTTGTAGGATCTGTAGCTATTTGAGGGGCAGTAGCTTTATAATGTGTTCTTCTTTTATCTCTTCTTGTTTTCGAGATTTTTCTTTTAGGATGTGCCATTGCTCTATATTATTTATCCGTTAATAGTTTTTTTAATTCGTCCCAGCGAGGATCAATTTCTTTCTCGTCTGGATTTCTATCCTTATTAGGCTGTAATTCTTCAAGTTTATCGAGTATCTCACTTTTTAACGTACCGTCTTCTACTCCTGGATGTATCTTTTTTATTGGCATTGCCAATACAATAGATTCATATACAAATTGCTGTATGTTAACTTCGTAACTTCCGTGAGGTAAAATTAATAAATCTTCATCTTCCACGTTAGTGTCTTCGCCAAACTTCACAACAAATTTATATTCTCCGTCTAGTTTCTGGTTATACGGCTCATTGCTTACATCGCAATTTACATTTACAGTACCTTTATAAAATAAGGTAAACTCTAACAATGTTGCCTTTTTAACCAACAATACATCTAGTTTTATAGTCGCATCGTTAAATTCGTTATACTCAAAATGCTCAAAGAACGGTTTTTCAATCGTAAATTTAAACCAGTGTTCGCCTATTTTCAACCCTACAAAAGGGATCGTAAACTCTTTCAATTCCTTCATAATCACACCAATTTCTCATTCCCACCTTACTTGTAAGGCGGGTGCAAAGATAAAAAATTATTTGAATAGCAAATTAATTTATCGTTTCTTTTTTGAAAAGGATTTTTTTTGACTAGTTTTTAATGGATTTTTTGAGATTTTCTTGTACTCTTTTCTCTTTTTATAAATTTGAATAGCGCTAAAAACAGCTTCTTGAAACGACTCGTAATCTGCTTCATTTTTTCCAGCAACATCGTACGCTGTCCCGTGATCTGGAGAGGTTCGCACTCGGTTTAGACCCGCTGTATAATTAACACCTTTACCAAAAGCAAGTGTTTTAAAAGGGATTAAGCCTTGATCATGATAGGAAGCAATAATAGCATCGAAATTTTTATAATTACCAGAACCAAAAAAGCTGTCGGCGGCATATGGTCCATAAACTAATTTGCCATTTTCTCGCAGGATTTTTAAACTGGGCTTCAATACCGTATCGTCTTCATTGCCAATAACACCATTATCCCCGTTATGCGGATTAATCCCTAAAACGGCAATTTTAGGTGCTCTTATTCCAAAATCCTGAATTAACGTATTGTGAATGGTATTAATTTTCTTTTCTATTACTTCCGAAGTAATATTTTTTACAACATCTTTCACCGCAACATGGTCGGTAAGCAAACCAACCCGTAAATTACCAGAAACTAACAACATTAAACTGTCGCCTTGAAGCTCTTGGGCTAAATAATCTGTGTGGCCAGGGAAGTTAAAAGTTTCAGATTGTATGTTAGATTTGTTAATTGGGGCTGTTACTAGCACATCTATCTTTTTATCTTTTAAAGAAGAAACAGCACTTTTAAGAGATTTAATCGCATACTCCCCTATTTTTTTATCTTCTTTCCCAAAATTAACATCTATATGTTCCTGCCAGACATTAAGTACATTTATTTTTTTGTGTACTATTTTATCTAAGGAATCAATCCCATGAAGGTTGAGTTCAAGATTATATTGTTTTTTGAAAAAAGACATTAATTTAACTGAAGCGAATATCACAGGCGTGCAAAATTCCAACATTCGAGAATCTTGAAATGTTTTCAATACAATTTCGCTGCCTATTCCATTAAGGTCACCTATTGAAATTCCTACAATTGTTTTTTCCTTCTTCGCCATAGCAGTTAATACGGTTTTTAATTTCTATTTTTGCATTACAAATGTAACTAATTTAAGGATGTTTACAGGAATTATTGAGCGGGTTGGTAAAATAAAAAAGCTTACCAAAGAAGGTGCTAACCTTCATATTGAAATAAAAAGCGATGTCTCTTCAGAATTGAAAATTGACCAAAGTGTAGCACATAATGGTGTTTGTCTTACTGTGGTTGAAGTAAAGAACGACAGCTATATTGTAACCGCTATTGATGAAACATTACAAAAAACCAATCTTGGAGATCTTGCTGAGGGCGATGCTGTAAATCTAGAACGCGCCATGAAACTCGGTGACCGATTGGATGGACATATTGTTCAAGGCCACGTAGACCAAGTGGGAGTTTGTAAATCAGTTATAGAAGCAAATGGAAGTTGGATATTTACCTTTTCATTTGAAGAGGGAAAAGGAAATATGACTATTGAAAAAGGTTCAATTACCATAAATGGAGTTAGCCTAACGGTTGTTAACTCTAAAGAAAATAAATTTAGCGTGGCTATTATTCCGTATACTTATGAAAATACGAGTTTCAAAGAAATAAAAAAGGGAACTGTTGTTAATTTAGAATTTGATGTAGTGGGAAAATACGTGAGCCGAATTACGCAGGGATATCGTTAGAGCGGTATTTTTTTAATAAAAAGTATATACCTAATAAAACACCAACAATCAATAATAAAGTGATATTATCATCAATTGGAAGACCGGGGGTTCGAGTATCATTAGGCGGGGGTGGTCCTTTACTATCTTTTACAGATTGTGCAAAGCCAAAAGCACTGTTATATAAACTTAGTGCAATAGTTAATATGAAAACGATTCGGGGTCGCATAATTGGTGTCTAAAGTACTATTTTTTTATTAAAATCAAGGTAAAAATAAAGTTATCCAATAATTATTAACTCATTTTTCTCTTTTATATTACTGCTATACTGCTTATAGATACAATTTATTATTATTTAAAGAGCTAAAATAAAGCAATTTATTTAATATAAAAAAGTAATGGGAAACTCTAAACTTTTCTTAACAAAAACTATAAAAAGAACTAAACTTCCTAGACCAAATAAAAGTGGTCCCACATGGGCTCGAACCATGGACCCCCTGATTATGAGTCAGGTGCTCTAACCAGCTGAGCTATGGGACCAGAATAGCTGCAAATGTAAAACACTTTACAGTTAATGCAAACATTTTTTCACAATAATTACATTTTTTGTCTTTTATTCTATTTCCTGACAAAGTTCAATTAACACACCATTGGTTGAGTTTGGGTGTAAAAAAACCACTAATTTATTATCAGCGCCTTTTTTGGGTTCTTCATTAATTACTGTAAAACCTTCTTCTTTCAATCGTTTAACTTCTTTCTTTATATTACTTACGGAAAAAGCAATGTGATGGATTCCTTCACCTTTTTTTTCTATAAATTTTGCAATGGGACTATCAGGTTTTGTAGCTTCTAACAATTCTATTTTACTTTCACCACACTTAAAAAAAGAAGTTGTTACGCCTTCACGCTCTACATTTTCTGTTTTATAATGTTCATAACCCAACAAGCTTTTATAAATTGTATTTGCTTGATTAATGTCTTTTACGGCAATGCCTATATGTTCAATTTTTTCCATATTTATAACTCTTTTTCTATTTCAAAACTACAAAATCTTTATGTCAGCCTCTTTACTTTTTTTAACAAGATAAAAACAGAGTCTAAATATAAAATAGTTGTCAAACTTTTAAATAAATGGTTGTTAGTATTAATTGTCCTACTTTTGCAGTATGAGTACAACAGAAAGTAACAGACAAAAAAAAATAGCAGGCGTGCTACAAAACGACCTTGCTAAGGTTTTACAAGAATTGCTTCGCGAATCGGGGCAGTTAAGCACTATTTTAACCGTTTCGAAAGTTTCGGTAACGGTCGATCTTTCCATTGCGAAGGTATATGTGAGTGTTTTTCCTTCCGATAAAGCAGAAGCTATTATAAAGGAACTAAAGCAACTTACTCCAAAAATTAAGCATCAAGTTGCACAACTTACCAAGCATCAGCTTAGAAAAATGCCCGATCTTTCATTTTACAATGACGACTCTATGGAGTATATTCAAAATATAGAAAAGGCGGTAAAAGAAAAGGAAAACCCAATAGAAAACCCGGATTTACTTCCGAAAAGAAAAAAATCGTAATTGAAATTTCCGCTCTACATCGCTAAGCGGTATTTATTTTCAAAAAGTAGCAACAACGCTATTAATATCATTACCGGAATTGCAGCTGTTGGTGTTATTGTTGGTGCCATGTCACTCTTTATAGTCCTTTCTGGTTTTTCTGGCTTAAAAGATTTTAGCCTTCAGTTTACCAATGTTTTTGATAGTGATTTAAAAATTTTTCCTGAAAGTGGAAAAACGATTACATTTTCTGAAGCTTCTGAAGAAAAACTAAAAGAAATTACAGGGATTGAAAGCTATTCAAAAGTCATTGAAGAACGGGTTTTTCTTCAATATAAAGGAAGAAACCATATTGCCTACATAAAAGGGGTGGATGAAAAATACAGTGCGGTAAACCCTACCGATAGTATTTTGTTTTTAAGCAATTGGTTTACACCTGGCCAGCAAGAAGTGGTTATTGGCTTTAATATTGCCCATAAACTTTCTGTGGGAGTAAACGACTATACCGATTTATTAAATATTTACGTGCCGCGTCCCGGAACTGGTCAAATTTTAGCTACTGACGTTGCTAATGCTTTTACTAAACGAAACGCTGTTGTATCAGGAATTTATGATGTAAATGAAGAATTAAACAGCAAATATGTGTTCAGTGACATTGAGTTTGCTCGTAATCTTTTGAAATTGGACAGTGCCACCGTTTCGTCTATTGAATTGAAATTAAAACCTGGAATTTCTGAAGAAGATATCCGAAAACAAATTCAACCTATTTTTGCTGAAGAAGTACTAATTAAAAACCGCATTCAGCAAAATGACGCTTTGTACAAGATGTTGAATACAGAAAATGTTGCCGTGTACCTCATCTTTACTTTGGTACTCATTATTGCTTTGTTTAATGTAGTGGGCTCCATCATTATGATGATTCTCGATAAAAGAAAGGACATAAAAACACTTTACAACCTAGGAACAACAGTAAAAGACATTCGGAAAATTTTCTTTTTACAAGGCACACTTATGACCACACTTGGCGGTTTATTGGGTATTGGTTTAGGAATTTTGTTAGTTTGGGCACAATTACAATTTGAGTTTGTCAACATTACGCAAACATTGGCATATCCAGTAAAGTTTAAAATTATCAATGTACTGATCGTTTTTGTTACAATTACCGTTTTAGGGATAATTGCTTCAAAAATTGCTTCGAGCCGAGTTGGAAAGAAATTGCTTGCTTAAACAAATTGGTGGTCTCCAAATTTTTGCAAAACCTCATCAAAGGCAGCAAAAACATCAGCGCTATCATCGCTAGTCACCATTTTCATTCTGTAGGGTTTAAAGTCGGGAATTCCTTTAAAGTAGTTGGTATAATGACGGCGCGTTTCAAAAACACCTAATTTTTCACCTTTCCAATCAATGGACATTTGCAAATGACGACGGGCAGCCTCTACGCGTTCTTCCATGGTTGGTGGTAATGCATGTTTGCCTGTTTTAAAATAGTGCTTAACTTCCTTAAAAAACCAAGGATAGCCAATGCTCGCACGACCAATCATCGCACCATCAAGGCCGTATCTATCTCGCATTTCCATCGCTCTTTCTGGAGTATCAACATCACCGTTTCCAAAAACAGAAATATGCATTCTTGGGTTGTTTTTCACCTCAGCAATAGGTTTCCAATCGGCGCTACCTTTATACATTTGAGCACGTGTACGACCATGAATGGAAATAGCTTGACAACCTACATCTTGCAAGCGTTCGGCCACTTCTTTTATCATAATAGTGTTTTCGTCCCAACCCAAGCGGGTTTTAACAGTAACGGGCAGTTTGGTGTGTTTTACCATAGCTTCAGTTAACGAAACCATTAGATCAATATCCTTTAAAATACCAGCACCAGCGCCTTTGCTCACCACTTTTTTTACGGGGCAACCAAAGTTTATGTCAATAATATCTGGGCCACTGGCCTCAACAATCTCTACACTTTGAAGCATGGAATCGAGGTTGGCACCAAAAATCTGAATGCCCACAGGACGTTCTTTTTCGTAAATGTCCAATTTCATCACGCTTTTGGCAGCATCACGTATAAGTCCTTCTGAAGAAATAAACTCGGTATACACCACATCGGCTCCTTGTTCTTTGCAAAGCGCACGAAAAGGTGGGTCGCTCACATCTTCCATCGGCGCCAATAACAGTGGAAAATCGCCTACATCTATGTTTCCAATTTTTGCCATACTCAAGCTCCGTTCAGCATGATAGAATGCCTTTGCGGAAATTTTAAGGTTTTTATAGATGCAAAATTACGTAAAATACTCTGGTAAACAATTTTGAACTAAAGAAGTATCTCTTTTGTTAATTGATGCGCTCGGTCTCTTCTGTTGTTGTAGATCGGTTATTGTCACGCAAACGCGCATTTCCGAAGTTATATTTAAAGCCTACCGTAAACAATCTGGTTTCTGTTTGTGCTGTATAAAAATTATCTTGATTGTAATATTTTGAAACCACAGGGAAATTTAAGGAAGTATTGAAAATATCATCCACACCTACTGTTATGCTGGCAGCATTATCCCAAAATGACTTTCGGACAGATAGGTTAAGGAAAAACCTATTTTTATAATTTGAAGAGCCTTGAATTATATTTGAAATATACAAAGAAGACAAATCTGCCGTCCAAGACCGGTCTTTTGAAAGTGTGAAATTAGAATATACATAGCCATAAAATCCAGCTGTATGGTTTTTATAGGTTCGTGGTACACTTTCTACCGCCAAAAATTCGTTTTCCAAATAATAGGTAGAGGTAACTACGTAAAAGTACAGCCAACTGGGTAAATTTCTTGGGGTATATTGAATATCGAAACTGTACTGGAAATCGCGCAATAAATTTGCTTCACTGTTACGCAACGTTCTGTTTTCATTATCTTGAAAGGTTAAAGCGCTTAACGAATTATCTATCGTCTCATAATACGCTTCAAAATTCCACACATTGTTATACGAATAATTCAAAGCAATTTTATCTGAAATGGCTGGGACCAATCGCGGATTTCCTTCATTAAAATTGTTTTCATTTATAAAATAACGAAACGGATTCAAGTTTTGATAGTTAGGTCGTGAAATGCTTTTGGTGTATGCAATTCCAGCACTGTGTTTTTCGTTAAAATTGTATTGCCCAGAAACTCTAGGAAACAACTTAAAATAAACATTGGTATTAGTTTCTCCTAAGGTTCTTGACCGGCCTTCCACATCGGTATATTCGCCCCGTAGCCCTGCAACAAGACTAAAATCGCCAAATACTTGTTCGAAGTTTATGTATTCGGCATACACTTTCTCACGATAATTGAAATCATCTGAAAGAGATGGATTAAAGTCCATACCGCCCATATCGGTATCAAAAAAATCGAGTTTGCTGTTACTGTCTATGTTGCTATACTTTACACCAGCCTCCAAACTTCCTTTCCAAAAGGAATGGGTTACATCTGCTTGTCCGGTAAAAATATTGGTTGTTTGGTCAGCATTGGTTGAAAAACTGTTTTCACGCAATAGATTCCCTGCTGGATCATTATACGTAGTAGCCACATTTTGTAACCGTTCGTTATTATAATCGGTATAATTGGCAGAAACAGTTACGTCAGAGTTTTCAGCATTAAGCAATACTTTATAATCTCCCGTAATAGATAATGTGTGCGTGTCTGACCCTAAATTGCTTAAATTGGTAAACGTACTATCAATCGCTTGTTGGGCATTTCGTATAACTGTAAATCCATTAATATCGTTGGTTTCGTCAGGGTTTATCGAAAAAGTAGTTGCTAAACTAATGGTCTGCTTTTCGTCTAAAGTAAAATCGGTAATTAAATTTGCTTGGTGAGCATTGGCGCGTGTAATTTTATTAAAATCGGAGTTCCAGATGGAGTTGGTACTGCCGTCCGGATTAAAAAACCGAGTAAAATTTTCATCTTCCTTAAGGTTTTTACGGGTACTAAAACCATAGCTTCCGTAAAAATTGAGCCAGTCATTTTTATAAAAATGTGAAGTACCCAATCGGTATTTTGGATACGTTCCTTGTTTGTAAGAGCCATTTACAGAACCTTTATATCCGATGGAAATAGCCCGCGAAGTATTGATGTTCAAGACGGTTCCCGTAGCGCCATCATATTTTGCAGAAGGGATAGTAATCACCTCTATCGATTTAATGTTTGAGGCATCGGTATTTTCAAGTAAGGAAACAACCTCAGAAGAACTTAGGTACACCCGCTTGTCATTAATATAAATTTCCGGACTTTGAAATTTAACTTGGATAGACTCGCCAATTACCACTACACCTGGTGTTTTTTTCAATAGATCAAAGGTGCTTCCTACAGAAAGTGAGGTGTTTTCAACATTAAAAACCAGTTTTCCCGCGGTTTTTTCTATCGTTGGTTTTTTAGCAGTGATTACGGTTTCATCAAGGGTTTTGGTAGATTCTTTTAAAGTTACTGTTCCTATGCTTTCTTCAGAAGAAACAGAAACTTCTTTTTCGATTGTTTTAAACCCCATATAACTAAAAGTAAGTTTATAGGTCTTAGCTTCAAGATTTTTCAGCAAAAAACTACCATTTTCATTTGAGGTTGTACCTTTAAAAGGTTTGGTAGCGTCTTCTTCAAAAACAAGCACATTTACGAATGAAAGTGGAGCGTTATTAGCATCAACAACATTTCCAGAAATTGAAAAGTCTTGTGCAAAAAGTGATGTAGCACAAAATAGTAAGACTAGAAGGGACAGTCTTTCCATAAGTTCGGATTTGGTTTGTTATTCCTTTTTAAAATGCGCTTCATGGGGAGTTGAAGCAAGCTTCAATAAAATACGCAGCTTATACAAATATGTTAATATTATCTTAAACCTCCAAGATGTATGTAATTTTTTTGACGAAAGAGAACAAATCCTTTCTTTCGATTCAATTTAAACTATATTTGCAGTCAATTTGACTACGGAAGAAGAATACTATGAAGAACATTCGAAATTTTTGTATAATCGCCCATATTGACCACGGTAAGAGCACCTTGGCAGACAGGTTATTGGACTCAACCGCAACGGTTACATCACGTGAAAAGCAAGAACAATTGCTTGACAGTATGGATTTAGAGCGTGAGCGCGGCATTACCATTAAAAGCCACGCAATACAAATGGATTATGAGTTTGAAGGTGAAAAATATACCTTAAATTTAATTGATACTCCTGGTCACGTAGATTTTTCATATGAAGTTTCCCGAAGTATCGCCGCTTGTGAAGGTGCTTTGTTAGTAGTTGATGCTGCACAGAGTATACAGGCGCAGACTATTTCAAACCTATATTTAGCATTGGAAAATGATCTAGAAATCATTCCTGTGCTAAACAAAATAGATCTTCCTTCAGCAAATCCTGAAGAAGTAACAGACGATATTGTGGATCTTTTGGGTTGCGATCCAGATGAAATTATCCCTGCTAGTGCAAAAACAGGCTTGGGAATAGAGGAAATTTTAGAAGCTATCATTAAGCGTGTTCCCGCACCAAAAGGTAATCCAAATGAGTCATTGCAAGCCTTGATATTCGATTCGGTTTACAATCCGTTTCGTGGAGTGGAAACCTACTTTAGAGTATTGAATGGTGAAATAAAGAAAGGCCAAAATATAAAGTTTATGGCTACCGATAAAAACTACGAAGCCAATGAAGTAGGTACCCTAAAACTTAAACAACTACCAAAAAATGTAGTAAAAACTGGTGACGTAGGCTACTTAATTACTGGAATTAAGGATGCCCGTGAAGTAAAAGTAGGTGATACTATTACCGATGCTGATAGTCCCACCACGAATATGATTGGAGGTTTTGAAGATGTAAAACCTATGGTATTTGCTGGTATTTACCCTGTTGACACCGAAGAGTATGAAGAACTTCGAAACTCCATGGAGAAATTGCAATTAAACGATGCTTCCTTAGTTTTTCAACCAGAAAGTTCGGCTGCACTTGGTTTTGGTTTCCGTTGTGGTTTCTTAGGAATGCTTCATTTAGAAATTATTCAAGAGCGATTAGAACGTGAATTTGATATGACGGTCATTACAACCGTTCCCAACGTATCCTATTACGCATACACAAATAAAGAACCTGATGAACTGATTATGGTTAATAACCCATCAGATTTACCGGAGCCATCAACCCTTAACCGTGTAGAAGAACCATTTATAAAAGCGACTATTATTACAAAAGCAGAGTTTGTTGGGCCGGTAATGTCACTTTGTATAGAAAAACGAGGCGAAATTGTAAATCAGACCTATTTAACTACCGAGCGTGTAGAACTTTCTTTTGATATGCCACTTGCTGAAATTGTATTCGATTTTTACGATCGCTTAAAAACAGTTTCAAAAGGATATGCTTCGTTTGATTATGCACCAATTGGGATGCGCGAATCACATTTGGTGAAAGTAGATGTCCTATTAAACGGAAACACGGTAGATGCTCTTTCTGCCCTTTTACACCGTGATAATGCGTACGATATTGGTAAACGTATGTGTGAAAAGTTGAAAGAACTTATTCCAAGACAACAATTTGATATTCCTATTCAAGCGGCAATTGGTTCTAAAATTATTTCCAGAGAAACTGTAAAAGCACTTCGAAAAGATGTAACTGCAAAATGTTATGGAGGTGATATTTCACGTAAAAGAAAACTATTAGAAAAGCAGAAAAAAGGTAAAAAGCGTATGCGTGCCGTTGGTAATGTAGAAATACCACAGGAAGCGTTTATGGCGGTATTAAAGTTGAATGATTAAAGCGACAATCTTAACCGCCACAAGTAACTCCAGACTCTTCTAAACCAGCTACGTAAACATTATAATTGGTATCGGTATTTTCACCATTTACAGTAGCGTTGCCGTTTTGATCCCGACACACTTCAAAAGCCGTGGTTTCGGGAGAATTACACGTTACACATGAAATTTCGGTATCATCTTCGCACGATAAAATAAATACGATTGAAAGTATCGGAAGTAGTTTCAGATATAGACCTTTTTTCATGGTAAAGTAGCTTTGTTAAAAAACGAAATTGTAATCAGTTTATTATTGGTCTTGCTCGTGTATTTTATCCTCTTCTTCTTTGGTAGCGTTTACAACATCTTCAAAATCTATTGGTTTTCCAAGGTAAACTAATTGACTACCTTCGGTAATTTCCATTTCTTGAGGGTTTTCAATGAGGTCTATATGGTTTTCATCGTTTTTCACAAAGAGGGCAACTGCATTTTCTTCTTCTTCAATATACCCTAGCAATTTCATAAACTTAGATTGTGTATCAATTGGCAACTCCTGTATGGAAGGGAAGTCACGAGCCACTTCAGTAAAACGCACATAATCATGAGTGGTTGAAAAAAGTTCTTCTGAAGAAAGGGTATTTTTAATTTTTCGCTCTTCAGAGTTCATCAATCTAAACGATCCATTTTCACCAAAAATATCCCCATATCTTGAAATAGCTTGTTTATTAATTTCGTCATTGCCTGTCATTGCCAGCAGATACCCCACATCGTTCAATTCGATATTATCTGAAAGGTCATCCGAATAAATATTTCCATTAATGGCTTCAAGTCCTAACTCTCTAGCTTTTTCAATATTCAATCTGTTGGTGTCGACCAATACTACGTGACGATTATTTTTCTGAAGATAGGTACCTATCAGCCTTGAAACTTTTGAAGCACCTACAATCATAATACCTTCCGAAGATTTTAAGAAAACGCCAACTGCCGAAGCAAATAATCGAGCCGAAGCTGCATTTAATAAAACCGTAACGAGTACTACTGCAAAAACTAATGGCGTAATGTATTCGGCCCCGGGAACACCTTCGTTTACTAATTTAGTACCAAAAAGCGATGCAATACCAGCAGCAACGATACCACGTGGCCCTACCCAACTAATAAACAGTTTTTCATTTATTTTTAAGCTAGAACCTGTAGTACTTAAAAATACCGCTAGCGGCCGAAGTACAAAAATGATAATGGCTAGTAAAATACCCGTTTTCCAGTTGTAAACCAATAAAAGATCTTCTAAGCTAATATTTGCTGCCAGTAGTATAAATAGAATAGAAATTAATAATACGCTTAACGATTCTTTAAAATAAAGGAGTTCTTTAAGGCTTGGCAAATCGCTGTTTCCTAAATACATTCCCATTACTACCACTGCCAGTAAGCCCGATTCGTGAGCAAATTGATCGCTCAAAACAAAAATCATTAACACCATAGAAAGCGAAACTACATTTAAGAGATAATGCGGAATAAACTTCCTTTTAATTAAAAAATACAGTGCGTAACCTGCTGAAATTCCGAAAGAAAAACCTATCAAAATAATTTTAGCAAACTCTATCAAAGCCTGTTTGGTATAGCCGGCATCGCCCTCTACACTAATAAACTCAAACACTAAAACTGCAACCAAAGCACCAATAGGATCTATTAAAATTCCTTCCCATTTTAAGACGGCAGAAACATGCTTTTTAAGAGGAATATTTCTTAGAATTGGTGTAATCACCGTAGGACCGGTCACAATAATTAATGCTGAAAATAGAAAAGAAATACGCCAATCGAGTCCAAAAACGTAATGGGCAGCTACTCCAGCTCCTATAAATGTTACAGTAGAACCGAGACTTATTAACTTACCAATTACGCCACCAACTTTAGTGATTTCTCCACGCCGAAGGGTAAGCCCTCCTTCAAAAAGAATAATACCGATAGCTAAGGAAACAAAGTAAAAAAGGTTTTCCCCTGGAAAGAGTCCTTTTTCACCATTGTAAATAGGCTGTATCCACTGTTGACCATCGTCAGATAATAATGTTGAGATAGGACCAACAAACAATCCTATTAGAATTAATGGTAAAATGGCGGGTATCTTAAATTTCCAAGCAACCCATTGTGCTAAAATTCCTAAAACGATAATTCCTGCCAATTCAACCATATAATTCCTTTTTTGTAAAATAAGCTCTTTTGAAATTTCTCAAAAGCTAACTTTTTGTTAAAAATAATACAAATATTTCGGTCTGCACCCAAGGGACTGCTTCCCTTTTAGTATTTTGCACACTTTAAAATTCAAAATATGAAGTTGTACCCCATTGAATCTGGAAATTTTAAATTAGATGGTGGTGCTATGTTTGGAGTAGTACCAAAATCTCTTTGGAACCGGACAAACCCCGCAGATAGTAATAATATGATTGATATGGCGGCCCGTTGCCTGCTTATTGAAAACGGTGATCGCTTAACGCTCATAGATACAGGAATGGGTACTAAACAAAGCGAAAAGTTTTTTGGATATTATTACCAATGGGGAGATCATAATATCGATGAGTCTTTGAAAAAGCACGGCTTTCATCGTGATGATATTACCGATGTTTTTTTAACACACCTTCACTTCGATCATTGCGGCGGAGCTATACAATGGAACAAAGACCATTCAGGCTATGAACCTGCTTTTAAAAACGCAAAATTTTGGAGTAATAAAGATCATTGGGATTGGGCTGTACATCCAAATGCACGTGAAAAAGCTTCTTTTTTGAAAGAAAACATCCTTCCCATAGAAGAAAGCGGACAATTACATTTTGTTGATAAACCTACTGGTGACTTTGCTAAAGCAAATGAAATGGATTTCGGCATGTTATTTGCAGATGGTCATACCGATAAGCAAATGATACCCCACATAGATTACAAAGGCAAAAAATTAGTGTTTATGGCAGATCTATTGCCAACCGCAGGGCATTTACCATTACCCTACGTAATGGGATATGATACTAGGCCTTTATTAACGCTGCCTGAAAAAGAAAAGTTTCTGAATCAAGCGGCAGATCACAAGTATTATCTTTTTTTAGAGCATGATGCTCATAACCAAATAATTACCGTAAAACACACTGAAAAAGGCGTTCGTTTAGATCAGGTTTTTACTTTTAATGAACTTTTTAATTAATTTACAACAAATGAATATTCTTAAAACATCCTTTATGGCTGCTGCTTCTGCAGTAGTCTTAGCTGGTTGCGGAAGCAGCTCGGCTCCAATTGTTTCAACTCCTATTGAAAACATTGACACCTTACCGTTAAAAACAGCTCCTTTAAATGACGAACAATATAAAAAATGGGGTGCTGCAGATCTTATAAATGATACAATCCCAGGGATGAGTGTTGATAAGGCATATGCCGAAATTTTATCAAAAAGAAAAGGAAAAACTGTTATTGTAGGTGTAATAGACAGTGGTGTTGATATTGAGCACGAAGACTTAAAAAATGTTATCTGGACTAATAGAGAAGAAATTGCCGGTAACGGTAAGGATGATGATAACAACGGATATGTAGATGATATTCACGGATGGAATTTCCTAGGGGATATTGTAGGTGAGAATATGGAATACGCTCGTATCGTTAAGAAATTAGGTCCAAAATTTGAAGGAAAAACAGATGCTTCTATAAGCGCTGCAGATCGTGAGTCATTTGCTTTTTATAAAAAAGCTAAGGCTGAGTATGAAAAAGAAAAGCAAGATGCAGTAGCTAATAAAACTAGATATGAGCAAATATTATCGCAAGTAAAACCTGCTCACGAAGCAATGATTAAAAAATTGGGTAAGGAAGATTATACTGCTAAAGACTTAGCTGGAATCGCTAACCCAACTGCCACCGAACAACAACAAATTGGTATGCTTACTCAAATGCTTAGCTATGGCGACGCTGTGCCAGAAGTAGTGGAGCAATTAGAAGGTGGTATCGAATATTTTGATGGAAGATTAGACACCCACTTCAACCTGGAAAAAGACTTTAGAAGTGTATTAGGCGATAATCCTGATGATATTACAGATACCGATTACGGAAATAACGATGTAGACGGTCCAGATCCTAAAAAAGAAGATGCTAAACACGGTACACACGTTTCAGGAATAATTGCTGGAGAACGTAACAACGAAATTGGTATCGATGGAGTTGCAAAAAATGTTGAAATTATGGTGATCCGTGCGGTCCCAGATGGCGATGAGTATGATAAAGATATCGCACTTGCTTTTCGTTATGCTGCCGATAATGGCGCGAAAGTAATAAACACTAGCTTCGGAAAATACTACAGCACGCATCCAGAATGGGTTCGTGAAGCTATTGAATATGCTGCTTCAAAAGATGTATTGATTGTAAATGCAGCCGGGAACGAAGGTCTAAATCTCGATGAAACGGAAGTTTATCCAAATGATCAAACTAAAACTGGAGCTGAATATGTAGATAATGTGTTAACCGTTGGTGCCTTAAACTTCAAATACGGTAGCGAATTAGTGGCAAACTTTTCAAACTACGGAAAAACAAATGTTGATGTTTTTGCACCTGGTGTAAAAATTTGGGCAACTACTCCTTTAGATACGTATGAGTATTTACAAGGAACTTCAATGGCGGCACCTGCTGTTGCTGGAGTTGCTGCGATGATACGTTCTTACTATCCAAATCTTTCAGCAAACGAAGTAAAACAAGTTATAATGGATAGTGGTTTAACTACAAAAAGTCCTGTTATGCTAGGCGGAGAAGAATCTAATACCGATAACTTCGAAAACATTTCAACCTCTGGAAAGATGGTGAATATGTACAATGCATTGATTATGGCCGATAAAAGGTCTCGTTTAAAATAAATGGATACTGTCAGGTTGAGCGCAGTCGAAACCTTATAGTTCTCGACTGCGCTCGAACAGACAACCAAAGTCAATTGGAGACCACGCTTTTTTAAAAATCTAACACTACGCTTATGAAATATATTTTCGGAAACATTTTAATCTTTTGTATGGTTGCTACTGCTTTAGCGCAGAACAATACTTCATATTGGCAACAAAAAGTTGATTATAAGATGGAAATTGATATGGATGTTGAAACCTATCAATACAAAGGAAAACAAGAATTGGTTTACACAAACAACTCGCCCGATGTTCTCGATAGAGTATTTTATCACTTATATTTCAACGCTTTTCAACCCGGAAGCGAAATGGACGTTCGTTCTAGAACCATTACAGATCCAGACGGTAGAGTAGCAGATCGAATTTCAAAATTATCTCCTTCAGAAATAGGATATATAAAACCAACATTATTAACTCAAGACGGTCAAACTTTAAATTATGAAGTAGTAGGTACTGTTCTTGAAGTAGAATTAAATAAACCCATTCAACCAGGTGAAAGCACTACTTTCAATATGGAGTGGGATGCACAAGTACCAGTACAGATTCGTCGTTCTGGTCGTAATAATGCAGAAGGTGTTGCTTTATCGATGGCACAATGGTTTCCTAAAATAGCCGAATACGATTTTCAAGGATGGCACGCATATCCTTACATAGGAAGAGAATTTCTTAGTGTTTGGGGTGATTATGATGTAAAAATAACCATAGACGCTGCGTATACTATTGGCGGAACCGGTTACTTACAAAACCCTGAACAAGTAGGTCACGGTTACGGACCTAAAGGCTTAAAAAATATGAAGCCGGTAGATGGAAAATATACCTGGCATTTTAAAGCACCAAATGTACACGACTTCACTTGGGCTGCAGATGATGAATATGTTCATGATACCTATGAAGGTCCTAACGACGTAACACTTCATTTTTTCTACAAAGACAATCCTGAAATAAAAGAAAACTGGAAAAACTTACAGCCTAAAACTGCTGAATTATTAAAGTATTTCAATGAAAAGATCGGACCTTACCCATATAAGCAATACTCTGTAATTCAAGGTGGAGATGGCGGTATGGAATATGGTATGAGCACCCTAATAACTGGCGAACGTAAGTTTGGAAGTTTAGTTGGCGTTACCGCTCACGAATTGGCTCACACGTGGTTTCAGTTTTTAATGGCCACCAACGAAGCTAAGCACGAGTGGATGGACGAAGGGTTTACCAGTTATATTTCCGCAGCTGCCATGAACGAGGTAATGGACGAGCAGAAACCAAATCCGTTTAGTGGTTCCTATAGAGGTTATACTTTTTTAGCTAAAAGTGGTAAAGAGCAACCACAAACCACGCATGCAGATCGCTATGCAAGTAACCGTGCTTACGGAATTACCGCATACAGTAAAGGAGCTGTATTTTTAGCGCAACTGGGATATGTAATTGGCGAAGAAAACTTAGCAAAGACACTTAAAAAATATTACGAAGATTGGGCATTTAAACACCCAACGCCAAACGATTTTATTCGCGTAGCCGAAAAAGTGTCTGGTTTTGAACTAGAATGGTATTTAACCGATTTTGCTCAAACTACAAACACTATAGACTACGGCATTAAAGGTGTTGAATCTGTTGGAAATACAACAACTATAACATTGGAGCGAATTGGATTAATGCCGATGCCTATCGATTTATTTGTAACCTATGAAGACGGAACAGAAGAGTATCTCTACATTCCGTTGCAAATGGCGCGTGCCGAAAAACCAACTCCATATCCAAATATGAAAAGTCGTGTGTTACCAGATTGGGCGTGGGCGTATCCTACCTACCAATTTGAAATCACGGACGGTAAAAAAGTAAAAAGCATGAAGATTGATGCTTCAGACCGTATGGCTGATATCAACTTGGAAAACAATACGTGGGGTGTAGAATAATTTTTTCTGAAACCTCTTTTGAAATCATAAGTGCCTTAAAAGTAAAACTGGATTTGTCCGGTTGAGCGCAGTCGAAACCTATTTGGTATAGACAGTTTATAGTTCTCGACTGCGCTCGAACAGACAGCAAAATGTACTTTTAAGGCACTTTTCTTTTTTTATATCTTTACGCTATGAGCCAAAAATTTCCTAAAAACGAAAAACTGAAAAGCCGAAAAATGATAGCTCGGCTTTTTTCCGAAGGGAAATCTTATAAAAAATTTCCTGTAAAAGTGTTTTTTATTGAAGTGGAAGATGCCGAAACCAATCAAGCTACTTTTGCCGTGCCCAAACGAAATTTTAAGTTGGCCGTAAGTCGAAACCACATAAAAAGAAAGCTTCGTGAAGCCTACAGAATCAACAAAGGAGCGTATCTAGAAAAAAGCGGCAAGAAATTTGCGCTGTTGTTTTTGTATCTTGGAAGAGAAAAACCAACCTACGAAGCTGTTGAAGCTTCGGTTATTTCGCTTCTTAAAAAACTAACAGATGAAAGCAATTAGCCTATTATTTTTCTTGTTTGCCTTAGCGTGTTCAGATGGAAATCGTAGTACCGATACTGTTTCGGCAAGTCCAGAACCTTCTTACGAAGTAATGGAAGACCAAGCATATTCTGAAGAAGTGCCTATCACACAACAATTAACGCCACCACCTCCCCCTACACCTCAACAAGAACAGAAAATCATTAAAACGGCCCGCCTCGCTTTTGAAACACCATCACCCGAAGAAACCCACCAAAGAATTTTACAACTTACCTCACAATACGAAGGGTTTGTAGCCAATGATAATTCTGGGAAAAGTTACAATCGTATTTATAGAAATATGACGGTGCGCGTGCCTACCAAAAATTTTCAAGCGTTTATCAATTCGGTTTCTGAAGGAGTTGAGTATTTTGACCAGCGGGATATTTCACGGGAAGATGTTACCGAAGAGTTTGTAGATCTCGAAGCGCGCTTAAAAGCCAAACGCAAACTGGAAGACCGGTATTTAGAATTGCTATCCAAAGCGAAAAACGTCAAGGAAATGCTCGAAATTGAGCGCGAACTCTCCAACATCCGCGAAGAGATTGAAGCCAAAGAAGGCCGCTTAAAATACCTTCAAAACCGAGTTTCTGTAAGCACTATCAACTTAGAATTTTACAAATACACTGCTGAAAGTGGCGTAACCGTTTCCTACGGACAAAAAATTAAAAACGCCCTACAAGGTGGCTGGAACGGCGTTTCGGTGTTCTTTTTAGGGTTGTTATACCTATGGCCGTTGTTTATTGTGGTTATTATCGTGCTGTTGGTAGTACGGTGGTTGGTTAGGAGAAGTAAGAAAAAGTAACTAATAGCATATTGCGTTTATATATACGTTCTAAAATATTAAAAATAACCTATGCGAAATTTTATAAATGCTATTCTTGACAATTCAAAAGATAGGTTGAAAAATCCTTTTATTGGAGCATTTGTATTTGCTTGGATTGCAATAAATTGGCGACCAATCGTAACATTATTGTTTTCTGACCAAAATATAACTGATAGAATTGAAAAAATAGAAACTGATTATATTTCATTATGGTTTAATTTATATCTACCATTAATCATAGCCATTTTCTATATTGTTATTATTCCGTACATAATGTGGCTTTTCGATACATTTTCAAACCTCGCCTTAAGAAACCGTAAAGAAAACTTATTTAAGCACAGAATGCACGACATTGAAGGTCGAAAAAGAATGGCTATTGGTGAAAGCGAAATTGAAGATATAAAATCAAATTATAGAGAAAAAGCTGACCTTAATAAAAAAATGGAGGACATGGCTCTAACTCTTGATAAAAAAAATGAATTTATAGAAAATTTACAAGCAAAAGTTGAGACATTAACAACAGACTATGACAACTTGAAGAAACTTTCCACAGATTCAATGAGCTTAAGCTTTACGGTTGAAGAAGAACAAAAATTAAATAAAGAATATGCTGATTTTAGAAATGAAGAATTTTCAGACTATTTCGAAAAAGTGGGAGCTGAAGTAAGTCAGAATAATTCGGTGCCCAACCATATCAACAAAATAATCATCGAAAAGTATATTTATGCAGGCATCATAAAAAAAATAGAAGACAGGCAAGAACATACTATGGAATACGTGTTCACGCGTAAAGGTAGATATTTTTGGAAAGAATATGTTAGTGGAATAAGAATAAGTAAATCAAACATAGAAGAGGAAGTTGATGATTTACCATTCTAAAAATAACGTTTTACAACAACGTATCCTATGAAAAGTATTAGTTTCTTAAACTAGCTATTAACAGCAATTTCATAAAAGCAACTTATTTAAATGAACAAAGACGCGATACTATCATTTTTTGAAAGAGACTTAAACAAGTTAATTACTGAAATAGAGCTTTATAAAAATGAAGAGACTATTTGGCGGGTAGAAAAAAGCATTGCTAATTCAGCAGGGAATTTAACGCTACATCTAATAGGAAACTTGCACACCTTTATTGGAAAAGAAATAGGAAAAACAGGCTACGTAAGGAATAGAGAACTTGAGTTTACTCAAAAAAATGTTTCAAGACAAGAATTGATTGATGGGATAAAGGATACTATAAAAATGGTTAAGAATTCACTTTCCTCAATTACAAACGAAGATTTGAAAAAAGAGTATCCTATTATGAAGTTTTCAAAAATTGAATCGACCGAATATCTATTGGTTCATTTAGCGACGCATTTAACATATCATCTTGGGCAAATAAATTATCATAGGCGGCTACTAGATGAATAAGAAAGAATCGCAAAATCGAAGTTTTCTTGATACTAATTTCAGCATTAGTTGCGTTACTTAGTATCTAATGGTTTGCTAGCTAATAGTAGTATTAATAACTACTTATAGTAATCTGTAGACTCACTTACAGCAGAGTTTTTAATGAAATTCAAGACAACTTGCTTGCTTTTTAATAAAGCAAAAAGGTTTATGTATATTTAAACGGTAACTTCTTTTGTTACCTGCGTCAGCTATTTTTAAAATAAAAAATCATGAAAAAGAAAATCTTTATCCCAATAGTCGCCGTGGTTATCATATTCAAAATAAAGGTTTAAGAAGAATGAAGTATTTATTAACATTCTTTATTTTAATCGGGACTTTCACTACTTCAATTTCCCAAGAAATAAATAAGGATCTTAAAAATAAACTTGCTCAAATTCAAAAAAAAGATCAAGGGTATAGGGAGCTTTCTAAAGGTGGAATTTCTGAAATAAATAAAACAGCACTTCTTAAAGAACTTAATCTTACTGAAAAAGAATTTCAAGAAAAAGAAAGGGAGCTTTTTGAACGGAACGATAGTTTAAATTTAATAGAGGTTGAACAAATTATTGCTGAGCATGGCTATCCAGGCAAAAGCCTAGTTGGCGAACCCGAAAACGAAGCCGCTTGGTTTGTTATTCAACATTCCAATAAAATTGAAAAATACTATCCATTAATTGAAAAAGCTGGTAAAAAAGGGGAATTGGATATCACGAAAGTCGCCATGATGAAAGACCGTCTGTTAATGGATCAGGGGAAAGTGCAAATTTACGGCACGCAGGGTAAAACAATTTTTTTGACTGAAAACCCAAAAAGTCAAGACGATTTAAAAGTTATTATTTGGCCTATTAAAAATCCTAAATCGGTAAACAAATTAAGACAAAAAACTGGTTTCAAAACCTCTATTGAAGAATACGCCAATAAACTGAATATTGATTATAAAATTTATACCTTAGAAGAAGTAAACAAGATGCAAAAAATTACTTCACAATAAAAAACATACTCATGAAAAAGAAAATCTTTATCCCAATAATCGCCGTGGTTATCATGTTTACAACGGTGAGTTTTAAAAGTGATTTCTTTGAAATTGCCAAACAAATAGAAATCTTCACCACGCTCTACAAAGAGCTAAACATGAATTATGTGGACGAGGTGACACCCGCTACCTTAATGGATAAAGCTATTAACGGTATGCTGGAAGATCTCGATCCGTACACCGTGTATTGGAACGAACAAGAAGTAGAAGATGGCCGCATACAAAATTCAGGCACCTATACCGGGATTGGCGCTTCGGTTAAAACCACGAAAGATAAAATTACCATCATTGAACCTTTTGAAGGGTATCCGGCCGATAAAGCTGGGTTAAAAGCTGGTGACGAACTCGTTAAAATCGGTTCGACACCCGTTGCAGGTTTTGATGGTGACGCTGGAGAGCTCTTAAAAGGTTCAAAAGGCAGTTCAGTTGAAATCACTTATAACCGCCAAGGAAAAACACAAACTACCACGCTAACCCGCGAAAAAGTAGGAATAGAAGCGGTGCCGTTTTATAAATTGTTAGATGATAACATCGGTTATATTGTTTTGAGTAAATTCAACCGAAAAACAACCCAAGAAACCAAATCTGCTTTAGAAGATTTAAAACTACAGGGCGCCAATAAATTGATTTTAGATCTTCGTGGAAACCCTGGCGGACTCTTAAACGAAGCGATTAACGTGGTAAACTTATTTGTGGATAAAGGCGAAGTGATTACCACTACAAAATCGGTAATTGAAAAATACAACAAAGTGTATAAAACACAATTTGATCCTATAGATACAGAAATTCCGTTGGTGGTATTGGTTAATGGTCGCAGCGCATCGGCCAGTGAGATTGTTTCCGGTGGTTTGCAAGACTTAGATCGTGCTGTGGTAGTTGGAGCCCGTAGTTTTGGAAAAGGCCTTGTACAACGCCCTAAAAAGCTTACCTACGGCACCCAATTAAAAGTGACAATATCTCGTTATTACACACCAAGCGGTCGTTGTATTCAAGCGTTAGATTATTGGAACCGTGACGAAAATGGCGATCCAATTCGAGTAGATACCGAAGAGTATAACGAATTTAAAACAAAAGGAGGTAGAACGGTGTATGATGGCGGCGGAATTATGCCAGATGTGGAAGTGGAAACTGCAAAGTTTAGCCCCATTACTACAGCCTTGCTAAAAGATATGGCTATTTTCGATTATGCTACGCAATATTACTACTCACATCAATTAGAAGATTACAATACATTTGAATTCACCGATAGTGATTTCCAAAATTTTGTGACTTATTTAAAGAAAAACGGTTTTGAATACGAAACTGAAACCGAAAAAGAATTTGCTGAAGCCTTACGAAGAGCGGAAGATGATGATCTTAAAGACGAAATACAGCAAGGGTACAACCAATTAATGACTTCTATTGATAAAGCCAAAGAAAAAGCATTAGTTTCTAAAAAAGCCGAAATAAAATCGTTGTTAAGCGACGAAATTTTAAAACGTTATTTTTACCGAGAAGGAATGTATAACTATCACGTAAATCACAATCCTGAAATTTTAGAAGCCGTTTCTGTATTAACTGATGGTAATCGATATGAAAAGATTTTGAAATAAAGAAAAAAGTGGTTCCGATACAATTTTCAATTGTTTTCAACAATGAAAAATTACTCAACCACCTAGTAGTTGAAACCAATAGAATTGTATATTTAATAACCAATGCAAGACTTCTTAACCTTTTTTGAAAGCATGCCTATCTGGATGAAAGCCGGATGGGTATTTTTTGTGTTGGCTTTATTTTGGGTGTTGGAAGGGTATTACAGTTTAATAAACTTAAAATACAAGAAGTGGAAGCACGCCAAAACCAATCTTATTTTATTGGCTTTTGTGATGGTTATCAACGCTGTTTTTGGTATTGCAACAGCGGTTATTTTCATTTGGTTAAATGATTCACAATTTGGATTGTTACACTTCTTTCAAGCACCTATCTGGGTTGAGTTACTACTTTCACTTTTAGTATTAGATTTTATTGCTCAATATGGTGTACATTACTTGTTGCACAAAGTTCCGGCTATGTGGCGATTGCATATTGTGCACCACAGCGATAAACATGTAGATGCCACCACTGGAACCCGTCATCATCCGTTAGATTTTATCATCCGAGAAACCTTCGCTCTTATTGCGGTCGTGATTATGGGAATGCCTATCGCTTTTTACCTATTTTACCGAATTTTAAGTGTACTATTCACGTATTGGACGCACGCAAATATCAGTCTGCCCGCTTGGTTGGACAAAGGGATAAGCTATGTGTTTGTTACGCCCAATATGCATAAATTTCATCATCATTATCAACTTCCTTGGACGGATAGTAACTTTGGAAATATGTTTTCTATTTGGGATCGCTTATTCGGCACATTTGTCTATGATGATACCAAGAAAATTCAATACGGAGTAGATTTAGCAGACCATACAGACGATGAGAATATCTTCACACAATTGGGAATTCCTTTCAACAAAACAGTTATTTCTAAAGGAAAAGAACCTCATTAAAACATCTTATTAACATATTTTTAATAGAGATACTGCTTAAATTTTCGTATAATATGGGTTATGGTACAAAGAGACAAGCAGGAAAACGACGACGTTCTTAAAGAATCCGTTACGTATTTAGAAAACAAAGGATTTGAGAACATTAAAGCCGATATTGAAGGCTATGAGACCCCTAAGTCGTACAATAAAAAAGGAAGTGATATAAGCATCACCCCAGATATTGTAGCGGAACGAGCAGGAATTAAGCATTATTTTGAAGTAAGCTTAAAGTCTGATAGAACAAATTTACTAAAGTCCAAGTGGCGCTTTTTAGACGTATTAACTCGTATGCGAAACGAGCGTTTTAAAATTATTACAAGACGGGGGCATTATAAATTTACTAATGAAATGCTAGATCATTTAAATATGGAAAAAAAGCTGATTAAGCTGTAACACCATATTTATACTAGTCCTTATACTACGTATATAAGGTTGTTAGTAAAATGTAAACCTTGAAAAATCACTGCTAAACTATCAAATGATAGAAAATGCAGTGATTTTTTGTTTTAATAAAAGCATGCTCCTTCCACAAACAATACTATGAATTTACCCAAACAACAGTATTTCCTTTAAAAATAGGATTACACCTTCTTTTTACCCTATAATAGATTACGCTATTCTTCAAAAATTACTCAAAATAGATACAGTAACACAACTTTATTATAATTTAACTTTGTTTAAGGTCCATCTATTATTCATAAACATGGTGTAATTGGCATAATTATTGAAAGAAAAGACTTACAAAATACTTATTAATTTAATAATCAGAGACATAAGTAATATAAAATTTGCATTTTATCGACAAAAAGTGTTCTTTTGTCTAATATTTATATTTTAAAATGAATTGGATTAAAAATATTTCTCTTTACTTTTTCTTAGCTGCCTCATTTGTAGCTGAGGCTCAAGATGGAGCGGTAGGTATAGGCACGACATCCCCCAGAGTAAAACTTGAGGTTGCTGGAGCTATGCTTATTCAAGAATCTATAGAGGTTATAGAGATAAATGCGCTACAGGATGATGATACCTCTACATTTCTGGTACAAGATACTGGAAACTCAGTTCGTACCTTAGACGTAAGTAACCCCACTGGAGCCGCCTTAGGATATATTCAAGTGTATGAAATTTACAACCCTAATGAAGACTGGGTATTAAACTTTGATACGGGCGTAGATTCAGACAATTTTGTAATGAATACTATTTCTTCCTATTACGATCGAGAATTGGATATTGGCACTTATGCTTCAATCCCATATACGTCCGCTTATATTGAAAATGGGACGTGGCATATTATTTCAGATTATCCTTCAGCTAATAATGTAGATGCTGCAGAATTAGGAACCTGGGTAATTACAACTTTAATTTATTCGAAAGATTTGTCGAAACAACTCGGCGAGGTTCGAATTCCGTTAGGAGGTAATACCAGTGGTAGTGCTCCTTCCCCTATAATCAATTAAATTATGAAACAAGTAGTACTTCTATATTTCCTTTTTACCATATCACCTTTCTTTGCGCAAGTAGGAATAGGAACAATTAACCCACAAGCAGATTTGCATGTAAATGGGTCAATGTTGGTGCAAGATGAATTTAAAATTACCCCTTCTTTACCTGTAGTTACTGCTACCGATGAAAATTTTAAACTGGTTACTAGATTGACAAACTCTTCTCCCGTTGGGGAAGTAAACATACTTAATGTAGATAGCTTAAATGTAGCGCCTATTAATATTGTGAATTATGAATTCACCAATTTAGAAGGAGATAATATGACCGACGTAAACCTTCAATATGACACGAGCAAGTATATTGTAGGGGTTTCAAATTTTCAATACATTGGAGATGCTGTACGAAAGCAGACCAGTACCAATGCTAACTCCATAGGAACCTTTGTAGTTAGAACGTTTGAAAATGATGGAACTTGGCATATTGAAATACGAAATCGCTTTTTAGATATAACTTCTGGTTCTGTAAGTTATAAAGTCACATTAATAGTGTATGATAAGTCTTATTTTAAAAACCTACCTGTTATAAATACAAACTTAAATGGTTCAAATACTGGGACTGCCTCATCAGTCCCCGATTTAAATTAATTTTATTTTTATAAAAGCCCCCCTTATATGAAAATTAAACCTATTTATGTACCCTTTTTAGCTATGCTCTTACTTTCCTTTATTATGGAAGGTCAAGTGGGTATTAAAACCCAAAATCCACAAGCTACATTAGATGTTAATGGAGATGTTCGTGTTGAAAAGAAACTGTATTTAGAAAATCCTGGAGATTTTGGAATAATAAGAGGATCTAATCTTCTTATACAAAAAACAGATCTTCAAATTGCCCAGTACGATATAGAAATAAGCAAATATGGCCCTATAAATTACGCTCAATTTATTTTTGAAAATGTGGGTGATCCAGGTATTACTTTTTATGATACTAAAATTTCTACAGAGGATTACTTAGTAACTGTACAAGGGTATTATTTTCTAGAAAACGGAACTAATGCAACAAGTGTCGTTTCGTACAGTGACAATGGTGATGATTATGTAGAGGGATATCAAATATATGCTTATAAAAGCCCGGCCACCAATACTTGGTTTATTAAAGCTGTTATTAACAATGGTGGATTCAGAAATAGTACCGAAGTTATTAATGTAGATATGTACCTCAATCTTATTATTTATAGAAATCGCTTTATTGCTAAACAAATTACTAACCGCGTTGTAAACTTAGGTGGTAGTGCAACAGGAACAGCAGCACTTCCTGCAGGATTTTAATTAAGCTGTAATCATCGCAATATGCGGAATACCATCTTCTAAGTATCCTTCGCCAATGGGTTCAAAACCATGAGATTGGTAAAATTTAATTAAATATTGTTGAGCCGAAAGCTTTATGTTTTCGGTATGATACTTTTTTTTTATGGCCTTTTTTGAAGCTTCCATAATGTCGTGACCATAGCTAAATTTTCGCTGATCTTTAGCTACAACAACTCTTCCAATAGCAGCTTCTTCAAAATAAAATCCTTGTGGAAAACAACGGGTGTACGCAATTATTTTTCCTTCTTTTTTTCCAATAATATGTAGGGCTTTTGCGTCTTTCCCATCAATATCTTGATATACGCAATCTTGTTCTACGACAAATACTTCAGAACGAAGCTGTAATATATCGTGCAGTTCATATATAGATAGGTCTTCAAATTTTTTGATGGTTATTTCCATTAATTTTATTTTTTAATCTTGAACAATGATTTCTTTCGGATCGTCTTTTTGAAATTCTGGTTGAATATTTACGTGATTGATTCCGAAGTCATCAAACAGTATTTTTTCTACTTTTTCTAAGATAGCATCAAATTCTGAAAGGGTTAAATCTTTAGAAAATTCCATATGTGCTTCAAGATGTGTTTCTTGTTCATTAAGCTGCCATACGTGAATATGATGGATGCTTTTTACTTCAGAAATAGTCGTTATTTTTTTACTGATACGTTCCAGTTTAATATCCTTGGGCGTAAATAACATTAATACATTGAAGGAGTTTTTAAGTAAATCGATACCCACTACTAATAAATAAACAGCAATTAAAACAGTAAGCGCACTATCTACCCAAAACCACCCGAAATATTTCATTAATAAACCACCTATCAATACAGCTACTGAAGCAGACATATCGGTAAATAAATGTATATACGCCGAACGCATATTCATATTCTCTTTTGAATCTTTTCTAAGTAATAACACACTAAAACCATTCGCTACAATCCCCAACACAGCCAGCCAAATAACTAAACTGCTTTCAATTTCTTGCGGATTAATAAATCGTTTTATAGCTTCATAAATAAGGTAAACCGCCACTACTAAAAGTGTAGCGGCATTTACAAAAGCGGCAATAATTTCAGCACGTTTATAACCAAATGTTTTATCGAAAGAAGCTTCTTTTTTTGAATATCTATCTGCCACATAACTTATAACCAGTGAAGTGACGTCACTAAAATTGTGCAGCGCATCACTTAACAGCGAAAGACTACCAGAAATTAACCCACCTATTACTTGCGATACGGTTATTACAATGTTTAAAACAATTGTTAATAACAGCTTTTTTCCTTTTAAACTGTTATGATCGTGTGTATGTGTAGGTGAATTAGACATAAAAAAAGTAGCCGGTTATGAACAAGCTATCTTTTCAACACGACGTTGGTGGCGACCGCCTTCAAATTTTGTTGTAAGAAACGTTTTTACCATTTCCAATGCTTGTGGTTCGCTTGTAAAACGAGCTGGAATACTTAATACATTTGCATCATTATGCTCTCTAGCCAACGCTGTAATTTCCTTGGTCCAACATAAAGCTGAACGTACTTTTTGATGTTTATTAGCAGTCATATTTGCACCGTTACCGCTTCCGCAGATAATAATCCCAAAATCTACTTTTGCATTTTCAACATCGTCTGCAACCGGGTGAACAAAGTCTGGATAATCTACACTTTCTTCACTATCGGTACCGTAGTTAATAACTTCGTAACCTTCTGATTGTAAATAATTTGAAATGGTATTTTTGTAATCTGTCCCTGCGTGATCGTTTCCTATTGCTATTTTCATGGTGTTTATTTTAATACAAAGATAATTGTATTATTACATAATAAAACGGTTATAATTAAAAATCAATTGTTTACGTTTTATTAAACTTCAGTTCACTTTATAGTTAACAACTGTGTTTACATTTGTTAATAGTTTAGCAAGAAAAAAAGTTGTGAAATTGGATTATAAATTCCATATGCTTTTTAATATTTCAAAAGCAAATTTTAACTTCATCTTTTTTGACCGAGTTATCAGCATCGAAAAGTAAGTTTCAAACAGATATTTCAGAAATACATATTAAAAATACGTTGTTAACATGGATTGTTGACAGCTGTTAATTATTATACCTATTCTTTTATTTTTCAGAAGAAAACATTCTTAAAACTATGTTAACAACCTGTACAAAATAACCTATAACTTAAAATCAAAATAAAACTTCAAAAAGTTATGCTACATATTAACACACTATAATAACCATCATTATTTATTTTATAATTTTAAAAAAGAAAAGAGATGAATATTATATTGTTAATAAGGTTGAAAACTTTAAAATTAAACTATTCTCATTTTTGAAGTGTTATCAAAGTCTTTAATGATTTCTCGAACTCGCTCTGCGTCTTGCTTGTGGACTTGTAAGCGAATCCCGCCAATTGCGTTAGAGTAAAAAGGAAAAACACTCGCCATGGTTTCGTTTAAAAAAACATGCGGTATGTCATGCTGTTCTAAAAGTAAAGCGAGAACAGCATATTCACTTTGATAGGTGAAAGTAGCAACGGTTATAAAGTTTTCCATAGCTTAAAAATTGCTTTTTTGAAGCCTTACTAAGGTACTAAATCTTTCCTAAAGGAAACACGCTATTATCTTAATAATAGTACATTTACATTAATTAAAATAAAACAATGCCAAAAAGAAAAACGAAGAAGAAAAACAATAAAATAAAAGGGCTTGGAGAAAGCATTATAAAAATACTACGAAAAGCGAATTCCAAACCTTATAACTACAAACAAATAGCGGCTAAATTAGGATTAGATGATCCTAACAGCCGTAACCAAATTACCAAAAAATTAAAGCAATTAACTGCTAAGGGAACCATCAACGAAGTGGAACGTGGAAAGTATGTTATTGCTCCTTCTAAAAATTACTACACGGGTGTGGTCGATATTACCAGCCGTGGACAAGGATATATTATAGTTGACGACCTTGAAGATGATATTTTCGTTAGTAATAAGAACCTAAACAAAGCCTTAAATGGTGATGTGGTTGAAGTCTATGTTTTTAAACGTAAAAAACGTGGTAAAGCTGAAGGCGAAATAACCAATATTATACAGCGTAAGAAAACTGAGTTTGTTGGAACCATCGATATTCACGAGAATTTTGCTTTTGTTGAAATCAACGATAGCAGTATGTATACCGATATTTTTGTTCCGAAAAGTAACATTGGAGAAGCAAAAGGTGGTGAAAAAGTATTAGTTGAAATTATCGATTGGCCAGAAAAAGCAGATTCGCCATTAGGTCAAGTTAAAAAGGTGTTGGGAATGCCTGGTGAACACCATACCGAAATTCATTCCATTCTAGCACAATACGGATTGCCGTATGAATTTCCACATGAAGTGGAAGAATATGCTAATCAATTAGATACATCCATTCAAGAAGACGAAATAAATAAACGTCGTGATATGCGCGATGTGTTAACGTTTACCATTGACCCAAAAGATGCAAAGGATTTTGATGATGCGTTATCTTTTCAGAAATTAGAAAATGGTAATTATGAAATAGGAATTCACATTGCCGATGTTTCACATTACTTAAAACCTGGAACCGTTTTAGACGATGAAGCTTATGAACGTGCAACCTCAGTGTATTTAGTAGATCGCGTGGTACCGATGCTTCCTGAAGTGTTATCTAACAATGCGTGTTCGCTTCGCCCTAACGAAGAAAAATATACGTTTTCAGCTGTTTTTGAAATAGATAATCAAGCGAAGGTTAAAAACCAGTGGTTTGGACGAACGGTAACCTATAGTGATGCTCGTTTTGCGTATGAAGAAGCACAGCACGTTATTGAAAATCCAGAAGCTAAAGAACACGAAATACCGGCTAACATTTCCATTACTGATAAAAAATATACGGTAGATTCAAATATTGCTTCGGCAATTTTAGAAATGGATCGATTAGCTAAAATATTACGTACAGATAGGATGCGTCAAGGAGCTATTTCGTTTGATAAAGTAGAGGTAAAATTCAAATTGGATGAAAACAACGAACCGGAAGGCGTTTATTTCAAGGAAAGTAAAGATGCAAATAAACTAATTGAAGAGTTTATGTTGCTTGCCAACCGTAGCGTTGCCGAATTTATAGGAAAACAAAATCCGCCAAAAACATTTGTATACCGTGTACACGCCGAGCCAGATGATGAGAAAATCGCCGCTCTGGAACGAATTATCCAGCGTTTTGGTTATAAACTGGATACTAGAGATCCTAAAAAAACTGCCAATTCTATCAATAAATTATTGAAAGATGTCGTTGGAAAAAAAGAACAAAACTTGGTCGATGTTTTAGCAATTAGAACGATGAGTAAAGCGGTTTATACCACGAATAATATTGGTCATTATGGTTTAGCGTTCGATTATTATACACACTTTACATCGCCAATTCGTAGGTATCCAGATGTGATGGTACATAGGTTGCTACAGTCTTATTTAGATAAAAATAAATCAGCCAATCAAGATGAATACGAAGACAAATGTGGTCATTCCAGCGAAATGGAAAATCTTGCCACAAATGCAGAACGTGACAGTATAAAATACATGCAGGTTAAATACATGTTAGACCACGAAGATGAAGATTTCTTAGGTGTAATTTCAGGTGTGACCGAATGGGGAATTTATATTGAAATAGTTTCCAATAAATGTGAAGGAATGGTTCGTTTAAGTGATTTACGCGACGATCATTATGTATTCGATAAAGATGAATTTGCAGTAGTTGGTCAGCGAACTCACAACAAATACACATTAGGAGACGAGGTTTATGTAAAAGTGAAAAATGCAGACTTAGTTAGAAAGCATTTAGATTTTACGATGTTGGGTAGTAAAAAAGAAATTGAAAAGTAAGTGTAACATTTCAATTATAAGCTACTCTTTATAAAAAACGAAACCACTTAATTATGAAATTAGTATCTACAATTCTTATCGCCTTCATAACCTTTTCAGCCTTTTCTCAACGTATGGTTGAAAAAAATATAGGTGATTTTGATGAATTAAAAGTATTCGATTTAATTGAAGTAAATTTAATTCCTTCCGAAGAAAACAAAGTTGTTATCAAAGGTGAAAACACCGAAAGTGTTAAGATTATCAATGACAACGGAAAATTAAAAATCCGAATGCAATTAGACGAACGTTTTGATGGAGAAGAAACCTTTGTTGAAGTTCACTACACTGATGTTGATATAATCGATGCCAATGAAGGAGCTATAATTGTTGCTAATGAAGCAATAACTCAAAATAAAATTGAATTACGGTCGCAAGAAGGAGCAAAGATTCGAGTAGGTTTAAAAGTAAATTATGTTGAAATGAAAGCCGTAACCGGCGGAATAATTGAAGCTTCAGGATTAGCAAAATCACAAGATATTACTATTAGAACGGGTGGTATCATTGAAGCAATGGATTTACAAACACAAGACACCAACTTAAAATTGTTTGCAGCTGGCGAAGCTGAAATCAACGCTAGTGAAAAAGCAAATATAAAAGTAACTGCAGGCGGTGATGTTACCGTGTATGGAAACCCTAAAGAAGTAAAGAAAAAGAGTTTTGCAGGCGGTACTATTCGTATTGTGGATTAATAGTTAGCTAAAGCGTTTTCAACTATAAACTTATTTGTACTTTTACAATACTATGTTTGATGGTATTGGATATGCAGCTTTTTATGGGTTCCTACTTGCTTTTGCAGTAGGCCCTGTCTTTTTTACACTCATTGAAACCAGTATTACTAAAGGTTTTAAAGCAGGAGTGTTCTTTGATTTAGGAGCAATCTTTGCAGATATTGTCTTTATTGTCATAGCCTATTTTAGTACTAGTAAAATCTTGGATAAAGTAAAAGATGATCCAGGATTATTAATCTTTGGAGGCGCTGTTTTAATAGCCTACGGAATTATATCATACATCCGTACCAACCGTTCCTTTTTTAAAATAGTACGAGAACATTACGGAGTCAAGGTTAAAAAGAAACTAGGAAGTTTATTTTTAAAAGGGTTTTTACTGAATTTTGTAAACTTTGGTGTGCTAGCAGGTTGGATAGGTACTATTATTATGGCAAATGCCTTAACTAATTCTGACAATGGTGTATTTTTCTTCCTATTAACCGTGTTGATCACCTTTTTCTGTACCGATCTATTAAAAATTACATTAGCTAAAAAGCTCAAAAATAAAATGACACCCCGTTTTATTATTAAAACAAAAAAATGGGTGAGTATTTTAATTGCAGGCTTTGGCGTAGCATTATTATTACAAGGAATTTTTCCTGATGAAATGCAATCCAATTTAGATAAAATTCCAGGTCCGAAGCATCCATTAGAAAAACCTATTCCCCCGGTAGAAGACCCTATTCAATAAAAAAACCTTCAATCTAGTAAGAAAGAAGGTTTTGTTGAGGCATCGAGCGGATTCGAACCGCTGTACAAGGTTTTGCAGACCTCTGCCTAGCCACTCGGCCACGATGCCAGTAAGGTTTGCAAATGTAAAAAAATTAAACTGAATTTTCCTAGTTTAAATTGAAATTAGCGAGAAGAGGACATTGTAACACTTACTTCGGCAATATCACCACCAATAGGAGGATTTATTTTTGAGACTCGAACACTCACAGCATCAACTAATTCAATTTCATTTAATATAGTATCAATAATACGCTGGCCTACTTGTTCTAATAGTTTGGAGCGAATTGCCATTTGTTCTCTCACTATTTTTTGAAGATGAACATAGTCTACAGTATCGCCTAACTCGTCAGTTTTAGCTGCTTTTGATAGATTTGCAGTAACTTCTAAATTTACAATATAATCGCTGCCTATCTTTTCTTCTTCAGTAAGGCAACCGTGATTAGCAAAAATTCGGATATTCTTTAAGCGTATTGTACTCATGCAAATTGTTTTTGCAAAGATACTTTTTTTACCTTTGCTACTTGCCTATTTATAAATAGGCTAACCAATAAATTCTATTTACATTTAACTAGTTATAATTCCTTGTATAGGAACAATAAACCAATCATGGCAAAAGAAGAAGCACCGCTTAATTTTATCGAGCATATAATAGAAGAAGATTTAACAACAACGCATACCCAAGACGAACTTCGGTTTCGTTTCCCACCAGAACCAAATGGGTATTTGCATATTGGTCATGCTTCTTCCATTTGTTTAAATTTTGGTCTAGGCGAACGCTACAAAGCACCGGTAAATCTACGTTTTGACGATACAAACCCTGCAAAAGAAGAGCAAGAATTTGTTGATGCTATTAAACGCGACATTTCTTGGTTAGGTTTTGAATGGGCGGAAGAGCGATATGCATCAGATTATTTCCAGGAATTATACGATTGGGCAGTGCAATTAATTAAAGATGGCAAAGCCTATGTAGATTCACAAACGTCTGAGCAAATTGCTGAACAAAAAGGAACACCAAATTCACCAGGAACAGAAAGTCCTTTTAGAAATCGTCCTGTGGAAGAAAGTTTAGATCTGTTTGAAAAAATGAAGAATGGTGAACTAGGGGAAGGTAAACATACATTGCGTGCTAAAATAGATATGACTTCAGGAAATATGTTGATGCGCGACCCGGTTATGTACCGCGTGTTGCATAAAAGTCACCATAGAACGGGTACCGACTGGAAAATTTTCCCAATGTACGATTGGACACACGGAGAGAGTGATTACATAGAGCGCGTATCACACTCATTGTGTACGCTTGAATTTCTACCCCATAGAGAGCTTTACGATTGGTTCTTGGACCAAGTACACGAAAAAGATTCGTTACGCCCTAAGCAACGAGAATTTGCCCGTAGAAACTTAAGCCATACGGTTGTGAGTAAACGTAAATTGGCAAAATTAGTTGAAGAAGGTGTTGTTGATAGTTGGGACGACCCAAGAATGCCTACTATTTCAGGGTTGAGAAGACGTGGTTACACGCCAGAATCTATTAAAAACTTCGTAGATAGTATTGGCGTAGGGAAACGGGAGAACGTAATTGATGTTTCGCATTTAGAATTTAACGTACGCGAAGATCTTAATAAACGAGCGCCTCGTGTGATGGCAGTTTTAAATCCTATAAAATTAGTGATTACCAATTATCCTGAAAGCCAAACTGAAATGCTTGAAGCTGAAAACAATCAAGAAGATGAAAGTGCTGGCTATCGAGAGGTTCCTTTTTCGCGTGAATTGTATATTGAAAAAGAAGATTTTAAAGAAGAAGCCAATAGAAAATTCTTCAGATTAACTTTAAACAAAGAAGTTCGTTTAAAAAACGCTTACATCATCAAAGGAGAAAGCGTTGTAAAGGATGCTGAAGGAAATATCACCGAAATACATTGTACCTACGATCCTGACAGTAAAAGTGGAAGTGGTTCTGAAGCTTCAAAACGTAAAGTAAAAGGAACGTTACATTGGGTTTCAGTAAAGGAAGCACTTCCTGTAGAAGTTAGACTATACGATCGTTTGTTTACGGAAGCTTCACCAGATGCTGACAAGGAAAAAGATTTTATGGAGTTTATAAATCCAAATTCTTTAGAAGTTATCACAGCGTATGCGGAGCCAAGTTTAAAAAACCTGGAAGTTGAGGATAAAGTTCAATTTCAGCGATTAGGATATTTTGTTGTGGATAAAGATACTTCCGAAGAAAAAATCGTTTTCAACCGTACGGTTCCATTACGTGATTCTTGGGGAAAAATAGACAAGAAGTAGCTATCTATTTCCTTTAAATGATCTAAAGGTGCTTAACACTACTTTTACTGTGGTGTCGTTCAACAATTCTCGTATTTTAGTATAATCACATACTGTACAAGCTCCTGTGGCCCAAAGGTACTTTGTACGTTTAGGAAAGTGATTTTTTAAAACTTCATAATCCTTATAACTAGCCGAAATACCTACCAAAGTATCGGTAGCTAAAAATTCTTTCACGGTTGAAATATCTGTTTTTAAAGCCTGCGATTCTTTTTTATACATTTCGTAAGGCAAGTAATAACTTGTCATAAACCCAGATTGTTGAAAAATGGCGAGTGCTTCGGGGTGTTTGGTTTCAACTAAAATCGTTTCAAAAGGATAGTTTAAAGAAGAAAAAATAGAAGTGAGTTTTTCGTGAATTAATGTTGCGTTTTCAGTATTTAAATTTTTAATATCTAACCACAAATAAGGTTTTTCATCGGGTTTTAAAGTGGAAAGATAATTGGGAAAAGTTAAACCGATACTTTTTGCAGGCGGATGGTTTACATCAAAACTATTAGTTTGTTTTTGGTACACCAAATCTAGTTCAATTCCTTTAAAAAAAGTAGTAGCGGAATTAAGTTTTTCGGTTGAGTTTACTCGGTGCGCCCAAACTTTATCGTAATGTCCTAAAAATTCAATTTTATAAGGACTGAATTTATAAGCATACCGTAACACAACCAACGCAAGTATGGAAAACAAGATGATTTTTATTTTTTTACCGCGCATCATAATCTTCGCCTTTTTTAATTATTCTGGGTCGTGATTTAAATGTTTTACTGAAAATGCTTCGGCTTAAGTCCTTTTTATCAAAATTGATATCGCTAAGGTGGGAAAAGGTATGGATAAAATCTTCCAAATTATATTTTCGGGTGGTAATTTCTTCTCTTCTTCCGAAGAAGGAATGGTTCTTTTTATAGCTTTCTGAAGCCCAAAAAATAAAAGGCACCTCGTACATAGGTTTGGTGCCATGAAACTCGTTATGGCCCAAAAACGTTTGGCTAGTATCAAAAACATCATCACCGTGATCTGAAAAATAAAGTACGTAACTATTTTCTTCTTTACGTTGCGTTATTTTTATAACAGCATTGACGATTGAATCGTTGTATCTTACAGCATTATCATATTCATTTATGGTCTCGACAGCGTTTGCTGTTTTACTAAAAGTAGTGTTAGGATTATCTTTAAAATAAGTTTTGTTTTTTGGGTAACGATACCCATATCTACTATGTGTACCAATAAGATGAACAAAAATAACCTTCTTTTTTTCTTTGTCGTTTATTGCTTTATTTATGTAAGGCAGTAACGCTTCGTCATAAATTGATTCGGAATAATTATCAGTAGCTATGTAATTTTTTACCGTTGCAGCACCAGAAATTAAAGTAGGAATACTTTCATGAATACCTACAGGTCTTTGGTTCGAAATCCAATAGGTTTTAAAACCGGCTTGGTTGGCTAATTGCACAATAGATCCGTTTTTCTTTTTATTGGGTTCTTTAAAGTTGGAAAGCGTGCAAATTTTTTCAAGTGAAAGTATGGTATGCACGTTTGGACTGATAACACTGTCAAATACCAATAAATTATCTTTGATTGCAGATAATTTAGGGTTTGTTTCTCTGCTATAGCCATATAACTGTAGATGTCTACGTGTTGTAGATTCACCAATAATTACAATGTAGGTTTGTTGATTTTCTGAGGTGCTTATAATATTGAGATTTTCACTGCTTTTTTTAGCCAGTTGTCCTTTCAACACTTTTTTAGTCGCTTTGTATTCATTATAAGCATTATAGCTTTTATAAAGTATGTTTTCTTCAGTAAAAGTTCTATTTATAAAGTAAACTGAAAGACCAATAACTGCTAAAGGCACTACAAATAAAACTATAGGTCTTATTTGTACCTGAAAAGGCTTTTGGTAAACACTGAAAAAACTTCTTTTTGAAAACAAAAAGAAAGATATAACAGCTATAAATAGAAGCATAAGCATAGCTAAAGCCAACGTATATGTATCTAAGTAGTAATATAAAAACTCCGATGCTTCGGTGTTATTGGTTTCAAAAATAACAAACAAGGCAGAGGCGCTTAATTTTACACCATAATGATGATAAAAACTAATTTTTACGAATGCCAGAAATGATAATAAAATGATTGAAAAGAAACTAAAGCCTTTTCTTAGAAACTTTGGTAGAAGGAGTACGATGCAAATTAAAAACAGGGTCATAACTGTAAACCCTATAACTTCTTTTAAATAAAATTTTAATTGAGGAATTAAAAAGTAACAGCTTACCCAAACTACCAATATTGGAAAAACAAAAAACAGTGCTATTTGTAGCACTGAAGTAAGTACATTTTTTAATATCTTCAGAAAATGCATGGGCAGCAAATGTAAAACAATTGAATGAATTAAATACAACACCTTGTTTTAACCTTTTGCATATAATAACAAGTAAAAATTAAGAGTTTTTGGCAATAAAAAACCTATTTTAAGAATACTTTATTAGTAATTTTTTGAGTATTAACCGGTTGTTAACAGCAACTATAATGCTACTTCCGTAACTTTGTTTTTATAAACATTAACTAATAAATATATACTATGGCATCTAACACAGGACAAACACTCTTGGCTTTATTAACAGGAGCAGCAATTGGAGCAGGAATTGGAATATTATACGCTCCAGATAAAGGTTCTAAAACTCGAAAGCAAATTAGTAAAGAAGCTAAAAAAGCTCGTAAGCAATTAGATAAACAAGTTAAAGAAACCTCAAGTAGCCTTAGCGAAAAAGCTCAAAAAGCACGTTTAAACTTCGAGGAAAAACTTGAATCAACATTATCTTCAGCTAGTTACAAAGCAGATGATATATTATTGGCTATGGAGGACAAATTAGAAACACTTCGTAAGCAAAACGCAAAATTACAATTGGAAACCGAGAAAGAAAAAGCAAAAACTAAAGCCAAAAAAGCAACATCATAATATGGCTTTTGATCGTCTTACAGAAAGTTTACATACCGTAAGCGATAAACTTCAAGAGTACGGAACTAGTACGGCGAAGTATTATAAGCTCCGTTTGTTTAAATCATCTATGAAAGGTGCCATATCTCTTGTTAATTTATTGGTATTTGGTAGTTTTTTCTTATTCGTACTTCTCTTTATTTCCATTGGCGTCGCCTTGTGGTTAGGTATTGTTATGGAAAGTAGTTTTGCAGGGTTTTTAATCGTGGGGGGATTTTATGGATTGGTAACATTGTTTCTAGCATTTTTTGGAAGAAAAATAATAGAACGTAGTTTACTAATAAAATTTTCTAAATTATTGTATGATGATGATTCAGATAAAGTTACGGTTGAGAAACAGGTAAAAAAAGAAGCAGAGAATTTTAAAGAAACTATTGAAAATCATCAAGAATGAAACATTACAGTACTTTTGAAGAGATTGATAGAGATTTAAAATATTTAAAACTTAAATCTCAAATAGATAAAGAAGAACTCAAGCTTAGCACTAATACTACTAAAGAAACCTTTAGAGATAGTTTTTCTCCATTAAATATGATAGCAAACATGGTTGGATCAATTGCTCAAAAAGCGTTGGTGGTAAAAATTGCTAACAGTATTTTAGGTGTCAAAAAAGTGAAAGAAGTAGAAGATAAAGACTATTAAATAGTTTTTCAATTTATAAAAAAAGAAAGCCGCTAAATTTTAGCGGCTTTTTATATTTTAGAATTCTACATCGTCAATGTTATCAGCTGGTGGTGGCGTACGTTTTTTTCGTTTTTTAGGAGTTATTCCCTTCGCTTCATTTTGCTTTTTCATTTCTTCTCCTATTTGATTACTGGCTACAAACGAAGCTATCATATCGTTCAACATATTGCTTCCGGCCTGAGGCGAGTTAGGTAGCAAAATCAAGTTGGTATTTGTTTCTTCTCCAATAGATTGTAAAGTGTCGTAATGTTGTGTAACCACAATTAATGCCGAAGCTTCTTGCGAATTAATCCCCACATTATTTAAAACATCTACACTTTCTTCTAGACCGCGCGCAATTTCGCGGCGTTGATCTGCAATACCTTGTCCTTGCAAACGCTTACTTTCAGCCTCTGCACGTGCTTTGGCAACGATTTTAATACGTTCTGCTTCCGCTTCATACTCTGCTGCTACCTTTTCACGTTCTGAAGCATTAATACGGTTCATAGCCGCTTTCACCTGTACATCGGGATCAATATCAGTTACTAATGTTTTAATAATATCGTACCCATAATCAATCATCGCATCGTTCAATTCTTCTTTTACAGCAATGGCAATATCATCTTTACGTTCAAAAACATCGTCTAATTTCATCTTTGGTACTTCAGCACGAACTACATCAAAAACGTAAGATGTAATTTGATCATGTGGATTTTCAAGTCTATAAAAAGCATCGTATACTTTTTCTTTAATAACTTGAAATTGCACTGAAATTTTAAGCCTTACAAACACATCATCTTTTGTTTTAGTTTCCACTAGAACATCTAATTGTTGAATTTTTAGGTTAATTCTACCTGAAATTTTATCGAAAACTGGAATTTTAAAATGTAATCCTGAATTTCTAATACTTAAAAACTTTCCAAAACGTTCTACAATTGCTGCAGTTTGTTGTTTTACAGTGAATATGCCCGAAAGCATAATAAAAAAACCGATAATAATAATCGGTATTAAAAGAAGTAAGCCACCCATTAGTTAATTTTTTTTAATTGAATAATTAGTTGAAGATACAAAAATAAAGCTACTTTTAGCTTATATAAATTTACCACACTATGAGTATTAAAAACCTCTTTATTGTTACCGTACTAGTATTTTCTTTTCAACAACTTACGGCTCAACGTAATTTTAATGAATATAACCGTTTAGGAATCAATGGGGGTCTAACGTTGTTTGATATAAACACTTCAGACCTTACAACGAAGCAGGGACAAGGTTTTTCAGCAGGTTTTACTACTAGAGGTTCTTTTAGAAATAGCTTTGACCTTATCTACGGAATAAATTTTACACAATCCAATATTGAAGTTTTAGGAAGTAATTTAACCGACTCTCAATATATTAAGTATTCCATTTTGGCAGCTCAAATAAATTTTCTTGCGAGTTATAATATTGTTGAACATCATTTAAGCCTTGAATTTGGACCAATTTTAAATGTCAATGGAAAAATGGAAATCGATGACAATGCCTATGAAGACTATATTCTAGACGGCTATACCACTGTTAGAGCACAAGACATACAAGAAATTTCAACATTTAATTTTAGGCTTATGGGTGGCCTTACTGCTGGGTTAAAAAGTTTTAGATTAGGTGCTCACTACCAATATGGCCTTACTAATATGCTTAACAATTTGAATGATAAGGATATCTCTGAAATAGAAGATGTTAAGGGAAATAGCTCTACTATTATCCTCTCAGCTGTACTTTATTTTTAAGTCATCTCGATGAGAGGAGGGGTGTGCTCTCTAAAATCTTTACTTACATACTATAAATCGCCTTTTCAATGCGTTTAATACTTTCTTCTTTTCCAAGAAGTGAAGCGATTACAAACACATCGGGACCTTTCATTTCACCAACTAACGATAAGCGTAATGGCATCATCACTTTTCCGAAGCCTATTTCATTATCAGTAATCCAACCTTTTACTTTATCAGATACATTAGCAGCGGAAAAATCTTCCACTTCGTTCATAAGTGAAATAACGTGTTGAAGCAGTTCTGATGTACCTTCTTTAAAGGCTTTTTTAGCTGCTTTTTCATCGTACGTTTCTGGAGTGACAAAGAAAAAGCTTCCTTGATCCCAAATATCTTCTACAAACGTAGCGCGCTCTTTTAGTAAAGCAGTGATTGTTTCAACTGGAAGAGAGGTTTCAATTCCTTTATTATTCAATAACTCTTTAAATTGTCCGGCTAAAATACCGTTATCAACTTCTTGTAAATAATGGTGTTGAAACCATTTTGTTTTTTCAGGATCGAACTTCGCACCAGCTTTGTTTACACGGTCTAAATCGAACGCTTGAACCAATTCTTCCAAGCTAAAAAGCTCTTGTTCTGTTCCCGGGTTCCAACCTAAAAAAGCTAACATATTGATAACGGCTTCAGCCCGATATCCGTCTTCTCTATAACCAGAAAACGTGTCGCCTTCAGCAGTTTTCCACTCTAAAGGAAATACCGGGAAGCCCATCTTATCTCCATCGCGTTTGCTTAATTTACCTTTACCAACTGGTTTCATAATAAGCGGTAAATGTGCGAATTTAGGCGCTTCCCAACCAAATGCTTTATATAACAAAACGTGAAGTGCCAAGGAAGGTAACCACTCTTCACCACGAATTACGTGTGTGATTTCCATTAAATGATCATCTACAATATTTGCCAAATGATACGTAGGCATCCCATCACTTTTAAACAATACTTTATCGTCTAGAATATTGGTGTCAATCTGCATGCCGCCACGAATTATGTCTTTTAAATGAAGCGACTCGTTTTCCGGTGATTTAAACCGAATTACATAATCTTCGCCGGCATCTAGTTTTTGCTGAACTTCTTCTTTTGAAAGCGATAAAGAGTTTTTCAGTTTTAATCGGTTGTGCCAATTATAGATAAAGGTTTTTCCTTCGGTTTCGTGGTTTTTACGGTGTTTATTTAACTCTTCAGGGGTGTCAAAAGCATAATAAGCATTCTCTGAAGCGAGCAACTTATCGGCATATTCTCTGTACAAATGCTTGCGTTCACTTTGACGATACGGACCAAAACCTCCATCTTTTTGAGGACCTTCATCAAAAGGAATATTTAACCAATCTAAGGCTTCAATTATATATTTTTCAGCACCTTCTACATAGCGAGTCTGGTCGGTATCTTCTATTCGTAATACAAAATCACCGCTGTGTTTTTTAGCAAACAAATAATTGAATAAAGCAGTGCGAACACCACCAATATGTAACGGTCCTGTAGGACTTGGAGCAAAACGTACACGAGTTTTTTGGGCCATGAATTGTTGTTTTAAGTAAGAATACAAAGATACAATTCTCTTTTCAGCATGACACATCTATATAGGTTGTGTTTTAGTGGTTAATTATGGAGCAATTTTTGATAGTAAACTAGCTCACAGAAGTCTTGAAATAAAATTGTATTTTTAGGAGTTCTATATAAAACGATTGTACGTACTATGAGCACCTTCAATATCATTCAGCAAAAGCTGGAAAAATTCATTAAGAAATTCTACACCAATGAATTGATTAAAGGCGCTATTTTATTCTTTGCTATTGGCTTACTCTACTTATTACTTACGCTACTTGTTGAATATTTTTTATGGCTTAGCCCATTAGGCAGAACCATTTTGTTTTGGGTTTTTATAGCTGTTGAAATCACACTTTTTATTCGTTTTATTGCGTTTCCGTTAGCCAAATTACTCAAATTTCAGAATGGAATTTCACACGAAGAAGCTTCTGCTATTATTGGGAATCACTTCCCAAATGTGAGCGATAAACTGTTAAATGTTATTCAGCTGAACAGAAACCAACACGAAAGTGAGTTATTAGCAGCGAGTATTGATCAAAAAGCTTCCGAATTACAACCTATCCCGTTTCAAACGGCAGTTGATTTCAAAAAGAACGCCAAATATTTGAAATATGCAGCCATTCCAGTGCTCATATTTATAGTGATTAGTTTATTGGGTGAAAATGATCTTTTTTCCAGCAGCTACGAACGTGTTGTAAATTACGATACAGCCTACGAACCACCCGCACCGTTCAGTTTTGTGGTATTGAACGATAACCTGTCAGCGATAGAAAGTAAAAACTACACATTAAAAATTAGAACTGAAGGAACCGTCATTCCGCAGAACGCGAGTATTGAATTCAATAATGAAACCTATTATTTGCAACAAACCGCGCCTGGTCTGTTTGAATATACCTTTTCACAACCTTTAGAACCGATTGATTTCAAATTAAAAGCTAATAAAGTTCAGTCTAGAAATTATACATTAGATGTCGTTAAAACCCCTTCATTAATGGGGTTTGAGATGATTTTAAATTATCCTTCCTATACTGGAAAACAAGATGAAACCTTAAAAAGCACGGGGAATGCCACCATTCCTGAAGGCACAGAGGTTACTTGGCAAGTGGCGACTAAAAACACACAGCAGGTTAATTTAAAAACGGCCGATTCCATCTATGGTTTTGCTGAAGAAAAACAACAATTCAACTTTCAGAAAAAGATCTACTCTAAGTTGGATTACGCAATAACCACTTCCAACGAAAACCTGAAAGACTACGAAAATCTATCGTTCACCTTGGGCGTTATTAAAGATGAATACCCTGAAATTGATGTACAGTCCAAACAAGACAGTACCGACACTCAATTGGTTTATTTTTTAGGCCGTGTAAGCGACGATTATGGGTTGACAAAACTGCGTTTGGTCTATTACCCAACCGGTCAAGAAGAAAATGCCAAAAAAGAGCCGCTTTCGCTTAACAAGAGTAATTTCGATCAGTTTGTATATACCTTTCCTGGGCAATTGCCATTAGAGGAAGGCGTAGCCTACGATTATTATTTTGAAGTGTTTGACAACGATGCTATTCATAATTTCAAATCCAGTAAATCTGGGGTGTATTCGTTCAAAAAGTTAACGGATAATGAACTACAGAACGAACAACTGAAACAACAGGATGCCAATGTTAAAGATTTAGGCAAGACCTTGGAAAAAATGAAAGAGCAGGATAAAAGCCTAGAAGAATTGTCAAAAACCCAAAAGGAAAAGAAAGAGCTGAATTGGAACGATAAAAAGAAATTGGAAAACTTCATCAAACGGCAAAAGCAACAAGAACAAATGATGAAGAATTTTTCAAAGGAAATGAAAGAAAATCTTGAAAATTTCCAACCCGAGGAAAAGAATGACCCTTTTAAAGAACAATTGGAAGATCGCTTGCAAGAAAATGAAGAACGATTAGAGGAGAATGAAAAGCTTTTGGATGAATTGGAAAAGCTGCAGGATAAAATTCAGAAAGAAGATTTAACTGAAAAATTAGAAAAACTTGCCAAGCAAAATAAAAATCGAGAAAAGAATTTGGAGCAATTGGTAGAGTTAACAAAGCGTTACTATGTTACCAAAAAAGCTGAAAAGCTAGCTGAAGATCTTTATAAATTGGGTGAAGAGCAAGAGAACCTTTCGAAAGCCCCAGAAGAAGAAAACACCAAAGAAGCTCAAGAAGAGCTTAACAAAAAGTTTGAGGAGTATAAAGAAGATAAAAGGCAATTAGAAAAAGATAATGAAGATTTAAAAGAACCGATGGACCTTCCTAAAGATGAAATAGGGGAGAAAGTAGTTGATAAAGAACAACAAAATGCTTCTGAAAAATTAGAACAACAGCAAAAGCAAGATGCTCAAAAAAGTCAGCAAAAAGCGGGTGAAAAGATGAAAGAAATGGGCAAGCAAATGCAGATGCAAATGCAAGCTGGACAAATGGAAACCATTGAAGAAGATGTAAAAATGCTTCGGCAAATCTTAGATAATTTAATCGTGTTTTCCTTTGGGCAAGAAGATTATGGAAGAGTTTAAAACCATCGATTATGGTAGTCCTGTCTTCGGAAAAAAATTAAATATTCAAAACGACCTTAAACTTAATTTTGAACATGTGGATGATAGTATTTTTGCACTGTCGTTACGCCAGCCTATGATTAGTGGTAAAATAAACAGTACCCTAACCGAAATACAATACAATATTGATAAATCTCTTGATCGTTTAGCACAAAACCAAATGCGACAAGGTGTTTCAAGCCAACAATACACGGTAACTGGAGCCAATGAACTTGCTATCATGTTGAGTGAGTTGTTGAACAATATGCAAAACCAGATGATGATGAACGCTTCTGGTCAAGGCCAGGGACAGGGTCAAGGCCAAGGCAAAGGCCAAGGCGACGGAAAAGGCTTTCAACTTCCAGATATCATTAAAAAACAAGAAAGCCTTTCCGAACAAATGAAAGAAGGAATGGAAGGTCAACAAGGTGGTGATAAAGGAAAAAAAGAGGGTCAAGGAGAGGGAGAAGGTAAAGGAGAAGGCGAAGGTCAGGGAGAAGGAAGTGGTGAAGGAGGTGAAGGTGGAAACGGTGAAGGAGGTGAAGGTGGAAGTCAAGGCCAACAAGATGGAAGATCTGGAACTGGAAATGGCGAACAATCCAGTGAAAAATTATATGAAATTTATAAGCAGCAGCAAATGCTTAGGCAACAATTGGAAGACCGACTAAACAAAGAAGGACTAAAAGGAAAAGGCGGCGAATTGCTTCGCGAAATGGAGGGTGTAGAACAACAGTTGCTAGAAAAAGGATTTAATCAACAAACGCTTCAGCGAATGCTCAATTTACAGCATCAATTATTAAAATTGGATAAAGCTTCTTTTGAACAAGGAGAAGAAAACAGAAGAGAATCTGAAACCAATAGAAAGCAATTTTCCAACAACCTACGCTTATCACCTGAAGCGATTAAAAAGTACTTTAACACAACTGAAATTTTAAATAGGGAAGCACTACCTTTGCAACCACAATTTAAAGAAAAAGTACAAACTTATTTTAAGCAAACGAATGATTGAATTTTATTCTGAAACGAATTTTGAGTTAGAACATAGTCAGGAAATTTCAGACTGGATTTCATCTATCATAACTGAAGAAAACTTTAAAGAAGGGGAGCTAGTTTATGTGTTTTGCGATGATGCCTATTTACATAAATTGAATGTTCAGTTTTTAGATCACGATACATTAACAGATATTATCAGTTTTGATAATTCATTAGGAAAGCAAATCCACGGAGAAATTTATATTTCTGTAGAACGTGTAAAGGAAAATGCAAAAACATATTCGGTTTCGTTTCAAGATGAATTACACCGGGTCATTATCCACGGAATCCTACACTATTGTGGCTATAAAGACAAAACCGATGATGAAGCTTCGCTTATGCGTACTAAGGAAAATGAAGCCTTAGAAAAGCGCTCTTTTCTGTAGAACGTTGATTTACAAATAATTATACAATTAAGTTGCTGATTATAAGCAATTTAGCTATCTTTGCGCCCATTTAAAAAAGAACACTGATTTTAATGTGGTACACTGAGTCCTTAGATAAAAGCTTGTCCTGAGTTTATCGAAGGGCGCAGGATAAACGAAATCGAAATGTTCCACGTGGAACAATGGAAAATAAATGATAATATATGTTTGAAAAGGAATATGATGTTATAGTAGTTGGTGCTGGTCACGCAGGTTCTGAAGCTGCCGCCGCTGCCGCTAATTTGGGGTCAAAAACATTGTTGATTACCATGAATTTGCAAAACATTGCCCAGATGTCTTGCAACCCAGCTATGGGTGGAATTGCAAAAGGTCAAATTGTTCGGGAGATAGATGCGCTTGGTGGCTATAGCGGAATTGTGTCAGATAAATCTGCGATCCAATTTAAGATGTTGAATAAATCCAAAGGGCCAGCGATGTGGAGTCCAAGAGTTCAAAGTGACCGAATGATGTTTTCAGAAACTTGGCGTTTGATGCTCGAACAAACTCCAAACTTAGATTTCTATCAAGAAATGGTTTCAGGTATTTTAGTAGAAGACGGTAAAGTTGTTGGAGTAAAAACTTCGTTGGGTTTAGAAGTAAAATCAAAATCGGTTGTGTTGACCAACGGAACTTTTTTAAACGGATTAATCCATATTGGAGAAAAACAATTTGGAGGTGGTAGAGCAGGAGAAAGAGCTGCTACCGGAATCACAAAAGACCTTATCGATTTAGGGTTTGAATCTGGTAGAATGAAAACTGGAACCCCACCAAGAGTTGATGGGCGTTCGTTAGATTTTTCTAAAATGTCTGTTCAGCCTGGAGATGCTATTCCTGAAAAATTTTCCTATTCAGACGAAACCAAACCTTTGACTAAACAACGCGATTGTTATATGTCGCACACTAGTGTGTTGGTTCATGATATTCTTCGAGAAGGGTTTGATCGCTCGCCGATGTTTAATGGTTCGATTGATAGTGTAGGGCCTCGATACTGTCCTTCTATCGAAGATAAAATAAATCGCTTTGCCGATAAAGATCGACACCAAATGTTTGTAGAACCAGAAGGTTGGAATACGGTAGAGTATTATGTAAACGGATTTTCAACTTCCTTGCCAGAAGATATTCAATTTAAAGCATTGCGAGAATGTGATGGTTTCCAAAATGTCAAGTTTTTCCGTCCAGGATATGCAATCGAGTATGATTATTTTCCACCTACACAATTAAAACATACCATGGAAACTAAGTTGGTTTCAGGGTTATTTTTCGCTGGGCAAATTAATGGAACTACAGGATATGAAGAAGCAGCTTGTCAAGGAATGATGGCAGGTATTAATGCACACCTAACAACCTACGAAAAAGATCCATTTATTTTAAAACGTAATGAAGCATACATAGGCGTTTTAATAGACGATCTTATTACTAAAGGCACAGAAGAGCCGTATAGAATGTTTACATCTCGTGCTGAATATAGAACATTGCTTAGACAAGATAATGCCGATTTTAGATTAACGCCTAAGTCTTATGAAATAGGTTTAGCTTCTGAAAAACGGCTTCGTAAAATGGAAGAGAAGAAAGACCAATCTGAAAATTTCGTTCAATTTTTTAAAGCCACTAGTGTAAGTGATGAAGTTGCAAATCCTATTTTGAAGGATAACAACTCTGCTGAAGTAAAACAAAGCGATAAGATGGTAAAGATGTTTTCTAGACCAGAAATCGATATGAATGATATGCGAAAAATTGAACAGGTTGAAGAGTATATTCAAAATAATAATTTAGATTTTGAAGTATTAGAACAAGCGGAAATTCAAATTAAGTATGCAGGATATATTGAAAAGGAAAAGAATAATGCAGATAAATTAAACAGATTAGAAGGGATTAAAATTCCAGAAAACTTTGATTACACAAAATTGAAATCGTTATCCTATGAAGCAATGGAAAAGCTTAAAACAATTCAACCAGCAACGGTTTCGCAAGCTTCAAGAATAAGTGGGGTTTCGCCAAATGATATTTCAGTAATGCTTGTTTATATGGGACGGTAGCGTGTGTGTTCCACGTGGAACACATCGGTGCTTCGGCTCCGCTCAGCAACCTTTTTAACCTAGACGATATATCGTACACTGAGCGGAGTCGAAGTGTGCTAATAGATTAAAATAAATAAATTCCGTTTGAAAAACACTCAAAAACCAGTTTATATAACAACAAAAGATTTCCTTGTTTCGGGGGAATCTTTTCGGTTGGTATATGATTCAGAATTCAATATGTTGGTGACGACACCACAACCTACTGCAGAAAATCTTCCTGATTATTACGAAAGCGATGCCTACATTTCGCACACTGATTCTGAAAAAGGCTTGCTTCCTTTTTTGTATCAAAAAGTAAAACAAAGAGCGCTTAAAAAGAAAGTGCAACTTATTACAAAATTGAATAAAGGGACAGGATCTGTTTTAGATATTGGAGCAGGTACTGGAGAGTTTTTAAAAGTTGCTTCAGAAAAAGGCTGGAAAATTTATGGTGCAGAACCCAACGAAAAAGCTCGTTCCATTTCAGAACAAAAAGGGGTTAATTTAAAAGATTCCTATACAGAATTTTCAAATCAAAAATTTGATGTCATTACCCTTTGGCATGTTTTAGAACACCTTCCTAATTTACAAGAATCAATTAAGGAAATTGAAAATTTATTAAAACCTGGAGGGACGCTTTTAATTGCAGTGCCAAATTATAAATCCTTCGACGCAAAATTTTACAAAGAGTTTTGGGCGGCTTATGATGTGCCGAGACATCTTTGGCATTTTTCAAAGGAGAGTATGATTAAACTTTTTTCTGAAGAAATAAAATTGACCTCTACGAAACCAATGATTTTCGATTCGTTTTATGTGAGTCTGCTTTCAGAAAAATATAAAACTGAAAATTCTTTTTCTATCCGCGCCTTTTTTATTGGATTATGGTCAAATATCCGCGCTTGGTCTTCAAAAGAGTATTCTTCTCATATATATTGCTTCAAAAAGAGCTCAAAAGTTAAATAGAGCCTTTTTAAGCGCATTTTGAAGTCTTAGAGGGTTCTTGGATTCTCTTTTTTTATTTATACACGCAAAACCCTTCATTTTTGAATCAAATTCGATAGCTTTAAATTATTTAAAGAATAAATTATAATAGAAATTTATTATACAAGCTCTTTCTTATGAATAAGTCGCGTTAGGGAGATGGATAAATCTGTAAAGATGATTTTGGCATTTCCATTCCGTTCAATATGATAAGTTGCATCTTCTAATGCTTTGGTAATTTCGAAAATGTTATTTTGGTGTACGAAAGGAGCAAACTTTTCGAGAGAAAATTTGGGGTCTTCTGCTTCAAAAAACAATAAATCATCTGCTTTGTAATTTTTCAGTAAAGCTTGGCGAAACACTTCAATACAATATATAAGAAACTTCTTCTGTGTTTCACGTCCCAAACCAGCTATTTTTTCACTCCAACTCAACAAATCGTTAATGGCTTTTTTATTTCCTTTAGCCTTAAAAGCGGTACGTACCCACTCAATAAAGAGGCGCTCAAAATCTGAATCGTCACCCCCTTCTTCACTTAGCTGTAAGGCTCGGTTAACATCACCATTGGCGCGGTGAGCTATTTTTAAGGCATTGTTTTGCTCAAGTCCTTTTTTTTGGGTTAAAAAGGTAGCAATATCCTCTTCAGAAAGTAGAGGAAAGTTAAGTTTTTGACAACGAGACTGTATGGTCCCCATAATTTGTTGTTCATCTTCACACAGCAACAAAAGCACAGTCTTTTTAGGCGGTTCTTCTATTAATTTTAGAATTTTATTGGCACATTGGGTATTCATTTTTTCGGCCATCCAAATAATCATCACTTTATGGCCGCCTTCATAGGCTTTCAATGACAGCTTTTTCATTATATCGGCTGCTTCATCAACCTTAATAGTCCCTTGTTTCTTTTCAATACCTAATTTTTGAAGCCATTGAAACAGTGAACCGTAAGGATTTTCTTTCATAAACTCCCGCCATTCTTCACTAAAATTATCGGAAACTGGATGTTTTTTTACCTTGTCATTGGTGTTAACCGGATACACAAAATGCAGGTCTGGATGTGCTAGCTTTGCTATCTGTTGGGAACATTTGTTATAAGCAGCTGAATCTTTTTCATAGTTGGTGCATAAAATTGCGCCAGCATACGCTATTGCTGCAGGTAAGACACCCGTTCCAGCCTTGCCTATAAAGAGTTGAGCGTGAGGAATACGTCCGCGTTCAATGGTGGTAAGCAAGTGGGATTGCAGGTGTTTTTGACCAATAAGTTCTGAAAAATCCATACGCAAAGCTACATATTTTTTCTTCGGAAATTTTAAACAAAATAACCACAGAAGTATGCCCTGTTAATCGTTTCAGCATTGCCGTTTAAAAAACTATATTTGCAACTGTAAAATTTCAAGTATGAAAACAGTAAAAGATGTAAACTTTAAAGGAAAAAGGGTATTAATTCGTGTAGATTTTAATGTACCGTTAAATAATGACCACGAAGTAACAGATATTACCCGGATTGAAGCTGCAAAACCAACTATAATTAACGTTTTGGAAGATGAAGGAAGTTGTATTTTAATGTCACATTTAGGTCGCCCGAAAAACAAAGAAGCAGAATTTTCTTTACAGCACGTAGTAGATGCCGCGACCAATACTCTAGGAGTAACTGTAAAGTTTGTAAATGACTGTATTGGAGAAACAGTAGAACAAGCTGTTGAGAATTTAAAATCTGGTGAAATTTTATTGCTTGAAAACCTTCGCTATCACGATGAAGAAAAACAAGGAGATCGTGCTTTTGCTGAAAAATTAGCCAAATTAGGTGACTACTACGTTAACGATGCCTTTGGAACTGCGCACCGAGCTCATGCTTCAACTGCTGTGATAGCTGAATTTTTTCCAGACACTAAATGTTTTGGATTACTGTTAGCTTCAGAAATCGAAAATGTAAATAAAGTATTGACCGATGGAAAACCTCCTGTGACTGCCATAATCGGTGGGGCTAAGGTCTCTTCAAAAATTACTGTAATTGAAAATATTTTAGATAAAATTGATCATCTAATTATAGGTGGTGGCATGGCATTTACTTTTATAAAATCCCAAGGAGGAAAGGTGGGTGCTTCCTTAGTGGAAGAAGATAAACAAGAATTGGCACTTGAAATTCTTAAAAAAGCAAAGGACAAAGGTGTAGCTATACATTTACCGTCCGATGCTATTATTGCCGATAGTTTTTCTGAAATGGCAACGACCGATGTTAGTGACATCGATACGATTCCTGAAGGATGGATGGGCTTAGATGCTGGTCCTAAATCGAATGAATTATTTGCTTCCGTTATTTCAGAGTCTAAAACGATACTTTGGAACGGTCCCGCCGGTGTTTTTGAAATGGAACCTTTTGCTAAAGGAACCATTAATCTAGGTAACGCTATTGCCGAAGCTACCAAAAATGGTGCATTTTCACTTGTAGGTGGAGGTGATTCGGTAGCTGCAGTAAAAAAGTTTAACTTCTCTGATAAGGTAAGCTATGTATCTACCGGAGGTGGTGCTATGCTTGAAATGCTAGAAGGAAAAACCCTTCCCGGAATTAAAGCCATTAGAGAATAAAACCCTATCAAAATCGTTAAAACAAAGGAATAAATATTAAAATTAGTTGTCCATTTTTTCCTTTTGTGTATTTTTAATAATATTTTAAGCTTAACCTCAGGCTATTAAGACTATGAAAAAACTCCTTTTTGTTTCAAGCATATTAGTATTCGGATTATGTACTTCGTATGCTCAAGATAAACCAATCGATTCTCTCAAGAAAAAAAATCTACAAGTAATAGATTCTATAACCGTACAAAAAATAACTGGAGATTTACCTAAAACTGTCGTTGCCACTCAAGTGAAAGATACGATGGTTTTTTCATTAGAAGATATGGCAAATGCCAGGAAAGTGGATAGTCTTTGGTTGCAAGAGTTATTTTCCACTGGTCGTTTTGAAGAAATGTATGGTACGGTCCAAAACCAAACCTACGATCCGCTTCCTTATAAGGAGGTTCCTACCGAAGTTTTAAAACAACGTTTGGCCGAATTAAATGCCCGTACTCCTTTTAATGTAGAATATAATACATCCTTAGAAAGGGTGATAAACGGCTACTTAAAAAATCGCCGAAACAGCCTATCCAGACTGATGTCGTTAAGTGATTATTACTTTCCTATGTTTGAGGAACAGTTGGACCGGTATGGTTTGCCTTTAGAAATGAAATACCTCGCTATAGTAGAATCTGCTTTAGATCCTCGAGCGGTTTCTCGGGTAGGAGCAACAGGTCTTTGGCAATTTATGTTTAGCACGGGTAAAATGTTCGGTTTAGACGTAAACTCTTATGTGGATGAGCGTTCAGACCCTACTATGGCTACTGAAGCAGCTAGCAAATATCTTTTCAGTTTATATAATAGTTTAGAAGATTGGGATCTTGCATTAGCGGCTTATAATTCAGGTCCCGGAAATGTAGCAAAAGCGATTCGTCGTTCTGGAGGCAAGAGAAACTACTGGAATATTCGCAGTTATCTTCCACGTGAAACGGCGGGGTATGTACCAGCTTTCTTAGCAACCATGTATATTTTTGAATATGCTGATGAACTTGGTTTAAAAAGTTCTGGTCCACAGGTTCCCTTTATTGCTACTGATACTGTTAAGGTAAAGAAGATGATAACTTTTGATCAAATTGCTGAAATTACATCTATTCCAAAGGAAGAAATTGAGTATTTAAATCCATCGTATAAATTAGGAATTATCCCTGTTATTAAAGATGAAAACTATGTGCTACGCCTTCCTATTGATCAAATAGGAAAATTTGTAACTCATGAAGAGGCGATTTATGCGTACGCTGAAAAAAAATTAAACGAACGTGAAAAGCCTTTAGACGATGTAAATGACCACCCAGAACGTATTCGATATCGAGTACGAAGCGGTGATTATCTAGGTAAAATTGCTGAACGATACGGTGTGGGCGTGAGTCAAATAAAACGATGGAACGGCCTTAGAAGCAACAGGTTGCGAGTGGGGCAACGTTTAACAATTCACCCCCGAAAACCAGTAGGCGGATCTTCAAAAACAACTGCTTCAACTAATAATGTGAAGCTATATACGGTTAGAAATGGAGACTCATTATGGAGCATATCTCAAAAATTTCCTGGAGTTACCGTTGAAAAAATTAAAAATTGGAACGATATTAGTGGTACTAACTTAAAGCCAGGAATGAAATTAAAAATTCAAAAAGGCTAAAGAACCAACAAAAACACTATTATGAAAACAATGTACATCGCTTTTCTAGCGGTTTTTATACTATTCTCTTGCAACGACTCAGGGAAAAAGGACACTTCGTATCGCCCTAATTCCGTTGGAAACATTAATAACTTACAAGTTGTTATCGACAACGATTTATGGAATGGTCCTGTTGGGGAAGAAATAAGAACGTATTTTGCAGCTCCAACCGACGGTTTACCTCAAGACGAGCCTTTGTTTACGATGAACCAAATGCCGGTTTCAACTTTTACCGATTTTGCTCGAACTAATCGTATTTTTCTTCACGTGAGTTTAGGAAAGGAAAGCAAAGTGAAAATTGCCAAAAATGAATATGCTAGACCACAAGTAGGTGCTATTATCACTGCTACTTCAGAAGAAGAATTAATCAAATTAATTGAGCAAAAACACGAACAAATAATTGAAGCCTTTCACGCTTCAGAAATAAAAGAACGCCAACGCCGTACCAAGGTATCAATGATGGACACTGATTCACTTAAAGAACGATTCGGAGTTAGTTTAAAAGTTCCTTCTGCCTATCGCCTTGCCAATTCAAGCGATGATTTTTATTGGTTGCGGAAAAACTTAAAATCTGGAACAACAAATATTTTAATCTACACAGTGCCATTGAATACTATAACTAATGATAGTATGGCAGTAAGCCAGATTATTAAAATGCGCGACTCGATTGGCGGTGGCTATTTACCGGTTGAAGATGAAGGCCGTTTTATAACTGAAGATGCCTACGCTCCCTATCTTTTTAAATCTGAAATAGATGGCCATTTTGCTTACGAGACGAAAGGTACTTGGGAAGTGAAAGGTGCCTTTATGGGAGGTCCTTTTGTAAATTTTGCTATAAAAGATGAAGAACGCGACCGGTATTTAATACTGGAAGGATTTACATACGCACCGTCCGTAGAAAAAAGGGATTTACAGTTTGAGTTGGAGTCTATTTTACGATCTGCGAAGCTTACTAACTAAGTTAAAAGAGACATTAACTAAAAACCCGCTACTTTCATAAAAAGCAGCGGGTTTTTAATTTTTTAATACTAGAGAAGGATTAATTTTTGTCCTCTACGTGTTTAGTTTCTTCATTTTCGTCTTTAGAAGCGTCCTTAAATTCTTTAATTCCGCTACCCAGACCTCGCATTAATTCTGGTATTTTACGTCCGCCAAACAATAGCAAAACGACCAATACTATTAAAACAATTTGCCAAGGGCCTATAGCAAGGGGTAAAAAGAGTGCAATCATCATATAAAATTTTATAAGGCAAAGGTAACAAGAATTCCTTACATAAAACGTTTTCAGTATAAGTTTAGTGCAGGAGGGCGTAAGATTGTTTTATATTTGTACTAGCAAGTTGATACCATGGCTAAAAAAGAAAAAAGAACAAAAAAGATAAAAAAGAAGCTGTTGCACAAATACCGGTTGGTTGTGCTTAATGAGGACACATTTGAAGAACGCTTCTCCTTTAAGTTAAACCGGTTAAATGTATTTGTATTTAGTGTTATTTCTGCTTTACTTTTAATTGCCGGAACCACCTTATTAATTGCTTTTACACCCCTTCGGGAATACATACCTGGCTATTCTTCAACTAAATTGAAGCAACGTGCCACTCGTTTAACCTATAAAACAGACTCTATACAGCGCGAACTAGACATAAATAACCAATACCTTGCTTCGATACGAAAAGTCCTCACCGGTGACGTTAAAACGGTTCATTTTAATAAAGATTCTATTCTCAATGCCGCTAGTGTGGATGCTTCGGAAGTAGATCTATCTGCCTCAAAAGAAGATTCATTATTACGAGAAAAAGTGTCGCAAGAAGATAAATACAATCCATTGTTGAGTGATTCGGGGATAAACTACGTACTGTTTGCCCCTGTTAAAGGGAGAATTTCTCAAGTTTACAATCCAGCTGAAAAACATTATGCCGTTGATATTGTTACGGTTAAAAACGCTCCAGTAAAGGCCATTGCAGATGGAACGGTAATTTTTGCCGAATGGACTGCCGAAACGGGCTATGTTATGCTCATTAAACACCGCAACGATTTGCTCTCCGTTTACAAACACAATGCCTCTTTGACCAAAGAACAAGGAGAATTTGTAAAAGCGGGGGAGGTAATATCTACGGTAGGCAGCACAGGAGAACTCACTACAGGTCCGCACCTCCATTTCGAGCTATGGCGTGACGGTTACCCTATCAACCCAACAAATTTTATAGATTTTGAATAGCAAATTATGTTTATAAAATCCTTAGCAGCTAAAATTTTCGCAAAAATTGTTGTTTCCAAAATTAGAAAATGGTCACAAAATCCGGTAAAGACTCAGCAAAAAGTATTTAAAACCCTTATTTCTGAAGCAAAAAACACCGCCTTTGGAAAAGATCATAATTTTGATGCTATTCAATCCCCTGCCGATTATGCACAAAAAGTTCCCATTCGGGATTACGAAGAACTAAAACCGTATGTGGATCGGGTTGTGTTAGGTGAAATTGATATTCTATGGCCCGGCAAACCACTCTATTTCGCTAAAACCTCCGGAACTACTAGCGGAGCGAAATACATCCCTATAACCAAAGAATCAATGCCACATCACGTGGAAGCCGCCCGGAACGCTATCCTTAGCTACATACACGAAACCGGAAACGCCGATTTTGTAGATGGAAAAATGATTTTTTTACAAGGAAGCCCCGAAATGACAGAAAAAAATGGGATTAAACTAGGAAGGCTTTCTGGTATTGTGGCGCATTATGTTCCTGCATACCTTCAAAAAAACCGCATGCCAAGCTGGGAGACCAATTGTATAGACGATTGGGAAACTAAAGTCGATGCCATTGTAGAAGAAACCAAAGCGGAGAATATGACTGTGATAAGTGGTATTCCATCATGGGTACAGATGTATTTTGAGCGATTACGAGCAAATACCGGAAAAGACGTGGGCGATCTTTTTAAAAACTTTCAATTATTTATTTACGGTGGTGTAAATTACGAGCCGTACCGAGCCAAATTTGAATCATTAATAGGGCGAAAAGTAGATAGTATTGAACTTTTTCCTGCTTCGGAAGGGTTTTTTGCCTTTCAAGATAAGCAAGATGCCAATGGGATGTTGTTACTACTCGATTCAGGTATTTTTTATGAATTTATTGAAGCCGAACACTTTTTTGATGAAAACCCCGATCGGCTTACTATTGGTGATGTGAAAATAGGTGTTAATTATGTAATGATTGTTTCAACCAACGCAGGATTATGGGCCTATAACGTGGGTGATACTATTCAGTTTACTTCCACAAAACCGTATCGGGTAATTGTTTCAGGAAGGATTAAACATTATATTTCGGCATTTGGAGAACATGTGATTGGGAAAGAAGTAGAACAAGCTATGCAAAAAGCGATAAAGCAACATGGGTTTTCCATTTCAGAATTTACGGTCGCTCCACAAACCAACCCAGAAGAAGGGTTACCGTATCACGAATGGTTTATCGAGTTTGAAAGCGAGCCTGAATCACTTAAGCAAATAGAAAACACCATAGATAAAGCGATGCGGCAACAAAATTCGTATTATCTTGATTTAATTGAAGGGAAAATATTGCAACCTCTTCAAATTCGTCAACTTAAAAAAGATAGTTTCACACAATATATGAAATCGCAAGGAAAATTAGGAGGCCAAAATAAATTGCCGAGGCTTGCTAACGACCGAAAAATCGCTGAACAACTCATTTCTTTACAAGATTGAAATTAATGTATATTTGCAGCAATGAGAAAATTGAAGCCACATAATAGAACTCGCGCCCAAGAAAGCACTAGCGCTATAGAACGATTGTATATCACGATGCGCCACTTATTTAATCGAGGGTTCTATAAACCTATGGGAGTTTCTGGTGAAACGTTACGAGAATCATTATTAACGCTCCGTCCAGAAATTTACGGTTCTATTTCCGAAGATAAAATAGAATTACAAGGTCTGTTATACGTAATAGATAGGCTTCCCACAGGAATTGAAGAATGTCGATTCATTAATTTGACCAGTGATGAAGGCTATAAAAACTCGCATTTTAAAACCATTATCCCTTCAAAAAGACGCAGAAACTGTTATCGTATTGATGAAGAGCAAATGAATATAGAAGTAACGCGGGGACGATCAGAAATCTATGATGTACTCACACACCTTACTTTTCTATATGTTGAATCGCACAAGATTATGAAACATATCATGATCGATGAAAAAGGGAAAGTGATTCGTGATTGGACAAAACTGGAACAAGCCATTCAGAAAAAAGATGAATTAACTAAAGAAGAAAAGGAAATAGCGTTAACACATACCGCAAACTTTTTGGGTAGAACTTTTGAAGAAGTAAATGATGTATATCCACAGTTTGCGACAAAAGAAGATCCACATCGATTTTTAAACATCATCTATTATTTAGGAAAATTAGCCCTTGATGAGGTGGTTAATAACAATAAACGTATTATTACCTTCAGTCCTGTATTGCGGGAACGGTTGGGGCATCATATTCATGGAGAAAAATGGGCCTTAAAAATTAAGCAAGCTCTTGAGGGTAAAGATCTGTTGAAAAGACCACTACACGTTATAAGTGCGAATATGCACAGTGTTATGAATACGTTGTATGCAAACTCCGCTTTAACTTCAGAAGCAAAAAAGAAGCAACCTTTACAACTTTTTGAATCTTTAAGTAACCCAGCCAACGGGAAATTACGTGATAAAGTGACCAAAATGGCCTTAAAAAACGGAATGACGTTTATTGATGATGATAGTGGGGCAAACATTGATGTACAGGTGTTTGATTCGGATAAATTTCCGGATTCATTATATAATGCTAAAGAAGTTGAAACCAAGGATAAACCTGTTATTATCGTAATGGACTATGCCTTTGGTGAACAAGCTTATGAAACGATGGATGAGTTGCTGAAACCTTACCAAGACAGTACAGGTAATTCACATTTTTTAAATGTAGCTTCGGTTTCGATTATGGGGAAAGCAGGTATTTTAGAAGGAGGAAAAGGTGATATTATGATTCCTTCAGCTCACGTATTTGAAGGGACAGCAGATAATTATCCATTTGATAACCAACTGAATATATCAGATTTTAGAGAGGAAAATGTAAACGTATGTACTGGAGCGATGATAACAGTTTTAGGGACATCGCTTCAAAACAGAGATGTGTTGCGTTTTTTCCACGAATCTACCTGGAATGTAATAGGGCTAGAAATGGAAGGAGCACATTATCAAAAAGCCATCCAAGCGGCAGCTAAAATAAGGGGAAGCATTAGCTCGAAGGTACAAGTGCGATATGCGTATTACGCATCGGACAACCCTTTAGAAACAGGAAGTACATTAGCTTCTGGTGGATTGGGAACCAGTGGTGTAAAGCCTACCTATCTTATCACCGAAAAAATTATAAAACAAATTTTAGACCAATAACACGCTATAGATTATGAGCAATCAAACCACAAATTCTTCCGAAGAAATAGATTTATTTTATCTCTTTAGTTTAGTAGGCAATTTTTTTAAAAAATGCTTTATTGCTGCCTATCGTTTTATCTTTTTTTTACTCAAAAACTGGATTATTCTATTAGCGCTTATTATCGTAGGGGTTTTAGCGGGATACTTTTTACAGAAGGATGTTGAAAACTCTAAAGAGGCAAATGCCTTAATTCGTATTAACTTTAATACAGGGAGTTACGTGTATGACGCTATCGATTTGTTAAATGATAAGATTAAAAATAACGATTCATTGTTCCTTGAAAAATCAGGCCTATGGAAGGAAAAATCGTTACTTAAAAAAGTAGAAATTAAACCGGTTGTAAATTTTAATGACTTAACTGAGATATATGGTACTGACAACAGAACGTTAGGACTATTAATTGAGAGTTATGAATTTGAAGGAGAAAATAATTTAAGCGAGTCCTTTAATAAAGACTACTTATATCATAATTTGGAAATTGATTTATCTTCAAAAGCTACACACGAAGCTATAGATAATGTTATAAGCTACATTAATGATAATAAGCTTCTTACATCACTTAAAAAGGAAGCGGTAGCCATTATTATCAATAAAATTGAGACCAATGAAGAAACCATCTCTCAAATAAATGCTATATTAAATGCATATGGAGCTCAGCAAGTCTCTGGTGTTAGTTCAAATCAAGTAATACTTGATAAAGATTTAACAGGAGTAATTGAAAAGAAAAATCAATTATTACTTACCAATGAAGAACTTAGGGAGAATTTGGTGCTCTCTAACGATATTACAGTGTTGGTAAACAAATCAAATCTTATTGAAAAATACTCTGGAATATTAGGTAATAAAATGATTGTATATCCTATTCTGTTAATACTCCTTTTCTTATTGTTTGCATTGCTAATAAGAGCTTTTAACTATGCTAAAAAATTAGCCCAAAAAGAAGATGCTGAAAAACAAAATATATAGCGGATATAATAAAGAAAACCTTGTTAAAAATCATTTAGATTAATCTAAAAAAATATTTTGAAAAACGATAACGTGCTGATTACTGGAGGGGCAGGTTTTATTGGGTCGATTTTCACTCAATATTACCTTAACAATACAAGTAACGAGGTTTTTGTGCTTGACAAGCTTACCTATGCCGGTAATTTAAAAAATTTGCAGACTGTTTCTAAGCTTCCGAATTATCATTTTATTAAAGGAGATATTTGCGATAAAAAATTTTTGAAAACACTTTTTGAAAAACACCAATTTCAAAAAGTGATTCATTTTGCGGCAGAATCGCATGTAGATAATTCCATTACCGGCCCGGCTGCATTTATTGAAACCAATATTAACGGCACCTTTAACTTACTACATCAAGCTTACACAACTTGGATGGAAGGTCCAAACAGGTTAAAAGAATCCTTTAAAAAGGCTCGTTTTCTTCACGTTTCCACCGATGAGGTATATGGAACTCTGGGAAAAACGGGGTTGTTTACCGAAAAAACTCCATACGCACCCAACAGTCCATATAGCGCTTCAAAAGCATCCTCAGATTTTATTGTAAGAAGCTATTTCCACACCTATGGCATGCCAGTTGTAACTACAAATTGCTCTAATAACTATGGTCCTAACCAACATAAAGAGAAGTTAATTCCTACCATCATTAGAAAAGCCATTTCAGGCGAACCCATTCCAATTTACGGAGATGGAAAAAATGTACGTGATTGGTTATATGTAGAAGACCATTGCAAAGGCATTACATTAGCTTTGCAAAAAGGCGAGTTAGGGGAAACCTATAACATTGGCGGTCGGAATGAAAGAGAAAATTTATACATCGCACACACTATTTGCGATATTTTAGACAATTTGAAACCAAAGGATGTTTCCTATAAAGAACAAATCACTTTTGTAACTGATAGACCAGGACACGACTTTAGATATGCTATAGATGCTTCAAAAATTGAAAATGAATTAGGTTGGAAAGCAGAAGAAAATTTTGAAAGTGGCATAAAAAAGACCATTCAATGGTATTTAAACAATAAAGACAGATTATGAAAGGAATCATATTGGCAGGAGGCTCTGGCACACGATTACACCCATTGACGCTTGCGGTAAGCAAACAATTAATGCCTGTGTATGATAAACCCATGATATATTATCCCTTGTCAACCCTTATGCATGCAGGAATACGTGAAATATTGATTATTTCAACACCAGAAGATTTACCTTTGTTTGAAAAGTTATTGGGTGATGGTTCAAAATACGGCTGTGATTTTCAATATGCAGTACAAGATGAACCCAACGGTCTTGCTGAAGCATTTATAATAGGAAAAGAATTTATAGGAAAAGACAAAGTAGCTTTAATTCTAGGAGATAATATTTTCTACGGAAGCGGATTGAAAGAATTATTGCAATCTAACAATAACCCTGAAGGCGGTATTATTTACGCCTATCACGTACACGATCCCGAACGCTACGGCGTAGTGGAATTCGATAAAAACGGAACAGCACTTTCTATTGAAGAGAAGCCAAAACAAGCAAAATCCAATTACGCGGTACCGGGTATTTATTTTTATGACAACAGCGTTGTTGAGATAGCAGCAAACATAAAACCTAGCACTCGAGGTGAACTAGAAATCACTGATGTAAATAACGCTTACCTAAATCAAGGAAAATTAAGCGTTAGCATCTTAGACAAGGGTACCGCTTGGCTGGACACCGGTACATTTGCCTCTTTAATGCAAGCCGCTCAATTTGTGGAAGTAATCGAAGAACGCCAGGGACTAAAAATTGGCGCTATTGAAGAAGCTGCTTACGAAATGGGGTACATTGATAAAGAACAATTAGTAAAACTTGCCCAACCTTTACTAAAAAGCGGATACGGAAATCATTTAATGCAACTTGATTAATTTGGAATTACAACAAACAATCCTAAAAGACTGCTTTATTTTAAAGCCCCGTATTTTTGAAGATGAAAGGGGTTTTTTTTCTGAAACTTATAATAAGCAGACATTTAAAGAAGTAACGGGTCTTGATATCGATTTTGTTCAGGACAATCAATCTGTTTCTACGTATGGTGTTTTGAGAGGCTTACATTTTCAGCGAGGGCCTATGGCACAAAGCAAATTGGTTCGAGTAGTAAAAGGGAAAGTTCTGGATATTATTGTTGATATCAGAAAAAATTCTGAGACTTTCGGAAAACACATCAGCGTAATTCTTGACGATGTAGAGCAAAAACAATTATTTGTTCCTAGAGGTTTTGCACATGGTTTTATCACACTTTCTAAAACTTCTGTTTTTGCCTATAAATGTGATAACTTTTACGATAAAACTTCAGAAGGAGGAATTATCTATAATGACGCAACCTTAGCGCTAGACTGGCATCTGCCTAAAGAGGATTTAATCATTTCAGAAAAAGATAAACAACTTCCCGCATTTAAGGAAGCGATTTTATGATAAGCGTATTAGTAACAGGTGCAAACGGACAATTGGGAAGGTGTTTACAAGATGCCTCAGAGAAATATCCACAACTAAATTTTTTCTTTGCTTCGCGAAACCAACTTGATATTGAAGATCAAGCTGCGGTTACCGCTCTTTTTTCAGAAAAGAAATTTGATTACTGCATCAATACCGCAGCCTATACAAATGTTGAAAAAGCTGAAAGCGAAGAAAAAAAAGCGTTTAACAGCAATGCAGAAACTGTAAAAAATTTAGCATTGACCTGTAAAGCCTCCAAAGCCACATTAATCCACATTTCGACAGATTATGTTTTTGACGGAAAGAAAACAACCCCGTATTTAGAAACCGATGCCACGAATCCCATTAATGTATATGGTGCTTCAAAATTGAAAGGAGAACAATACATTCAGGAGGCTTGCACCAACTATTTTATTTTTAGAACCTCGTGGTTATATTCCTCTTACGGACATAACTTTTTAAACTCAATCCTAAAATTCGCCAAGGATCTGAAAGCAATTAGTATTACAACCGAGCAAACGGGAACTCCTACCAATGCAAATGATTTGGCAAGTGTATTATTACAGGTTATTGCTTCAGAAAACAAAAAATACGGTTTATATCATTATAGTAATTCTGGGGAAGCTACTTGGTACGATTTTGCCAAAGCCATTATTGACTACTCCAATCAAAATGATGCGATAAAACTTGCTAAAACAGACCATTATCCTACTTTTGCAGCGCGGCCTACGTACAGTGTACTGAATACTGAAAAAGTAGTACAGAATTTGAACGTGGAAACAATCCATTGGAAAGAAAGCCTCAAAACTATTTTGAACAACTGATTATGAAGAAAAAAAACCTAATTGTTTTTGGGACACGTCCCGAAGCCATAAAAATGGCCCCCTTAGTGTTGGAATTTTTAAAAACTTCGGAGTTTGAAACCAAAGTATGCGTAACCGCTCAGCACCGTGAAATGCTAGACCAGGTGTTAGATTTTTTCGAAATTACCCCCGATTACGATCTCGATGTGATGAAACCGAACCAAAATCTCTACAGCCTAACCGCTACCATTATTGAAGGGATGAAACCTGTTTTGGAAGATTTTAATCCAGATTATGTGTATGTACACGGCGATACCACCACGTCTATGGCAGTTGGTATTGCAGGTTTTTACAGTGGTGCAAAAGTGTGTCACGTAGAAGCAGGATTAAGAACCTTTGACAGGCAATATCCATTTCCAGAAGAGTTCAACAGGCAATTAACAGGTAAAATAGCCGACTATCACTTTGCTCCTACGAATCTTTCCAAAGAAAACTTACTAGCTGAAAATACTTCAGAAAAAAATATTTTGGTCACGGGAAACACTGTTATTGATGCTTTGTTATATGGAATCGATAAAGTGAATGCAAAAAACTTCAAGGACACTGAAATCGAAATGCTGAAAGAGAAGCTGGATCTTGACAGAAAGATAATTTTAGTCACTGGACACCGTAGAGAAAATCACGGGGAAGGCTTGTTGAATATATGCAAAGCGTTGAAAGAAATAGCTCTTGCAAATAAAGATGTTCAAATAATTTATCCAGTTCATTTAAATCCAAATGTAAAAGGTCCCGTTCATGAGTTATTAGCTGGAGTGGACAACATTATTTTGGTACAACCGTTAGCCTACCCTGCTTTTATATGGCTAATGGAAAAATCATATTTAATCATTACCGATAGCGGCGGTATACAAGAAGAAGCCCCTAGTTTAGGTAAACCTGTATTAGTAACTAGAACTACCACCGAGCGTCCCGAAGCAGTAGAAGAAGGGACGGTGCTATTAGTTGGAACCGATTCAGAAAAGATAACTTCTAAAACACATAAATTACTAAACGATCAAGAATATTATAATGGAATGAGCTTGCGTCACAATCCTTACGGGGATGGAAAATCAACGCAACGCATAATTTCATATATAAAAGAACTATAAAATATGGAACATAAACCAAGCGTAGTGATGATGGGGTTGGGATACATAGGCCTTCCCACAGCGGCTTTGATAGCGAGTAGAGGTCTAAAAGTAACTGGCGTTGACATTCGCGAAGATGTGGTTAAAACTATAAATCAAGGAAAAATACATATTGTAGAGCCCGATTTGGATGGTCTTGTACATCACGTGGTAAAAGAAAAGCATTTAAAAGCTGCTACAAAACCAGTAGAAGCTGATGTGTATTTAATAGCTGTTCCCACGCCTTTTAAAGACAATCACGTACCTGATTTAAGTTATGTATTAGCAGCAACTAAAAACTTGATCCCTACTTTAAAAAAAGGTGCATTGGTGATATTGGAGTCTACTAGTCCAGTTGGAACCACTGAGAAGGTACAAAAACTCATTTTTGAAGAACGTCCCGAGCTAAAAGGACACATTCACATAGCGTATTGTCCAGAACGTGTATTGCCGGGCAATGTACTGCATGAATTAAAACATAACGATCGTGCCATTGGAGGTATCAATAAAGATGCTACGGAAAAAGCCATCGCTTTTTATAAACATTTTGTAGTAGGCGAGCTTCACGCAACCAACGCCAAAACTGCCGAAATGGTAAAACTGGTTGAAAATGCATCCCGCGACAACCAAATTGCCTTTGCCAACGAGCTTTCGGTAATTTGTGATAAAGCAGGTATCAATGTATGGGAGATGATTAATTTGGCCAATAAACACCCACGAGTTAATATTTTAAAGCCTGGTACAGGTGTGGGGGGACATTGTATTGCAGTAGATCCTTGGTTTATTGTATCGGAATTCCCAGAAGAAAGTGGTCTTATTAAAAAATCGCGTGAAACCAACAATTATAAAACCGAGTGGGTACTCGAAAAGATAAAGAATAAAGCATTGGCTTTTAAGATTGAAAATGATCGCGAAGCCAAAATTGCCTGTATGGGCCTTGCTTTTAAACCTGATATTGACGATTTACGGGAATCTCCAGCACTATACGTAGCTGAAACTTTAAGGAAAGAAGCTTTTTCAACCTTAGATGTAGAGCCTAACCTAAAAGAAGGTGATACACGCGATTTAACGACTGTTTCTGATGCGATAAATCAAGCTGATATTATTGTGTTTTTAGTAGCGCATACAGCATTTAAAACGCTTGATATAGATGCTTCAAAAGAGGTGTTGGATTTTTGTGGGGTGAGGCAAAAACAAAATTGATTGTATAATTAAATTACGCAAGCTTGCTTTTTAACTCCATTGATTTTGCTATATTTTTTCCGCTATTCTTCTTACTCTATTGGATAGTAGCAAAAAAATTAACGTTACGGAATATCTTTCTTCTTGCCGCTAGTTATTTATTCTATGGGTGGTGGGATTGGCGTTTTTTGTTTTTAATTATCTTCAGTTCTATGGTAGATTATACCATAGGTAAGCTTATTTATAAAGCTTCAAAAAAATCGATTAAAAAAACTTTTTTATTCATCAGTCTTGGTGTAAACCTTGGCTTGTTGGCCTATTTTAAGTATACCAACTTTTTTATTGATTCGTTTGTCAACTCATTTCGCTTTTTTGGCGGAAGTTTAGAATCATTTAGCTTGAATATTATATTGCCCGTAGGGATTAGCTTTTATACATTTCAGACCTTAAGTTATACCATTGATATTTACAGGGAAAAAATAAAACCCACCAATGATGCGCTTTCCTTTTTTACGTTTGTAGCATTTTTTCCTCAATTAGTGGCAGGACCAATTGAAAGGGCATCTCATTTATTACCTCAATTTCATAAAACATATTCTTTTAATTATAAAGCTGTTAAAAGTGGATTGTTGTTGATGGCTTTCGGTTTGTTTAAAAAAATGGTTATTGCTGATAGGTTGGCTATTTTAGTTAATGAGGTTTATAATAATCCTACAGGGCACAGTGGTCAGGATTTAATTATTGCAACTATCTTTTTCGCATTTCAAATTTATTGTGATTTTTCAGGATATAGCGATATTGCCATTGGTATTTCTAGGACAATAGGATTTGATTTAATGAAAAACTTTGATACGCCATATTTTGCAAAATCGATTACCGATTTTTGGCGACGCTGGCACATATCATTATCAACATGGTTTAGGGACTATGTGTATATTCCTTTAGGAGGAAGTAGAAATGGGGAGTACAGAACCTATCTAAACCTATTTTTAGTATTTGTTATCAGCGGCCTTTGGCATGGAGCTGCCATTACATTTATTATTTGGGGCGCGATACACGGGATTATCATTGTAATGGAGAAAGCTTTTGGATACTATAAGTTGAAAATTAAAAGAGACCATTTTATACCAGCATTCTTTTTTACAATAAGTACGTTTGTTATTGTTTGTGTTGCGTGGATATTTTTTAGGGCTAACAGTTTTGCCGATAGTGTTTATATTATAAAGAACCTTTTAAACGTTAACTTAAAACAATTTGATAGCACCAATTTGGGACTACCAAAAGACGAATTTATTTTAGCAATTGTAGTTATTGTATTACTCTTAATTTTTGATGCATTACACAGAAAATATGGAGCTTTAAAATTATTGAACAAATCCAATTTTATTCTGAGATATGCTACTTATACTGTTATTATTTTTAGCATTATAATATTTGGTGTGTATGGTAATGATAGTGTTTCAGAATTTATTTACTTTCAGTTTTAAATATGAAAAAAAGAATAGTTCACATACTAGTTTTTGTTGTTTTCTTGGTGGTGGGATTTATTTATTTGAATAAAGTATTTAGTACGCACCATATTTATAATAATACTTTTAATGATTTTAGGAAGGTATCTAAAAAGGACGATATAGATATTCTATTTTTAGGTAGCTCACATGTCTATACTGCTTATAACCCTCTTATAATTAACAACGTGACTAAACTTGTAACATATAATTTGGGTTCCGACGGACAACGGTTGCCAATCACAAATTTGGTGTTTGAAAAAGTAATAAAACATTCGAAACCAAAATTAGCAATTGTAGAAATTTATGAACCCTCATTAAAATACCCAAAGGAGAATAAAGTTCAAGGATTTCAATTAAGAGCATTAGATCACATTTCAAATTTTTCAATTAAGAAATTGAAAAAAACGATAAAAACGTATGACAAAAAAGAATTTTTAGGAGTGTATTCTCCACTAATTAGGAATCACAGAAGTTGGAATAAACTCAATTTTTTACAATTAAATAGGGAAGACTCTTTGAACAATCCACACTATTTTTATTACAATGGGTTTTTCGGAAGAGATTATGTTTTGAGTGAGAATAATGAAAAGTTCAAAACTTTTAAAAATATCGAAATAGACACAAATTTATCAAAAAAACTAATTTCAAAAATAGACAGAAAAACCATTAAAGAGTTCGTTAATATAGCAAATGAAAATGGAATTAAGGTATTAGTTATAACCTCTCCATATTTGAGAGCAAGATATGAAGATTATCCTTTTTTTGATGCTTTAAATAGAGTGTGCTCTCAATTAAACGTACCCTATTTGAACCTTAATAACTACTACAATGAAATGAATTTGGAGTTTTATGATTTTAGTGATCCTCTTCATCTTAATTCATATGGTGCTTATAAAGCAAGTCATTTTATAGCGGACTACATAGCTAAAAATTACATTCTTCAAAACCCTAACTATAAAACGTCCGAAATTGAAAAAATAAAATTAAATGAGTTTAATTCAAAATATTCCCCCAATTCTATTAAAACTTTTTCTTTGCCTTATAAAGCCAATTTAAAAGATAACATTGTGATTAATGAACTGAAAATAAAAAAAATAAACGAAACTTATTTTGGTACAATTTTATTTAAAGATTATTATGAAATAAGAGAAGTATTAAACAAATATAAAGTTGGTGTACATATTCGGCCAAGAGTTTCCGATACAATGTTACTAAAGAGTATCAGTAAAGAAAATGGTAGAAACTTTGATCTTGCCGATTTTTATTTAAAAGATCAAGGAAAAAACAGTGTTACCTTTCGGTTTGATAGTGAGATTAATAATATAGAAGAGTTGAAGTTTTTCTTGTATGATGCAGATGGTTATAAAGGAGTGGTAGGAGACCCACTTATAATTAACGATATATCTTTTTAGTAGAGAGAAAATAATATATTGAAAGAAAAAAATGATACAACTTAAAAACCTTGCAAAAAAACACAGTTCCTTCCTTGTCATTGTTATAGGAGCTTTTGCGGTGTTTGCAGCAAATATATTGCTTAAAAATATCTTGAGTCCTAAAGCGTATGGAGAGTACTCTATTTTAATCACGTTTTTTCAAGTTATTAGCTCCTTTGGTCTATTGGGTTTTGAACAGGTTTTTTTACGTATTTCCGAAGTTAAAAGACAAGGGATTATTCAAACAGACAAAAAGCTAAGTGTATTATTACTAATTGTTTGGGTAGTGTTTGGAGGTGTTAGCTCCTATTTATTCCATACTTACTTTTCGAATATTGGCATTTCTTATTTTTATTACTTCGCCATTACTTTGATCATTACATTATCTATGTTTTTGTTTAATATGTTCAGGTTAAATTCAGACTTTACCGTTTCACAACTTATACTGAATAGTTGGAAGTTCTTTGTACTCGCACTATGTCTGTTTTTTTTATGGCAGCATATTGACAACATACGATTATTTGTAAAAATGCTTTCATATTGTTTATTTGGAGTTTTTATTGTGCAGGTTGTTTACGGATATAAGAAAATTGTGTTCGATTTTTTGAATAAATACAGCTTAAAGGAACTTTACCTTTACGCTTTACATTTTTTTATTTCCTTATTAACACTCACTTTTGTGGGGTATAGCGATCGCTTTATTGTTAAAAGTGAATTTGGGAGTGAAATTTTAGGAGAATACTTCTTTTTAGCAACCATATTTTTTTTCCCATATGCATTAATACAAGGTTATGTAGGGTTTAAAGAATTAGTAGCCTTTAAAAAAGAAGGCTCATTAAAGGGATTGGGTAAAAAGTTACTCAGGATAAACATACTTGGTATTTTTTTAGGGATAGCTATTGTTTTGGCTTCTGTAGTTATTAATAAAATAGCGTTGTTACCTTATATAGACATTGAAAATAATGTACTTTTAATTGCTATTTTTATTGCAACAGGAATAGTTAAATTGAATTACAGCTTGCTTTCTGCGCTATTGGGAGCAAAGGGAGAGGTAAAAACTATTAAAAATGCTAATTTACAGTCGCTATTGTTTATTTTGGTTATTGGCGCAGTCTTTTATTCATTTTTAAACTCCATTGAAATGGTAGCTTTGTCTTTTCTGCTTTTTTGGATATCAAGGACAGTTATTTGGGGGCATAATTTAAACAGACAGTTTAAGTAAAAACAATATGAAGTACGAGTTACAGTTATGGTTTAATGCGTTTTTAAAAGCCATTCCAGGAAAAATTGGATGTTGGTTCAGGAATGTTTTTTTACCGTATAAAAACGGTAAAAACGTTACAGTTTGGTCGTATACGCATATCGATTCTCCTAGTAAACTAACAATAGGAAACAATGTATCTATAAACCGTAATTGTGTATTACATGCTGGAGGGGAAATAGAGATTGGGGATGATGTTTTAATTGGCCCTAAGGTTATCATTTATAGTCAAAACCATAACTATGGAGACACATCAAAACTAATACGAAAACAGGGCTATACAACTGCAAAAGTAACAATTAAAAGAAATGTATGGATTGCGGCTAATGTTACTATTTTACCGGGCGTTACTATTGAAGAAAATTGTGTGATTGGGGCTAACTCATTAGTTAATAAATCAGTTACTAAAAATTCTTTGGTTGCAGGAAATCCCGCTCAGGTAATTCGTAAATTGTAATACATGACAACAATGTTAAAAAAATTAGCCACTGAAAAAAGCTTACAAATCACCCTTGTATTAGTGCTCTTTTTTTTATCGGAAGCAGTAACGAAACTTGCCTATCATGCTGGCTTGCCCTTTCATAATTATAGTGCCTTAGTAAAAGGAATATTTATAGTGTTTACTGTCATATTTGCCTTTCTTAATTTTACTAAGAAAAGTAAACAGTTACTATTATTTTTAATAGGGATGTCTCTCTTTTTTATAGTAGGTCAATACACGTTTAACAACAACCAATTTGGAATACATTTTTTTGGCAACCTAATATTTTTTAGTAGATATGTCTTTGTTTTTATAATCAGCTTGTTTTTTATTAAAGGCTTTAAAGCCCCCCCGGACAGTCTTTTTTTTAAAGTCTATGAAAAAATAGTACTCTTAAATAGCCTACTTATTATTATGGGCATTGTATTCAACATTTCGCTTTTTCAAACCTATTCGTTTCGGTTTGGGTATAACGGGCTGTTTATGGTACCCAGTATTTCAACTTTTTTCTATGCCTTAGCGCTCACCTATTTTACCAATCAGTTTTTGAAAGACAAAACGAAATTGGCAGAACTAATACTAGTGAGTATAATATGTTTTTTAACGGGCACAAAGGCGTTGATGTTGTTTTTTGTGCTTACAGCGGCACATGTTTTTATCGTTAAAAAAATGTATAAAAATAAGTGGTTTTATATAGCATGCTCTGGTATCTTGCTAGTTATTTTTCTTTTCAGAAAGTATATCTTCAACGCTCTTTCAAGTGTTTTTCAAACTATTTTTTCAGTATATAAAGAAGACGGCTTGATTACTGCTTTAACATCGTACAGAAACGAGAAATTGCAAGACAACTTTGTGCCGCTTATTGAAGAGAAATGGAGTTGGGCCAATTACCTATTTGGTGGAACCGATTTTGTACCCTATCGTGTAGAATTTGAATTGTTTGATGTATTTCTTTTTTTTGGAATTATAGGAACTATAATTTATCTGTTCTTTTATTTTAAACATATTATAAATTTTAAATACTTGATACCCTTTGGAAGGCTACAAATAGTATTTTTACTGATTATTGCGATGCTTTCAGGAACTTTTTTTAACAATGCACCCATAGCATTATATTTATTGATAGTTTTGGGGAGTCTTAGGTTAAAACCAACGCATGGAAACTAAAATTTACATTGTTTTATCGGCACTTTACTTTGTATTAGGTATAATTTCGGTATGCAACTTTACATTTAAGGATTTTGGTTTAAAATCCTTTATTCTTCTTACTGTATTATTGCCTATAACAAAGTTTACAACAAATTTTCATATTATATTTCAAGTATCTATCTATTACTATTTTTTTATTGGAGTTTGCATTATTTTTCTTTTAAAAGCAGCCAAAAATAATATTAACAAGAAAGTATTACAAGGAACTACTATTGTCTTTTCCATGTTATTTTTTTACTGTATCCATTTTTTATTATTTGTAGATAAAAACTCTGTAGAAGCAATCAATGTTTTAAAAGATATTAAGCCATTTATACTTATAATCTTAGCCTATTTTTTCATTGAACATTACAAAGAACGACTTTCAAAAATACTGACAAGAAAATTTTGTAATTGGGTCTTGATTTTAAATTTTATTGTTTGCTCTGTTTTCTTTTACTTAATGGTAAGGTATCAAATACATCTTTCTTTAACCGATGATCCTTATTATAAATTTGAAGAAACTAGACTAGAAACCTTAGGGGCTTACTTTGGCTTATTTTACCTACTATTCCTAATTTTAAATAGAATAAAACCAAAAATAAAAGAAGTGGTCTTTTCAATTATACCACTATTATACACAGGAAACAGAACATTAATATTCGCAGCATTATTGGTTGTGGTAATATACTTTCTACTAAGGGCTTCTATAAAAAGAATTATTTTGTTTTTTTCAATGGTTACAGTGTTTCTATCTGGATTGATTTATATGGTTTTAAGGGCTGCTGAAGAGTCGCCTTTGTTTAGATTTAAAAAATTATTGGAGCCTGAGTATATTGAATATGCTTTGTTAAATAGATTTTCACCTTTTATAGATGCGGCGAAATCCTTCAATTTTTCTGAGTTTATTGTGGGAAAAGGATTAGGTTTTGCCTTTTTTATACCTTGGTTTGAGTGGCGAGAAAATATTAAAAACTTCAATATTTATATTGATAACCTCTACTTGACACTCTACGCTAAATTTGGTGTTTTTTCAATATTGTTTTTCTTTATTCTTTTTATGTTTTTAAACAATTATCTAAAATCTAAAACAGCTTTATTTTATTTTATTTTTATTTTATTTATTTCAATTACAAATGCATTTATATATCAATATAACTTTCTATGGATTTTATTAATGTTTGTAATTCCTTTTAATCCTTTGTTGTCAAAACAAAAGTAATTTATTGACTTACAGATTAAGGAATTCTCTTTTATTGGGAATTACTTAAACTTAGAAAAAATTTCTTCTGACTGATATATTTTAAGCGATACTTTTTTCTGCAAAAAATGAATTGAGACACATTCCAAACCGAGCCAGTGTATTACTAGTTTTTGATAAACTTTTTTACAATTTTTTTTCCATCAATTAATATTGAAGCAAGATAAAGACCAGGTGAAAGTAAAGAAACATCTATTTGGGTTTTTCTTGTTTCATATAATGACTGTCCATGTAAAGTGTAGATTTTTATTTGGTCTATTGGAGATTCATAATTTACATATAAAATATTTTTAACAGGGTTGGGATAAATGTTTACTTCGATATTCTTTAATTCAGTTATACCTAAAATACATTCATCATTGCTGTTTTCATTGTATCCAGTCCATTCATCTTTACACCAACCAAGTTCAGAAGTTTGTGAACAATTTTGATTATAAGCGTAGGTAAGGTTATCTACAGTGATACATGATAAATTAGTATTATATCTAGAATTCATAAGATATAAATCTTGATTATTCCCATTTCTAATATTTAAACTGGTTAATAAGTTATTAGAACAATTTATATATTGAACATTATAGTTTTGTGATAGGTCTAGACTAGTTAATTGGTTAGAATTACAATAAATATTTCTAAGACTATGGCTTTGTGTTAGATTTAAACTGGTTAATTGGTTAGAATAACAATTTAATCTCTCAAGATTTGGATTTTGTGATAAATCTAAATTTGTCAATTCATTATTATTACAATATAAACTTTCAAGATTTGGGTTTTGCGATAGATATAAATTCGTTAATTGATTATTGCTGCAATCTAAATCTTCAAGGTTCGGGTTTTGTGATAGATCTAAATTCGTTAATTGGTTGGTCCAGCAAGATAAATCCTCAAGATTTGGGTTTTGTGTTACGTCTAGACTACTTAATTGGTTATCACCGCAATTTAAATACTCAAGATCGGGGTTTTGTGATAAGTTTAAACTAGATAAAAGGTTGTCAGCACAATATAAATCTATAAGATTTGGGTTTTGCGATAAATCTAAATTCGTTAGTTGGTTGCCAATGCAATTTAAAACTTCAAGATTCGGGTTTTGACTTATATTTAAATTGCTTAATTGATTATATGCACATCTTAAATCTTTAAGGTTCGGGTTTTGGCTTATATCTAAATAACTTAATTGAGTATTATTACAAGATAAATTTTCGAGATTCGGGTTCTGACTTATGTCTAAATTTGTTAATGGGTTTCTATAGCACGAAAGTCGTTTCAGATTTGAGTATTGACTTATATCCAAACTAGTTAATTGGTTACTGCCTATATACAGTATTTCAATATTTGGGTTTAGATTTTGATTTAAGCTGGTTAACAGATTATCACGACAGCGTAAATCCATAATATTCGTAAAGCTTTGTATTCCCTCCAAAGAAGAAATATTCTGCCAATCAACATTTAGCCTTATTACAGCTTCGGCTTCACTTTCTTGTATTTCGCCATCATTATTCGTATCTGCATCTATATCTCCAGCTCCATTTCCATTTGTATCTACACAATTTGTATTTACTAATGCATTTTTAAAGTTTGCGTCAGGAATATTTACAATTTGTGCTTGAACAACATTTACTGAGAATAATAGAATTGTAAAAAAATAAAAATTTTTCATTGTTATGTTTTAATGACGAATAGCGTATTTGTCTAAGATTATTTAATAACTAATTTTTTAGAAACAACACTATTTTCAGATTCTAATTTTACCACATATAGTCCTGAGGCAAATCGTGAAACATCAAAGTGTTGCGTGTTTTTAAAGGTGTGTATCTTTTCTCCTAAAACATTGTATAGTTCCACTTTAGTAATCTGTTGCTTAGATTCAATCTCGAAGTACTCTTTTGTAGGATTAGGGTATATTTTAATTGTATTACTACCTGTAATGTCTTCAACCCCTAAACTTCCTACATTAAACTTTGATATTAAGAGATTACTTGGATAATAATAAGTTCGTCCAGCAGCTAGAAAAGCGTCAGTTCCTTGATGAAAAGCAAATGAGAAATATGTATAATAGAAATCAAAAACATTTCTATAATTTAAAGTTCCGTCTTCATTAACTCTAAAAATTTTTGTACGTGTAATTTGGCCAAAATTTAAATCGGTAGTTCCAGATAGGATTAGTTTTCCATTTTCTTGAATCAAGAAATCATTTCCTCCACCTAAACTACCACTACCGTCTAAATATATTATACCATCACTTCCAAAAGAAGTTTCCAAATTTCCATTTTCTGCATTTAATTTGCTAATAGAGAGCCACGAATAACCCTCAGAACTACTTCCGTTACCAATGATATACAAGCTATTTTCGAATATTTTAATTGAATTGGCCCAATTATAATCCCCAGATACATTTATAAATACGTTTCCATTATCTCCAAAATTACTATCCAACTCTCCTTGGGCATTTATTTTTGTGATTAGAAATCCAAGATGTTCATAACCCGGTCTATAACCACATGAGTATACATTATTATTAGCATCTATTGTAAAATCTGATACATTATCTGGGCTATAATTAGAAGGTATTATAAATTTTCCGTTATTACCATAAGCAGTGTCTAAGGTACCATTAGGTAATAACTTAATAAATATTGCGCCATTAAAAAGCTCTCTACAAGCAATTAAATACCCATTTTCATATTCAAACAATTCTAATACTTTTGAGTAATCTGAACTATCCACAATAATTTCAGAAAAAGTGCCGTTAATTCCAAATGTATTATTAATAGAACCATCACTATTGAGCATGGTTACAGTTGCAAAATAATCTCCATTTAGGGAATTCCTGCCAAGCACCAATATTTTACCAGTACTTAACGTAAGGGTCTTCTTAATTATATGGTCAAAAAATACTGATCCATTATTACCAAAATTTGTGTCAACTTCGCCATTTGGCGTAAGTTTGAGCACAGCGTACTCATCAGATTCTGTAACAGCAGTACAGATAATATTCTCTTGCGGATCTGTAGTGATATGAATGGCTTCTTTAAAAGTATTTAACTCAAATATGCCATTATCGGCAAAACTAGTGTCTAAATCACCAGTTTGAGAGAACGCTTGTATAGAAATGAGCAATAGGGTAACTAGTATTTTTTTCATAAAAATTTAAGTTTAAAAAGTATGTTGATATTTTCATATATGGAGCATACTCCATTATGAATATACAAAAAAATACCAATTCCGTCAAGTCGCACCAGATACTACTGCGTTTGAATTAGGCACTACTGCATTAGTTTTGACCATCAAGGCAGCTTTAAATTGGAATTTAATGATACTATCATGGTTTTATGGAATGAAGCCTATTATTCAAAAGCAGCAATCAAAAGTGTGCTTTCTGTTTATTACAACTCATCTACTCAATACATTTTAGATCATAAAGCATACAATAAATAGTATCGTGATATAGGACCGGTAACTGTTAAAAACGTAGAGATTAGAACGTGTAACCAATGTTAATTTTAGTCTGCAATAATACGTTACTAGGTATTTAGCTCTTTATTGTTTAAAGATGAGTAGTTTATAAAAATACAAATTAAAAAAACAAACATGACAATTCCGTTATGTCGTACTAGATAAGACTCCGTTTGAAATAGGAAAAAAGTTAGTACCATTATGGTATAGCCAATAAAAAATGACTGTTTATAAAACGCTCTACAATAAAACAAAAAGATAAGCAATAGTAAAACTACCCCAACCAAGCCCAAACTTACATACGTTTGTATAAATTGGTTGTGAGCGTTATATTCCCGTTCTGCAAATGTTTTTTTGCTAAAATCAATGTAAGATTTAAAAATAGACGCATCCGCATCTCCAATGCCATTTCCAAAAACTATATTTTTATTAGCATGTATGGCGGCTTCCCACTGTATTAATTTATTTTCTCCATCATCTTGATGTAATCCATTATAATAAGTAAATCCAAACAATTGTTGAAACCGATAGCGTGTCGTTCTAACATTATAGACTGTAATACTGGTCACAATGTATAGCAGTAGTAATAGTGCAATCCCTTTCCCTGTTTTTTTCTGTTTAAAAAAGTAATACAGGATGGAAAAGTTAAAGAATAGAAATAAAACTGCAATTGGGGTTCGTGTGGATAAATGAAATATAAAAAAAGATAAATAGAATAACAGTAAAAAATAAAGCGACCTATATAAAGTTCTTTTTTCCTGAAATAAAAAATACACCAAAAAAACTATGGCAATTAGTACATAATAAGCATAATACGTAGTATGTAAACCAATAGTATCATTTGCCAAGCTCATGTAGGAATAATGATTATTGAATAAATTAAACAGGATATCATTATTTTCAAATAGTTTATACAGCACCATACTGTGGGAGTATAAACAAACAAGTGTCATCCAAAGGATAAAACTTTTTAAAACGACTACAAGCTGCTTTTTTGAAACAGAAAGGATAGAAAAAACAAAAGGAAAGATTAAAAAAGGCAATAACCTCACTACTAAATCTATTGCATATCCTTTATCTTCAGAATAAAAAACACTTAGTAAAGACACTAAAAAAAAGAAAATGAGTGGCAATAGTTTAGTGAAAAGAGCCTTTTGAAACTGCTTGGCTTTTAAAAAGACAATAAGGCTGTATACCCCCAATAAAATAATACTGATGCTGTTAAGGTTGTTTTTTAAAGGCACCGAAACTACAAACAACAATAAAAGTAAAAGGGTTATCGAATCTTTTTTTAAATGTATAAATCTTTCCATAGCCTTCATAAATAATTAACTTTGCCAAAAGTATCAAACTAAACGAACATATTTTTTAAATATGGTACTATTACTTTTTTTAATTTTAACTTGACAGGGTGAGGGTACTACATATTTTATATCAATCACTACCACAAGTCTCTGGATCAAGCATTAGGAGTAGGGATATACTTTTCTCTCAAAAGTCAATAGGCATAGTTGTTTCAGCGATTACATCTCCTTTTCAGCACTCCATTTCAGGCGAAAAAGAAGATGTTATAGATGGTATTAGGTATATCCGCACTTCTAGAAAAAAGATTTCTTCTATTTCTGATGAAAAAAAAAGTGTGTTTCATCAACTTGCAAAGTTATTTTCAATACTAACCTTTAGCTTTTCGCTTTACAAAACAGTAAAAAAGGAAAAACCTGACATACTTCATGCCCATGCCATGTTCTTTTGTGGTATTCCAACCTTGATAATTGGAAAGCTTACAGGACTGCCGGTTGTATATGAATTTAGATCGCTATGGATGTTTCAGAAAAAATTTGGCAAAAAAACGCGGTTGGAAACCACTATTGAAACCTTTTTGCTAAAAGCAGAAATCTTTACGCTTAAAAGAGCAGATCACGCTGTATTTTTAAATGAAAAATTAAAAGGGTATTTTATTTCACTAGGCCATTCATTTGCTAATAGTAGTATTGTTAATAATGCTGTAAACACACAATTAATTAAGGAAAAGAGAATACCCATTCCAGTTGAAAGTGAAACTCCCGTATTTGGATATATTGGAACCCTTACAGCATATGAAGGAATAGAGTTTTTAATTGAAAGCTTTCAAGAGTTGGCAGACGAAGGTTTTTATAACAAACTTATTATTTACGGAACTGGTATTAGCGAGAAAAACATAGTTGAAACTATTAAAAAACGGCCAAATTTAAAAAATTTACAATTTAAAGGAAGTGTTCATCCCAGTGAAGTAAACAAAGCTTTTTCAAAAATAGACGTGATTATAAATCCTAGGTTGAGTAATGATGTAACCAACGCAGTAACTCCTTTAAAGCCATTAGAAGCAATGGCGTACCATAAAATTGTAATTGGGAGTGATGTTGGTGGGATTTTAGAGTTATTGACTAATAATAAAAATGGTTTTATCTTTAAAGCGGAAGATAAAAATAGTCTAAAAGAAACAATTATAAAGGTTGCTCATTTAAAAGAGAATGAGAAAAAAGATATAATTAATACAGCTTTAACGTATGTTGTTGAAAACAAGAGTTGGATACATAATGCCCACCAATACGAGAATGCATATAGTAGTTTATTAGAAAATAATCAGGGATAGAAATACAATGAGTAATCAAATACCAAAAATAAATATACTTAATACCGAGATTGTAGATCTGTCCATGGCAGAAACAATATCGATTGTAAAAGAAACCATAGAAACCCAAAAAAGTATAAACCTTACCGATATTAATGCGGGGAAGATAATCCAAATTAAAGACGACCCCAACATGCAAAAATATGTTGCAGATAGTGATATAATACAAGCAGATGGACAGGCTGTTATCTGGGCCTCCAAGTTTTTAAATAAACCTTTAAAAGAACGGGTTGCTGGGATAGATTTAGTTCATAACTTGGCTGAAATGGCTCATAAAAATGGATTTAAAATCTTTTTATTTGGAGCAAAAGAAGAAGTTGTAAAAAAGGTTAAAGAAAAGTTTTCAAATGAATTTAATTTAACATTAATTGCTGGTTACAGAAATGGGTATTTTAAACCAGAAGATGAACCAGAAATCGCAGAACAAATATCTAAAAGCGGTGCCAATATCCTTTTTGTTGGCATAACCTCTCCCATTCAAGAGCGATTTTTATATCAAAATAAAGAAATTTTAAAAGGTGTAAATTTTAAAATGGGTGTAGGTGGCAGTTTCGATGTCATTTCCGGAAAAACAAAACGGGCTCCTCAATGGATGCAAAAATCTGGTTTAGAGTGGTTTTACCGATTTTTACAAGAACCCAAACGAATGTGGAAAAGGTATTTAGTAGGAAATACTAAGTTTATAATGCTGGTGTTTAGAGAAAAGTTTTTCAGTAATAAATAGACCCGGTCTGACAGAGCCGAAAGACTCCATAGTCACGCCAAGGATACTCCATAGATAAGCCATAGATAGTTCATTGATTTGTAAGAATCCATTTATTTTTCTTACAAAAAAATTGTAGGTGTTTTATTAAACTGAGGTAAGAATTAGTTATTTTGTAAGTGCGAGTGAATTTGTGACCCCATTGAGGACACAAATTAGTATCGAGAACAGGGTTATTGTATTTTTGTTTTTTATCTTTCGTCTTTTAATTTGAATAGTTTATAGGTATATGAAAATTCTACTTTCTGCAATTTATCCGTACATATATTTATTGCTATTTGTAACTATTCCTTTTGAAGATTATGTACGGGCATTGCCCAATATCTTGTTAGGTATTTTGGTTATTGTATTTCCTATTATAGTTAAAAAAGAAGATTTCAAAAAAATTGACCGTTCCCTTATTCTTGTTTTACTTCTCTTTTTTGGTTATTTAATGGTAAATGCTTTTTTATCAGGAACGTTGGGAGAAGATTTTAGCATCATAAAAAAAGTACTAATTGCGGTCGGGTTAGTTTTACTTTACATACCAGTAAATGATTTTGATAAAATAAAAAAAGCAATCATCTTTTCCTCGATGGCCGCTATTATTTTTTCGGTAATCAATATTATAATATTAACAAATACATTAAATGATTTTCATTTTGGTAACTCGCCGATGATTATCGAAGCATTATTGGTAGATAGGCTATACTTAGGCCTTTTAGCCGTTTTGAGTATCTTGGTGTCGTATAGCTTAATGCGACCTAAATTCCACCCTAAAAACAGGTACTATTTGGCTAATATCATTATCAACATGCTGTTCGTGTTCTTAATAGGTACAAAAGTCGCCTTATTATTGTTGGTTTTCTTGCTTTTACTACGCCAACTGTACGGTACAAAAAAGCAGGTTCGTATTCCAATTCTAGTGCTTTTTGTAGCAATTTTAGGAACTCTTTTTTATGTTGGGTTCACCCATAAAGATGATAAAGAACCATCCATGTTGACCAGTTTAGTAACTAATACAATGACTTGGGAGCTCCGCTCAGAAACTTGGGAATGTGGGTGGAAAATAGCCAAAAAAGAAGGGGTTAACTTGACAGGAATTGGCTTTTACAATGCCAAAGATCAGTTGATTTTTTGTTATGAAAATATAGTAAACTCAGAAAAAAGACAAAATTTTACAACCAAAAGATATAATTCACACAACCAATTTTTAGATTTTTATATTAGTGCTGGATTAATTGGGGTTTTATTGTTCAGTACTCTCATAATTGCTCTTTTTATAAAAAATAGAAATAATTATTTCCCCATTGCTTTATTACTTTCGTTGGTAGCCTATTGTATGTTTGAAAACGTGTTTCATAGACAAATTGGAGCGTATTATATTGGGTTTATACTTATTGTGTTAGTATCCAATAAAATGGTTGCGCAAAACAAAACCATAAATGAGGGTTAAAATGCTAGTAAATCGTATTTTTGCACTCTTAAAATTAAGACATTAAATTATGAAAATAACAGTTGTAGGAACGGGGTATGTAGGGCTCGTTACGGGCACATGTCTTGCCGAAACAGGTAACGAAGTTGTATGTGTAGACATTGACAAAGAAAAGGTCGATACTATGCGTAATGGTACAGTCCCTATTTACGAACCACATCTTGATGTGCTTTTTGAACGTAATATAGAAGCAAATCGTCTTCAATTTACAACTTCCCTAGACGAAGGGTTAGAACACGGCCAGATCGTATTTTTAGCATTACCCACCCCCGAAGATGAAGACGGATCTGCCGATCTTTCCTATGTTTTGAATGTTGCTGAAGAAATAGGGCAGAAAATAAAAACCTATAAAGTAATTATCGATAAAAGCACGGTGCCTGTTGGAACAGCTGAAAAAGTAAAAGCGGTAATTGCCGAAAATGCTAGCTGCGATTTTGATGTAGTTTCAAACCCTGAATTTTTAAGAGAAGGTTTTGCGGTAGATGACTTTTTAAAGCCTGAACGGATCGTAATTGGATCCAGTAGTGAGAAAGCAACTCAGTTAATGCAAAAACTATATGCTCCATTTGTGCGTTCTGGAAACCCCATTATTGTAATGGACGAAAAGTCTGCCGAACTAACCAAATATGCAGCTAATTCATTTTTGGCAACCAAAATTACATTTATGAACGAAATAGCTAACTATTGCGAAAAAGTGGGAGCTGATGTTGATAAAGTACGCGCAGGGATGGGTACCGACTCCCGTATTGGCAAACGTTTTTTATTCCCGGGTATTGGCTATGGTGGGTCTTGTTTCCCAAAAGATGTGAAAGCACTTCAGAAAGCTGGAAAGAATGAAAACTATGACTTTAAGATTTTGAATTCGGTTATTGAAGTAAATAAAAACCAAAAAATAATTCTGCTTCCAAAAATTGAAGATTATTTCAAAGGTGATTTACAAGGAAAGCAAATCGCTATTTGGGGCTTAGCATTCAAACCCGAAACAGATGATGTTCGCGAAGCACCAGCCATCGATATGATTAATGGACTGCTTGGAAAAGGCGCCAAGCTAACTGTTTTTGATCCTGAAGCAATGCCAAACATTCAAAAACAATTTGGAGATAAACTAAACTATGCAGATTCGATGTACGAAGCATTAGAAGGAGCCGAAATATTATTAATTTGCACCGAATGGAGTATTTTCAGAACGCCAGATTTCAGTAGAATAAAGCATGCGTTGAAGAACCCAACCATTTTTGATGGAAGAAACCTTTACAATGTTGATGATCTAAAGAAAGAAGGGTTTAAATATATTTCAATAGGAAGAAATTAAAAAATGAAAAAAAAGATATTAATTACCGGTGCCGCAGGTTTTTTGGGCTCTCATCTATGCGATCGATTTATTGCAGAAGGATTTGAAGTAATAGGCATGGACAATCTCATTACCGGTGATTTAAAAAATATTGAACATCTTTTTCAAAATAAAAACTTTCATTTTTATCACCACGATGTTACTAAGTTTGTACACGTTCCGGTAAAAATAGATTACATTTTACATTTTGCGTCTCCGGCTAGTCCAATAGATTATTTAAAAATTCCAATTCAAACTTTAAAAGTGGGATCATTGGGTACACATAACCTACTTGGTTTAGCTAAAGAAAAAAATGCCCGCATTTTAATAGCCTCCACTTCCGAAGTATATGGAGATCCTTTAGTACACCCTCAAAATGAGGAATACTACGGAAATGTAAATACCATTGGCCCTAGGGGTGTTTATGATGAAGCAAAACGCTTTCAGGAATCCATTACCATGGCGTATCATCGGTTTCATGGTCTAGAAACTAGAATTGCCCGCATTTTTAATACCTACGGTCCCAGAATGAGATTAAACGATGGTCGTGTTATTCCAGCATTTTTAGGGCAAGCGCTGCGCGGTGAAGATTTAACTGTATTTGGTGATGGTTCGCAAACTCGTTCCTTTTGTTATGTTGATGATCAGGTAGAAGGGCTTTTTAAATTATTAATGAGTGATTATTCATTGCCCGTTAATATTGGTAACCCGCATGAAATAAGTATTTTAGACTTTGCCGAAGAAATTATAAAATTGACCGGAACCCAACAGAAAATTGTGTTCAAATCCTTGCCAAAAGATGATCCAATGCAACGGCAACCAGATATTACAAAAGCAAAAGACATATTGGGTTGGGAACCCAAAATATCTAGAGAAGAAGGACTTAAAACCACCTATGAATATTTTAAGGAGTTTTCAAAAGAAGAATTGTTGAAAAGTGAACATAAAGATTTTTCAGAACACATTAGAAAGTAATGATGATTTTTAAAAGTGGAAGATATTCGGGCTATTTAAGGCCAGTAACCTATGTGATTGATCTGTTGATCATTCATCTATGGGCGTTTTATTTCTTTTCTGAAACTTACGATATCATCAACTTTATTGCGTTTGTAACTATGGGGTGGGTCATCCTTTCGTTAAAGTCTAGTTTTTACGAAATATATCGCTTCACTCATGTTTCGAAAATTATGTCACTGATAGGGAAACAGCTCATCGTTTTCTTCTTGATTGTGTTTGCTTATTTTGGTATTTTCAACACCGAAAATAAAAGTGCTGTTGCCGTGGTAAATTATGTGCTTTTGGTGATGGCATGTATAACAGTTGTAAAATTTACAATTTATTTTTTACTTAAAAGGTATAGATTGTTAACCGGTGGAAACAGAAGGAAAGTAGTAATCATAGGTTTGAATAAAAAGACTGATCAGTTACGTAAATTTTTTTCAGACAACCCGGAGTATGGGTATCACCTTGATAAAACATTCAATCTAAAAGGACCGCAAAAAACAACAGTTGAAGACTGCATTAAATATATTAACGAAAATAATATTGACGAAATATATTCTTCAGTAGCCGAAGTGAATAATACAGATCTTATTCAGTTAATTGATTATGTAGATAATAATCTTAAAACACTGAAGTTTTTACCTGATAATAAAGAAATATATAGTAAAAAACTAGATTTTAGTTATTATGGAGTCTTGCCCATTTTATCCCTGCGTAAAATACCTATGGACGAGCCCTTTAACCAATTTATAAAAAGAAGTTTCGATATTATTTTATCTCTACTTGTAATAGTTGGTGTTCTTTCTTGGTTAACACCTATATTAGCTATACTCATAAAACTAGAATCAAAAGGTCCTGTCTTTTTCAAACAAAAAAGAAATGGGCTAGATTACAAAGAATTTTTCTGTTATAAGTTTAGGTCTATGAAACCCAATCCAATGGCAAACCTGCATCAAATAAGTAAAGGTGATGCAAGAGTAACCAGTGTTGGTAGGATTATTCGTAAAACTAGTATAGACGAACTTCCTCAATTTATAAACGTATTAAAAGGCGATATGTCCGTTGCAGGTCCAAGACCGCACATGGTAAGCCATACGCATATGTATGCTGGGAGGATTGATAAGTTTATGGTACGCCATTTTATTAAACCTGGTATTACAGGTTTAGCTCAGGTAAGTGGTTACCGGGGGGAAGTAGAAACCGAAAATGATATCATTAACCGTGTTAAGTACGATATTTTCTATCTAGAGAACTGGTCATTGTTTTTAGATATTAAAATTGTATTCCAGACTATCTACAACGCCATTAAAGGAGATAAAAAAGCATATTAAAGTTCGCTTACTGCTTTTGTAAGCTTATCAAACTGTTTCTGAAAATTAAATGCGTCAATTGCTTTTTCTTGTACCTTTTCTTTACCAAAACGCTCTAATTCTAGTATAGATAATTCAGAAATAAATTTCTGAAAAGTATTAAAATCTGAAACGGGTATGTTCCAACCTAGTCTGTGGGTTTCTACCAAGGTCCCTCCTTCACCACCAGCAAAATAAGCTACAGGAAGTCCCAACCGGGTATATTCAAATAATTTTGAAGGTACCGAGCCATAAATCCTATTGGTAAGTGGTATAAAAGCTATATCATATTGCTGCAGTGTTTTATGCAGTTCGGCTCTTTCTATTTCACCGTGATAACAAATGTTCTTTTTGTTGATTTTTGAAATTATCTCTTCCTCTGGTCCGGCACCATAAATATGGAGCTCAACAAATTTGGGTAGTTCTATTTTTTTACAAACTTCAGCCAATCCTTGTGCTACACCTAATAGACCTGCATAAACGAGTGTAATAGGTTTTTCAACAGAGGTTTCAGTAATAGCGGGAGGGTTGAAGTCCGGAATATTTCGGTATAAAAAAAGAGGAGTATTACATTTTGTATTTACGTGCGTAAGAATTTCTTCAGATTGTCCAATAATCAAATGGGATTTTTTGTAGCAAAACCGCTCCATCCATTCCAAAATGGTATAATACAACCCTTTTTTCAATAAACCAATTTCCAAACCTGCCAAAGGCCAAAGGTCTGAAACGTTTAAAATTCGCTTTTTATCGAATAACCATGACCAAAAAACAGCGGTAAACCCAACAAAAACAGGAGAGTATTGTATAAATACTTTTTTCGGACTTCTTTTAAACAGAAAAAATAAGGTAAGGCTCACCGAAAAGGAAATCATAGAAAGCAAGCGTACAAATTTGTTTTCCGAGTTGCTAGGCCACAACCACAATCGGTGAATAGTCCCTACAGCAGTTAATTTTTTTTTATAAACGCTACCTTCAAAACCTTTAAAAACAGCTCCTTTAGGATAATTGGGCATTGGGCAGACCACATGGACGTGATAGTTGGCTTTTGTTAAGTTATTAGCCAAAGTATGCATCCGGTTAGGAGCTGCTCCTTTTTCAGGCGGAAAGTAATTGGTAATTAATAGAATATCACGGCTCATTTCTCACATCTATTTTAGAAATAAACTGCTTCAATTTTCCACGTTTGTTTCTATCTAGTACTCCTACCCGTTCATAATGTATGTTGAGGTCGGCTCCAACGTATTTAGAAAGCGTTATTTTAATCTTTTTTAGGTCTTTTGTAGAAAGCGCTACTTCTGAAACGTACACGATCGTGAATGCGTCTAAAGCGGTCTGCTCTACAATAAACTCTTTTACGTTTCCGTCTTCTTCCACAATACTTTTTGTAACATAATAAAATGTATGACCGGGCACGGTTTTTCCTCCTTTTAAAACAGCAGTATCGTTAGACCGACCTATTAACTTTTTTAAAACAGGCTTTTTAAAAGTAGAATTTTCATCAAGAATTCCTAAATCCCCAACATCATATCGTATAAACGGATGGGTTCTATTGTATAACGAGGTAACAACAATGCGACCGGGATTGCCATTCTCGACAGTTTGGTCGTTTTCATCTAAAATTTCAATAAAAAGTGTTTCATTGTTCACCTGAAATTCACCTTCAGCATTAGTAAAAGCCAATAAATCAAGCTCACTTGCGCCATATTCGTTTACAACAGGGACACCAAGTTGCTTTTCCAATAACTTTTTGTCGGTATCATAGAGCATTTCGCTGGTCACGATACAGGTTTTTAACGTGGGGCAAACAGATTTTAATATCAAGTTTTTTTTCTGAAGATATTTCGAAAACAAGACAATGGAGCTAGTATGCCCATTAATGTAATCAAACTTTTTTTTTCGGAAAACAGATAAAAATTCTTCTAGCTTTTCTTCAGAAAGATCAAAAATTGGGAACCGGTATCGATTGCTCAACCTGTCTTTTAATCGTTCTTTTTGATAACCTTTAAAATCTAACGGAATACCATAAAAACGTGCTTGAAAAGAAGCGTCCAAATCAATTCCATGCCATCCAAAACGGTTGATAATTACCGCCCAAGTCATAGCGTGGCAAAACTTATCCTTTGCAAAAAATAATGGTGTTCCACTAGAACCAGACGTTTTACCTATATAAGTATTTTTTTTAGTAAAACCTGTCGAAAGTCTTTTCTCTATAGGAATTTGCATATCCCGTTTAGTCAAAATTGGAATATCTTCCCACTTTTTAATTGCTATATCACCAATAAAAGATTGATAAAACGGATTTTCCCGCAGGTGATATTCAAACATCTTTTGCCGGGTATCTTGTACATAGGTTTTATAATCGGTTTCTGAAATCCTCTGAATTTCCTGTAACCGCCTTTTTGCTTCCTGGATGGGAAAACCTTTTAACCGTAATGTAGTTTCAAATAAATTCAACCTAAAAAATTAGGGCTTCAAGTTACAAACAATTATTTTTGAAGTCGAAAAAAATCTTTCCTATGAACATCTTAATATTAGGCTCTGGTGGCCGCGAACATACATTTGCGTATCAACTTAAAAAAAGTGAATTGTGCGATGCATTGTTTGTAGCACCGGGAAATGCCGGTACCGAAGCGATTGCACAAAATTTAGATTTAAAAGTAACTGATTTTAAAGCGATTGAAAGAGCGGTTGTAAAACACAATATTAAGATGGTTGTCGTAGGGCCAGAAGATCCATTGGTGCAAGGAATTGCAGATTATTTTTCTTCTTCTGAAACTTTAAAAGACGTAATGCTCATCGGTCCTTCAGAACGAGGAGCCTTATTGGAAGGCAGTAAAGAACGTGCAAAAGAGTTTATGGCGATGCACAACATTCCAACCGCAGCATATGAAAGCTTTACAAAAAAATCGTTGCAAGCCGGAAAAGCGTTTTTGGAAACATTACAACCACCGTATGTGTTAAAAGCAGATGGTTTGGCTGCTGGGAAAGGTGTTTTGATATTGGAAGATATTGAAGAAGCAAAAACCGAATTGGAAAATATGTTGAGCGGAAAATTTGGCTCTGCTAGTGAAACAGTCGTTATAGAAGAATTTCTAGACGGAATCGAGCTGAGCGTTTTTGTATTAACCGATGGTAAAAACTATAAAGTATTGCCAACCGCTAAAGATTATAAACGCATAGGTGAAGGTGACAAAGGTCTTAATACCGGTGGAATGGGTGCTATTTCACCTGTTCCTTTTGTGGACGAATCTTTAATGCAAAAAATTGAGGAGCGAATTGTAAAACCTACGGTTGAAGGACTTCAGAAAGAAGAGATTGATTATAAAGGGTTTGTTTTCATAGGGTTGATTAAGGTTAATAATGAACCGTATGTTATAGAATACAATGTGCGTATGGGTGATCCCGAAACCGAAGTTGTGTTGCCAAGAATTAAAACCGATTTAGGGAAATTATTGCAAGCAACTTTTCAGCAAAAATTAAATACGATAGACTTAGAAATAGACAATCGTGCCGCTACAACTGTAATGACGGTTTCTGGGGGATATCCTGAAGCGTATGAAAAAGGAAAAGAAATAAAAGGAATTGATGCAATACAAGACGCTATAGTTTTTCACGCAGGAACGATAACAAAAGATGGAAAAATACTTACTAATGGCGGAAGAGTGTTAGCAGTTACTTCACTAGACGAAGATTACAAAAAGGCACTAAAAAAATCCTACCAAAACATAGAAAAACTATCTTTTGACAGGATGTACTTTCGAACCGATATTGGTTTCGATTTAAGCTAAACCTTTATCCTAAGTAAGAATGTGAAGTAGATGAACGATCTTCTTCGTCATTATTATTAAATATTTTAAGTTGCTTCATCCAATAGAAAAAGGCAACAAAACCAATAATAATAAATATCCAGCTCATTGCATTAGCTAACCACCAGCTATCCAATTCTAAGCTGCGTAGTGCATCGTATGGTATAAAAAGTACATTTTCAAATAAATCTGCAATACCGTAAAACAAATCTTTCAATTCCATATCTGTATATTTATACCGCAAAAATAGATAATACCCGCTATGCTTACAAGTTTTTTTGGAAAATCTAAGCCTATTAATTTTGTCATCTTCGGCGTGGTCATTTTTTTAGGCTATGTTTTTGGAGCTTTAGTACAGGTTAAAAACCCACTAGACCTTTCACAACTGCTTATTAGTTTCTTTTTTATTGGTTGGGCTGTATTTGCTATTTTTCTATTAGATTTTATTGTTCGAAAAAATGACCTTACTTATAAAAATACTTATACGGTACTTTTATTTACGTGTTTTTTAATAACGCTACCCGTCATTTTTCTGGATCGAAACATACTCCTTGCTAATGTATTTCTGTTAATGGCGTTTAGAAGGTTGGCAAGCCTTTCTTCCGAAAAAAATACCGAGCGAAAAATTCTCGATGCCTCGCTTTGGATAACCGTTGCAGCCATGTTCTATTTTTGGAGTATTTTGTTTTTTATACCATTGTTTTTTTCAATCCTACAAAAACCTGAAACCAACCATAAGCTGTTTATTATCCCGTTTATTGGCTTTATTGCTATATTTATCTTATCAATATCTTTTCATTTAATGGTTAACGATTCATTTTTATGGATAGTAGAATGGATTCCCGCTGTAAGTTTAGATTTTTCTGCTTACAACAATATTAAAATATTACTCCCTGCGGCTATTATGGCCACATTTTTAATTTGGGCGCTACCTTTTAGGCTAATTAAAATTGCTTCTTTATCAAAAAAAGAAAAACCGAATGCCGTATTGTTACTTTTAACGTTGGTTGTTTGTATGGTGATAGCGCTGTTTAGTCCTCAAAAAACTGGGGCCGAATTGTTTTTCATCATCGCGCCGTTATCGGTTATTGTAACCAATTATATTGAAAACATTCGGGAAGCTCGTTTTAAAGAAGGATTACTTTGGCTAGTCGTACTGGTACCGATTGTATTATTGTTTATATGAAATCGCTTCACCTAAAAATTTTGGAAAATGAATTGCAAAAACGCCTGCAATACCCGTATGTATGGGGTCGGAAACAAAACAATCTTTGGGATAGTTACACCAACTTTATTTATACTACAGATACTTGGGAAGCATTGATGCCGCAAATGACCACAATACTTGAAAAATACAAGTTAAATAAACGAGACCTTTTTAATTACACCATAAACCGTTGGTATAACTTTTGGAGCGCAATAGCAGTAGAACACATATTCACAAGCTTACCCGGAGTAATCCCCTCAAAAAATTCAAAAAATCGTTTGGTCGACTTTACAATCCACAATATTCCATTTGATCATAAAACCACTGTTTTCCCCAAACAGTTTAAAAAGTCTTTGGCGTATGCGAAAAACCATGAAAAAGAACTAATTACCTGGTTGTACGATAATCAAAGTACCCAACAGCGACATCACTTAAAAAACAGACTTTTTATTGTGGTTTTTGAAGAACAAGGAGCACACTGGAAACTAAAAGCTGATCTTTTTCTACTTAAAACTGAAATAGAAAAATATGTTTCAAATTTTAACCCTAACAAGCTGCATTCTCTTACTTTTGCAGACAATTCACAAGCGTTGAGCGCAATTATTTGGGTAACAAAATGAACTATATAGGCTCCAAACACAAACTGTCTTCTTTTATTTTTGATACAGTTACCGCAGTCTGCGGAAACGATTTGTCGCAAAAAGTATTCTGCGACCTTTTTGCCGGTACTGGAATTGTAGGTAGAACTTTTAAAACTCACGTAAAACAAGTAATCGCAAACGATGTGGAGTTTTACAGTTATGTATTGAATAGGAATTATATAGGAAACCATACTGAATTAAGCTCTGAAGCAGCAATCGCGACTTTAAATAACCTAAAAGGGCAAAAAGGATTTATATTTCAGAATTATTCCGAAGGGGGAAAAGCCGGACGGCTGTATTTTACTTCAGAAAATGGACAGAAAATAGACGCCGCCCGTCAACAAATTGAAACTTGGCGAGAAGCTTCAGAAATAGATGATAACCAATATTATTTTTTATTGGCTTCATTATTGGAAAGTGCCGATAAAGTGGCTAATACGGCTTCAGTTTATGGTGCATTCCTAAAAAAAATAAAGACTTCCGCAGCAAAAATAATGGTAATTAAACCGGCAACGTTTCAGAAAACGGAAGGTCCACATCAAGTTTTTCAAAAAGACAGCAACGAATTGATTAAGGAAATTGAAGGTGATATTTTATATCTAGATCCGCCTTACAATGCCCGACAATACGGTGCAAACTATCACCTACTCAATACTATTGCAAAATATGATACCTTTGTGCCTAGAGGAAAAACGGGGCTACGGGAGTATTATAAAAGTGATTATTGTAAAAAAGGAGAAGTGCTACAATCGTTTACCAATTTGATTGAGAATGCACAATTTAAATACATCTTTTTAAGTTACAATAACGAAGGATTAATGAGCCGAGAAGATGTGGAAACAATTATGAAACGGTTCGGAAAATATAACTTAGAAACTAAAGCATATCAGCGCTTTAAAGCAGATAAAACCGAAAATAGAAACCATAAAGCCAGTGCGACGGTTGAGTATTTGCATATTTTGGAAAAAAAATAAAAATAGTGTCTGAGCGGTGTTCACTAAGCATAGTCGGGGTGAGCCGATGACACAAAAATGAAATCGCCTGCAGTTATTAAAGTAGGTGAATGTACTAATTGCCTTAGCATTTTGTAAATTTGTACCAAAACCACCGATTTAAAAAATATAAACCTATGTTCAGCGACAAAGCCAACAAAATATTTCAAGAAGTAATCAATAAATACCACGAAATAGATACGGTGGACCAACCGTTTACCAATCCCTATGATAAAGATTCGGATTTAATTGAACATTTATTATACAGAAAATGTTGGATTGATACAGTGCAGTGGCATTACGAAGATATTATTCGTGATCCTAATATTGACCCTGCAGGAGCGCTATTATTAAAGCGTAAAATTGATGCTTCTAACCAAGATCGTACCGACACGGTAGAATATATTGATAGTTATTTTCTAGAAAAATTTAAAGATGTAACTGTAAAAGATAATGCGAACATCAACACCGAGAGTCCAGCTTGGGGTATTGACCGTTTATCCATATTAGCATTGAAAGTATACCATATGAATGAAGAAGCCAATCGAGAAGACGCTTCTCAAAAGCATCAAATGGCTTGTAAAGCAAAGCTTAATGTACTATTAGAGCAGCGAGTAGACTTAAGTACAGCTATCAATCAGTTGTTAGACGATATCGCAAATGGCGATAAGTACATGAAAGTGTATAAGCAAATGAAAATGTACAATGACGATGAGCTGAACCCAGTACTTCGAGGTGAAAAATAATTTGAATTAAAAGGATTCAAAGTGCCAAACCTAAGGTGGCTGAGTGATTTAATTCCTTGATTTGTAACATCAAGGAATTAAATTATATCGAAGCCCCCGGTGCCAAATTAAAAACCCACATGCCCAAACCCTCTCACATTCTCGTTATTCGCCTATCTGCAATGGGGGACGTGGCTATGACTATTCCGGTGTTGCAGGTTTTTGCCAAAAAATACCCAGAAGTAAAACTTACGGTTGTTTCAAAAAAACATTTTAAGCCTTTTTTCAAATCTATACCTACTTTAGAATTTTTAGAAGCTGATGTTTATGGAAAGCACAAGGGCTTTGGGCTTTTGAAATTGGCTAATAAGGCAAAATCTCAAGGAATAGATGCGGTAGCCGATTTGCATAATGTAATCCGTTCAAAAATAATCTCTAATTATTTACGGGTACAAGGAATACAGGCAGCAACAATCGATAAAGGCAGAGAAGAAAAGCGGCAACTAACAGCTTCAGAAAACAAAGAAATTTCTCAGTTAAAAACAACACACCAACGCTATGCTGATGTTTTTGAAAAATTAGGTTTCTCGATAGACCTTTCCAAGCATACGTTTCCAGAAAGGCAACAACTTAATAAGAGGTTGCATAATTTAATAGGACAACACACCAAAAAAGCGATTGGGATTGCTCCTTTTGCGGCTCATGAAAGTAAAATGTACCCGATAGAATTAATGAAACAGGTGATTTCAGAATTGCATAAAACTGAAAAGTTTAAAATTTTCCTATTTGGTGGTGGTAAAAAAGAGGAGGAGCTTTTAAATGAGTTGGCTTCAGATTTTACACAAGTAACCAATGTCGCCGGAAAATTGACTTTTGAAGAAGAACTAGCGTTAATTTCAAACTTGGACGGTATGCTCTCCATGGACAGTGGAAACGGTCATTTAGCGGCGATGTATGGTATTCCGGTCATAACGCTTTGGGGTGTAACACATCCGTTTGCAGGTTTTGTGCCTTTTAATCAGCCCACTGCAAATCAGTTAACGGCCGATAGAGAACAATATCCATTGATCCCCACTTCAATCTACGGAAACAAATTTCCCGAAGGATATGAAAATGCAATAAAAACCATCTCACCAAAAACAGTTGTAGAAGCTATTTTTAAGCTTTTTTAACTCCGTAGAATTAATATTAAAATTTTGCTAGAACTGAGCGGATCCGAAGGTTCGGTAGCTGAGCGAAGCCGAAATTACACATCATCATAATCCACAGACAATGTTTCGGTGGTAGGATGCGCTTGACACGTTAAAATCAATCCGTCGGCTATTTCATCATCCGTTAAAATTTGATTTTTGCGCATTTCAGCTTTTCCTTCTGTAATTCGAGCAATACAGGTGCTACAAATTCCACCTTGGCAGGAATAAGGCGGATCTAAATCGTGATCCAATGCCGCTTCGAGAACTGATTTTTTCTGTGGCATAGAAAAGGTTTCCACCTCGTCATCAAGAGTAATAGTTACTTTGGTATCGCCATCGTGTTTTTTGGTCAGCAGTCCTTTTTCTGCTGTATTGAAAAGTTCAAAAAGTATTTGCTTTTCATTGATGCCGTTTTCTTTCAAAGTTGAAGAAACTTCATCAATCATTGGTTCGGGCCCGCACAGATAAAAAGAGTTGAAGGTTCGATCTTTAAATTTATTTTTAAGCAATAAATTAATAGTTGAACGTTCTATACGACCAAATAGCGCGTCATTTTCCAGCTTGCGGCTATATATAAATTCAACAAATAAACGGTCTTTATATTTTTTTTGAAGTTCTAATATTTCAGAATGAAACATTGTTTCAGGAAGCGATTGATTTCCGTAGACCAATAAAAAGGTACTGTCTGGCACTTCATTTAAAACAGTTTTCACAATGGAAAGTACAGGGGTAATTCCACTTCCAGCTACAAAAGCAGCGTAATGATTTGAAATTTCACCAGTTTCTTCATCCTTGGGGTCAAAAACAAACTTCCCTTCTGGTGGAAATACCTCCAGCGTATCGCCTACCTTTAATTTGGTATTGGCAAAAACGGAGAACAGTCCTTTCTCCACTTTTTTAACGCCCACCTTCAGCTTACCGCTGTCTGGTGTACAACAAATGGAGTACGCTCGGCGCAACTCAGTTCCATCAATCGTATGTTTTATAGTTATATACTGCCCAGCTTTAAAAGAAAACGTCTCTTTTAAATCTTTGGGTATAGTAAAAGTAATCGATACAGCGTTAGGGGTTTCCTTGTTTACTTCGGAAACGGGTAGCGAATAGAAGCCACTCATAGATTTCAATTTTTTGCAAATTTACAAAGGAAAATATTTTAAAGAATAGAAATAAGCCAATTACAACCAATTTTTAACGTTATAAGCCTACAGAAACCAAAAAGAACCTTATTTTTACAGCTTATTTCTTGCTTTTACATACTAAAAGCAACGCTTTTAAGTTACAGTATTATAATAAATTGACATAATTTTGAAAGGCATATATAAAACTACTCTCTTCTTGTTGGCTGTATTTGTTTTAGCAGCTTGTTCACGAAAAAAGAACACATTTTTAAGTCGTAATTTTCATGCGGTAACAGCAGAATACAACACCTTGTACAATGGAAATCTAGCTTTTGAAGATGGCAAAGAGGAATTGGCCACAGGCTACCGTGATAACTATTGGGAAATTCTACCTGTTGAGCGCTTAGATCTTGATGAAAATTCAACTTTACCTGGAGAATCTAAAAATCCAAACTTTAACCGTGCTGAAGAAAAAGCTGCGAAAGCCATACAAAAGCATTCGGTGTATGTAAACAACAAGGAACGCAACCCACAAACAGACGAAGCATATATGTTGTTGGGCAAGTCCCGTTATTTTGATGGAAGGTTTATCCCTTCTTTAGATGCTTTTAACTTTATACTAGATCGTTATCCAACTAGTAATAATATTACCAATGCTAATGTGTGGAAAGCAAAAGCAAATATTAGGTTAGACAATGAAGAAGTAGCATTAGAGAGTTTGCAAGAATTATTGGAAGATGTTGAGCGTGAAAAAATTGAAATGGATGAAGAGGAATTAGCAGACGTTGCTGCTATTATGTCTGAAGCTTACGTAAAAATGGACTCGATTGCTGAAGCGTTGCCGTATATGAAAATAGCTTCGGAAAACGTACAAAAAAACGAGCTAAAAGGACGTTACAATTATATTAAAGGACAACTTTATAATCGTTTAGGCGAGCGTGATAGCGCCAATATGGCCTTTGACCAAGTGATTGAACTTAATAGGAAATCGCCACGAGTGTATATGATTAACGCTTACATAGCCAAAGCGAGGAATTTCGATTATGATAACGAAGACAAAACAGCTTTTTTAGAATTATTGAATGAATTAGCTGAAAATCGTGAGAATCGTCCTTTTTTAGATAAAATCTATAACCAAATTGGAGAATACTATTATAATTTAGACAGTATTCAAACCGCTATTGGATATTACAATAAATCTATCAAGGAAAACTCACCAGATAAAATCCTTCAGTCTAAAAATTACGAAACGCTGGCGATTATCAATTTTGACGCGACTAATTATAAAACAGCCGGCGCGTATTATGACAGTACGTTAACCAACCTTGAGGTTAATACAAAAAAACACCGTCGTATTACAAAAAAGCGTGAAAACTTAGACGATGTAATAAAGTATGAAGATATAGCTACAACGAATGATAGTATTATTCGCTTTGCAAATATGAGTGAAGCCGAACAATTAGCTTACTTTACAGATTACACCACAAAGTTGAAAGAAAAGGCGGTTGCAGATTCCATTGCTAGAGTAAAAGAACAGCAAAGCATCGCTAATAACGAGTTTTATACTAAAAATGCTGGTCCTGGTGGTCCTAATGAGAACAACAGTACCTTTTATTTTTACAATTCAACCACAGTTGCCTATGGAAAACAGCAGTTTCAAAAAGTTTGGGGGGATCGAGAACTGGAAGACAACTGGAGACGTTCTGAAAAACAAACGTCATTAATAACCGAAGAAGAAATTAAACCAGTTGAAGTTATTACTGGGAACAAACGTTTTGATCCACAAACTTATATTGCAGAAATTCCAACCGATCAAAAAGTGATAGATAGCTTGGTTGGCGATAGAGACTTTGCTTATTATCAATTAGGACTCATTTATAAAGAAAAATTCAAAGAAAACGGTCTTGCAATCGAACGGCTTGAAAAATTACTAACCTTCAATCCAGAAGAACGATTAATTCTTCCATCTAAATATAATTTGTATAAAATTTATAACGAGCAGGAAAACGAGTCGTTAGCAAGCAAATATAAAAATGACATTATAACCAATCACCCAGATTCGCGTTATGCTGAAATATTACGCAACCCCAATACTGCGTTGGCAACCGATGAGTCTAGTCCAGAATTTAAATACAAGCAATTGTATAAAGATTTTGAAGCTTCAAAATATGAATATGTAATTGAACAAAGTGATGATTATATTTCGCAATACACAGGAACCGAGATTGTTCCTAAATTTGAGCTGTTAAAAGCTACGGCGATTGGTCGCCAACAAGGATTTGAAGCTTATAAAAAAGCATTGAATTTTATAGCATTAAATTATCCAAATTCCGAAGAAGGCCAACAAGCTGAATTTATTTACGGAAAAACTTTGCGTACTATAGAATCCAGCGACTTTGTACCCGATGAAGAAGCTAAAAAATGGAAGCTGGTTTATAAATTTGATAGTACCGAAGCTGAAGCTGCACAAGCATTAAAAGATAAGTTAGTTGAAGCCATTGATGCCTATCGATATACTAATATGAATGCGTCACTGGATTATTATACACCAGAAACCAAATTGGTTGTACTCCATGGATTAAATACCAAAACAGGCGCACGTAATTTTGCAGAAGTTTTAAAGGAAAACAAAGATTTTAAAATAGCGAAACTTTCTTTTGAAATTTCAACGGCTAACTATAAAATTATTCAGATTCATAAAAATTTAGATGCTTATTTAAATAATGAAGATGAGCCAGTAGAATAGCAAAGACAAACCTAAAAACCCAGACCCATGTTTTCAGAAAAAAAAGAAAGAACCGGACAAGAGCCCAGTAGCGGACAAAACCGAATCAATGAAGGCACAACACTAGAAGGTGATGTGATTTCAAAAGGCTTTTTTAGAATAGACGGAACTGTTAAAGGCACTATTAAAACCCCTTCAAAAGTGGTGTTAGGTAAAAGCGGTTATATAAAAGGAACCCTTACTTGTGAAAATGCCGATATTGAAGGAAAGTTTGAAGGTAATTTAGATGTTTCAGGAACATTGTCATTAAAGTCTACTGCGACTATTGAAGGTGAGGTAGTCGTAGGGAAATTAGCTGTGGAGCCAGGAGCTACTTTTAATGCTTCATGTGTAATGAAAGGTTCCAAAAAAGACAGCCAACCTAAACCTGAATCAAAGCTCAAAGAAGATCCAGCATCAAAGCCGAGTCCTTACGACAGGCAACAGCGTGCTAAAAAGTCTTCGGAACCCCTTAAATAATCGTGGGCGATAATAAAAATAATGGCTTAAGACGGTGGGCAGTGCTTAGTGCTATCGCTATTGAAATGGGCGTGGTAATCTATCTTTTTGTTCAGGGAGGGTTATGGCTCGATACCGAATATAACGATGGCAACAAGCTATATGTGATTATTGGAACACTCTTAGGGGTAGGTCTGTCTCTTTATTTAGTGGTACAACAAACGAATAGGTTGAATAAATAAAAATGGCCAAGAGTTTTAAATTTTTAGCTGTTCTAGCAGGTATATTAATAATAGTATTTGCAATACATGTAGCAATACTATACTACTGCAACCTCCCTCTTTTTGAAAATCTTATAATACTTTCTTACATAGTTAATTTTATCCTCGCTGGGATCATTTTATTTGTAGTACAGCGTGCGTTAGATAAGAAATCTTCACAAGCTGGTTTTATTTTTATGGCAGGTAGTGGCTTAAAATTTCTTTTTTTCTTTCTTTTTTTCTACCCAACATATAGAGCAGACGGAACTATGCAGACCATTGAATTTGTTACTTTTTTTGTCCCTTACGCTGTCTGTTTAGCCTTAGAAGTAATGTATCTTTCCAAACAGCTTAATAATCAAGTATATTGACGGCTTTATAACTTTAAAAAAAGACTTAAAATTGTTTTTACAATAAAATATATAACTGTATTTTTGCACCGATTTTAAGGACATCACTATTTGTGTATTATGCAAAAGCCATTTATAGTTAAGATTTTATTTGTAGTAGTAGTTTTATTAGGTTTTACTACAGCCTATGCTCAAGATGTTGAAGAAAACCTTCAAACCCACGAGCTTACCGAGCAAGAAGACAGCGATAAAAAGTCTAAGATACAGGAGTATATTAATCATCACCTGTTAGATTCTTATGATTTTACGTTCTTCTCTGACGAAGAAGCAGGAAAGTATTATGGCTTTCCATTGCCTGTTATTCTTTTTGATGATGGGTTAAAAGTATTCTCTTCTTCAAAATTTAACCACGGTGAAACAGTTGCTGAGGTTGATGGTAATCACTACAAGTTGTATCATTCAAAAATATATGAAACCAATGCTGCTGGTGATATAAATTATGACGAAGAAGGTCATGTTACCAATGACAAACCACTAGATTTTTCTATTACCAAAAACGTAGTAACTATGTTTTTGGTTTCAATACTTATGTTTTTCTTGTTTCGTACGCTTGCAAAATCGTATAAGAAAAATAGAAGCATTCCAAAAGGGGTGGGTCGTTTCCTTGAGCCACTTGTTCTTTTTGTTAGAGACGAAATAGCCATACCTAATATAGGAGAGAAGAAGTATAAAAAGTATATGAGCTTTTTGTTAACTATATTCTTCTTTATATGGTTTTTAAACTTATTAGGGATGACTCCATTAGGAGTGAATGTTACTGGTAATATTGCTGTAACCTTTGGGCTGGCTTTAATTACTTTTTTAATCACAACATTTACAGCAAATAAAAATTACTGGGCGCACATTTTTTGGATGCCTGGTGTACCTAAACTAATGCGAATTGTATTGGCGCCAATCGAATTACTTGGAATGTTTATTAAACCATTTTCATTGATGATTCGTTTGTATGCAAACATGACTGCAGGACACGTAGTGTTAATGAGTATCATCGCATTGATGTTTATATTTAAAAGCTGGTTAGGAAGTTCACTTTCTTTCGGGTTAGCATTTGGTTTAGCAATATTAGAATTATTAGTAGCAGCCTTACAGGCTTATATATTTACTATGTTGTCGGCGCTATACTTTGGTATGGCAAACGAGGAATCACATTAATTTGAACGTTTAATTTTTAATTATATATATTATGGAAATCCCAACAATTGTAGGAGCAGGTTTAATTGTAATCGGAGCAGGTCTTGGTATCGGTAGAATCGGTGGTCAAGCTATGGAAGCGATTGCACGTCAGCCAGAAGCTTCTGGTAAAATTCAAACAGCAATGCTTATTGCAGCGGCGCTTATTGAAGGTATCGGATTCGCTGCTTTATTCGCAGCATAAATTACATACACAGTGGCTGTAACGGTTGGTTACAGCGACTGTGTTATTAAAAATTAAAAATTATTTTTTTTGAAATTTTAGATAATGGAAAAATTATTAGAACAATTTTCATTTGGACTGTTTTTTTGGCAAATACTTATTTTTGTTGCTTTAATACTGTTGCTTCGAAAGTTTGCTTGGGGACCAATTTTAAACGCAGTTAATGATCGTGAAGAAGGCATTAAAAATGCATTGGATTCTGCTGAAAAAGCAAAGCTTGAAATGGCGAACCTTAAAGCAGATAACGAAAAACTGCTTCAAGAAGCCAGAAATGAGCGAGATAGCATGATGAAAGAAGCACGCGAGATCAAAACAAAAATGATTTCAGATGCTAAGGAAGAAGCTCAAGCTGAAGCCAATAAAATGATTACACAAGCACAAACAGCTATTGAAAGCGAAAAGAAATCAGCTATGGCCGAATTGAAAAGCCACGTAGCAGAACTTTCAGTTCAAATTGCTGAAAAAGTTGTGAAAAAAGAGTTGTCTTCCAAAAATGAGCAATTAGAATTGGTTGACGAAATGTTAAGTGACGCTACTTTAAACTAGTAATAAGATGAGCAGAGCAGCCATACGATACGCCAAAGCAGCCTTGCAGCATGCAAGTGAAACTAAAACAGAAAACGTTTTGTTTGGTGACATGCAATCCGTTCAAGCTACTATTGAAGGAAGTGAAGAGCTTCGTAATATGCTAACGAGTCCGGTAATAAAAGCAGAGGATAAAAAGCAAGTATTGCTAAAGATTTTTAGCAATCAAACAGATGTTACCAAGAACTTAGTTAGTGTCTTGATAGCTAATCAACGTATCGCTTTATTGGGCGATGTTGCCAAAAGCTATGTGAAACTATATAATGAAGAACAAGGTATACAAGTTGCCAAAGTAACAACAGCAGTGACATTGTCTTCAGAGTTAGAAGCAAAAGTATTGGCTAAAGTAAAAGAAATGACCGGTAGTGATAAAGTTACGGTTGAAAATATAATTGATGAGTCGATCATTGGTGGGTTTATCCTTCGCGTGGGCGATCTTCAATACAACGCGAGTATCGCAAACAAATTAAATAGATTAAAAAGAGAGTTTACATTAAATTAAGGGTTGAGAAAATTTCTCAAGCTAAAATCTAAATAAGATGGCAGAAGTAAAACCAGCTGAAGTTTCAGCAATTTTAAAGGAACAACTTTCAGGTTTTGAAGCATCAGCTTCACTTGACGAAGTAGGAACTGTTTTAACCGTAGGTGATGGTATTGCACGTGTATATGGGCTTGCTAACGCAGAATACGGTGAATTGGTAGAGTTTGAAGACGGTCTAGAAGGAATCGTTTTGAACCTTGAAGAAGATAACGTTGGTGTTGTATTATTAGGACCTTCTAAAGAAATTAGCGAAGGATCTACTGTAAAACGTACACAGCGTATTGCATCTATCAACGTTGGTGAAGGTATTGTTGGCCGTGTGGTTAACACACTTGGTCAGCCAATTGATGGAAAAGGACCTATTGAAGGTGAAACTTACGAAATGCCATTGGAGCGTAAAGCACCAGGTGTAATTTATCGTGAACCGGTAACTGAGCCATTACAAACAGGTATTAAATCTATTGATGCGATGATCCCGGTAGGTCGTGGACAGCGTGAATTGGTAATTGGTGACCGTCAAACTGGTAAATCTACAGTTACTATTGATACCATCTTAAACCAAAAAGAATTTTATGATGCTGGTGAGCCAGTTTACTGTATCTATGTTGCTATAGGACAGAAAGCTTCTACCGTAGCAAACATTGCTCAAGTATTAGAAGATGCTGGAGCTTTAGCATATACAACTATTGTTGCAGCAAATGCATCAGATCCTGCGCCAATGCAGGTTTATGCTCCTTTCGCAGGTGCAGCAATTGGTGAGTACTTCCGTGATACGGGTCGTCCAGCCTTAATTGTTTTTGATGATTTATCAAAACAAGCGGTTGCTTACCGTGAAGTATCTTTATTACTTCGTCGTCCACCAGGACGTGAAGCATACCCAGGGGATGTATTCTTCTTACACTCAAGATTATTAGAGCGTGCAGCAAAAGTTATCAATGATGATAAAATTGCTAGCGAAATGAATGACCTTCCAGATACTTTGAAACCAATGGTAAAAGGTGGTGGATCATTAACAGCATTGCCAATTATCGAAACACAAGCGGGTGACGTTTCTGCGTATATCCCAACTAACGTAATTTCGATTACCGATGGTCAAATTTTCTTAGATGGTGATTTATTTAACTCTGGTGTTCGTCCTGCGATTAACGTAGGTATTTCGGTATCACGTGTGGGTGGTAACGCACAGATTAAATCTATGAAAAAAGTATCAGGTACTTTAAAACTGGATCAAGCTGCTTTCCGTGAATTGGAAGCGTTTGCTAAGTTCGGTTCAGACCTTGATGCGGCTACTAAGAATGTTATTGAAAAAGGAAAACGTAACGTAGAGATCTTAAAACAACCAGAAAACACACCATTTACAGTTGAAGATCAAATTGCAATTATTTATGCAGGTTCTAAAAACTTGTTACGTGATGTTCCTGTAGAAAAAGTAAAAGAATTTGAAAGAGATTATCTTGAGTTGCTTAATGCAAAGCATAGAGATGCACTAGACACGTTAAAATCTGGTAAGTTAACTGATGAAGTAACTGATACCTTAACGGCTGTAGCTAAAGATCTTTCAGCAAAGTATAAAAAGTAGTTAGATTTTAGTATTGAGTATTGAGAAATCTGATTTCAATACTCAATACTCAATAATTCTATAAAAGAATGGCAAATCTTAAGGAAATAAGAAGTAGAATCACCTCTGTTGGGTCAACCATGCAGATTACGAGTGCCATGAAAATGGTATCGGCTGCAAAGTTGAAAAAAGCACAGGATGCCATCACTGCGATGCGTCCGTATGCTGATAAACTAACCGAGTTGCTTCAAAATTTAAGTGCAACACTAGATGCTGATAGTGGAAGTAAGTTTTCAGATCAGCGCGAAGTAAACAAAGTGTTAGTGGTAGCGATTACTTCTAACCGTGGTTTGGCAGGTGCATTTAACAGTAATATTATCAAAGGTTCAAAACGTATCGCTTCAGATAACTATGCTGGAAAACAAGTAGATTACGTAACAATTGGTAAAAAAGGAAACGATATTCTAAAAAAGACGGAAACTGTTATCTCAAATAACAATGAAATCTTTGATGATCTTTCGTTTGAAAATGTTTCTGAAATCGCCGAAATGTTGATGCATAAATTTGCTGATGGACAATACGATAAAATCGTATTGGTTTACAACAAGTTTAAGAATGCAGCTACGCAGATTGTGATGAATGAGCAATTTTTGCCTATTCTTCCTCCTAAAATGGATGAAGCAGAAGCACAAAAAGCAACGCCAAACTATATTTTTGAGCCAAACAAAGAAGACATTGTTGAAGAATTAATTCCGAAAAGCTTAAAAACACAATTGTTTAAGGCGATTCGCGATAGTGTAGCTAGCGAGCACGGTGCCCGTATGACAGCGATGCACAAAGCAACAGACAATGCGAAAGACCTTCGTGATGATCTTAAATTACAATACAACAAAGCGCGACAAGCTTCAATTACCAACGAAATTTTAGAAATCGTTGGTGGAGCGGAGGCTCTTGCTGGATAGATTAGCTGTAAAGCAAATTTATCGAAAGCTGAGGCCTTAGCGGGATAAAATATAATACCTACTTAGTGCAGAAAAGTCTTCCGTTTATTTCGGAAGGCTTTTTTTGTTGTAGTCATTTCTTGGTAATGGAATACTATTTGATAGTTTTGAGTAAACAACTAAACCAATTTTTATGAAATCTCAAAAACTGCTTTTTAGTCTCTTGCTTTTAATTTCTTTTACTTCAGGGTATTCACAATATGAAAAAGGAGATATTTCCCTTTCCATTCAAGGAGCTCCTTTTATAACTCAAGATGGCCCTGATGATCTAGGATTGATGGCATTGACTACAGCCGAGTTTTTTATCATCCCTAAACTTTCCGCAGGGATTAGTTTTTTTACAACTAATAATACTGTTTTAGAAAATAAGAGTGGAACAACTATCCATTCCTACGGGGTAATACCTTCATTACAATATTATGCGTTCAATAAAAATAAGTTCAATGTGTTTGCACAAATTGGTTACGGCTATGGATTTGAAGATTTAACGCGTGGATATATTGAAAACAGCGCGTTGACCGTCTTCAACATAGGTATTGGAGGTAACTACAATTTTTCTGAAAATTGGATGCTAAAACTTACCATTCCTTATTTTAAAGCCCAAAATGTGACAATAGATGCAAAAGCTGCAGACGGAGCAACAGCGTTTATTGGTATAGGGTATAAACTATAATTTTCCTATCTTCACATTAAAAATAAGCTTATGCGGCCATTTAAAAATATAATTGCTCTTTGCACTGTTTCCTTAGTATTATTTAGTTTTTCAAACTGTGGAAGCAGCCAAACAACTTCTTATAAACTTACGCAAGATGCTCCATTTATCATTGATGATGTGTATTATCAAGATTGGGTAGCCGGCGTGCAAGATGGTGGTTCGGGCACTAATGTCCATATCACTTTTAAAGAATTTACAGAAGATGTACGTATTGATAGTATTTATTTCAGAAATAAAACTGAAAAAGCTAAAAGCGCACCACAAGCCAGAAAGCAATATATTGGGTATTTTAAAAAGAGAACAAACCGTGATATTGTTATGGACAGCGACTCCAAAAAAGAAGCTCAAAATACCCCACCAAAATCGTTTACGTTCGAGTTGGCAGATAACGATGCTGTTGTGAGCTATGTAAAAAATGGCACAACCCATTATTATAAAATAGCCAATATGCGCCAAAAAGAAATGCTTGCCTATCCACAGAGCAATGCCCCGTCAGATAATTAAGGAATCGTTGCTTGATTAATTGATAGCGGCAATAATTTCAATACTTTTACGCTTCAAAACAGAACAGATTGAGCGTTTTCAAAAAACTATTTAAGCAAACTTTTGTGTATGGTCTTGCCACCGTCCTTCCTAGGGCGTTGGCGATCGTTTTGGTGCCCTTGTATGTTACGGTGCTAGGCACGAAACAATACGGCGTCTATGCCTCTTTAATGGCGTTTTTAATCTTAGGAAACGTCTTGCTTTCCTACGGTATGGAAACCGCTTTTTTTAGGTTCGTTAATAAACACGTTGAGCAGAAAAAGCTAGTTCAGTCCACTGCATTGACTTCGCTTACCGTTTCCACTGTTCTATTTTTGACGATTACCTTGCTTGTTAATGATTCATTGGCGAATTTTCTTGAGTTTAAAGCAGAATATGTTACGTATGGATTGCTCATTCTGGCTTTAGATGCTTTAGCGGTTTTGCCTTTTGTATGGTATCGTGCAAACGAAAAACCCATGAAATATGCGGTAATTAAAATTTTTAATGTCTGCGTAAATTTGGGGCTTAACCTCTTTTTCTTTTTGGTACTTCCCGGTTGGGCAGAAAACACACCTGATTCTTTTTGGACTACAATTTATTCCGAAGAAAATAAAGTTGCCTATGTGTTTATTGCAAACTTAATCGCCAGTGCCATTACGTTGGTCATGTTGTTTCCATTATACATTAAAATTGGATTTGGTTTTAGTAAAATCATTTGGAAAGGGATGTTTAAATACGCCTTCCCGGTATTAATTGCGGGGATTGCTTTTTCAATAAACGAAGCGTTTGATAAAATTTTGCTGAAATATCTATTACCAGAAAATATTGCAGAAGCTGAAGTTGGTGTGTATGCCGCTTGTTATAAATTAGGTGTATTTATGACGCTTTTCGCTACTGCGTTTCGACTGGGGATCGAGCCGTTTTTCTTTAACCACGCCGAAAGTAAAAATGCAAAACAGACTTACGCCACTATCACAAAGTATTTCACCATTTTCGGAAGTATCATTCTACTGTTTGTAATTGTGTATGTTGATGTTTTTAAGCGAATTTTAATCCCGGAGTCCGAATATTGGGGAGCACTTTCCATCGTTCCTCTTATTTTATTGGCAAACTTATTTTTGGGTATTTACCATAACCTTTCCGTCTGGTACAAAGTGACGGATCGTACCAAGTTTGGTGCTTATATTTCAGTTTTTGGTGCTATTGTTACCTTAGGGTTGAACTTTTTGTTAATACCATTAATCAGTTATCAAGGTTCAGCTATAGCGACATTAGCTGCTTACGGAAGTATGATGTTACTTTCATATTTTTTCGGACAACGAAATTACGCCGTGCCTTACGATGTAAAGCGAATAGGTGGATATTTATTGCTCGCCTCCGGATTTTCAGTCCTTTCATTTTACGTATTTGAACGTGATTTAATTATAGGTACTGTCTTATTATTGGTATTTTTGCTATTAGTTTTCTTTTCTGAAAAGAAAGAATTCGGCAGCATCCTAAAGCGGTAGTTGCGAAGTATAAAACTGAATTTTTCATAATAGAGTAAACTCACTACTCTTAATTCATAACTTGAATATGTATCCACTACGAAGAAACCGAAGATTACGAACTACCGAAACCCTTAGAAACTTAGTAAGGGAAACCACGCTTTCTCCAAACGATTTTTTAGTCCCTCTTTTTGTAGTTGAAGGAAAAGGAGTGAAAGAAGAAATCGCTTCCATGCCAAATTACTACCGATACAGTTTAGATTTACTGGCTAAAGAGGTGAAGGAACTATGGAGCTTAGGATTAAAATCGGTTTTACTTTTTGTGAAAGTACCCGAAAACTTAAAAGATAATAGCGGAACAGAAGCCTTGAACGCCGAAGGGTTAATGCAACGCGCCATTAAAACCGTAAAAGATGCGGTGCCAGAAATGTTGGTGATGACCGACGTTGCTTTAGACCCCTATTCAATTTTTGGACACGATGGGATTGTTTCAGAAGGGAAAATTTTAAATGACGATTCCTCAGCTATTTTAGCCGAAATGGCTTTATCTCATGCCAAATCAGGAGCCGATTTTGTTGCACCCAGCGACATGATGGACGGACGTATTTTTGAAATGCGAACACTATTGGAGGATGAAGGGTTTCACGATACCGGAATTATGAGTTACAGTGCTAAATACGCTTCTGCTTTTTATGGTCCATTCCGTGATGCGTTAGATTCTGCGCCAGTAGATAAAAAAGATGTCCCAAAAAATAAGAGCAGTTATCAAATGGATTATGCCAACCGGGAAGAAGCCATTAAAGAAACCTTGATGGATATTGAAGAAGGAGCCGATATTGTAATGGTAAAACCAGGACTGTGTTATTTAGACATTGTACGTGACATTCGTAATACTGTAAATGTTCCCGTTGCTGTTTATCAAGTAAGTGGTGAATATGCGATGATAAAAGCTGCCGCTGAAAAAGGCTGGCTAGATCACGATGCGGTTGTATTAGAACAGATTACAGCTATAAAAAGGGCTGGAGCTCAGATTATTGCTAGTTATTTTGCCAAAGATGTTGTGAAGCTACTGTCTTAATAACTAGTAATTTTAATACAATTTTGGCACCTCCAATTCAATTTCTATATACCTTTGCTTAGTGAAACCATTTAAAGCACATATAAGCTATTTCTTTTTACTCGTAAGTCTGTTATTGATTTCGGGTAATGCTTTTGCGGTTTCAAGTGCATCTCATACTTCTTTAGTCTCAAAAGAAACGAGGTTCAGTGCCGATTCATTCTCGAAACAACTTTATTTTCATGAAGTATCGGTTATAGAGGTATCCTATCAACAAACGGATGAACCTGTAAATCCGTTTATTTTATTTTATCAGCCGTTAGAACTTACAGAGGCTACTAATTATAAGACTTCTAATACGCTCAATTATTTTCCGCAACGGAATCTTAAAAAGCGAATTCAAGAACAGTTATACCCTTTTCATTTTTTTTGGTGAACGTTTCCTTTTTTTGAAACAGTAAACAGCCGGACTAAACACAGTTAGTCTAGGCAAACACGTGTTTTATACTTAACAAAACACTTCTTATTTCACTTAAAAACAGTAGTGTCCAATTAAACGATTAATGCAAGAGTTGTCTTGCATCTTAGTGGGACACGACTATAATAACTTTAAAATTAAAAAAAATGGAAACAAGTTCCACCCTTATTGGGCTCTTCATAATATTAATATTTATGGTGCCTATCGTATTCGTAATTATAAAAAGCAGTTCAACTGAAAAAAAACTTAAAAAGAGTTTACAAAATTTATCATCCCAAAACGGAGTAACAATAAATACATCCGAAGTGATCGGCAATACACTTATCGGTCTGGACGAGAACGTTCATAAATTGGTGTTCTCTTATAAAAATAAATTAGCAGAAACCTTTAAAACGGTCGATTTAAGTACTGTAAATGAGTGTAGAGTTGCTACATTTAAAGAACGTAAACAACCGCTATCCCGAGTTGCTTTGGAGTTGAAAAGTCCATCTGCTACAGACGAAATTATCTTTTATGAAGAAAATGATGACTCATCTCCTTCAACAGATGCACAGATTTGCTTAAACCGCGCCAGCCATTGGGAGAAAATAATTAAACAGCAAATGTAATGGGTTCCGAGTAAGATTTGTTTTTAAAAAGGGGCGATTTTGCCCCTTTTTTTGTGTTATTAACATTACATTGTAATAGAAACGATAATTTAATTTTTATTTTAGTCAAAATTTTATATTTAAGGAATGACCTTACTAATACTGTACGCTTTAATTTCTATTTTCTTTTCATTTCTCTGCTCCATCTTGGAAGCAGCTTTGCTTAGTTTTACACCTACTTTCATAAAAATGAAAAAAAATGAAGGGAAAAGTTATGCACTGACGTTGGCTAATTTTAAGAAGGACATCGACAAACCCCTTATTGCTATTTTAACACTTAATACAATAGCACATACTGTTGGAGCCATATTAGTTGGAGTTCAAGCGGAAAAAGTATGGCCTTCTGGAGGAATGGTAGGTATTGTATCTGCAATAATGACTGGATTAATTTTAATTGTTTCTGAGATTATACCCAAAACAATTGGAGCTACTTATTGGAAATCCTTAGGTAATTTTACAGCTAAGTTTTTAAAAATTATCATATTTCCGCTAAAATACACCGGAATTTTATGGCTCTTAATGCTTACCACGCGTTTAATTGGAAAATCTGCCCACGTAAGCACGATGAGTAGAGAAGAATTCCTCGCCATAACTGATGCTGCGGAAGAAGAAGGTGTTTTTGAAGAAAATGAAACCACAGTAATTAAAAACCTTTTGGTGTTTAAATCGGTTAAAGCGAAAGATGTAATGACACCATTTCCAGTAGTAACGCTGGAAAACGAGGATATGTCGTTAAAAAACTTCCATTCTCAACATAAAAATCTCCGTTTTTCAAGAATTCCTGTATATCGCGAAAAAACACATAACATAACCGGCTTTGTACTTCGAGATGATATTTTAGAGCAAATTGTGGAAGAACATGGTGAAATGCAATTAATGGAATTGAAACGAGAGATTTTTGTAGTCGATGCCGATAAACCCATTCCAGACTTGTTCGAAACCTTTATTAAACAACGCGTTCACATCGCTTCGGTTGTTGATGAATTTGGAAATACAATAGGTGTTGTAACGATGGAAGACATTATTGAAACCCTCTTGGGTCTCGAAATTATGGATGAAAGCGATGCCATTGAGGATATGCAGGTACAAGCTCGTAAAAACTGGGAACGCCGTGCTAAACGTATGGGGATTGAGCTCAGTGATATTCCTGAAAAAGAGTTTAAGCAAGATGAAGGGCAGACTAAAGATCAAGATCCATCGTGAAAATAGCCTATTTTAAAAGTCCGATAGGTTGGATGGAACTGAAAAGCGATGCTTCTGGCTTGGCATCTGCACTATTTTTAGATGACGATATTTCTTCAGAAAAAGCTACTTCAGAACAACTTTCTGAACCGCTTCAAAAAACACTTCAACAACTAACCGAATATTTTGATGGCGCTAGACAAAGTTTTGATATCCCATTAAATCCACAAGGCACCGATTTTCAGAAAAAAGTGTGGAGTCAATTACAAGAAATTCCTTTTAGTAAAACGACGAGTTACCAAAAAATGGCAAATGCCTTGGGCGATCCAAAAGTGATTCGTGCAGCAGCTTCAGCAAATGGTAAAAATCCAATTTCTATAATTATTCCTTGCCACCGTGTTATTGGCAGTGATGGCTCGTTAACAGGTTATGCAGGAGGTTTAAACCGTAAAAAATGGTTGCTGCAACACGAAAGTCCGGTTAAACAGGGGGAATTGTTTTAAAAAAGAATCACGACTTAAAAGACTCACGAAGCAAGACATATTCAGATATTAATTGATTTGTTTGAAATGTCTATTATTGGTTCTCTACTTTCCTGTTTCTATAAGAAGTATAACGTAGTAAACACTTCAAGTAGTTTCTATCTTTTCTTTTATATTTGAGCTTTAAGTAATTTTGGCTGTCTAAACAATGAAATCATTTCTGACTTTATTAATCTCTTTTTCAATTTTAAGCTGCTCGACTGAGCCGACAAGTTGTTACAGAATTGGGAAAATTAATATAGCCAAAGAAAATGGGAGTGGTTTAACTGAATCAGTATACTTAGAAATAACAGATAAAAAAACGATTGAAAAGCTTTCAGGAACTGTACTTTTTGCAGATGTATTGAAACCAAAGTACGATACAATACTATTTTTGGAAGGAACAGACACTATTGATTCAAATACTTCGTCTAGAATTAAAAAGTCTAGTGACGGAATATATTTAGTCTACAGAACAGGAAGGTTTTTATTTGATGATATTAGGGATTCAACACAAATAGCAGATATAATAAAAAACGAAAAAATTAAAATTAGACTAGCTGATAACAGTATAATTAAGTTGAATTATTGTGAATGAAAACTTACTTTCAATGAAGAAATTCCTTTCTTGGCTCCTCGGCATCATAGCTGTAATCGTATTGGGTTTATACCTAACCGATTATAATTACGTATTAAAAGGCATCCGGGTGGTTTATCTTACCGATCATACTACAGCCTTTATAGACGACTTTAAGTATTTTGAAAATGAAACTATTTCAGCAAGTAGTAATCCGCAGCCTTGGCCTAAAGCCGAAGATTACAATACTGTAGAGCCAACTGAAACACTTATCCAAACCAATGAAGCATTGGGTACGGTTGCATTTTTAATCATTAAAAACGACAGTATTTGGTATGAAAAGTATGCCGAAGGGTATAGCAGCGCTTCACAAACCAATTCGTTTTCCATGGCAAAAAGTGTGGTTTCTGCTTTGATGGGCAAAGCAATTAATGATGGGTACATTAAAAGTTTAGACCAACCTGTTGGTGACTTTTATCCTGAATTTAAAAACACTAATTTAACAGTGGGAGATCTTTCTTCCATGTCGTCTGGTCTAAATTGGGACGAATCGTACAAAAACCCATTTGGGATTACGGCTCGTGCCTATTATGACGATGACTTATCCGAAACAATCCTTAACCTACAAGTGGTAGATACACATGGTAAAGAGTATAAATACTTGAGTGGAAATACCGAATTATTGGCGATGGTAATCCAAAAAGCGACCGACAAGCAGTTAGCAACCTATTTACAACAAAGCTTTTGGCAACCTATGGGGGCAGAAAATCCGGCCTTATGGCAAGTGGATGATGACGAATACCGTTTGGTAAAAGCGTATTGCTGCATAGGTAGTAATGCACGCGATTTTGCACGTTTTGGTAAGCTCTACAAAGACTTCGGAAAATGGAACGGAAAACAACTATTGGACTCTGCTTTTGTGGCTAAATCCATTCAACTTCGATTTAAGGAAAGCCCAGAATATGGTTATGGATTTTGGCTGAATAAATACGAAGGCAAAGATGTATTTGCCATGAGGGGCATTTTGGGGCAATATGTTATTGTAATTCCTGAAGATGACGTTATAATTGTTCGGTTAGGACATCATCGTGGTAAAAAGCGTGACGACCCTTTCAGCAAAGATTTTTATACCTATATGGAGGAAGCGTATAGTATGCTACAAGCGAATTCGTAAATTTTTCGTAGCTTTAAGTTCTCCCCGATTGTAAAATTTCAGAAATATGCTTACTCGAATAAACCCAGAGCACGTGTTGTTTTTGGATATAGAAACTGTGCCGCAATATCAAGATTACAACGATTTGGATGAGACTGCCAAACAACTATATGAGCAAAAAACCCGCTATCAACGAAAAGAGGATTTTACTCCTGAAGAGTTTTACGATCGTGCGGGCATTTGGGCGGAGTTTGGAAAAATTGTCTGTATTTCGGTAGGTTATTTTAAAATGAAAGGTGATGTCCGCAATTTTCGGGTGACTAGCTTTCACGGAGAAGAAGCAACATTACTTAGGGAGTTTAAAACGCTCCTACAAACTCACTTTAATAAACCGCAACATGTGCTTTGTGCACACAACGGAAAGGAATTCGATTTTCCCTACATCGCCCGACGGATGATTATTCACGGAATAAGTTTACCGTTTAAATTAAACCTCTTCGGAAAAAAACCGTGGGAAGTTCCGCATTTGGATACCTTAGAATTGTGGAAGTTTGGTGACTACAAAACCTTCACTTCTTTAAAGTTAATGGCACACGTATTGGGCATTCCTTCACCAAAAGATGATATCGACGGTAGTGACGTGCGTGATGTGTATTACGAAGAAAAGGATGTAGATCGCATTATAATCTATTGCGAAAAAGACACTATTACTGTAGCTCAAATATTCTTAAAACTTCGAAATGAGCCGCTATTGGAGGAGAATGAAGTATTATCGGTTTAAGAGTTACGGTTTTCCCGTAACCGTTTATAAAACTTATAGCCCAACATCAATAACACCGAAAAGGCGATAAGACCTAAGACACCATAAATCCAGTTTACGGCATTGCGTAGCATTACTAAAAAGATGATGGCAAAGAGGATAATGGTAGCTCCCTCATTAAACAAACGCATAAAATTGGAAGATTGTTTTACAATTCCTTTTTGCAGTTGTTTATAAATTTGGTGGCATTTTAAATGGTATAGGATTAATAAAAAGACAAAACCGAGTTTTACTTGCATCCAGGCATCGGTTAAATAAAATGTACGTAACGAAATAAGCCAGATAGCAAACCCAACAGCTAATATCGCCGAAGGCCATGTTATGATGGTCCACAGCCTTTTGGCCATGATGCTAAGTTGCTTTCCTAGAATTTCCTTTTCAGGGGAAGGCTTTTCAGTGGCTTCAATTTGATATACAAAAAGCCGGACGATGTAGAATAACCCTGCAAACCAAGTGATTACGAATATTAGATGTAGCGCTTTTATATAATTGTATTCCATCGGGGCAAAGATAGCCAAATATTGACTTTTAATTTCCTCTTGTAATAGATGCAATTATTTTTTTATGAATTTTTTGACAGTTTGTCCTTTTGATGATTTAATTTGAATAAAATAAATACCGGTTTCCAAGCTTGAAACAGTAAGTCCATTTTGAATGCCAACCCTTTTTATAACTAGCTTGCCAAGAGAATCAAAAATCTGCACGGTATCTATACTGTCGTTAGTAGTTTTAATAAATAACCTGTCATCCACAGGGTTTGGATAAATATAAAATTTTAGGACTGTTTCTTCATTGGTTGCTAAAACGGGATAATTTCTAAAATTAAACGTAAAGCCAGGAGCTAGGTCAAAAGAAAAATAGGCTTCTCCAGTAGATGAATTTTCATCAACCCAAAAATATAACTCAGCATTTTCATCCATAAACTGAGAAAAATAATAATTTTCAAAACCATTGTGGTATTCACAAGTGTCTCCATCTTCTTGAAAATTAGCAGCTATCAATCTACCTCCATCAAAATTATCATTGGTATAAAAAAACTGCCCACTAAAGTCATTACAGGAACCGGTTCCTGTAAATGATAAATCTTGATTTATTGTTAGGGTAGGGCTAATAGGAGGGTTGTAATTGGCAATATAATCACTATCCTCACCAAGATCAGCATCCATCGAATGTAGATACCAGGTTTTCATTAAAGCTTCATCGGGAATGCCAATGGGGGTGTTTACATAAAATGCTATATTGCCTTCACTATCAGTTAAGCGCAAACTTTTATAGTTATATAGTGAAGAAGCAAAATAATCGTATGTAAAGGTTTTTAAATCAGAGGTTTCATTGGTTAAAAACTCACCAAAATAAATATCTTCAAAATAACAATTTTCGGTATCGCAATCAAGGAGACTTATATTGATGTTTGTAAAGGTAAAAGTGTCTCCGGAAAAAGTAATATCTCCAAATAAACCATTTTCCACTCCATTTGCAATTACAGAATAATCTACACCATTACCTTCAAAGTTTATATTGCTTTCAATCTCTAATGGGGTATAATTCCTCTCTCCATCAATTTTTAAATACCTTAAATTCCAAGAGTTTTCAAATATTTCTGGAGTTTGAGCATTAGCTGTATATACACTAATGGTTAAAAGAAGTAGTACTAATTTTTTCATGGCTAGTTGTCTGTATAGTATAAAGTTACAAAAAATTAGCCAATCAATGTTTTCCTAATTTCCTTATTCAGAAAATATCCAGTTACAATAGTTGATAATACATCGGCAATCGGGAACGATATCCAAACGCCTAATTCGCCAAAAAAGTTAGGTAAAATTAAAATTAACGGAATAAAGAAAAAACCTTGTCTGGTTAGTGTGAGTAATAAGGCTGGTGTGGCCTTCCCAATCGCTTGAAAATAAGCCGAACCAATTAATTGAATAGCAATTATAGGTATGGCAGCAAATACCCAGCGCATCGCCGAGGGCGTTTCAGCTAAAATAACTTGATCGGTTGTAAATACGGAAACGATAGCTTCGGGAAAGACCATTATTAAAATAAAAATCACCAAGGCAAGTAAGCCAGCATATTTTATCGCTTTGTTGATACTTTCTCGAACTCTCGGAAATTTATAAGCGCCATAATTATACCCAGCAATTGGTAAAAATCCTTGCGTAACTCCTAATACAGGGAACAACGCAAACATGAGCATACGACCTATAATACCATACATAGTTACTGAAGCTTCTCCTCCTATATTGAAGAGTATATTATTCATTAATAAATACGTGATACTTACAACCGCTTGTCGTGCCAAGGTTACGAAACCAAGAGCGCTTATTTCTTTTAAAATAACTTTATTGAGTCCAAAATGTGAAAAGCTTATGCGAAGTTCAGACCGGTCACTTAAAAAGAACCATAAAATAAATAGAAAAGAACAGACGTAGGAAGCGGTTGAAGCCCATGCTGCACCTGCCATTCCCATATCAAAGATATAAATCAAAATATAGTCTAATAGCAGATTGCCTACAGATGGAATAATCATGGCAATCATAGCTATTTTTGGCTTTCCCTCAGCGCGTAGTACGTTGTTCCCCATCATGGAGAGTCCTAAAATGGGGACACCATAAAGTACTATCTGATAATAAACCTTTGCAGGTTCAAAAATATCACCTTTACCTCCAAAAGCTGGAATGAGCTCATCTACAAAATAAAGCCCCAATGCAGCCATTGAGATAGTTACTAAAAGGGTAAGAGTAATTTGATTACCAAAGGTTTTAAGGGCTCTTTCTCTATTGTTGGCGCCTAGAGCCCTAGAAATTATTGATGAACCTCCAATGCCAATCGACATGCCTAAAGCGGCAATAAAAAATGAAACAGGCAGCACAACATTAATCGCTGCTATTGCTATGGAGCCAATCCAGTTTCCAACGAAAATAGTATCGACAAGAATATTCAGTGACATTACCAAAATACCAATAGATGCCGGAACCGATTGTTTAATAAGTAACTTACTAATGGGCTCTGTACCTAGACTGGCCGAGCGGTTTTGTAACGCCATTAAATGTTTAAATTAAGTTCTATGCAATTGCTTTATCCACATCTACAATTCGCCATTCATCAATCCAACCAGCCAATAATTGAGCAAAGTCGTCCCTATCATTCAAACAAGGGACTGTTGTAAACTCTTTTCCGCCTGTTTCATGAAATATTTCTTCACCTTCCATCGCGATTTCTTCTAATGTTTCTAAACAATCACTTACAAAAGCTGGTGTTACAACTGCCATTTTTTTAATACCAGCTTTACCCATACGTTCAATGGTTCTGTCTGTGTAAGGCTGTAACCAAGGGTCAAAACCTAAACGAGATTGAAAGGAAACCGAATAACTATTTTCGGTTAAGCCTAATTTTTCTGCAACCAATCGTGTGGTTTCGTAACATTGATGACGGTAGCAATATTGATGTGCTTTTGAAGAAGTAACACAACACGTACCATCTATTTTACAATGGCTGTTAGTAATATCACTTTTTCTAATGTGCCGTTCTGGTACGCCGTGATAACTAAACAATAAGTGTTCGTAATCCAACCCTTTTATATCTTCCTGAATGCTATTAGAAAGTACTTCAATATATTCTGGCTTGTTGTAAAATGCAGGTAACGATGCCGTTTTTAGCTGCGGAAAAAATTCGTTGCAAAGTTCTTCTACCTTTACATTTATCGTTTCGGTGGTTGCCATAGCAAACTGTGGATATAAGGGAATAACCAACACTTCATCCACATTTTGATCAACTAATTCTTGTAATCCTTTTTTTAGCGTCATACTTCCATAGCGCATGGCTAAACATACCGGGAGTGTTACTTTGTCTTGTACTTTTTTCTGAAGTCTTTCAGAAAGTACAATCAACGGCGAACCTTCTTTCCACCAAATTTTTTGATAGGCTTCGGCTGATTTTTTAGGTCTAGTATTTAAAATGATACCTCGAACAATTAATATTCTTGCCCATCGCGGTACGTCAATTACACGTGGGTCCATTAAAAATTCATCCAAATACTTTTTAACATCTTTAGGTTTGGTTGTATCTGGCGAACCAAGATTTACAAGGAGGACTCCCTTTTTCATATTGAATATTTCTGTTGCAAAATTACTTGTATTAAAGTGAATTGTCAAACACCTGAAACATATAAAAACTATGAAGTTATTTACGTTTCTTATGCTGAAAGACTCATCAAATATTTTTTAGGTGTGGTACCATACTTTTTCTTAAAAGCAGAAATAAAATGGCTGGCAGCACTGTAGCCTACTTTTAGACCTACTTCATTTACGTTATGAGAACCGGTCGCCAATAATTGTCGCGCTACTTCCATTTTATAATCGAAGAGAAAGCTAAAGACTGAATCCCCATAAATTTGTTTAAAACCTTCTTTTAATTTATTGATAGGTAAATTTATTTGGTCAGCTAATTCTTGTAAAGTAGGCGGTTCTGCCATATTGGTGATAATAATCTGTTTGGCTCTTTTTATTTTGGTTACATTATCTTCATCAGCTAAAAAAGGACATTGCTCCACATCCAAATCGACTGGTCTGTTAAAATAAAGGCTTAATAACTCATAGACTTTCCCTTTAAAATAAAGTGGTTTTACAGAAGGATGTAAATTATAATTCATTAATTGATTTAGAACAATAGCCATTGATGGCGATATACCCGCATCTTTATAATACTTCCTATCCTTATTTTCGTCACTTAAAAAAGTGATATAATTTGCTTCATTTGAAAATAACGCATGGAATTTTTCAATAGGAAGTAACACCGAAATCACCCAAGAATGAGCTGGAACATTTATATGCAATGGTAAATCTCGTTGTGGATTGTATAGTAATAGTGAATTTTCCTCACTAAGTGGTAATGTGTAATTCCCTTCATTAAAAAGAAAGCTAGCCGACCCTTTAATGCAAAAATGAAACTGAATAAAGTTAGAACCTATCTCTCGTTTAAAAGTCTGGTTATCATTGGTTTCATTGTCAAATTTTAAAATATAAAACCCTTTAGAGATAAGTGTTTCATCATAAAAACTTTCAGCGACATTTTTTTCAGAAATCATAACAAAATTTTTAATCTTTATTTAGAATTGTTCTAAACAGTATAACAAAATTACTGCTCGAACAATGCGAAATTAGGGCATTTATATGACAAATGTCATATTTTAGTAGAAATTAACACCCTCCGATATAATTGATACCGCAAGCGTTATTTTTTGATTGTTATTGCCCTTACATTTGCGCCGTTAGGTATGAAAAGAATTAACAAAACACCTTTATCAACTTCAGAAGGGAATTTTTATGCTATTGGTCTTAATTATAAAAAGGCCGATGCTGAAATCCGTGGTCATTTTAGTATCAACGACACAGCGCAAGCAAACATCCTAAAGCAGGCAAAACAAGACGGTATTCCATCACTAACGGTAATATCTACGTGTAATCGTACCGAGTTATATGGTTTTGCGCAACATCCTTTTCAGCTTATTAAATTATTGTGCGAACATACACATGGCACTGTTGAAGAGTTTGAAAAAGTAGCTTACATCCACAAAAATAGTGAGGCTGTTTCGCATTTATTTAATGTAGGTACCGGTTTAGATAGTCAGATTTTAGGTGATTTTGAGATTATAAGTCAATTACGTACTGGGTTTCGCCGTTCCAAAAAAGCAGGATTGCTCAATGCGTATATGGAACGATTGATTAACGCCGTGATTCAAGCCAGTAAACGTATTAAAAATGAAACCGAGATTTCAACGGGTGCTACTTCGGTGAGTTTTGCTGCTGTTCAGTATATAATGGCACATGTACCCTATGTTTCAGAAAAGAATATTTTACTCTTCGGGACTGGCAAAATTGGTAGAAATACCTGTGAAAACTTAATAAAGCACACCAAGAATGAGCATATTACACTCATTAACCGAACCAAGGAACGCGCTGAAAAAATTGCCGGTAAGTTCAATCTTATCGTTAAGGATTACGCCGATATACAAAGCGAATTAGCACAGACCGATGTATTGGTTGTCGCTACAGGGGCGCAACAACCTACTATTTCAAAAGAATTGTTGTTCTTGAAAAAACCACTACTAATTTTAGATCTTTCTATTCCGCGTAATGTTTCAGAAGATGTAAAAGAAAACGAATTGGTTACATTGGTACACTTGGACGAATTATCTTCCGTTACCAACCAAACCTTACAACACCGAGCCGAGCAGATACCGGTTGCAAAAGAAATAATATACGAGATTGAATCTGAATTTAATATCTGGGTGCGTAACCGTCATTTTATACCAACGGTAATAGCTTTAAAAACAAAACTTTCTGAAATTAAAGCGGGTGAAATTGATTACCACCGTAAAAAACTAAATAATTTTAATGAAGAGCAAGCTGAAATTATCAGCGACCGAATCATTCAAAAAATAACAACCCAAGTTGTAAACCACCTGAAGCAAGCAAATGGTTCGACAGAAGAACACCTACAGATGCTGGAAACTATGTTTCAGTTAGAAGAAAGCGAACGTGAATAAAACCATCCGAATCGGTACCCGCGACAGCGAATTAGCACTTTGGCAAGCTAAAACCGTACAATCTCAACTAGAATCTTTTGGGTATAAAACTGAATTAGTCCCTGTAAAATCCACAGGCGATTTGGTATTAGACCAACCTCTATATGAAATGGGAATCACGGGTATTTTTACCAAAACCCTAGACGTTGCCATGCTCAACGGAACGGTGGATATCGCTGTACATAGCATGAAAGATGTACCTACCCATTTACCAAAAGGAATTTTGCAAACCGCTGTGCTTCCCAGAGCCACTGCTACTGATATTATTGCAACAAAAGGCAACTTTGATCCCGAAAAACCTTGCACAATTGCAACCGGAAGCCTTCGCCGAAAAGCACAATGGCTTAATCGCTACGCAAACCATACCGTGGTAGATTTACGAGGAAACGTTAATACCCGCTTACAAAAACTTCAAGACAACCACTGGCAAGGCGCCATTTTTGCAAAAGCTGGCTTGGAACGGATAAACGTGTTACCTACCAATTATGAAGCTTTAAACTGGATGATACCTGCACCCGCGCAAGGCGCAATGGTGATTGTAGCCCTAGAAAAAGATGAATTTAGCATAGAAGCTACTTCAAAATTAAATAATACCGAAGCCGATATTTGCACTTATATTGAACGCTCTTTTTTACAAAAATTAGAAGGCGGTTGTACTGCTCCTATTGGTGCATTGGCTACGTGTATTGACGGTACCATTCAATTTAAGGGGGCTTTATTTTCTTTAGACGGACAAACAAAATTAGAAGTTGCCAAGGATTGTTCTAAAGATGATTACAAAAGTTTGGGAACTAGCTGTGCTGAAGAAATCCTAGATAACGGCGGAAAAGAATTAATGAAAGTAATAAAGTCTGAAATAGAAAAATAGACGCTTTATGAAATCCATTCTTTCCACAAAAAAGTTTACCCTTGCTCAAAAAGAGTTGCTTTTAAACTCTGGATTAACTTTCGTGGAATACAACGCCATTTCTATTGAGTTTGTACCATTTAATGCTCCGAAACAGATTGAAAATGCCATTTTTACGAGTAAAAATGCTGTAAAAGCTGTTTTTTCTAATAAAAAGACAATTCTTGAAATTAAAAGCTGTTTTTGTGTAGGTGAAAAAACAAAGGCACTTTTAGAAGAATATGGTCAAAAAGTGGTGAAAACCACTCAATATGGTTCAGAATTGGCTTATTGTTTGATTAAAAACCACAAAAATGACACATTTTACTTTTTCTGCGGAAATAAACGACTCGATATCATTCCAAAGGCTTTAAAAGAAGAAAATATTATGTTTTCAGAAATTGAAACTTACGAAACAGTATTAAACCCGAAACACTTTCAGCGTCAATTCGATGGAATTTTGTTTTTCAGTCCTAGTGCGGTACAAAGTTTTGTTTCAGAAAATAAACTAAAAAACTCAACTGCATTTTGCATTGGTACAACCACAGCGGCAGAAGCAAAAAAATATACCGAAAATGTCGTGATTTCTAATTCAACTTCGGTTGAAAGTGTGATTGCTAAAACGGTTAAAACATTAAAAAATTATGATTAAAAACGATTTATTCCTACGGGCTTTAAAAGGGGAAACAGTAGAGCGCCCACCGGTTTGGATGATGCGACAAGCAGGGCGTTACCTTCCTGAATTTATGGAAATTAAAGCCAAGTACGATTTTTTTACACGCTGTCAAACCCCTGAGCTTGCTAGTGAAATTACCGTACAACCCATTCGTAGATATGGAATGGATGCCGCTATTTTGTTTTGTGATATTTTAGTTATCCCACAAGCCATGAATATCGAGGTAGAGATGAAACCCGGTGTTGGCCCGTGGCTTCCAAACCCGATTCGTAACGAAAAAGACCTAGACAGCGTTATTGTTCCCGATATTCAAGATACGTTAGGGTACGTGATGGACGCCATTAAAATGACCAAAGAAAAGTTGGACGACGAAATTCCATTAATTGGTTTTGCCGGAAGTCCTTGGACCATTTTATGTTATTGTGTGCAAGGTCAAGGGTCGAAAAACTTTGATAAAGCAAAAGAATTTTGTTTCACCCAACCCGTTGCTGCGCACACTTTACTACAAAGAATAACCGATACTACAATTGCATACTTAAAGGAAAAAGTAAAGGCAGGCGTTGATGCGGTGCAGGTTTTTGATAGCTGGGGCGGTATGTTATCGCCTACCGATTATCAAGAATTTAGTTGGAAGTACATCCAGCAGATTATCGATGCTTTAAAAGACGAAGCCCCTGTTATTGCCTTCGGAAAAGGCTGTTGGTTTGCTTTGGATACGATGGCGGCGAGTGGCGCATCTGCTTTAGGTGTTGATTGGACGTGCGACCCACAAACAGCTAGAAAATTGACAGGAGGAAATATTACGTTACAAGGAAACTTTGACCCAACGCGTTTGTTTAGTCCGCCATCTGAAATAAAAAAGATGGTCACACAGATGATTAATGACTTCGGAAAAGACAAATACATTGTGAATCTAGGCCACGGTATTTTACCTAATATTCCAATTGAAAATGCCGGTGCTTTTATTGAAGCGGTTAAAGAATACAAAGCCGATTCATGAATGTTCTAAAACGCATCCGTCAATTAAGTGTCAAACAGTTGTGGCATTTATCGGTTGTGTTTATTAAACAACCTTTTTTAGTTTTTCCTACACTGAATGCGACTAAGAAAACCATGCAAATCAGTAGTGATTTGTATGGAAAAGCGCATCATAAAAATGGACCTGCTAATGCGTTTCGGCATGCGATGTGGAATGTTCTGATAGCAAAAGCAGCGTTTAGAAAATTTCAGAATGTTGAAAAGAGCATCGCGTGGGCAGAAAAAGTGACCGATTTACACGAAAAATTAGCGCCAAACAGCCCCTTGGAAACCGCGATGGATCTACACAACAATAAGATGGGTCGCCTATTTTTTGAGGAAATTTTAGAGCTTTCAGAAGAGAAAATGATTAATTTACTTCAAAAAAGAGCAGAGAATGCTCAAAAAGTGACAAAAACAAGCGAAATTGAAGTTTTTAAAAAAGAGTTAGTTTTTATTAAAAAACCTTTATAAAACAAATCATGCTTAAAAACATTGTAAGCGCTATAAAAGCTTATTTTAAAACGTTTCAACTAATTTCGAAACTGAGATTATGGAAATATTTTGGCATTCCAGTTTTAATAAGCTTGCTAACAGCGACGGCCATTGGTTTTATAGCGTGGGGATTGAGCGATAATATTGGTGCGTTCATTTCAAAAATTTGGTTTTGGGAATGGGGTGCTGAAACCTTCAGAACCATTAGCGATGTATTGGGAGCCTTAATTATCATTGCAATTGGCCTCATTCTCTACAAACACATCATTATGGCGTTAAGTGCGCCTTTTATGAGTCCCGTTTCAGAAAAAATTGAACAACATTTTTTAGGAACCATACATACGCATAGAAACACGACAAATGCATCTCAACTCTGGAGAGGAATACGGATTAACGTCCGTAATTTACTGTTGGAACTGCTTTTTACCATCCCAATTTTGCTACTGAGTTTAATTCCAATTGTAAATATTTTCACGTCGGTTTTACTTTTTTTGGTTCAAGCCTACTATGCTGGCTTCGGAAATATGGATTATACGCTAGAACGGCATTTTACCTACAGAGAAAGTATTTCATTTGTAAAAAGAAACAAAGGCACTGCCCTTGGAAATGGAATTGTTTTTATGGCGATGCTTTTAATACCAGTTGTAGGTATTATTTTAGTGTTACCACTATCAGTAACCGCTGCAAGTACTGAAACAGTGAAACTTTTAAAAGGAAGTAAGCAACTTAAAAATGCTGAAACACTTCAGAATAAATAATATGGGAGTTTCTGAAACGACATACCTTTCCTATTTAACCGAAAAAGACGCGGTGTCTCTTTCTAGTTTAATGGTTGCAAACAAAGAACGGTTTCAGCGGTATTTTCCTAAAACGTTAGCTCAAAATTTATCTGTTTCCGATGCTAAAAGCTATATTCAGAAAAAGGGCCAAGAACAGAATAATAAAACTGAATTTACCCTTGCTATAAAAGAGACTACTTCACAATTAGTTGCTGGTTTAGTTATCTTAAAAGATATAGATTGGAATAACAAAGAAGGAGAACTAGCGTATTGTATAGGAGAAAATTTTGAAGGAAAAGGCCTTATGACAAAAGCAATTATTGAGATATCAAAAACTGCTTTTTCAGAAATACAGCTCTCCACATTAAAAATAATAGTTCATAAAACGAATCCAGCCAGTATTCGTGTTGCTGAAAAAACAGGTTTTATCTGGAAAAAAACATTGCTAAAAGAATATACACCACCAGGTGAATCGCCTTTGGATATGGAATTATATGAATTAGAAAGAAAAAATTAATATGAAAGAAAAATTCGTAACCTACATAAAAAACCTACAAGACACGATCACTTCAAAACTTGAAACCATTGATGGTAAGGCTACTTTTAAAGAAGACCCTTGGGTTCGAAAAGAAGGTGGTGGCGGTCGTACCCGAGTGATTGAAAACGGAACTGTTTTCGAAAAAGGCGGCGTAAATATTAGTGAAGTACACGGCGAATTGCCTGAAAGCATGCAAAATTATTTTGGCGTAAAAGATGCAAACTTCTTTGCGTGCGGCTTAAGTTTGGTGTTACACCCCAAAAACCCTTTTGTACCTACCGTTCATGCCAATTGGCGCTATTTTGAAATGTACGATCAAGAAGGAAGCATCGTTGATCAATGGTTTGGTGGCGGACAAGACCTTACCCCGTATTATTTGTTTGAAGAAGATGCGACACACTTTCATCAAGTGAGTAGAACAGCTTGTGATAAGCATGACCCCAATTTCTACCCTAAATACAAAACTCGTTGCGATGAATATTTTCACAATGCCCACAGAGGTGAAGGCAGAGGGATTGGCGGTTTGTTTTTCGATTATTTAAAGAAAACCGAAACGATGAGCATGGAAGATTGGTACAACTTTGTCACCGAAGTTGGCGATAGTTTTCTAGAAGCTTATGTGCCTATAGTTGAAAAAAGAAAAAATATTGAATACACTCAAGAAAACCGTGATTGGCAAGAAATAAGACGTGGTCGATATGTAGAATTTAATTTGGTACACGATAAAGGCACCCTCTTCGGTTTAAAGACCAATGGCCGTATTGAAAGTATTTTAATGAGTTTACCACCTCACGTACAATGGCGCTATGATCATCAACCGGAACCAGGAAGTGAAGAAGAAAAACTGGTTGAGCGTTTAAAAAACCCGAAAGATTGGGTTTAATTAAAGCCCTGTGTGTTTCAATTGTTATACTTTTCTGAATAAACACAATACTTTGTTCATTTTTAGGTTCAGCTTAGTACTTTTGCTGGGTATTTCGTAATTTGACCCTTTGACTCGAATTTATTCTGAGCCAGAAGACAATATCGATTTATTTTTCAGCATTAAAGTAAATAAGCAATCAACCATGAAAGTTAAAATAATCAACAAATCTGAACATCCAATTCCTTCATATGAAACCATAGCTTCAGCTGGAATGGATCTTCGGGCGAATGTTTCAGAATCTTCAACCTTAAAGCCATTACAGCGTGCTATCGTTAAAACCGGTTTATTTATTGAGCTTCCCATTGGTTTTGAAGCACAAGTACGACCACGAAGTGGTTTGGCTGCAAAAAAAGGGATTACCGTTTTAAACAGCCCTGGAACCATCGATGCAGACTATCGAGGCGAAATTGGCGTTATCCTTGTGAATCTTTCCAACGAGGATTTTACCATTGAAAACGGCGAGCGTATTGCACAATTGGTTATCGCAAAACACGAACGTGCCGTTTGGGAAGAAGTAGAAACGCTAGAAGAAACATCCCGTGGAAGCGGTGGCTTTGGTAGCACCGGGACTAAATAAATAATAAAATAACTATAAACCTAAATCTCCCCACAAACAAAAAAATCATGAAAATAATCGTACCAATGGCCGGACGTGGTTCGCGGCTTCGTCCACATACGTTAACCATACCAAAACCGTTAATTCCGGTGGCAGGAAAACCAATTGTGCACCGTCTGGTGACTGAGATTACTGAAATTTTAGATGAAAAAGTAGATGAAATCGCTTTTATACTGGGCGACCCTGCATTTTTCGGGGATGATGTCGTTGAAAGTTTAGAAGAATTAGCCAAAGGTTTAGGAGCAAAACCTACTATTTACCGTCAGTTAGACCCAAAAGGAACAGGTCACGCTATTATGTGTGCCGAGCCATCATTGGAAGGTCCAGCGGTAATTGCGTATGCTGATACGTTAATTAAAGCCGATTTCAACCTAGACAAAGAAGCCGATAGCGTTATTTGGACCAAAAAAGTAGAAAACCCGGAAGCGTACGGCGTGGTAAACTTGAATGACAAAGAAGAAATCACCGAATTAGTTGAAAAACCAACCGAATTTATAAGCGACCAAGCCGTTATAGGTATTTACTACTTCAAGGACGTAGCTGTTTTAAAACAAGAACTTCAATACGTGTTGGATAATAACATTATTCACGGAGGCGAATACCAAATAAATGATGGTATAAAGCGCATGATGGCAGATGGAAAAGTGTTTAAAACCGGAACCGTTGATGAATGGATGGACTGTGGTAATAAAGAAGTAACCGTTGCTACCAATAAGAAAATGTTAGGCTTTATTGCCGAAACTAGCGAAAAGCTAATAGCAGATAATCATACCAACGAAAACTCAGAAGTAATCGAGCCTTGTTTTATCGGCGAAGGCGTTGTGTTAAAAAATAGTACAGTTGGTCCGCATGTATCAATCGGTAAAGGCACAGTAATTGAAGATAGTACCGTTAAAAATAGTATAATCCAAACACATTCGAAGATTAAAAATGCTACTTTGGACAACGCGATGATTGGTAATCACGCCACGTTTGACGGTAAGTTTACAAACGTGAGTATTGGTGATTATTCAGCATTGAAATAAAAGCAAAGAATCCCCTCGAGCGCAGTCGAGGGGATAATTTACTTAGGAAATAAAGAGGTCTCGACTGCGTTCGACCAGGCATAACATTTGAAACTAAGGTTTTTATATATCGTTTTAATTTTCTTCGGAATTCTTTTCATTCCGAAGCAAGCTGTTGCGCAAGAAACTGAACCCGTGGAACAACAACCTACTGACGATTTAGGAAATGTGACCGATGCCTTTCAGGAAAACTTTTTTGAAGCCTTAAAGCAAAAAGGAATTGAAAATTATGAGTTGGCACTCGATGCACTTCGGAAAGCTGAAAAAGCCGCTAAAGGTGATCCAAAACTAGAAGCTGTCGTTGCGTTTGAAAAAGCCAAAAACTTAACCGAACTTAAGCAATTTGAAGAAGCTGAAGTAAGCTTTAAGCAAGTTTTGAAAACAGAACCCAAACGGTTGGACGTTTTAGAGTCGTTGTACGATTTATATTATCAAAAAAACGATTATGATGCAGCAATTCCTTTGGTAAAGCAGCTTACTGAGTTTGATGAAGACTACAAAGAAGATTTAGCTAATTTATATTCTCGAACACGTCAGTTTGATAAAGCTATTGAAGTTTTGGACGATTTGGACGAAACTTTGGGCGAAAGTGACTACCGGAATGCCCTTCGTGCTCGAATATACAGGCAAACAGGCGATACTGAAGGACAAATTGAAAACTTGGAAACCCGTATAAGTAAAAACCCAAAGAAAGAGCAGGAATACTTAGGGTTAATTTACTTGTATAGCGAAGAAGGTAATACTGAAAAGGCCTTTGCTACTGCTAAAGAGTTGGTGAAAAACCAACCAAATTCTAAACAAGTTCATGTAGCGTTGTATAAATTCTACTTAGAAGAAAATAATACGGAAGAGGCATTTAAATCTATGAATATTGTTTTTTCTGCTCCAGAAATAGAAAAAGAAAGCAAATACAAAGTACTAAGTGATTTTATAGGTTTTGTTGAGAAAAACCCACAATATGAATCCGATTTGGAAAACGTAGTGGAAAACTTCAGCGAAACAAATACAGGTATAATTTACGAACAGTTAGGCGGGTACTACAACTCGAAAGGGCAAAAGGAAACCGCTTTAACCTTTTATGAAAAAGGAATTGAAGGCGATCCGGATAATTTCAGTTTATTAAAAAACACCTTATTGCTTCAAATAGATTTAAAAAAGTATGATGCTGCTGAAAAATTAAGTACCAATGCCTTGTCAATATTCCCTGCCCAACCGATGTTGTATTTAATCAACGGAGTGGCTCATAATAACCTTAAAAATGCAGATGAGGCCATTAAAAGCCTTAGTAGTGGTTTGGATTATCTATTTGACAACCCAACCATGGAGCAGGATTTTTACAAACAATTACAACAAGCTTATACGCTAAAGGGAAATACCCAAAAAGCGACTGAGTATGCAGAA
>Ga0209344_10000099_pt1 | contig 181348 bp, 158 predicted proteins | sample Cruoilmetagenom6_FD_187293 | JGI IMG/M metagenome (GOLD analysis project Ga0209344, IMG submission 187293) | Oil polluted marine microbial communities from Coal Oil Point, Santa Barbara, California, USA - Santa Barbara Oil Seep Sample 6 (SPAdes)... | ecosystem: Environmental > Aquatic >...
AACGGATAGGTAGGGAAAAAAGAAATAAATGTTATAGCTAAGATCTATTTACATAGATTTTAGAACAGACTAATTATGTCTCAAATTTAATGTAGAAAAGAGTTGGATTTTACCTCAGTTCTTTGTTGTAGCTAGTGCTTTTTCCAGTTCAATCTTTGGACATTTGGATTAAAAAATATATCATCGGCACAAAAATTAATCCCATTGTTAGAGGTAAAAACCAAATTCCAAGTCCCTCAGCATTTCCATTAATATTTCGCAAAGTTCCAATTACGATTAGCCCAAATATTATAACGATTACAATTTTTAAAACTCTAATTAATCGAGTTGCGATTTTGTATTTTCTTAAAGCGTTTTGTTCGTTAATATCACCTGGATAATTATATATGTGCGGATAGTTATTCAAAATGGTCATTCCAACATATAAGGTTGTAGCAACAATTGGTAAAGTTAATAAATTCCACTTATTTCCAAATCCGTCAGCTTTTCCCATTCCATTGTAATGAATTGGAATAGTTTCAGGCAATTCAGCATAATTTATAATTGTTAAAATCCAAATTCCAGATAATAGAATCCAACCCAAAATTTCCAATCCGCTATCTGCTTTGGTCATTTCAATTTTTAGTCTTGGTCGATTATTTCCTTTCATTTGATAAGCATTAATGTCTGCACGATTTTTTTTGCATTAGCTACAACGTGTTTGTATATGATAAGTAGCGTGCAAGTTAGCGAGTATTTTTCCGCTACAAAACAAGCCAAAACTTTTGTATTTTGCTTTTAACTTTTCCTTCCAAAATGCCAAAAAAAAAAGATTTGGCGACTTACCAAATATACCAAAATTTTCGGTTTAGAAAAGACGCAGCTATTTATTATATACGGTGTTACCCAACGTTTTTTTTGATTCTAATGATTCGAAAAAAGCCTTTTCCATTATCTCTTTTTCTAGTTCAGAGTTATAATTAATTGAAGCACTAAAAATCTTATTATCAACCAAAGAATTATATATATCTTGTTTAATAATTAAATCACCCGTTGTTTTTTTGAAAACCTTAATTTGTATCCTGTTAAAAATAATTTCACCTATTTTTATTTCCGACGTTTCTAGCTGATGTTTTGTGTGCTTCAAACTAGAATATGTCAGGTTTATACTCTCAACTATACCTTCCTGTAGCTCTTTATAAGTCAAATTGTTTTTATCCATTGAATTTAATGAAGAGCTAAAAAAGTTATCTTGATTTTTTCTAAAAGTAATTAGATTTAATTTAGTAGGTATATTTCTCAAACCTTTTGGGGTTTTAAAATTTTTATTCCTGCTATTTTCGCTGTTTTCTTTCTGTTCATTTGTATCAACTGTATAATCTTTTGGGATTTGAATTTTCCAATCAAGATCATGAGAATAGTAGGTTCGATTAATTATTTCACCAGAGGTTATTATTTTTTTATCATTGGATTTACATCCAAATAAAAATATTACGAATATAAATAAAATAGGTTTCATCAAATGTTGGGTAACGGTTATGTATATGGAAAGTTGCGGGTTTGCGTGCGAGGATTTTCCGAAGGAAAATCAGATGTAGCAAACGTGCAACGACCTTTTGATTTAGCACAAAATAGCAATTTTTTATATACGTTGTTAGCTTTTAGTGCTTTTTTGTCCGCTTAATATTTCGTTACGATTTTCTTTTTTCGTTCAGTTTTTAATTCCACAAACTTGCTAAATTTCCGCAATATTTTTCAATTCCGATTGAGTGAGCAATTCCGCAACTTGCTAAATTCCGATTGAGTGAGATTCCGAGTTTTTAATTCAGATTTCGATTCCGCAAACGAGCTAAAAAATCAGACGTAATTCAATTCAGAGTTTGAGTGAGAATTCAGCGTATTTTTAAAAATTCGGTAACATAGTTTTTCGGTTTTTACTTCCTTAAAACTCAAAAAAAAATCGAAAAAGAAACTGGCTTTATTCAATTCCGCAAACTTGCTCCAGCATTAAAGCTAACATGTGCATAAACGCTATTGCGTTTATTTACAATTTATCGATTATCCAAATATAATGAATCTAATGGATTTTTAATTTTTTTTAATTGATGATTAGCCACATGGGTATAAATTTCTGTCGTTTTTGTGGTCTTATGTCCTAAAAGCTGTTGAATATATCTTAAATCTACCCCGTCTTCTAATAGATGAGTAGCAAAACTATGTCTTAGCATATGAGGACTTACTTTTTGTAAAATTCCAGCACGTGATGCCGAACGTTTGACGATGGTTGCCACACTTGTAGCGCTATATTGATTGCCCGGCTTACCTTCAAAAAGAAATTTTTTTGGTTTCCATTCGCGATAGTATAACCTCAAATTAACGAGTGTCTTTTCCGACAAAAGCGTGAATCTTTCAGTATTCCCCTTCGTATCTCTTATATTAATTAAAAAGCGTTTACTTTGGATATCATTAAGCTCAAGATTTAAGAGCTCAGATCTTCTTAAACCAGCGCTATACAATAATTCAATAATACATTGGTGTTTAATATTATTGGTTTGGGTAAGCATCAATTTTATGTCGTTTTTACTAAGTACTTTAGGTAACTTTTTTTGTTTTCTAGGCCTTTCTATTTCATAAAATCGATGAGGCATTCCTAGTACAATTTCATAGTAAAATTTAATGGCATTTATGTTTTGATTAAGATAGGAGGGTGACTTTCCATCTCGGATAAGTTTTTGTAGGTAACGTCTTATATCTTGTTCATCTAAATGATCTACATTACTAGAGGTGTAAAATGTCATAAACTTTTCAAAACAACTAATATAGGACTTGGCGGTATTGAGCGAATATCCTTTTAGTTCAAGTTTGTGCAAAAATGAAGGCGGACAACGATATTCAGAATTAGAATCAGAATCAAGATAAGCCTGATAACTAAATTTTCGGGAAGAAGAGGAGATAGGGCTGCTCTTGAAAAACCTAGAGGTGTCTACCCAAGCTTTGCCTTTAAAAACTTTAAAAATTAATTTCAAATTCTCTTTGGAATTGAAAACAAATCCTATCCCAAATTCATTTGACCATTTATAAAATGGAATATTTTTGCATAATTTTTCGATCCTTTCATCGTGTTGATGCCTTATCCCTATACAAGCTCTTCCTTCTATGAGAAGGTGAGAAATCATAATTACTTTTTTAGAATTCTTGGTCATATTGTAAAATTCGGCATATAATATTGATATGTAGTCTATTAAACGTTTATTATACGTATATTGAACACAAAATAAATATGATGATAAAGAATTGTCCTGTGTGTGGAGAAAGTATAAAAGGAAGATCAGATAAAAAATTTTGTAGTCCTACATGTAAAAGTAGTTTTCATTATGACCAGAGACTACAAACAGAAAAATTATATCACCAGATAGATCGTCAATTGAAACTTAACAGAAAAATTTTAAAATCGATTAACCGTAAAGGCTATAGCACTATCAATAAAAAAGATTTAAAAGAAGAAGGTTTCAACCCCAATTTTTTTACCCATTATTGGAAAAACAAACAAGAAGATGTCTATTTATTTGTTTATGAATACGGATTTTTAGATTTATCAAAAAAATCTAGTAAAGACAAATACCTAGTAGTCACTTGGCAGGAATATATGGGTAAGTAAAATAAATAGAGAATTAAAATTTAATTAGTTAGCCGGCCAAAGTGGATTATTTGCACATTTATGTAACGAAGCAGCATACTATTAGTTTATATTTAAAACTTCTCAAAAGAATATTTTTTCTTTTTATTTAGTAAAGGAATCCTGGCTTAGGAAGATGAATTTGTACTGCGCAACTGGAGCTATTACGATTTAATCACTAAAATAAAATACAAAGCACAAAAAGCCGGTATCGAATTGATCGTAGGCTAACAGAATTTTTGAGGGTGCGCAAGCACCCGCAAGATTAGGTTTTTAATGACACTCACTAAGTTAGCTATGCTCATCTGCAACGGCGTGGGCTGAATATTTTTTAAAGGAAAAACTAAATAGTTACAAGAAAAACTCAAATAAAACATAAAAGATACTCGATCTTTATAGATATAACTTTAACCTCTTTGTTGCTCTTCTTCACTAGCGCTATCAAACGACCTCTTTTCTTTTATTTCATGTTTTCCTAATTTGTAATTAAAGCCAATTTTAAATAATCGGGTATCATTACGCCTATAAAAGCCTAAAGATTGATTAGGATAATTTATTTCAACTTTTGCTCTGTTGGTATAAAAAATATCAGAAACCCCTAATGATAAACTTGCCTTTTCTTTCCAAAAGGAATAGTTCATGCCTATACTGACATCGGCATGATCATCTGCTTCATAAAAAGCTTGTATAGATTTACTTTCATAATATCCGGAGATTTCAATATTTAAGTTTTTATTCAATTCAACGCTAAAAGAGCTTTGATACCGCCAAAAAACACCTTCGGGTTTTTCTTGAATGGAATCGTAAGAAATAACGTACTGTTGATATAGGCCCAATAAGCTATGTTGCCAATTGATTTGCTTGTTAATTTTAAAAGGTAAAATAGCTTGCACTCCAACATTTTGATGACTTCCAAGATTTCCAAAAGTATAGCGAATTTCTTGGGTTCCTTCTATTTGATAGGGAAACTCAGAATAATATGTTTGGGTATAATTGTAAAAAGGAGTGATGATATACCTGTTTTTTAGCGTATGGTTCCATTCTAAACTATGGGTAAATTCTGGTCTTAATAACGGATTCCCTTGATTAGAAAATAACGGACTTTGATAGGTAATAAATGGATTAAGACTACTATAGTCTGGGCGGTTAATGCGCCTTGTATAAGAAAGATTCATTAGATACTGATTATTTACCTCATATTTAAGATAAAAGGTAGGGAAAAGCTTAAAATAATGATAAGTGTTTAACTGGTTAAGGCTAGGGGAGTCTCCTTTTGTAGTAGTATATTCCCCTCGCAGGCCTACTTTGAGCTTCCATCTTTTAGCTATATTTTTTTGCATTGAAATATAGAGTGCTGCATTTTGCTCTCTGTACAAAAAGTCGTTGCTTAAATTAGGATCTGTTTGCCATTGCGGGGAATCAAAATTTTCAAATAAGAAGCTATTGTCCATTTTGGTTTGGACGTATTTTAAACCGGTTTCCCAAGTGGTTTTTTTTAAAGGTAAATAAAAGTCCATTTTAAAAGCTTTGATTTCTGATTGGTTTTTGAAATCACTCCGCAATTGCTCTTGAGTTAAAGGTCTGTATTCATTAAAATAGCGGTTAGAAAACCTCTGTTGGTTATTGGTGCTAAAACCTGCATAACTTCCGCTAAGCATCATTTTTTTCTTTAAGGAATCGAAGGTATATTCATAAAAAATATCGGTACCGTAATTCAAGTAAGCACGTTCTTCAAGGCTTGAGCTTTGTATTTTCTGAAGAATATTACCGTCCTCTCCCAACTGAAAATTTTCATTTTCAGCAGGTCGTTCTCCTTCTTTTATCATGGTTCTTAAGGCAAAACTTAAAACAGATTTTTTGTTGATTTGCCAATCTATCTGATTTCTAATAGTATAGTAATAAGTCCGCCGAAGTTCTTGATTAAAAGAACGATAACGCTGTGTTATTCCGTTATTGGAAAACACGTTGTATTGTTTAATAGCTTCAAAAGAATTTATTTTTCCATAGCTGTAAGAAATATCCGTTCGTAATTGTTCTCCTTGGTACTGAAACCCTGTTCTGCTCATTAGTCGGGAGTGTTTTCCCTGATAACCAGTGAGTGCTGTTTTTAACTCCCATCCTTTTTTTCTTATTTTTTTGGTAATGATATTAATATAACCTGCATTTCCTTCTGCCTCAAAATTAGCTGGCGGTGTGGTGATGAGTTCTATTGTAATGATTTCATCAGCAGCAATATTTTTTAAGAAATCACTTATTTCATTATTGGCTAAGTATTGTAACCTGCCATTTATCATGACCCGAACGCCAGATTTCCCCATCATCTGTAACTGGTCGTCCGTAGCGGTATAGATACCAGGTGTATTTTTTAGCAGGTCAAATGAATTATTGCCCGTAAAGGCAGACCTATTTTCTACATTAATCACCAAACGATCCAATTTTTTTTCCAATAATGGTTTTTGAGCGGAAATAATAACTTCAGATAGGCTTTCTTCTGCAGGATACAAAATTAAGGCTATAGGTTCACTGAAAGAATCGGTTAATTGAATTTTCGATGTGAGTGTTTGATAAGCGAGATGGTGTACTTCAAGCATAAAGGTTCCTGCCGGTGCCTTCAAGGTAAATTTCCCTAAAGAATCGGTGGCTGTATAGGTGATCATTTTTTGTTGAACATCTCTTAAAATCACATCTGCATTCCTCACAGGATGTTGTTGATTGTCTTTTACTTCTCCGTGAAGTTCTATAGATTGTGCCATTAAAACTTGGTTAATAAATAGGGACAGGAAAAATAAGCTTAGTTGTTTCATGATTTTTGCTTTTAGATGACAGCAAATTTGAGACAACTTCACTTTAAATACGGTTAACCCGTGGTTAATGGGAGGTTAATGGAGCTAGTGAAAGTCTCTAACCATGGAACCGAATGCATTTCAAAACCTAAAGAACCATTTATAACAAGGCTATTGTTCAATTTTAAGGTTAACGATGGGTTAACGCACAGAAATGTTTCGGTATAAAAGGTAAACTATAGTAATTTTGAATGCAGAAGATGTAATTATGAAACTGAAGATCACTTGGCTTATTCTAATTTCTATCGCTGCTTTTTTAGCGCTATCGACTATTCAGGGCTATCTTATCTATAACACCTATACTTTAAAAAGAAAGGCGTTTATAGAAGACACCAGAAGCCGAATCTTAAACATCGACTATAACCAAGAATTGGATTCGATTATCAATAACTGGGATGATGAATTGAAAAATCAGATTGCCGATTATAAAAACCATCGGAGTACAAATCAAGAAATATTATACTGGTTGCAGCAAAAAGCCGATACCTTAAATAAGGATTACTATCGTATTTATCAGAAAGAATTAAAAGATAAAAAACTGGGGTATTCGGTTAATTATAAAAAAAATATAGAAAGCATTGTTATTTTTGGCGAAGAAAACGATACCCTTTTTCCGCAGAAAAAAGGTCAAACCTTTAAAATGTTTGGAAATGACTTTCCTAACGAAAAAGCAAATTCGGTGAGTGTATCCCGAACCTTTTCTCAATACGACTACCTCGATCAAACCGAGGATAAAATTACCACGAAGCATTACAATTTGGAGATAAGGTTTAAAGATATGATGCAGATTGTAGATGAAAAAAGTATCGTGCTCAATCAAATGCTTGGTTTATTAGTGGGATCGGTCTTTCTATTTTTAGTGATGCTGGGGCTTTTTTATTACTCGCTAAAAAGCTTAATCACTCAGAAAAAAATAAGCACGGTCAAAACCGATTTTATCAATAATATAACTCACGAGCTAAAAACCCCTTTGGCTACTTTAGGGATTGCCACTAAAAGCTTAAAAAATGAACATATATTGAAGCATCCAGAAGCTTTTACCAATTCTTTGCATATCATAGACCGCCAAAATGAGCGTATTCAAAAACTTATCGACCAAGTGATGCATAGTAGTTTGGAGGCTGGGCACCTACAATTAGATCGCCAACCCATAAACGCATCTTCTTATTTAAATAGGGTAGTGGAAGATTTTAAATTAAGTCAAACCAAGGAAGAACTTACCCTCACTACTTCTTTTGAAAAAGAAACACCACCCCTTTTTATTGATGAATTTTATTTCACCACGGCATTATTCAATTTATTAGACAATGCCGTAAAGTATAATGAAGGAGATATTCATATTAAGCTTTCCACTAAGCAAATTGAAAATTATTTTTTTATAGAAATTAGCGATAATGGATTAGGAATTCCCAAAGCAGCTCAAAAACAGATATTCGAAAAATTTTATAGGGTTTCTCAAGGAAACCTGCATACACATCAAGGTCTTGGCTTGGGATTATATTATACGCAGCAAATAGTAACCGCACATCAAGGAACCTTGGAAGTGAAAAGTGACGTTGAAAAAGGAAGTAGGTTTATCATTAAAATTCCGTTTGCCTTATGATTAGAGCTCATCTATTGTTAGTAGAAGATGATTATGATTTTGGAAGTATCCTAAAGCAGTATTTAGAGGTACACGGCTACCAAGTAAGTTGGGCTATTAATGGCCAAAGAGCTTTAGAACTGTTACAAAAAGAAGAAGAAATGTCGTTTTCTATCGCGGTTCTTGATGTGATGATGCCAGAAATAGACGGGTTTCAGTTAGCAGAAAAAATGATTCAGCACTCTCCAGAGGTTCCCTTTATATTTTTAACGGCTAGAAAACTAAAAGAAGACAAAATAAAGGGACTAAAGCTAGGTGCCGATGATTATATCGTAAAACCTTTCGATGCCGACATATTGGTGTTACGTATTCAAAATATTTTAAGGAGAACCCAACAGCATGCCAAGCAACCTAAAACTGAAGATAAAATTAAGATTTCGAGTTATTATTTAGATCCTCAAAATTATTGTTTGCTCCGGGATGGTAAAGTTCAGAAAATAACAGAAAAAGAGGTTGCTCTGATTGGTTATTTATACCAAAACAAAAATAAATTACTTAAACGGGAAACCATTTTACAGCAGTTATGGGGAGATGCCGATTTTTTTTCTGGCAGAAGTATGGATGTTTTTATAAGCCGTTTGCGTAAGTATTTTAAAGAAGATCCCCAAATAAAAATTGTAAGTACCCGAGGGATAGGGCTCACTTTTCAAGTAGAACAATAAACCTATTTATTAATTTATAAAAACCATATCATTATGAAACCTATTTTATTGTCAATCGTATTATTTGTGTGCGGACTGCTTTGTTATGCACAGCAAACACCACCAACACCTCCCAGTACCACCAGGGTATCTGTAAACTCCAGTACAAGCAACACTTATCAACATTCTGTAGCCAACAGTAAACAAGAAGATGAAAATTTATCTATCGCCGTAAGCGATTCTGATGATAGTTATAAGTTTAGGGCGAGTTATGCTTCTCCATATGATCAACAGGTAAAAGAAACTTTAATCCATGCATTTGGGAAGGAGAACATCAATAAAAAAGGCTCTTGGCTTTCTTGGGTCTTTTCACCAGGAAATGATGAAGTATATACTATAGAATTTTCTTCTGGTCATGTAAAAATGAAATTAGATAAAACTCAAGCCGGGGATGAGCTACAACAAAAATTCACGGAGACGGGTGAATTGATTAAAAAAATCCTTTCGGGAGAAGAAAACAATCGAGAAGCCTTGATTTTACAGCGTAAATCTATACGTTTACAGCGCGAGGCCGAACGTATGCAGCAGGAAGCAAAGCGTTTAAGTCTGCAAGAACGACGAAACACCAAAAGGGAAGAGGTAAAAGAGTTGAGAGAAGAGTCCGATCGCTTACGTAAACAGGTAGATAGTTTACGTCTGGAAGTAGAAAAACTGAAAGGTAAGCCTTAAACAAATATGTGTTCTTTATTAAATCTAGGGGAATAGCGGAGGATTTAAAGAGAATAATTATATTTTAGCTTTTTTAAATAAAATTCAAAAATAAAAATTATGAAAGAATTGATTGAAAACATTAAAAGTACTTACGAATCTTTTGAGAGCGATGCCAATGCACAGTTAGAAAGTGGTAATAAAGCAGCAGGTACTAGAGCGAGAAAATCTTCATTAGCTTTAGAAAAACTATTAAAAGAATTCCGTAAAATTTCTGTGGCAGAATCTAAAAAATAAAAAGCTCATCTCTATTTTTAGAGAGGTTATCGTTATAATTTCACCAACGCATAATGATAATTGGTTATTTTTAAAAAGATGGATATTGCTATTCATCTTTTTTTCATGGATGTAACCAGTACCCGTACTTATTGATTCGTTTATATCACAAGTAATCGATTTACTGGTGCCAACCCGGTAGTTGGACAGCTCCACAATCTTAGTAGGTTATTTTACGATTTTATAAACAAACAAATCGAGGCTAGAGACCAATAAAAAATCTACAACCATTTAGTAACAATTCTTTTTTAATCTTCCATAAGAGATACTTTACTTTTCCATAATCGGAATCCCATAAATCAATAATATTTTTCACTCTTATACGTTTTTACATATAATTGTGATTTAACATCATAATTTATATCTAAATACATATAATTATATATATTTACATAAATTTATATTATAAAGCATATAATGAAAGGATTGGCAACATTTGTAAAAGAACGAAGGAAAGAGGTTAACCTAACCCAAGAAGAATTTGCTGAAAGGGCAGGAGTGGCTCTAACCGTGGTACGTAAAATAGAGCAGGGGAAGACCAACCTCAATATGGAAAAGGTAAACTTGGTTTTAGCCATGTTTGGTCATGAATTAGCCCCTATAAACACAAAAGAAATAGTAAATGAGACAAGCGAAGGTATTTTATAAAGATGTGATAGCGGGAACGATTACCGAGACCAATGAAGGAGATTATATATTTCAGTATAAGAAAAATTATGTAAAAGAATATCCCACTAAAGAAATTACGTTTACCATGCCAGTAAGAAAGGAATCCTATACCGATAACAGGTTATTTCCTTTTTTTGAAGGATTGATTCCAGAAGGTTGGTTATTGGATATTGCTGCCAAAAACTGGAAAATCAACCCTAACGATCGCATGGGCTTGTTATTAGCCTGTTGTCAAAACTGTATAGGAGCCGTAAGTATAATACCTATAATCGATTCCCATGTCAAATAGATGTTTATATTGTTACCAACCGCTAGAATCGCAAACCGATTTTCATGAAAAGTGTGCAATCGATTTTTTTGGAACTTCAACACCTCCAAACATTCCATATACTCTAAATGAAATGGCAACGTTGGCAAAAAGTGTGGTAGAGAGAAGTGTAACCGTACCTGGGGTACAACCCAAATTATCCATGTCATTAGTAGAAAATCATCAAGAAGGTACAAACTATCGTTTAACGGTTGTAGGAGCCTTGGGCGGACAATATATTTTTAAGCCCCCATCGGTTCATTTTCCAGAAATGCCAGAGAATGAACACCTGACCATGAGAATGGCAGAAGCATTTGGCATTCGGGTAGTTCCCTCAAGTTTAATAAAACTAGCATCTGGAGAACGGTCTTATGTAACCAAACGCATCGATAGAACAGCAGAAGGTGAAAAAATCCATATGTTAGATATGTTTCAAATCACCGAAGCTTTTGATAAATATAAAAGCTCCATGGAAAAAGTGGGAAAGGCCTTAGGAAGATACTCCAGTAATACCTTATTAGATAAGGTTTTTTATGTTGAATTGGCAATATTTAGTTTTCTTACCGGAAATAATGATATGCATCTAAAAAACTTTTCTATGATAGAAAGTCCCTCTGGTTGGGTTTTAGCTCCCGCGTATGATTTACTGAACGTCGCCATCATATTACCAGAAGATGTAGAAGAATTGGCACTTACGCTTGAAGGTAAAAAACGAAAACTTAAAAAAGAACATTTTGAGCAGTTGGCCGTAGGAATGGGGCTAACTCAAAAACAAATTCAAGGTATTTTTAAACGGATGCTCAAAAATAAACCCAAAGCCATACAATGGATTGACACTTCTTTTCTATCAGAAGAAAGGAAAACCGTTTATAAAGAATTACTAAATACAAGGTATGAACGTCTTTTTAATTAGAAAGTTTTTTATGATGGCGGGTGATTCTAAATATACCATCGCTAGCATCTATATTTTAAGATTAACATATCAGCCTTACCTATCGTATGTGTTTTAATACATATGCTTGAGCCTGCTTACTTTCCACTTCAATATCAGGTTCAATACCTTTTTTATCAATTCTGTTTCCCGAATAAGTGATATAGTCGTTTAAGGGAATCATCACTGAAATACCATCTTCTATCTCAAATGATTTAGCCGAAAGCATGGCCCCGGCTGTACGCTCACCAACCACTGTAGCGAAATTATGATACTTAAGCCCAAACACAAAAGGTTCACATGTACTAGCTGTATGGTTATTGGTGAGAATGTACACTTTCCCATTAAAATGTCTTTCTGCGGGGATAACCTTATAATAAGCACCATAGTTTTCTGCCGATTTCTCATACCACGCTTCTAAAGTGCCCCCCGTAAATTCAGTAAATAGAGCATAATCGGTTGGGTTGGGTAAACGATTAAATTTTGCATACCAATTTTTATTGGGAAATACCCCTGCCACAATGGGGTGATCAATAATATATTCCGCTAAAGGAAACGCCGCTTCAAGATGACCCCCTGGGTTATCCCTCAAATCAATGATAAGGTTTTTAAAATTTCCTTTATCTATAATGGTTATTAGACTGTCCATCTCCTTTTCAGTTCCATAGAACCCTTTTATTTTTAGGATACACGTATGCTTGTTTACTTCTTTTATTTCTGTAAAGTTTGAAGGGGTCTGTTGTTGATTCTCTTTGTTCGTTTTATGTACATAATAATGAGAAAATGGAAAATCTCTAGCTATTGCGCCCACGGCAATCTGTAATTCTAGATCGTCATTAATTTTCTTGCTCAACTTGCGCATTTTCGTTTTAAATCTCTTCCAATCCTTAGATTGTAAAAAGGATGGGCGGTAGATATGGCTCGCTGTCAATTCAAAAATTTGCTCAAAAGTCTTTTTGTAATTCCTAAACGGCTTAATGCTATCCACTTTAACACCCGATATCATCGATTGTGAACCGTTTTTCTGCTGGATGTTTATCAGAATAGAATCATTTCTTATTTTTCCTTCAAAAGGGGCTTGGTTGAAAATCATTTGTAAGTTTCCCTGAAAAGTATTTCCTGTAACCTTACCCTCAAAATGAACAATTTCCGGATATTTTACGGGAGTGGCGATTTTCGCCATTAAAAATTTAAAACCGCCTACAATATCTTTAAGCGCATTATCCCTAGTCTCTCCAATAATTTCTCCGTTTTCAATATTCGTGGTAATATAATATTCAAAAGCATTGGGATTCTTAATGAGCCATTTTTCTTGTCCTATAGAAGCGGTTGAGAAAATGAACATTATAAAAGGGATCAGGTAATATTTTTTCATCGTGAGTAATTTTTAATATACTACCTCGGGGCAAGCCCACGAGGCATTCGTTAGAAACAAATTTTCAATTTCGAGGAAAGCCTCGGGCATTAAACCCTTTGGCGTTGCCAATAATAACAATCTTGCCTTAAAAAAAGTGGTATAAACAGCTAGGCTTTTAAGGAATGAAAACACTTCATTTCATTCGAAGCCTTTCATAATACCAAAATTAATTTTCAACAAATAAAGGCTCAAATCCTCAAGTAATCAATAAAAAGTGATGAAATGACTTTCTTTTTGACCAATAGAGAGGTAAAAGTTTAATGAGGACGGTTGTAGGAAAGAGCCAATTTATTTTTTATGTTTTTGTATAGACTTTTAGAAAGAGGAATTTGTTCTTCACAATGCATAAAAATAATCTTTGCACGTTGGGAATTTCCTTTTATATCTTTAATGGTATTAATATTTACTAAAAATGATCGATGACATTTTTCCAAAAAAGACAATTGTTGATGGGTATTGGAAAGAGTTTGCCGAAATGTTTTCGTGGCCAACTTCTTATTTGCATCCAAAAAACAGATCTCAATATAATTTTGAACCGCCTTGATATAGAGTAGGTCTTTTCTTTCCAGTTGAAGAAACTCGTTATTATTTTCGCCCCTTATAGTGACGGTATGGGGAGGGAGGGGAACAATACGTTCACCAAATTTATTACGTAGAAAGAACAGTAGAGGAAAAATTACAGGGATAAATACCATAACGATATTTTTATAGTATCGCCAATGTGCGGCTATAGAATAATTTAGCCCATTGATCACTTTGGTATTATAGAAGAAAATTAACGTTCCCGAAATGATAAAAAACATACCTAGCGAAGCAATTTCATGGGATATTCTCCAAACCTTTTTTACTTTGTAGTATCCTAGGTTTTCGATCGTACTGTATGCCAGATAAATTAAAAAAAATAGGAACCCGAAACCCGAAAGCAACAAAGTTCTATAATTTGATTGGTACTGGTTGGTATCAAATGGTTCAAGAAAGATAATGACAAAAGCTAAAAATGCCCCGATGATTAAGCCTATGAGCACTTTCTTTTTGAAAGATGATACAAATGGTATGTGCTTATGAAAAAAAGTCAAGTTAATATATGAATAGGTATGGGTTAATATGTATTTTCTTTAAAAATAACTAATAAAATTTTTCCTTAAGCTATATTAAACCTAATTTTAATATCATAAAGTAATCAATAATTAGATTTTTATCAGGCCTCCATCAAATGAGCACACTTTTTTTAACTTTACGATAGCTCAAGTTTTATAAAAAAATTAAGTTTATAAAGTTTAAGCTTTAATTCCTATATAATTTGAGAGCTAATTTTTCCTTTCGGAAAAAGTTTAAGCAGCCCCGATTCTATATAAATATTCCCACTATACTCCCTAGATAAGCCCTATCCAATCCACACCAAGTCCACAGTGCTCATACACCCCAACTACAATATTCCACTATATAGTGGGAGCATAGTGGAGTAAGACTAAGTTAGGTATCTATTCTAAAGGAATTAAAAGAGGATGGAGTAGAATAGGTGCTGGTTAAAAGCTCCTTGAAAAGGAATGTATATTTACTTTTTATACCATCAGAGTCTCTTTGTTATAACAGACCAACGCATGTAGAGAAGGGTAGTGGACATAATTTTCGGGCAACTGGATTTATCCTTTTTTAAATGTTTGTTTTATACTTAGACCTAGGACTTATTATTTTAGTTATCCTCCTTCGTAAAAATTTTAGTAAAATTCTAGTCTATTATTCAGTAAAGCAGGAGATGCTTTTTAATAGGACAAACTTTATGGGTTAATAGATTCTATAGCTTTTTCAAGCACTTCATCTTTCCCGTCAATTATTCCTTGCAGGGTGGGTTTGATTTCAATATCAATTTTTACTCCTTTTCTTTGTGTTTCTGTACCATCAGGATAAAAGATACCAATTCCACTAATCATCGTTTTGTAGCCGCCCACCATTTTAAATCTAGTTACATTTCCATCGGCTCCAGAAGTTTGACTCCCTATGGTGGTGACATGATCTCCTACTTGTAAACCCATCGCAGTAAATTCGGCGTGACTTTGCGATTTTTCATTAACCAATAGTATGACCTTTCCTTTATAGGCTAATTCTTTATTCTTTCCAGCTGGGTTTCCATCCCTCCAAATAAATTTCCCGGGATAATCGAGGTCGGGGTACGTTACTTTATAAAAATCACTCCTCTTGGAAGTAATGTAATTCGCTATGGCGTATAATGTTCCTTGGGGATAATTTCTGATGTCAAAGATGATGGCTTTCGTATCTTGTAGGTGATCCATCATGTCGGAGACCTCTTTTATCTTTAAAACCCCCATATTTACATAGCCAATGTTTTCATCGATAATTTTATAACTTTCCGCTTGTTGCTCTCCGGTATAATTAAAACTCTTAAATAAATAACGCTTTATAGATTTGTTATAAATCTTGTTACCTCTTATAAATTCAATTTCAACTGTATCAGACGAACCATTAAATATGGAATAATAGGCACTTGCTTTTTTTCTGGACAGGTTAGAACCGTTAATGTATTTTTCTTTCTGTTTAAAGAGCTCTCCAACATTTTGATGATCCACTTTGGTAATCACATCGCCAACTTGTAAATCATCCATTTTTGCCAAAGTATCATTATAGAAGCCGGTTATAAGGGCCTTGTCATCCATGAGTTTAAATTTTGAAGGCATCCAATAATAACCAAAAAAGCTATTGGTCTGGTCAGTTGTAAAACCACCGTGACTGTCATCAATACTCACAATTAATTCGAGCATTGCTAGATGAAAATCCTTTTCGCTTTTAGGGTATAAAAACTTGGGTATCATGTTATAAAGAACTTCATTCCAAGGGGTATCGGTTTGGTATTTATAAGGAAAAAAATACTCGATGATATTCCAATACCGAAATAGGCTAAGCAACCTTAAGTCTTCGTTCTTCCAATCAAAATCCTTGTACTCAATCTCATTTTCAATTTGGATATTACCAACTCTTTTGTGAGCTATAGAAACATATTCTTTTTTTCCTTGATGCCGATTAGCTTCTATAAACTTTAGTTTTTCAGACAATTGGGGTGTGAATGCATCGCTATGGATGATCCAATCTACATCGAAGTTTTTATTGAAATATGCAAGGTCCTTATTTTTAGAACACTTTTTACACATCTTTATTTCCCCCAGTTGTTGGATCCATTCTAGATACACTTGAGAAAGCTGCTCTTTGTTTTTACTGTTTTTTACTTTTGGTAAAATTTTAAAAAGCTCCTCATCCCAATTGTACTTCCCATCGGCAACTTTTGGATGATAGTACTTTAAAAAGCCCCACACTTTTGCGGTGGTGGCTAGTTTTTCAGTTTCGGTAAGTTCGTTTTGTGCCCATAGGGGAGTTGTACAAACGAAGATCGTAAGAAGCAAGCATATTTTTCTCATAGGCTCATCGGTATATTTTTAGGGTTAAAGTTAGCTTTTCAATTAAAAGCGTCTCAAGTTACTTTATAAATGAGAAAGAACCAAAGAGAAGAGGATTAAGTGGAGTAAGGTCTTAGGGATAAGTAAGGAGCAAGGAATACTTTTATCACTTTACAACAAAAAGACCTCTTTGTTGTGCCAAGCCAAAGCTTGCTGGGAAGGGTAGTGAGCATAATTCTTAGGAAGCTGTATGTTTACCCCTTCAAATTGAGCAATGCCATACACCGAGTTATTGTCTTGCAAGGTAGGTGACACCCGTACCACATATTCTTTGTTAATCGTAATTAAGCCCCGGTCAAATGCCCGGTGCAGGTTGGGTGATAAAGCGATGCCATTGGGAACGGTGTCATCTTTAGAAAGACTTACGGGGTAAATATGACAAGCATCTACCATTTGAATATGCTTGGTAGAACTCACCTTCATCCCCGAGATGCAACAGGTATAGTCGTATATTTTAGGAACGGTCTTTTTAAACACACTTCCTCGTACAAACAGCTCCTCTTCAAACTCTTCCTCTACTAACTTCGCTTTTAACTCCGCCAAGTGTTGCTGATAGACGGCAGTAGGTTCATTTAAAATTTCAAACTCTAGCTGTTGTTGCTCCGCATTTTCTGCCTCAAAAGAAAAATAGGCTTTGGTAGCAGAAAAATAGGTCTCTAACAATATCTCCGTAAACAGCTGCCGACTTAACGAGTTTTGAAGAATAACAAATAATTTTTTATCCACCTCTGCAAACGCCACCGTTTCTTTGAGTTTGGGAAAGCTTTTAATACTTCTCGATTTGGTGATGGGCAGTTGCTTTCCAGGTTTGGTAACCAAATGCCAAAAAGGTTCTGACTTTAAATGAAAAAAGGGAAGTGAAAAATTAGCAATATGTGCCGTATCCACCAATTTCTTCCAGTTGTTTTTAAAAGCTAAGATGAGCTCACCCGTAATAAAAATTCTGTTAGTGGTAATTTCTTCTTTGGCAATCAACTCCATCACCGATAATAACAAAATAGGCTTATGCGGTGCTTTCCCTAAGCCTTTGCTGTAGCCGCGGTTAAGGTGGGTAAGTTGAGTTATGTATTTATTTATGGTTTCTTGCATTATGGGGATGAAGATAAAAAACTTTCGAATAATATTCTCCAGTAAAACATTTTAGTCTCTTATAATTTTGAATTGCTTTTGTCACAGCATTCAAATGAATAAGAGTTCCAAACGGTACCTTTTATTTTATAGTTTCCCTAGAAATAATAAGGGTTTAGAAACCTTGCTCCATTATTTATTCATTATAAAAAATCGCTTAAACTATTTAGTTATATTTAATAGACTGCAGTATTGACGGGGTCTATCTTCATGTCACACCTTATTTTCTTCTTATAAAATACCTTCGAATTCTGTTGTACTTTTTTAATAGGGAACGGTATAAGAAATTTGAATCATATAAAAATTAGGAATATGAAAAAGTTAGGTGATAAAATTAATAATAGGTGGCATTGGTTTTTAAATTATATTAAACAATTAGAAAAGAATACTAGACCGTTATTGTCATTTCTAAGGATAATCCTACAATTTGTAGAGTTTTTTAATAGATTTTAATTACCGAATGCATTTAATTTAACCGAATCTTTAAAGAGGGTTTTAATGTTGGTAATTTTTCTTTATAAACCTGATTTATTCCGTAGATAGCAAAAACAGGTTTATCTAAAGCTTTGCCTAAAGTTTTGCTCTAAGTACAATTAAAGGAACTAAGCTGAACTATATTCATCAACTAAAAATATTAATTCATATTCTTTAAAATTATTATTGAAAAATCTGATAGTAAAATTTTATAAAGTTCTTTTAAAAAAAGTAATAGACAAAACTAAAAAACACCAATTCTTTGATAGTCAGACAGATGAATATATAGGATAATATTGTTATATTTCGTAATATTGTTAGTTGAACTATTTTTTGTATATGTCAAAAAGCAACTTAACCTATATTGATTTATTTGCTGGTGCAGGTGGACTTTCAGAGGGGTTTATTTCTCAAGGCTTTAATCCCATTTCCCATGTGGAAATAGATGAGGCCGCTTGTAAAACACTAACCACCCGTGCCGCCTATCATTATTTAAAAAATAACAGCAATATTAATACCTACCACCAATATTTAAAAGGTGAGATTGACCGTGCTGCTCTTTACGAGCAAATCCCTTATGAAATTAAAAATAGCATTATCAATCAAGGTATAGGAGAACAAAACAATAAATCTATTTTTAATCAAATTGATTCAAAGTTACACAGTCTTGAAATTAAAAATGTAGATTTAATTGTAGGTGGACCTCCCTGTCAAGCATACTCATTAGTAGGTCGCGCACGTTCGGAGGACAAAATGAAAGGGGATTCCAGAAATTATTTATATGTCCAGTACGCCAAATTCTTAGAGAAATACCAGCCCAAAATGTTTGTATTTGAAAATGTAATCGGGTTACTTTCAGCCGGAAAAGGAATTTATCTTAAAAATATGGAACGACTTTTTAACAAAAAGGGTTATAAGATAGAAGTTTTTCGAGTGAATGCTGAAAATTTTGATGTTTTGCAAAAAAGAAAAAGATTAATAATTATTGGCTGGAAAGATGATTTTGTACCTACTTTACCTGCATTAGATTCTTATGATAGTAAAACATCTTCTTTTGTACATCATCTTTTTAATGATCTTCCAAGTTTACAAGCAGGTGAAGGAAATAATAAGTTTACAAGTTATGTTTCCCCTATTAATAATTATTTAAAAAATTCTGGCATTCGTAATGGTATAGATGTGGTGACTCAACATGTAGCCCGACCACATAGAGTACAGGATAAGGAAATATATAAAATAGCGGTCGATATTTGGGAAAATAAAATGGAACGATTAAATTACAATGATTTACCAGAACGGTTAAAAACTCACGAAAATAGAACTTCATTTACAGATAGATTTAAGGTAGTAGCTAATAATCTTGGTGCATCACATACAGTGGTAGCTCATATATCTAAGGACGGTCATTATTATATCCATCCAGACCATAATCAAAATCGTTCGCTAAGTGTGAGGGAAGCCGCACGGTTACAATCTTTCCCCGATAACTATTATTTTGAAGGGGTTAAAGAAGATGCAAACAGAACTGCTGCATTCAAACAGATAGGGAATGCGGTGCCGCCTATGATGGCAAAATCCATTGCAAATAAAATAAAAGAAATTCTATGCCAGATTTAAATTTAAATACATTTAAAGAATTTAAGGCTAGTTTTAAGCCAAGAGCTCGTTTGCTTTTGCAGTTGGGTGATCAATTAATTAAAAATGAAAGTATTGCTTTAGTCGAATTAGTGAAAAATTCTTATGATGCTGATGCAAATATTGTGAATATTTACATGGAAAATGTTGACAATAAAGGTAATGGTGTGATTATTATAGAAGATGACGGTTTCGGAATGAATTCTAATATTGTAGAAGGAGTATGGCTTGAACCTGGTAGTAATTTTAAAACTAAGCAAGTTAAGAATAAAGAGAAGTCACCTAAATATGGAAGACTTCCTATAGGGGAAAAGGGGATTGGTAGATTTGGTGTACATAAACTTGGAGATATAATAGAATTAACTACAAAGTCTAAAGATTATAATGAAGTTTTTGTTAGAATTGATTGGAGCGAGTTTAATAAACATGACTATCTTGATCAAATCCCTATAATTATAAAGGAGCGAAAAACACCAAAAATTTTTAAAGAAGGTAAAACAGGTACAAGTATAACTATTTCTAAACTAAGAAATTCTTGGACCAGAGGGATGGCCAGAAATGTCAAAAGGTCTATAAATGCATTGACTTCTCCTTTTGATAAATCAGATTCTTTTAAACCGAATTTTGAAATATTGGATAAGCCCAAATGGCTTGATGGTCTTATGGAATGGGACGATATCCAAGAATATTCATTATTTAATTTTGATATTATTATAAAAGATGACAAAATAAAGAAATTTAATTATTATTTCACTCCTTGGAATACTATGAGTAAAGCTTTCCCTAATGGAAAAACTGAAGACGATGATTTAATTAAAAATTATTTAAAATTACAATATCCAAAAAGCTTTGATAAAGATATAGCCGAAAAGCCAATTTTCCTTAATGATTTTGAGATTGGTGAAGTGAGATTTAAAGGATATGTTTTTGATCGGGATAATTTTGTAATGAAAATGGGAGTTTCTGATAAGTCTGGATTCAAGGGGTACCTTGATTCTAATGGAGGGGTTAGAGTATTTAGAAATAATCTTAGAGTTTATGATTATGGAGAACCTGAAAACGATTGGTTGGGTTTAGATTATAGAAGATTTCAACAACCATCGAAAAGAATAAGTAATAATATTTTGGTTGGAGCAGTTTCCTTAAATCGAGAAGAGAGTAAAGACCTTGAAGAAAAAACCAATAGAGAAGGGTTTGTTGAAAATGAAGCTTACAAAGCTTTAAAGGGGGCTATTTTGCATTGTATTGAGATCATCGAAATTATTAGATTACAAGACAAAAAAAGACTAAAGGAAAAATATGGCCCCACGCCAAAATCTGCTCCTATAATGTCAACTTTAGGCGAAGCTAAAGAATTTGTAAAAGAAAAAGTTAAAGAAAGTAATACTCAAAAAACAATTATTAAGTTTTTTGATAAAATAGAAGCAGATTATAAATCTTTAAGTAATAATTTGCTTAAAGCTGCTGGAGCTGGATTAAGTATGTCAGTTGTTGTTCATGAAGTTGAAAAAATAATTTATGAAGTTAATACTGTTTTAAAAAGAGAAAAGGCTTCAGAAAGAGTTTTAAAACTTGTCGAGCATCTTTCATCATTGATAGATGGTTACTCCGAAATTATTAGGTCTTCAGAGCATCAAAATAGCAATCTTTCCAATGTTATAGAACAAGCTATTTTCAATGTTGAGTATAGATTACAGTCTCATAACATAAAAATAGTTAAAGCTTATAAAGAAAATAAACGAAGTTTGCCTAAAGTAAAAATTGCAAAGAATTTACTTATTGGTAGTGTTATGAATATTATAGATAATTCAATTTATTGGCTAGATAGAAAGAAAATAAATAAAATTGAAAATAAGGAAGAGTATCAAAAGAAGATATTTATTGATATAATTGACCAAGAAAAAATAATCAATATAGTTATTGCTGACAATGGAACCGGATTCTTGATTCCGACCGATGATATGACAGAACCTTTTGTTTCCGCTAAGCCTGGAGGAATTGGTTTAGGTTTACATATCGCTAGTGAAATTATGGAAGCTCAAAAAGGCAGATTATCTTTTCCTGATAATGATGATTTTGAAATACCAGAAGAATTTAAGGAAGGTGCAGTAATAGTTTTTGAGTTTAAAAAATAAATTTATGAGTATACCATTAAACGGTCGAATAGCCATAATTGATGATAATTTTGAACAGGCTTTGCCACTAATGAACAATTTTTCTAAGAAGAAAATTCCTTATACATATTACGATGGTAGTTATGAGAATTTGCCAGACCCACATGAAAATATAGAAAATGATATAAGAATCTTATTTTTAGATATTAATCTCATCGATAATAGTACTAGAAAACCTAAAGAACTAAAATCAAAACTTATAAGTGTTTTAAGCAGGGTAATTACAAAAAAAAACTACCCTTATGTTATTATATATTGGACTAGACAAGATAATCATAAAGAATTGATAGAGAATGATATCTTCAAAAATGAATTAAAGGAAAGGTGTCCCATAGCATTTAAATCTGTTTCTAAAGATAAAATTTTTAGTTTTTCAGGAGATATGGTTGAAGGTCATGAAATATATATAGAAGCCTTAATTGACGAAATTAAAACCTTAATTGATGAAACACCTGTTTATAATTATTTACTTAATTGGGAACAGCTTGTTCATGATTCTACTGATATTACATTACAGGAAGTTTTTAAAGGTTATCATGATCAAGAAGAATGGAAAAAAAATGCAAACTACATTTTTACAAAATTAGGTGTTAATTTTACGGGAAAATACTTCCAAAAGGCTTCATTATTACAAAAAATAAAAGGTTCTTACAATGCTCTAAACTATCTTTTTATTGATGCTCTTGAAAATAAAATTAACTCGGAAAAATTGATTGCAAATAAAGAAATAAAAATAGAAAAAGAAAGTTATGAAACTATTAATCATAATATAAATACAAAGTTACTTACCGCAAAGGACTCCTTAGGTTTTGAATATCCAGGATGCATTATCAAAGAAAAAAATTTAGCAAATGAAGGTAATTTTAAGGCCATCCAAAACAATTTTATAGATAGAAATGCTGTAGATAAATATATAAAGTATAATGATCCAGAAATTTCAAAGACCAAATTAAAAAAAGAACATCAGAAATTTAGACAAGAAATGCGAGAAAATTGGAAGATGGTTTATCTTAACTTGACTCCATTATGTGACTACGCTCAAAATAAATATGAATACAATAGATGTGCTCATGGAGTTATTATTGCGTCCAAATATGAAGAGTTTATAAATTCTAATACAGAAGCTTTATTTTTATCTCCTAAATTTCAATTGGATGAAGAAAGCGTGATTTTTATCTGTGACTTTAAATATTTTTTTACAACAAAAAAAAATGCGGTTAATGTAGAAAATCTAGAAGTTATCTTTAGATTTAGGAGACAAATTTTTAGTGAAATTCAATCAAAACTTTCGAGACACATTAATAGACAAGGTGTATTGTTTTTAGATGATAGAATATAAATATATATTCCATCAAAAAATGATTTTTTATTTTCAAAGCCTATAGGTAAAATAAGAGAGTTTAAATATAGAAAATAATAAGTTCTTAATTATTTCAGCTCAAATTCAAAGTCAAATAATTCTTTAGGATGTACTTTTAATCCATTTGCTAAATCTATAAGAGTGGTTAAAGATAAGTTTCTTTTACCATTTTCTATATCACTAATTGTACCTTTTGTTATCTTATTACCGTTTAAGACAACATCATTTTGACTAAGTCCAGATTTTTCTCTTAAATAATTTATATGTTTTCCGAACTTCTTTAAGACTTTATCCTTTGTTAATTCCATGATATTTATTATTTCTACAAATTGCGGAATTTTTATTTTTAAAATTGTTACAAGTTCTTGTAACAATAAATTTTTCTTATTATATTTGTTTCAATAAAATATATTTGCGATACTTCTTTAAGTAAAATATTGAAGCATTCGCTTTGAATCTCGGATTGAAAACTGGTAATTTTTAGGAAACGAGAGGATAAGCAGAGATGCTCACGACCCGGGCGTGAGTACTCACTTATCGTTTCCAAGGTATACCAGTGCCCCAATCCGATAAGTAGAGGCTTACGCCCTTTTTTGTACTTAGGATTTTCTCTTCTACATTTTCAAAGCATTTTTTCTTCATTTCTAAGAGTTTCGCAATTGTATTAAGTCCAACTTAATAACTAAATGCCTATGGAATAAAACAACAATTAAATGAAAGGTTTTTCGACTTTGGTCGAAAAGACAGGGAGTTGAATTTTGAATTGGAAGATTTCTCGACTGCGCTCGAAATGACAAGGATGAGAAGTGCTTAGGAGTACTAAACTAGTTCTCGATACAATTTTTGGTTCCATTGCATTGCACCAAAAACCACTCGAACTGACGTTAACAGCTGAAGGCCGGAAGCCAATAGCTAAAAATTATAACACAAAAAAGCCCCCTCCAAACTTTACACGGTACAGGAGAAGGCCATTATTAACTAAATCGAATTAACTAATAACATTACAAATCTATGAAATTTTCTTACAGGCAGCACCTGTTAAGGGTAACTCTTTTACTGATAGGAGTATTTCCCTTGCAGGGGTTCTGCCAACAAATCATCAAGGGGCAGATAACCGGTCCCCAAGATTTACCTATTCCCGGGGTCAACATTCAAGTACAAGGCACGCAGCGGGGAACCACCTCTAACTTTGATGGGGAATACCAAGTCATGGCAAGATCGCAAGACACCTTGGTGTTTACCTATATGGGCTATGCCCCGCAAAAAGTAGCAGTGGGAGAGCAGACACAAATTAACATACAGCTTCAAGAAAACGAAAACTCCTTGGGTGATCTCGTGATCAATGCGGGGTATTATCAAGTGAAAGACCGTGAACGAACGGGGAATATTGCTAAAATTACTGCTGAGGAGATTGAGCTACAACCCGTAACCAATCCGCTAGAAGCTTTGCAAGGAAGAATGGCAGGGGTTGAGGTGGTACAGCAAACGGGAGTGCCAGGCGCGGCACCTACTATACAAATTAGAGGACAAAACAGTTTACGTAATGGTTTTAATAATAATGGGAACTTGCCCCTGTATATTGTAGATGGCATGCCCCTTAATTCTAGTCCGCTGTATAGTCAAAACCCGATGTTGTCCAATATAGGTGCCGACCCCCTTAATACGTTAAACCTTTCTAACATTAAAAGTATTGAAGTACTTAAGGATGCCGATGCCACAGCAATTTATGGTTCAAGAGGAGCCAATGGCGTGATTTTAATCACCACTAAAACGGGTAAAGCTTCCCAAGGTACTCAAGTATCGGCGCGTTTTTATAGCGGAATTAGTAGGGTTTCTCATTTTGTAGACCTGCTCCATACCCAAGATTACCTTCAGTTACGTCGTCAGGCTTTTGAAAACGATGGGGTAGAACCCACCGAGGTGAATGCGAAAGACCTCTTGTTATGGGACCAAAACCGCTATACCAATTGGCAAAAAGAACTTTTTGGAAAGACTGCCCAGCTCAACCATATGAACCTCAATATTTCGGGAGGTAACGAAACCACCTCTTACAGGTTGGGCGCTTCTTACCAAAAACAAGGAACGGTCTTTCTGGGGGATTTTTCGTATGAGAAAAAAACCTTTAACCTTAGTGTGGACCACCTTTCTAAAGACCAAAAATTCAAACTCCATTTTAATACCAATTACGGTATCGACAGCAACGATCTCTTTAGCAGTAATGCGTTGGTGAATTCTGCATTTTCTTTAGCTCCCAATGCGCCAGTGCTTTATAACGAGGACGGGAGTTTAAACTGGGAAAATTCTTCATGGACAAATCCTGTAGCGGTGCTGGAAGGAAAAAGTACGGCAGAAGTAAATAATCTAGTGGGTAATGTAGGTTTGGAATATCGCTTTACAGAAGCCTTAGGTTTTAAGGTGAACTTGGGCTACACGCACTTAAACAGTGAAGAAAATACCCAGCAACCCAAACAAATGTATGATCCTGCTGTGTGGGCACAAATCGCTGAGCGTTCCCAACATTCCTATATTACCCGGAAATCTTGGATAGCTGAACCACAACTGACTTATGATAAAGCTTGGGGCGAGCACCACCTTAGCGGATTAGTGGGAACTACCTTTCAAGAAAATACAAATACCCGATTAAACTTACGGGGTACGGGCTATTCTGATCGCCACCTTATTGGAAACCTTGCTGCAGCCGAGAGTGTAGCGGTGAACAACAACGAAACCTCTAACTATAAGTACCATGCGCTATTTGCGCGGTTGGGCTATAATTGGAAACAGGTGTATTTTCTTAACCTTACAGGAAGGCGCGATGGTTCTTCCCGTTTTGGCCCTGATGATCGTTTTGCCAATTTTGGAGCGATTGGGGCTGCATGGATCTTTTCAAATATAGAGGATATAAAAAATAAGCTCTCTTTTCTTTCTTTTGGAAAGCTAAGGGGAAGTTATGGCATTACGGGAAATGATCAGATAGGCGATTACCGTTATTTAGATACCTACGAAGCCACTCCGGGAGCGGGAGGTTTATATCCTACCCAATTGACCAATCCTTATTTTTCTTGGGAGACCAATAAAAAACTGGAAGCAGCGGTAGAACTTGGTTTTTTTAAAGACCGGTTGAACCTTAACCTCAGTTGGTACCGTAACCGTTCTTCTAACCAATTGGTAGGCTATCCCTTACCCGCTATGACTGGCTTTACCACGGTAGAAGCCAACTTACCTGCCACGGTTGAAAATAAAGGATGGGAAGTGGAACTTTCTACCCTTAATGTAAAGGGAGAAGGTTTTTCTTGGCGCACCTCTTTTAATTTGAGTCTGCCAAAAAATAAATTAATTGCTTTCCCAGGTATAGAAGAAACCTCTTACCAAAACACCTATCGGGTAGGACAACCTTTAAGCGTAGCCCTTCTTTACAATTATGAAGGTATAGATCCCGAAACTGGATTTTACAGTGTAGAAGATGTGAACCAAGATGGGGTATATGACCAGGAGGATCGGGTAGTGACCCGTTTTACGGGAAGAGAGTTTTATGGAGGGCTGCAAAACCAAATCAATTATAAAGGTTTTTCGCTGAGTTTTTTGTTTGAATTTGTAAAGCAAACCGGTTATAAAATATATACCCTGCCTCCAGGTTTTATGGGTAATATGCCCGCAGGACAAGCAGAAGTATGGCAACAACCGGGAGATACGGCTCCTGTACAACAGGCATCCCAATCTATTGATGCTATTTTAGCAAATAACAATGCCATTAACAGTGAGTTCGCCCTTACCGATGCTTCTTATATACGTTTAAAAAGTTTGAGTTTGGGATACGAAATTCCGAAGAAATTTATCCAGCCCATCGGACTAAAACAGTTTAAATTGTTTATGCACGCCCAGAACCTTTTTACCCTGACCGATTATATAGGATTAGATCCTCAAATGCCGGGGAGCATCTCCCTACCTGCCTTACAAAGTGTAACGGGAGGCTTTCAGTTGAACTTTTAATACGTAATGAAAATGAAATATATTAAAATATACCCATGGATCATCGGAACGCTTCTGCTATGTGTTGCTTGCGAAGACTTTGTAGAAGTAGAGCTTCCCAATCATAAAATTACCAGCGAAACCGTATTTGATAATGATGAAACCGCCCGTAGTGCTATGCAGGGCATCTACAACCAGTTATTTAACACCAGTTTTGCCAATGGCGGTATTCAATCGGTTACTTTTTTGTCTGGTGTTTCGGCAGATAACTTTCAACTCACCACCAATGTGCAAGAGATTAGGGAGTTTGGCCAAAATAATATTACGGCAGATAATGCTTCTAATTTAAGTTTATGGGCAGGAGCCTATAATGTAATTTATATGGTCAACTCTCTTTTGGAAGGGATTGAAAATAATCCCGACCTCTCAGAGGATGTAAAACGAAATTTGGAAGGCGAGGCAAAATTTGTGAGGGCCTTCAGTTATTTTTATTTGACCAATGTGTACCGAGAGGTGCCCCTTCTCTTACAAACCGACTACCAGCAAAACGCCGTTGCCCCTCGTGATGCCCAAGCGGCCGTATATGATCAAATCATATTAGATTTATATGATGCCATTGAAGTATTACCAGAAACATATACAACAGGCGAGAGAACCCGGCCCAACCGATATGCCGCCATGGCCTTTATGGCACGGGTGTACCTGTATGTAGAAGATTGGCAGCAAGCAGCAGCGATGAGCAGTCAAGTAATTAGCCAGGCTTCCCTATACGAGCTGTTACCGAATTTGGATGATTTATTTTTGGCTAACAGCAGGGAAGCTATATGGCAAATATCCCCCTTGGGATGGGGAGGAGATTTTACCCATACCCGTGAAGGCAATCTTTTTATACAGAACGCCACTGATAATACCCCCGTTGCTTTATCCAACGATTTTATAGAGACATGGGAAGATCCTCAAGATTTAAGATGGAACCATTGGATAGCCCTTTTTGAAGGAGAGGGTGAAAACCTCTATTATGCTTATAAATATAAAGTTTCTTATGATGCTTCGGGCGGTGCAATTACCGAATACTCGATGGTGATGCGCTTGGCAGAACAATACCTTATTAGAGCGGAAGCCCGTGCTCGCATGGGAAATACCGCGGATGCTATAGAAGATTTGGATAAAATAAGAGAACGGGCAGGCACGCCTTTATTGGCGGTGGTGCAACCTAACCCTTCTCCAGACGAACTTTTAAATTTGCTTTTAGCAGAGCGCAGAAAGGAACTGTTTGGGGAGTGGGGGCATCGTTGGCTAGACTTGCGACGTTTTGAGAATGCCGTTCCATTAGAAGAAAAAGAAGTAGCTGACTGGCAAGCAACAGATTGGTGGTATCCTATACCCCAAGAAGAACGAAATAAAAACCCCCAGCTTTCACAAAATGAAGGCTATTAAACCCCAAAAACATTTTATGAAAATTTCATTGATAACTTTAGTATTGCTATGGATAGTTTCTATGGGAAACCTACAAGCGCAAAGCCTCGATTCTTTAAACTTAGATCCTTCAATCAGGTATGGGAAATTAAAAAATGGCTTTACTTATTATATAAAGCCCCTACCAAAAGAAACGGCTAAAACACACATGCAGTTAGTGGTAAAAGCAGGAATTGGTCAGCAAGATCCTGATCAATATGAAATAGCCCATTATGTAGAACATATGCCTTTTGTAAAAACCCAGCATTTCTCTCATACTTTACATGCACCCGAATTGTTAGATGGATTGAATATGGAATCTGGAGATGTGAATGCCAGAACAGGCTGGGATCAAACCCTATATTGGTTTAACCCGCCTTCTCATCACGAAAAAGCCTTAGAAAATGGATTTTTATTTTTTTATGATATTATTGGTGGGCAACTGCCTTTTCGGCAAGCAGATATTGATGGAGAACGAGCTCCTTTTTTTGGAGAATATATTTATAGAGGAGCAAAAGACACCTATAGTAACAAACGCTATGAGCATCAACTATTTTTAGATTGTTATACTCCTCCCGTACCGCCTGATCAATACGAAAATTATATTCAATCTTTTTCTAAAGATAAACTCATTCGTTTTTATAAAGATTGGTACCGGCCAGATTTAGCCGTTCTCCTCATTAGTGGAAACATAAAGAACGTAGATGATTTAGAAGAAAAGATAAGGAAAAGATTTTCTGATATTCCGAAAAGCAAAAATCCCCGGTCTTTAAAAAATTGCATCCCAGGCTATTTAGCACAACCTGATCAATTTATAAACATTCAAAAACAATATGCGAGCTCCGGAGATTTAAAAGACAAAACTCAAATTAAGCTGATCTATAAAGATGCTTATACAGAAAACAGGTCGGCTTATGGGTTAAAGAGAATGCTACTTAAAGAACTTTATTATAACTTGCTTGATGAAAGGCTTAGAAAAGCCTTAAATACTTACAATACTCCCTATAATGTTTATAGCATTAAAAATAAAAACCTCCCAGTAACTGAGGTTCATATTTCTGTAGAAAATGAATTTGAAAAAGAAGGGGTACAATTTACCGCGGGCATTTTAAAATCCCTACAACAATATGGAACCAAGGAGAGTGAATGGTCTGCATTAAAAACGAATTACCTTCAAACGTTAAATCGGGCTCAGGTTCATCAACCAGAGTATTGGATGTATGAGATGAAGAACCACTTTGTGAGACAAGAAGCACTACCCAGAGATAAACATCAATTGTTGAATCAAATTCTTAAAGGTATAAGCCTAGAGGAGATGAATGCATATCTTAAAGAACATTCCACCATGCCCGATGATATGGTCGTTATTACTCCTAAAAATACGAACACGAATTTTACTGAAAAACAACTGCGGAGATGGATAAGAAGGGCAAATGCGGTAGACACCCGTTTAGAAAAAGAATCGACCTCTTTAAATAATCTCTTACCCACACATCCACTTGAAACACAGGGTGCTAAAAAATATAAGATAAAAGCAGCCGCAATAACAGGGGTTACCGAAGTATGCTTGGAGAATGGAGTGCAACTTATTTTAAAACCTACGGATACCTTGAAGGAGAAATCAGAAAATAATAAAATTAGTCTGCATGGGTTTAGTAAGGAAGGAATACGAAGTTTTTCTCCTAAAGATGTTCCCCATGCCACTTTTGCTGCAGAAATTGTTAAAAATGCTGGGGTCAAGGATATGGATAAATTTGAATTGGCTGCTTTGAAGAAAGAAAATATTCCTTCAGTAAATTTATACCCGTATATAGACTATGCGGAAAGTGGTGTAAAAGGAGAAGCTAACCTAAAGGAGTTAGAAAGCTTATTGCAGTTGTTGTATCTGTATTTTGCCGAACCTAGAAAAGACAAAATTGCTTTTAACGACTGGCTTGAGAAAGAAAGGAACAATTACCTTAATCCGCCATATGGCATTGAGGAAGTAGATTTTAATTATCACATTCAGCAGACATTAGAGGATAATACCCCTTCCTTAAAAGGCACGTCAAGAATTAAGGCTGTAAAAAAGGTAGAACTAGAGAGGGCATATAATGTTTATGAGACTGTTTTTAGGAATGCTTCTAACTTTACTTTTATCTTAACAGGAGCTTTTGATCAAGAACAACTACTTCCTTTACTAAATCAGTACTTGGGAAATTTACCGGATGACTTTCCTGATCGAACAGAAAAGAAAACAAATAAGGAAATGGACAATAATGTATGGGACTTGGCTCCCTTGACCCAAGAATTTTATCCTATTCAACCTATTGAAAATGTTCGCCTACGTTGGGATTATGTATCTTCTTACCAAGGAAAATATGCTTGGCAGGATGAAATAAAATTAAAAGTGATAGGACTGAGTATTGCGATTCATTTACAGAGCATACGTTATGTAAATAAGCGAGGGGTATTTTTTTCTACAGCGGGAAGTGTGGTGAATAGAACTTTAAAACGAAACCATACCATCCTCAATGTACCCACCAGTAAAGAAGACGTGGGACTTGTATTAAAAGATATCGATAAAATTATTGAAAATATAAAAATGGGAAAAGGACAACAGGCGGTATTTGAAGATGTGAAGCGTTTCTATTTTAATGCAAAATATGATGCTTCAAACCTGCGAAAAACACAACCCATGTTAGATCGTTTATATCGCCATTATCGTTATGATGAGCCGTGGGTGAATGCTGATAAAATAGAAGCCTATGTACAATCTTTAACGGTAAATGATTTAGCCAAAACTGCTCAAAAATACTTAACAAAAGATAATCACTTTTTATTTATGTTAAAAAATAAACCTGAGGTAGAATAATAAACAATGTTTAAAATAAAATAAGAACCCCGGAGTATTTTTCCCCCGGGGCTTTTTAGGTTATTTAACAATTAAATGTGGGTTTGGTGAAGTACTGGTTTTTATAACTTCCAAACTCTCTGTTTCATAAACGTTATAAAACATTCCAGGATTATCAGCAAAATACACTCTACAGTCATTGCTTCCTTGGGTACAAGGATCACCATTAATTTGGGTAGCAACGCCGTTCAAATCAATCCAACCAGCGGTTTGTACATCTGCTTTATTGGCAAATGTTAGGCCTACGGCCAATACGAATGCCATAATAGGCATCACTTTCTTTACATTTTTCATAATTTAAAAATTTAAATGAAATATTATGCCTACTCTTTTTTACAGGTTTTCAGCTTTGTCCTGAGTTGTTGCGCAACAAAAATTTTTATACTTTTTTAATCGTTTTTTTTAAATAAAGTGTCAGAATCGCAATCCCCAAACCACCTAGACTTACCCATAATTGTTGTTTCCACGAAAGGAATTTTAGCATCCCTCCACACGAGCATGGAATATAGGATGCGAAATAAAGGATTCCCAAGCTGTAAGATGTATACATAATGAATAGGAATATACCCAGATATAATCCTAGAAGGTACGTACGAGGCCATAGTAATAAGAAAACAGCTAGCAATTCCAATATTGGAATGAACCACGACAATAGAAAGATCCCAGCCTCGGGAATAGGTAAAAGAGGTGAATTCAATAAATTGAGTTCAAAATCCTCTCTAAAAATCAATTGGTTAATCCCTATATACGTAAATAAGAGAACCAGAACAGAAACTCCGATAACCATGCTATTTCTTTTACTAATCATACCCTTTGTTTTAATAGACATCATAAAGGTGCATGATTCTATTTATTTTTAAAGGAGTAAAAATTACCTGTCCTGTATTTTTAATTTGGAGGTATGTAAAGCCAATACTTTTATAGTTAACGATTTCTAAAATGACTTGGTGGGTATTCAAATTTATCTTTAAACACTTTTGAAAAATGCGGAAAACTTTTAAATCCTAAAGAATGGGCTACTACTTTTAAAGAAGTGGGGGTGTTTTTAATCATAACCATTGCCTGATCTAATCGTTTTTCTAAGTGAAGTTTAAAAATGGTGATTTGATACAGTTCCTTAAATCCTTTTTTTAATTTGTTTTCGTTAATATGAAATAGTCTGGATAATGCTAAGGTATTAGGAAGAGATTCGTGAAGGTGCTCTAATATGTATTGATGAACAGCTCTAATTTTTTGAATGTCTGCTTGATATTGAAGTACGGTATCTGAACGAAAAGAAGGATGGGTAGTAGAAGTTGTGTGTACTGATTGCGGACTATGAATTACAATAGGTAGACCTCTGATAAAATATAAGGAGGTTTCACGTGTTTGGAGGATATGACAATATCCCCAACAATCTATTGGTAATAAATTATGCGGTGTTAAAGTAATTAAGAGTTTGACTACTAAAGGCTTTTTCTTGCGTTTATAAGGATTTTTAAATTGCTTTTTTAAATTATGAAAAGAGGAGCTGTGAAGAAACTGTTTTATGGGTTGACCTATTGTTGTTTCCTTAGGATGATTTAAGAGCTTAAGGAAAACAGAATTTACGGCAGTGATATTGAGATCAGTATCTAAAATTAAGGAGTAAGGATCTTCTATGTCTCTTTCTCCAAATGAACCAGGGTGAACAAAGAAACTTCCTAATTCTTCAGCAAGTAGATTAAGCATTAATCCAAAGGATTCGATGTCGTCACTTTGATTGCCGAGTGGGATGCGATGAGAAAAATTGCCATTAGCTAGTTCGTGAATCATGGTTCTAAGTTGTTCTACTCGTTGTTCTCGTTTTAAAGGATCCATTTTAAAATTGTTTTAGGTAGTGAATAGCTTCGCTTTTATCGGTAAAAACTTGGGTAGGTACCAAAGGTTTGTTGACCCGAATAAAGAATTGAGTCAATTGAACACTTAATGCTGGAGCTACTAAATAGGCTACTGCTGTGGTTAAGAGAGAACCTTCGATAGCCAAGTATTTTCTCGCCTTAATATCGGGTAAACTAAATTTTCGAATATCACAAAGTACAGGGTAAGCTTGCTCACGTTGGATATGCAGGCGATCTGATACAATTTGTTCTGCCAACTGAATGTCAAAGGTAGGAATGGGAAGATAGGTGAAAAATAAGATGCCATCCTTGATCAGGATTTCGGCATAATCCGTTTTTAAAAAGTTCATATGTACTGGTAATTTTACCCTTAAATTAATAAATAATATGATCTCGATATTTTATTTACTCCTATTTGCCTTGATCTGAGCCTCTAAAAATGCACTTAACCTCCTTTTTGATACTTATAAGGGAGAATATGTTACCTGTAAGGGATTTCTTAAATCCTCTTCACAATACCCTCATAGATATAGGGTTAAAATTTTATAACCTGAATGGATCGGGTGGATGTTTAACTTAAAATAAATAGAGATGGCAAAAGTAACACACAATCATTTTTTGGATACGGTAGATCAAGTTTTCAACTATGCAAAAGCAATGAAAATTCTTCATTTGAATATGGAAGGGGATACTTTTAATGGAAGAACCCTCCAAATCGATAAGAGAGAAGTATTTCATTTTGGTACTACAGGATATTTAGGGTTAGAGCAAGATATTCGCCTAAAGGAAGCGGCAAAGAAAGCAATTGATGATTTTGGAACCCAGTTTCCATTATCAAAATCATATATAGCGCACCCACTATATGAAAAATTAGAGCAATTACTGCACAAGCTATACGATCAGCCCGTGGTGGTAGCCAAAAACGCCACCTTGGCACATATGGCGGCTATACCTGTAATTGCAGGAGATCGTGACGCTATACTACTCGATCATCAAGTACATTGGAGTGTTCAGGATGCTGCCAAACGTTTAAAATTAAGAGGTGTAAAAGTGGAGTTGGTACGCCATAACCGTTTAGACTTATTAGAAAAAAAGATTCAAGAGATAAGTTCTACGGTGGATAAAATATGGTATATGGCGGATGGGGTTTACTCCATGTATGGAGATTTTTCTCCCGTAAATGACCTGTTAGACTTATCTAAGAAGTATAAACAATTATGTTTGTATTTTGATGATGTTCATGGAATGAGCTGGTCGGGGAAAAATGGACGGGGGTATGTATGTGAACAACTTGAAACGATCCCCCCTCAAGTGGTGGTTATAGGAACCTTAAGTAAAACCTTTGGTGCCAATGGTTCTTTTATTATTTGCGGGGATCAAAAAATGCAGCAAAAAATCAAAAACTTTGGGGGACCACTTACTTTTTCTGCACAGTTAGATCCTGCTTCGGTGGGTGCAGCCATAGCCTCGGCAAAAATTCACTTGTCCGATGAAATAACCACCATTCAAAACGAACTAAAGCAAAGAATAGATTACTTCAATGGACTCTTGGAAGAATATCAGATTCCTTTGGTAGAAAAAAATGAATCTCCCGTATTTTTTATTGCTACTGGAATACCTGAAACCGGCTATCAACTCACACGCCAGTTATTAGATCACGGATTTTACGTGAATATGGGTTTATTTCCAGCCGTACCTTCCACCCAGACGGGATTGAGGATTACCATCTCCAGGCATAATCAAAAAACAGATATTCTTCAATTGACCCAAACCTTAGCCCAATTATATCCTAAAGTAATGGAGAAAACAGGAAATACCTTACAAAGATTAAGCAAAGCCTTTAAAAAAGATTTTTCTTTTCAAGAGGAGACATCCGAAGGGCTGAAGTATAAACTCGTAGAGAAAAGCAGTATAGAACAGATCGATAAGAAGTTATGGAATACTTATTTTTTAGGAAAAGGAATTTTAGATTGGGAAGGTTTTAGGTTCATTGAAAATTGTTTTCAGGATCAGGTCGACAAAGAACACCAATGGAAGTTCTTTTACATCCAAATTTTTGATCTCCAAGAGAATTTATTGATGATGGGTGTATTTACATTAAGTTTATGGAAGGATGATGTCTTAGCGAAACCCTCGGTCTCAAAAGACATCGAATTAAAGAGGAAGGACAATAAATATGAATTTACCTCCAAGGTATTAAGTCTAGGCTCCTTATTTTCTGACGGACTTCCCTTGTATATCCATAAAGCGATTGTAAAAGATCATAAAGTACTCAACCTATTCTTTAAAACCTTAGAAGATATTGCCTCTAAAAATAAAGCCTCTCAAATCGTATTAAGGGATTTTAATCTTTCATCACCTTATGATAAGGTTTTTCAGTCTCAAGGTTTTGTACCAATATCTATGCCAGAGGTATGTCAAATAGAGGAGATGGACTGGAACAGCTTAGAAGGTTATTTAAATACTTTATCTAAAAGGTCTAAAAAACATTTTGAGAAAGACATTGCACCTTTTCGTTCTCGGGTAGAAGTAGAAATACTACAGCAGGTTACCGAAGAAGAATTGGATCACTTTTATGAGTTATATAAAAATGTAAAAAACAGAAACCTTGGGTTGAATATGTTTACCTATCCTAAATCGGTTTTTCAAGAAATGAACCCCTCGAAATATTGGGAGTTTATATGCATTTATACCAAAAATACCAACTCCAAAACCAGAAAAGCGATAGGAGTGATGTTTTGTTATAAAAATGAGGATATTACTTATGTACCGAGTTTGATAGGTATAGACTATACCTACAATCAAGAATACCAAACCTATAGACAATTATTATTTGAAAGTATTTGGCGAGCAAATAAAAGTGGTTATCAAAAAATAGATTTTGGGGTAAGCGCCAACTTTGAGAAAAGAAAGTTAGGGGCAAGGGTAATCCCTAAACTTGCCTATATTCAAAGTAGTTCCAATTTTAAAATGGATTATTTAGAAGCTCAACAGTAATTAATTAAATGTTTGATGTGATGAAATTAGCCGAAGAAATTATTGAAAAGTTTACCAATCAAATGGATTCCTTAAATGTAAAGAATGACGAACCCTTAAAAAGTGCCAATCAAGGGATAGCCTTATGCAGTAAGACCCTATTCCAGTTAAAAAATACGGTTGAAAATCAAGAGTTTAAAAGTCTGGCATCGGAAATTCATTTTTTTAAAACCATTAAAAGTATTCCGATGAGTTATTTAATTTATTTTACAGAGTTACGGACTTGTGAATTACAAAAACCCAAAGCTGGTTTTCGATATCAAATCAATTTCCTTGAAAAAGAGTTAAAGAAAATCAATAAATTTTTCTATAGAAATTCTGATTTCGTTTATTATATGGAATTGGGACATACTTATTTAGATCATCAATTTTTTGCTCGAAAGAATAGTCCTGATTTCCCTGTTAGTCCTTTGGGTAATTATTATCAGTTTCCTGATTTTTCCACTTCTCATGATTTGCTATGGTCCAAAGTAAAAGGAATGAATAAACTGATTCATTATATAAGAAAGACCATAGAAAGGATTCAACCAGAAAAGCCTAAAGTAAGGGAAAACAATAAAAATAAAATATTGGAATGGACAGCTCCTAAAACAGCTTTGATCGAACTTATTTATGCCCTTTACTCTGTGAATTCGATCAACCATGGAGGCGCAGACCTTAGGATGATTACTTCAAGTTTTGAAGATTTATTTAATGTCAAGTTAAATCAAGTTTATAAAACTTATTCAGAAATGAAAGAGCGTAGGGGTAGTCAAACCAAGTTTTTGGATGAGTTAAGTATGCATTTAAAACATAAGATGGATAAAGAAGATCATTGAGAATTACATTCTTTATTCAGGTTATCATAAAAGGGGTTAAATCGTAAGGTTTAATCTCTTTTTTAGGGAAAACAAATGTTAATTTTTATCGGTATTACGATATGTATAGGGAAAGAGTAAGGTAATGATTGGAGAGATTTGTTATACGAAAGTCAAACTTAGGGAGGGGCTTTTCATAGACAAGAAATGATATAGCCCCCTCTCTTTTTAAAATCATTTTATTATGCCGACAAATATTATTACCACCGATGATCTTAGAGATTTCAAAATGGAATTGCTCGATGATATTAAAAATCTTCTTAGCCAGCAATCCTCAGGAACCATTAAAAAATATTTGAAGTCTTCTGAAGTGATGGACCTCCTTCAAGTAAGTCCAGGTACTTTACAAAACCTACGCATCAACGGAACATTGCCCTACACCAAGATTGGAGGGATTATTTTTTACGATGCGGAAGATATTCAACACGTGATGGATAAAAACCGTATCCACCATAAAATGGATTTGTAGAGATGAATTATATCAAACTCCTCAATGCGGCATTTGAAAAATTCTATTTTGATGACCGCTTGAACCCAACACATATCAGCTTGTACATGGCTTTGTTTCAAGAGTGGAACAGTAACCGTTTTTTACGTGAATTTTTCGTGAACCGTCGCGATTTGATGCGAGCCTCAAAAATTGGTTCAAAATCCACCTATCACCGTTGTATAAGGGATTTGGATGGATGGAATTACCTTACGTATTGCCCTTCTCATAATCCTTATAAAGGAAGTAAAATAAAGATGTCCCCTTTAGGGATAAGTAGGGAACGGGTTTCGGGACACTACGATCCCGAATTGGAACAACTAGCGGAACACTACCATCCCATACGTGAACCAATTGTGGGACAGCAGCATCTCAAAAATGGACAGGTTTTACACTCGCACCGTCCCAGCAGCGGACAAGCCTTGGTATCTACTATAAACAATAATAAACAGGTAAACCTTATAAAACAACCAAAGGGCAGGCAGACTGTTATTGATTTTTTTATTGAAAATAAATTTAATGCAGACGAAGCAAATAAGTTCTTTGATCTTTACCAAGACCGAGATTGGAAAACGGGTGATGGCAAACCGATTAGAGATTGGCGGGCTTTGGCCATCCATTGGATGGATAGAGCCGAACTGTTCAACCAAGAAAATAAATTAAACAAAAAGCAAGGTTCTCAAATTAAGGACAACTTACGAACCACCAAAAACAAGGATTATGGACAACCCCTCTAGAATTATTGAAGGCCGCGTAGAATATTCGTTGGGAAAATTTGATGGGAAATGTGTACATTATAATTTTCCGAAAATTCTAATTTACTTAAATGCCAAAGGAAAAATCCTTTTTGGCAAGAAGTTTAAAATCTATGAAAAAGATAAGAAGGTTCTCTTGAAACTTTGTTATTATTTTATAAAGGATAAAGAGAATTGTAAACGCTACGGGATTGATCCTCATAAAGGTATTCTACTATCGGGACCTGTGGGCTGTGGAAAAACAAGTTTAATGAAACTTATACCTTGTATCGTCCCTTCTCAACCAGCTTACGAGATGATCCCTAGTAGAAATGTAACTTTTAGTTTTAACCATATCGGTTATAAAGCAATTGAAGATTATGGCGATTCTAAATCTTTTTGTTTTGACGATCTGGGAGTGGAACCTGCAGGTAGGTTTTATGGTAAGGATTGTAATGTGCTAGGGGAGGTGCTGTTATCCCGGTATGAACTATACTTAAAAACGAAACGGAAAATCAAAACCCATGCGACTACCAACTTGAACGCAGAAGAATTGGAAGAGCGCTATGGCAATCGTGTTCGCAGTAGAATGCGAGAACTGTTTAATTTGATAGCTTTTGAAAAAAACACTAAGGATAAAAGAAAATAGGATACCTATATGCTTTTAAATAAGGAGGTGATGATTTCTTTAATGATTTCCATTACGGCCATAAATAGTTCTTTCATAATTCAAAGTATAAGGTGATACTGATTTGTTTTTTTTGAAGCGTACTTTTGGGAATAAATACAAAAGTTGGAAATCTTATTATATCTTAAATTGAAATTCCAAAGATGAAATAAACTCTTCCCTTACTCAGCAAAAATACAAAACTGACGTTTTTAAGCACTTCTTTCATTTTCCGTTTTTGAGTTATCAACACCTTCCCTCTATCTATTCATAATATTTACTATCAAATGAAATTAAAATACAACAATAAGAGTGTATAATTATTTTATTCACAAATAATTGATATTCAGTAATTTGAGGTTTAATATATGTAGTTTTATCATAGCAAAACAATACAATATTAAAACCATTACGTTATGAAAAAATCAATATGCTTGGCAACGTTTCTTACGTTGCTTACCCCATCAGTTTTCGCTCAAATAGGAGGTATTGAAAATTCTGTTAATGATGTTTCCGATACCATACGTACTGTTTTCCCCATTATTCTCGGAGTGATTTTTCTAGTAGGATTTCTTTTTAATGCGGGTCACTTCTTCGGTGAGAACGCTGATCTGAAAAAAGGGATCACCCGAGTGCTCGTGTTCGTATTAATTGCGGGAGCGGTAGTGGGCATCTTTACCTATCTCATTGGTATTGTGGTTTAATGATCAAGAATTTTAAAGTTCAAATTTTAGGTATGAAAAAATTTATAGTATACAAAGATATCAGGAAAAGAGCCGTCATTTTTGGGCTGCCCATTTCCTTATTTGCCTTGATGATGATTTCCATAGTGACCTCTCTCTTGGTCATCATCTTCTCTTTTAGTTTTGGAATTATTATAGGAGTAATTTCTATGAATGTTGGCCTGTATGTGATATTGATACGCATAACAGGCAATCCCCAATTTTTTACATGGCAGAAAACCTTTCCAAAAATGATTAGCAATAAAAGAAATTCTGGACTCGACTATGAATAAAATTAACTTCACCTCATTTAACCCAATTATAGATATTCAGGACAATATCCTATTTGCCAATAATGGAAGCGTAATCCTATGCTATGAAGTTAAGTTGCCCGAAATCTATTCCCTTTCTGAAAAGGACTTTAGTGACATCCATGGGGCTTGGTTCCAAGCGCTCAAATCTCTACCTATTGGAACCGTGGTACATAAACAGGATGTCTACCTGAAAAAAGAATATACGTCGGACGAATTGCCCAATCATACTTTTTTAGAGAAAGCCACCCATGATCATTTTAAAGGAAGGGAGTATATGGAACACCGATGCTATCTCTTTTTTATCCTGACCAAGAACAAAGCACTCAACAATTCTAAATATGTAAACCCATTTAAGAAGGTTTCCAAAAGCATGATAAAAGAAATGGATGATGGGGTAAAAAGTTTTATAGGTGCAGTAAGGGATTCTATTTCTTTTATCAATAATAGTCGAAAAATTCAAATAAACTCAGTGCTCTCTGAGGAGATAGAACAATTAACACAAGCATATTTTAACGGATTTAATGAAGGTTTTGACACGGATAGTTTGTTGGAAAAACAGCACATCCAAATGGGAGATAATTATTTTGATGCCCTAGCCATCAATAGCGAACTGTGCTTTGGCGAAAGTGTACAGAGTAGCAAGACCAATGAACGATTCACATCAGATGATTTTGTGTTTCATCAAGGGTTTATTGATGGTATAGGGCTCAATTTAAAAGAGAACCATCTAGTTAACCAAATCTTGTATTTGGACGATAAACACAAATGGCGAAAGTTACTCGATAAAAAAGTGGAAGAACTCCAGAAGAGCTCCAATTTTGGTTCGCAGAACAAGGTGGTACTTGAAAAAATACAACATATCCTTTCTCAAATTAACGCAGATGACAATGCAAGAATTATTCGGGGACACCTCAATATCATTTTTTGGGATCAACAAAAGCAAAACTTAAAAAGAATTGCTTCCAAGATCAAAACAGAATTTAAAGAGCTGGATATCATTCCATACTACCCTAAGGGAGAAGAACGCAAGAATTATATTTTGAATAGTTACTGTTGTTTTTCTCCTAATTTTTCCAATTATGATTTATATGTAACAGATCTTAAACATGCACTTTGTCTCTTTATTAACAATACCAATTATCAATCAGACGACACCGGGATCATTTTCAATGACCGAGAACATAATATTCCCGTTTTAAAAGATGTTTGGGATGAAAAAAAGAAACGCATCAAAGCTAGGAACTTTGCTATATTTGCTCCTACTGGAGAGGGTAAATCTTTTTTAGCCAATAATATTTTACGTCAGTATTTTGAAAATGGCGTTCGCCTTGTCATCATAGATTTGGGAGGCTCCTATACCAAGTTTGCTAAGCTCTATCCTGAAAAATATACGGTATTACGATATGAAAGTGGAAAGAACTTAGGGATCAACCCGTTTTATATTAGCGACGCTGCGGATATTACACCAGAGCGTTTAGAGGACTTATCCATTTTCTTGTTCGAATTATTCGCTTCGGACATAAAAGTAACCAAAGCACAATCGGTATCCGTAAAGAAAATCCTGCGTTATTACTATCTACAAACCGCTGAAAACCATTCGCTGGACGGCTTTTATCATTTTATTGAAAAGAACCAAGAAAGTTTGCTAGAGGATCTTAAAATTCACCCAGATTACTTTAACACGACCAGTTTTTTACATGTGATGTCAGAATATGTAGGGGAGGGCTTATATAGTTTTCTTTTTGAGGTGAGCGAAGATCAGACCTATAAAATTGAAGATAAGCGATTGATTGTTTTTGAACTGGATGAAGTCAAGGACAATAAGGAAATTTTGTCTGTCATGTTGAAGCTGATAAAATCAGCCATACAACGAACGATTTGGAAGAACAAAGCTGAAAAGGGTATTATTCTTTTCGATGAGTTTGCCAAACAACTCAAGTTTGAAAACGTACTTGAAAGTGTTGAATTCTATTATCAAGCCATTCGTAAACAAAACGGAGCTATTGGGATTATTCTGCAATCTATTAATCAACTTCCTAACAACTCTACATCGGCTAGTATTCTAGAAAACACCCAAGTTATTTATAGCCTTAACAATGAGAAAGGATATGATGAACTCATAAAAAGACTTCATTTATCCAGTCACGACTTGAACCAGTTAAAATCCATCAAAAACAACCTGTCGGGAACCTTTAAGTACACCGAAATGTTCATTAAAATCGGTAAGGAAAGTAACATTTTTAGGTTAGAGGTACCCAGAGAAGTATATGCTGCTTACCTCACCGATGGGGAAGAAAATGAAGAAATCATGAAACTGTATGAGCAATACGGAAATATGGAAAAAGCAATTTTAAAATTTATTAATTAAATACACTTATGATGAAAACAAAAATCAAAACTACTTTAATTGGACTAGTCCTTATGGCAGCGCTTTTGTTACCCAGTGCAGGTACTGCTCAAGGAATGCCTGTTTATGACAACACCAACTTTATCAGTTTGGCCAAATCCCTGATAGAGTCTGCAAAGCAAACCTCTCAATTATTAAAGACCGTCAAATTTCTAAAGCAACAAAAAGAAAATTTAGAGAAAGTAAACAATGTAGTGAAGCAATTAAATGCGGTACAAAGGATCAATGAGAATAACCAGCAGCTATTTTCAACGGTTCAACATGACCTTCAGGATATACTGAACTCTCCCTACATCCATGCCAATGAGGTAACCAAGGTTTCCAATTCCTTTAATAAAATTATTGAAAGGAGCCTTGATGACCTAGATTTTATTGATGAGATCCTCTCCAGCGATTATTTAAAAATGAGTGATGGGGAAAGAGCAAAAGTGTTGAAAGAAAAGGAACGCCAGTCCGAGGAAATGGTCTTTGAAATCACTCAAAAAACCAAACGTTATCGGGATATCATCTCCTTCCGCGAAATGCAGGATAAAATCAATAATAGAGAAAACGGATTCTGATGACTGCCATGATCTTTTTAGGAATTGGGTTGGAATATATAGATTCCGTCTTTCAAGTGATTAAAAACAGTGATTTTTCACAGTATACCATTGCTGGAATGAAGGTTTTGGCGGTACTCTTTTTCTTGATCAATATCCTAAAAAAATATAGCGAAGGGGTGACCGATAAGGAGGGCTACACTTGGGGTTTAAGTGCTGGGGAATTAGCAAAAAACTTTGTTATTGTCTTGTTGGTTATTTTTTCAACTCAAGTACTTGGATTTTTTGACGGTATTTTGGTGGCCATTGAATCTCAATATCGGTTGACGGCACCGGCACTTTTACCACTTCAATTACAAGATATTGAATTGGAAAAGGACATTGGAGGGTGGGATGCTGCTACAAAAGCGATGTCTTTACTCTATGATGCCCTAGTAACCCCGCTTTACCCCGTTAAGGTTTTCTCCTTTGTGATTGGGCTGTTTCTTTGGGTCCTGGATTTATTTATTTATCCTCTTTTCTTGGCGGAACGCTATTTTCTCTTGGGAATTATGCAAGCCTTTTTCCCCTTGGTGATCAGCCTCTCCGTTTTTGAAAAGTTTAGGTCTTTGGCTTATAACTTTTTCAAACTTTATGCGGCGGTCTATATGTTGGTACCGGCTTTCTTTCTGGTGAATGTTTTTGTCAATCAACTCTATACGGAGATCAATACCAATTTTTGGTCGAACCTTTTGGGATCATCCGCAGGAAACGAGATGATCACAATTATTGTAGAGGCTGGGTCTATAGCCTTTATTGTGTTTTTAAAATTCAAGTTATACAAAAGGGCAACCTCATTCACGTTTCGATTATTTAGCAATTAAAACAAATAAAGATGAAGACACCTTATAAAAATATTTATACCGTTTTGAAAACCAATCGGTTCATTGTCGTTTTTGTGGTTTCCATGGCAGTGGTATCCCTTATCTACTCTGGCTGGATCGTTTATGATATAAATAATAAAGCACTCAGTCATGCGTTTGCGATCAATACCAATGGTGCTGTGATTCCTTTGCAATGGGTAGATCAAAAAGATAACTTAAAGGTAGAAGCTTTGGATCACCTGCGTTTATTTCATACCTACTTTTATCAGATCAATGCTACTAATTATGAAAAAAATCTTGAAAAGGCACTTTGGTTAGGTAACAGTTCTGTTGATAATGTCTATCAACAAAAAAAATCAAATGGTGTCTATAACCGCATCTTACAATATTCCCTCATACAAAAAGTCATTAGCATAGATTCTAAAGTGGATCTGTCTCAAAAGCCTTATCGATTTAGGACCACTACTATTTTTGAAATCAATAGGGGGAAAGTAACCGATAAGTACCAGCTGGTTTCTTCTGGCGATCTAGTGCATGTTGATAGAAGCTACCCCCACAATACCCATGGTCTATTGATCACAAATTACTTTGAAAATTCGTTAAAAAAAATAAACAACGATAATCCATAACCACCTTAACAAGGAAACCCTAAGGGTATCCATAAAAAAATTTATTATGAATATAAAAAAAAATAAAATTGTTTTTATTTCTGTACTCGCTACCATTCTTCTCTTTATCATTAGTTATTCCATTTTAATGTTGGGGAATGAAGAAAATACAGAAGAGATAAAACAGACGACTGTTCCCAAATTAAAAGAAGAAAAGGAGACTTATGGTTCTAAACTAGAAGCTATTAATGACCTCAAGGAAGAAAGAGAAAACAATGCCCCAAGTCCATATGATGAAAATTTATTGGACTCCTTAGGGTATTATGATCTTGATTATGTCCGAAAAGAAAAGAACAGGGTCGTGGATAGCATAGTTTTAGCCAATAGGATCTCTTATAATGAAAATCGTTATGAACGTAAAAAAAATGCGTTGGCCAATATAGATAGCACAAGGGTTGATGCCGATAAAAATGAAACGCTATCGGCTAAAGAGATAGGCTTGGAGCATCAGCTTTTCTTTGCCTCTGAACCCGCTAAAGGTGAGCTTTCCCTTGCAGCAGAAACAGATGCCCATATATACGCAGCTGTAGATGGAAAGCAGGTAGTAAAAAAGGATTACCGTTTACGCATGCGACTGATGAGAAAAGCTAAAATAGCAGGGAGAATATTTCCAAAAAATACACCTGTTTTTGGTTTTATAAAATTCCAACCGAACCGGGCTATGGTGGAAATCAACAACATTAACCATCAACCCGTAGAACTCTTGGCCTTTGATTTACAAGATGGGAATGAAGGCATTTATGTGGAGAACAGTTTTCAGGCCGATGCTAGCCAAGAAGTCCTAGATGATGTGGTAGGCGATATAAATATTCCTACCATTCCCCAAGTGAGCGGTATCACTAAAATTTTCCGTAAAAGCAATCGCAATGTAAAGGTTACCATAACCAATAATTATCAACTTTTATTAAAACCTCAATTATGAAAACTTATCAATTTTTTACCATTTTAATTACGTTATGTTCAATACTGAATACCCAGGCTCAGAATGAAGTAGAACATACAGACAACATTCAATTAGATACCCTTTATGCCAATGAAAAAAAGAGCGTTGCCCTATTTTTTCCAAGTGCTATCCAACAAGGGGTCACGGGCACAGAGAATTTTATCTTCACCTATAATCGGGATAAAGAGCAATATTTAGGTTTACTTCAAGCCAAACCCGGGGAAGAGAGTAACTTGCTTGTGGTAAATACCGACGGATCCGTGTATTCCTTTATTTTAAAGTATAAGCAAAACTTAGATCAGCTCAATTATTTTATATCCAAAACCCAAAGTATAGGAAGCCAGATACCTGGCATAAAGCAAGCTCCGTTTCAAGAGAAAAGTGTACAAAAATTTACGGATGCTTTGTATTACCCACGTTTTTGTGCCTATTTGATGAAGCAAGAACGAAGAACAATAGGAGTGAGGAACCGATCTTACGGAATAAAACTTCAACTAAAGAACATTATTTTTGAAAACAATGAGCTCTACTTTGTAATAAAAATTGAAAATAAATCGTCCTTGGACTATGACGTGAATTTCCTAGATTTTTACGTTGAGACACGAAAAAAAGGGAAAAAGAAGTCTCTACAGAAACTTCTAAAATCACCGATATATACGTATCATATGCCCAAAAAAATTAGAGAAGGTCAAACCCATCAATTGGTGTACGTATTGCCCAAATTTTCCTTGGCCAATGACAAAAGGCTAAGGGTGGAACTTCATGAAAAATTTGGAGAACGGAATGTTCAACTTAAAATCAAAAAAAAACATATCAACAACCCGAACTAAATATTATAACAGAGAAACTTAATTTAATTATTAGGATAAACAACCTTGATCGATTACGTCAAGGTTGTTTCATTTTTACGACCCATTTTATTTTTTAAAGCTTCCATGTCATTTGCAATCTTTTTGTCCACTACACGTGCATATATCTGTGTGGTTGCAATTTTGTGGTGCCCCAATAGTTTTGACACGGTCTCTATGGGTACCCCATTTTCTAGGGTTACACTTGTGGCGAAGGTATGTCGTGCCGTATGAAAACTTAATTTTTTACGGATCTTTAGTTTCTTTGCAATTACTTTTAGATATTGATTGGTTTTTTGATTGGAATAAATAGGCAATAGATTTTCAGTAATACTATTTTTAGCTCCTTGTTGATACTTAAGAATAATGGCTTCTGCTTCTGGCAATAAAGGGATTCTTACGCTGGTATTTGTTTTTTGCCGTTTGGTGTAGATCCATTGTTGCTTTTGATCTGGAGAGTGAATATGGTCCCAAGTAAGTTTTTTGACATCCATATAGGATAGTCCCGTATAACAGGCGAAAACAAAAATATCCTTGGTCAGCTCAATTCCTTTTTTTTCAAAGGTTGACAGTTGAATTTTTTCCAATTCTCCCTGTGTGAGGTATACCATATCCACAGGTTCAAACCTTAACTTGAACCTACTCGTCGGGTTTTTGTCTATCCATTCCAGATCCATGGCCAAGCGCATAACTTTCTTGAACCTTTCAATATGTTTCATTACCCCATTGTTGTGAAGGTCGGGTTGGCTTCTCAAATACGTTTCAAAATCAATTAAAAACTTATAATCTATTTGTTTCAAAAAAATATTGGAAGTCTTGTATTGTGTGCTTAAAAATGAAAGCAGATATTTAGTAGTCGTAAAATAATTTTTTAAAGTACCGTGGCTTAATACATTTACCATATTAGTATTGTGGTAGGTCAGCAGATCGGTTAAGGATTTGTGTTTTTGGTCCGTGCCCAAATACCGGGCTTTGACAAGTTGGGCAGTAATAATTTTATCTTCTTTGATTAATTCGTCATAAATGGAAAGCAATTTGGAATGGTTTCCCTGAATCTTAGCATTAATAATTTTTGCCTCCTCGGAATTGCCTTTGTAGCGGTTTTTTACGGAATCCCATTTTTCTGAGGGAATAGTTCTTTTTAGGCTAAGTTCCAATGATCTGCCATTGACGGTTATCCTGGAATACAGGGCGGCTAATTGGGGTTGTTTTTTCTTTTTACGGATAAAAAATGATACGGAATAGGTTTGATTTGTACGCATTTGGTCTTTCTTTAATGAAACAATAGTTGCTGTACGAAAGTCAAACTATTACAAAATGCTCTAAACAAGTAATTTAAGATCGTAAAGATACAAAAAATGAACTCACGATTAACTCAGGCAATAGCCAAAAAACTCACGATTTACTCACGTTTTGAATGAGATCATTTGCTTGAGTTTATAGCAAAAAAAAAGAGTAACTATATGATATTCATATAATTACTCTTGATTTGTGTTAAAACCTAGGTTTTAAAAGTCGGGGTGGCAGGATTCGAACCTGCGACCTCCTGCTCCCAAAGCAGGCGCGATGACCGGGCTACGCTACACCCCGAGGTGTATAACTTAAAGATGTTTAGCGGAGAGACAGGGACTCGAACCCTGGCGACAGTTACCCGTCGACAGATTAGCAATCTGCTCCATTACCACTCTGGCACCTCTCCGTTAAAATTATGAACTTTCGCTTTGTTATTGCGGTTGCAAATATAAGACGTCTTTATCTTCTCGGCAAGTTTTTGGATAGTTTTTTTTGGCTTTTTTTTTAAGTATTCTATAGTGTTCTAGCTATGAGAATTTTATAGATTATTTTTTTTAAAATTATTTTCTAAATCTATAAAACGACCTACGTTTTTCACCAACTTATTATGTTTTTTAACAAAAGGATTTTCCTCATTCCATACATAACCGGCTATGACAGCACATACTTGTTGTTTTATTTCTTCATTAGGTTGTTGGTGCATTATTATTTTTTTAAGATTTCCATTATAAAACTCTTTTACATAAGTTGAAAAAACATTTACTCCGCTTTTTATATAATCTACATATTCTTTCTCCCAAATAACAGTAATGCTTCTGAGCTCTTTCACAATTAATTTGGCAGCTAAGAGGCCCGATTCTGTAGCAAAAGAAACACCCGAAGAAAAAACAGGATCTAAAAACTTTGCACTATTGCCTGTAAGGAGAAAGCGATTTCCGTAAAGCTTAGTTACATTTTTAGCAATATTTTTTATTTGTATAGGTTAAAATAGATGTGGTAAATCTTTAAATTGAGGATAATATTTTTCCGTTAACGGAAGCATTTTATGAAGCTTTTCATTAGTATTCCCTTTAAATTGAAGAAACCAATCGTTATGCGCCACAAAACCAATGCTTGTATTTCCGTTAGATAGCGGAATATACCAAAACCAAACTTCTTCTTCTATAATATCGAAAGTAATAAGTGAACCTTCCTTTCCCCTCGGTCGTCTAATGTCTTTTATTTGTGTAAAGATAGATGAGTGTTGTGCAACTTGTGGAGGAGCTTCAAGGTTTAAAAGTTGAGCTAAAACTCTTCCAAATCCGCTAGAATCAATTATATAATTAGCATCTAATTGAGATATACCATTTTTTTCATTCTCTATAGTTAATGTTGCCTTTTCTTCCGTAAAGGAAGCGTCTATAACTGTAGTTTCAAATTCTATTTCAACTCCTTTTTTAATGCATTCTTCTGCTAACACATGATCAAAATGATCACGGGGCACTTGTCACGTCCTATGTATTTAGTAGCTGTGCCTTCCTTTCTTGTTAAATTAGTTCTATACGCACAAGAGAATCAAATAGACTTTAAAAACTCCTCTATTAAAGGTGTGATATGTATTGGAGAAGCCTTGAGAGATGAAAATCATGAATTGAACAGCTTAGAAAAAAAAATAAATTCGCTTTGGGATGTAGAGTTATTTTCTACTTATGCAAGTACAGAAATGTGTACCGCTTTTACCGAATGTCCCCAACCTCAAGGTTTGCACATTCCCGAAGATCTAATCTATACTGAAATCTTAAATGAAGAGGGGAAAGAAGTTGAAATTGGAGAAGTAGGAGAGTTGGTGGTTACTACATTGGGCGTAAAAACAATGCCTTTACTAAGATATGCCACAGGAGATTTGGTAAAGAAATTAGGACAAACCTGTAGTTGCAAACAACCCGCACCGCTTATATCTTCAGTCTTAGGCAGAAAACAACAACTCATTAAATATAAGGGTACAAGTGTTTATCCGCAGCAAATTATCAATGTTCTAGCAACTTTAGAAAATTTACCCGAATATCAAATACAAGTCGCTCTTAATGAGATGGAAACAGATGAACTTACGGTTGTCATTCCGTTGGAAGTAAGCGAGAATTTAGAACAATCTATTAAAGAAATTTTAAAAGGAACTTTACGGGTAACTCCCCTTATAAAACGTTTAGCCTTAACGGAATTAAAATCAAGAATTTTTCCAGAGGGCAGTAGAAAACCTGTCCGCTTTTTAGATGTAAGAAGGGATTAAACTTTCTGAGTATGAATTACTATTTTTTCTCCGCTCTGTTGTGTGGTAAAAAAAAGATAATCATTTCCGCCATCTTTAATTTTGAATTTTTTTCTAATATTTTCTACTGAAATCGGGAAGTTTCGAGTGGTAATATTTGCTTTTTGTTGTTTCCAAATTTTCATGTCCTGCTTGGAAAAGATAGAGGTTTCTATAATTTTAAAACGTCTTCCAGGAAATGTAATAAGATTCTCTGAAGTATAAAGATGACTGTGTTGTGCTAATTTTTTTAGATTGAGTTTTTCCGCTATAAGCTTAAAAAAACCTGCTTTTAAAATAGCAGAATTAGGTTCGTAGATATAATTAACAGGATTAGCATATTCCGCTTTAGCTAAAGTTTCTTCTTCTAAAAAAGCTGTAAAATCTTGTTCTTCTGCTTTTGTGAAATTTTTAGAGATCACCTTAGTTTTTCCGTCGTATGATTTATCAATAAGCCATAAAAGCTCTTTTACTTCATTATTTACTGTAACGATATGAATTTCTTTTACAAAAGAAAGTTCTTTTAACCCCAATTGAATATCAAGTAATGGAGCGGTTTTGATGAGTGTAAAATGTGATTTATCTAAAAGAAGGTTAAGATGTGAAAGTACATCGGGTTCACAATCTTGCAAACGAAAAACTTTTCCCCCACGGTCATCTCTTCTTGCAGGATCTACAAAAATCCAATCGTAATGAGTAGAGGAGTTTTTTAGGTATTCTAGACTATTTCCTGCTTCAAAATCTATATTCTCCTTACTCGAAAGTTGTTTAAAATTGTGCTCAGCGATTTGTGATAATTCTTTATTGAGCTCAACGTGAGTAACCTTAGTAACTTCTTTAGCAAAGTAAAAACAATCAATTCCAAACCCGCCAGTTAAATCTATTAGTTGATCACCATTAACAAGCGAAGCTTTGTATTTTGCAGTAATCTCTGAAGAGGTCTGTTCTAAATTTAAACTTGGAGGAAAATAAATTTTCTGAGTTTCATACCAAGTGGGAATTTTACTTTTAGCTTTTTTACGAGCTTCAATTTGTTGGGCAATTTCTGCAGAAGTAATTCCGGTAAACGGACTTCCTTTTAAAATAAGTTGTGCAATATTGGTATTTTCGTTTTTACGGATATAATCCTGCACATTTAAATCTAATAAAGCAAAATTCATAACCTTACATATCTTTAGTAAGATTCTTTACAATCTTATATTCGCTAAAAGCTTCTTTAGCAATTACTTTTAAGGCAGTGTACACAGGAATGGCGACAATCATACCAATTACGTTAAATAAAAGTCCCGCAATAAGAATGACTAAGAATATTTCTAATGGATGAGATTTTACACTCTTCCCAAATATTAAGGGTTGATTAATAAAGTTATCTATAAGTTGAGCTACGCCATAACCAGCCATTACATACATTAATTTAGGAAGAATTATAGTAGAAAAATCGGCTCCTAAATTACTAGAAATCACAAACAACATCATAAGAACTCCTGCAACTAAAGGACCTAAGTATGGTACTATATTTAAAAAAGCGCAAATAAATGCAATAGCAATAGGATTATCTACTTCATAAATCATGAGCAAAGCAGAGTAGAGGACGAAAAGCACAAATATTTGTAAGGTAAGTCCTACAAAGTATCTAGATAATAAAGCTTTTATTTTTTCAAAAACTCTTTTAAATCGGTCTTCGTCACCACGATTAGAAAAAACCAAAATGCTGTTTAGCATTAACTTACTATCCTTTAAAAGAAAAAATGAAATAAAAACAATAGAAAAAACACCTATTAATGCAGTTCCTAATCCGCCAAAAATAAGATTCATAAAATTAGGTATCACCTCTAAATCAAAATTACGTACAAAACTGGTTTGTCTTAAACCTTGAATAATATCAATTTGTTCAACTCCCAAATATTCTCTTACCTGAATATTGAGCTCATTTAGATCTGTTTTAAAAGCGTCAAAGTCAATCTGACCTAGATTTTCACTTTGTTGAACTATAATCGGAACAAAAAGTGCTATGATTCCTATAAAAATAGCCGTGACCATCAGTAAGACGATAATTACTGCAAGTTTAATAGGTATTTTAAGGCGTTTTTTTAAAAACCAAACGATAGGTCTTCCTATTAAAGAGATTACCGCCGCAATAGCAATATAAACAATAACTGATTGTATTTTGTATACGAACAGGCAGAATAAAAGTATAGCTACGATTATTCCTAATGCTCTTAAAATACCAAGCGTAATTGTTTTTGCTTTCATAAGTTAAAGATATTATTTATTAGCGATTGGCTACAATTTTTTTAGTAATCTCATATAAGCTGATTCCTGTAGCTTGTGCTACATTCATACTACTATTATTACCATACATAGTTATATGTGTTACAGCAGCACTTTTTTCTAGTAATTCTTTTTGAACGCCCGTACGTTCTTCCCCTATAATTAAAATAAGCTTTTTAAAACTTTCAATTTTCAAATTTTCTATAGGAATACTGTCTTCAGTAATTTCTAAACTTATAAATTGAGAATGCTCCACATCTATCTCTTCTAAAAGCTTTTCTATATTTTCATAAAAATCTATGGCTACCGTTTTTTCCGTAGATCTAGCAGTTCTTTTTAAGCGGTTGCTATTAAGGTCTACTATAGAATCTAACACCATGATCTTTTCTATATGAAAAGCATCTGCTAACCTTAATAAACTCCCTAAGTTAGCAGGACTCGATATACGATCTGCAATAAGTATAATTGGGAATTTTTCTTTGTTAAATTCCACTTCGTCGTGATTAAGTTGTCTAGACATATTAATATTCAAAAGCGTATTGAACAATGTTAGCTCCCATTTTTAAAGCTTTTAAACGAACGCTTTCGGGATCATTATGAATTTCAGGGTTTTCCCAACCATCTCCTAAATCACTTTCAACGGTGAATAATAAAATAAGTCGGTTATTTTCAAAAAGTCCTAAAGCTTGGGGTCGTTCTCCATCGTGTTCATGAATTTTAGGCAAACCATCAGGAAAGTTGTAAGCGATAGAAAATATAGGATGATTAGAAGGAATTTCTTGTAATTCCTTATCGGGAAAAATTTTGATTAACTCTTTTCTCAGGTATTGATTCATTCCATAATTATCATCAATATGTAAGAAACCTCCACTAAGGAGATAATTTCTTAGGTTTTGAGCTTCTTCATTATTAAAATGAACATTCCCGTGCCCAGTCATATGAATAAAAGGGTAGTTGAAAATTTCAGGAGAAGAAGGAGTTACTTCAACAATTTTGGTGTTTATTTTGGTCTCAATATTACTATTGCAAAACTTTACTAGATTAGGTAATGCTGTGGGATTCCCATACCAATCACCACCACCATTATATTTTAATACCGCAACCTCTTGCGCTTGAATACTTCCGATAAGTAAAAAAAATATGATAAAGAGATGACGCATAAGGTGCTTTAAAATTTAAAGATAGAAATTATTTTTTACTCATGTACTAAGGCGAAAGTATGCGTTCCAACAATGGCAGCGGTTTCGGTTCTTAATCGTGTATTTCCTAAACTTACAGGTTTAAAATGATGTTTTTTTGCTAATTCAATTTCAGCAGTAGAAAAATCACCTTCAGGACCTATCAATAGAGTATAATTTTGCTGAAGCGGAATTGATTTAGAAAGCAATTGCTTATCGGCTTCTTCGCAATGAGCTATAAAACAGTGTTCATCTTCATTCTTCTTCAAAAACTCTGAAAAAGGAATTAGCTGGTTTAATTTGGGTAATCTATAATGAAGAGATTGTTTCATCGCACTTTGTAAAACTCGTTCATAACGCTCAAGCTTTATTTTTTTTCTCTCACTGTGATCACATAAAAGCGGAGTGATTTCATCGATACCAATTTCAGTAGCTTTTTCTAAGAACCACTCAAATCTATCATTCATTTTGGTAGGAGCAACTGCCAAATGCAAACGGTAAGGCTTCGGGGTATCTGCTTGTTGATCGGTAATTTTTGCTAAACACTGGCTGGGATTTGCCTGAACAATTTCAGCAATAAAAAGATAACCTTTACCATTTGTAACGTGTAATACATCACCTTCCTTTTTTCGTAAAACTTTGGCTATATGTCTACTCTCATCTTTGGTGAAAACGATAGATGTATCTTCGGGGTTAATATGTTCTTGATAAAATAGTTGCATACTAAATACTGTATCTTGCTTTTGCACTTATGGAAGAATCGGTAAAATCTTTTTGTAAGAACTTATAGTGTCCTACAATAGCTATCATAGCCGCATTATCTGTAGTATATTCAAATTTTGGGATGTGTGTAATCCAATTTCTTTTTTGCTCTTGTTCTTTTAACATGGTTCTTATTCCTTTGTTAGCAGAAACACCTCCACCAATAGCAATTTCTTTAATTCCGGTTTCTTTGACAGCTTTTTTAAGCTTATCTAATAATATTTGAACTACGGTATATTGAAAAGAAGCACAAATATCTTTAAGATTTTCTTCAATAAAGTTTGGATTATTTTTCTCCTCGCGCTGTAAAAAGTACAAGACCGCAGTTTTTAATCCGCTAAAGCTAAAATTAAGTCCGTCTACCTTTGGTTTTGTAAATGGGAACGCTTTCTCATTTCCTTCTTGAGCATATTTATCGATCAAAGGTCCGCCTGGATAAGGAAGTCCTAACATTTTTCCACATTTATCATAAGCTTCTCCTACAGCATCATCTAAAGTTTCACCAATTACGCTCATTTTAAAATAATCATCTACCTGAACAATTTGGGTATGACCGCCACTAATAGTTACTCCTAAAAAAGGAAAATTAGGTTTACGTTCACTCGCATCATCAATAAAATGAGCTAAAATATGGGCTTGCATATGATTGACTTCAATAAGAGGAATCTGTAAAGCCATCGCTAAAGATTTAGCAAAAGATGTACCTACCAATAAGGAACCCATTAATCCAGGACCTCGAGTAAACGCTATGGCAGATAGTTGTTCTTTGGTAACTCCCGCCTCTTTGAGAGCCTGATCTATTACAGGAACAATGTTTTGTTGATGTGCTCTAGAAGCTAATTCTGGTACTACACCACCATATTTTTTATGCACTACTTGAGTCGCTACAATGTTGCTAAGAATTTTCCCGTTGTGCAATACAGCAGATGCGGTATCATCACAAGAAGACTCAATGCCAAGAATATAGATATTTTGTGTGTTCATTATGAAATATTAGGCACAAAAATTGTTAATATTGTTGCTAAAGCTGCTTATTTTTGTAATTGTATACTTACGAAGTTAACAGCTTAATTAAAACAAACAAAATTAGGATTATTCTTTTTTATATCAACCAATTCAATAAGAAACTCCATTAAAAAATTTCTCAAAATATTAGGAAGGGTTATAGTAGCTATTTTACTATTGTTTTTACTATTGGTATTGGTGTTTTCAATTCCTAGTGTACAAACTTCAGTAGCCAATCAACTAACCGATTTTCTTTATGAGAAATATGATGCTAAAATTGATGTAGAAAGTTTAAGTGTTTCCTACGACGGGAGAGTGGTTTTAGAAGAGGTTTTTATTGAAGATCACCACCAAGACACTTTGATAACTGCAAAAGAAATAAGCACTTCGCTATTAAATATTTCAGGACTAGTTACAGGTTATGATTTAGATTTTGGAAACGCAGAGGTTAATGAGCTACAGCTTAATTTAAAACGTTATAAAGGCGAAGAAAGTGATAATCTTACTATTTTCGGTGAAAAGTTTGATTCGGGTCAACCCAAAACGCAAGACTTTTCTTTAACTATTGACGAGATAAATATCCTTAACGGAAATTTTACCTACGTAGACGAAAATAATAAATACCCCAATCTAGTTTCAATAAGTAATCTAAATATCAATGCCTCTAATCTTTTAGTGGATAATAGTGATGTTTTTGTAGACGTAAACAGTTTAAACGGATTAGAAGGTAGAGGAATCCCTATAGAAAATTTACAAACTAAATTCTCTTATACTTCACAATTTATGAGTTTAAAAGATCTTCAGCTAAAAACTGAAGAGTCATCACTCTCTGGGAGTATAAAATTTAACTACGAAAATCCTGAAGCCTTTAGTGATTTTGAAAATAAAGTAAATTTAGCAGCACAATTTGAACCTTCGTCAATTAATACAAAAGATTTAAAGGTCTTTTATGAAGAGTTTGGAGAAAACGAAAATTTTGATTTTGAAGGAAATCTTTCTGGCACTTTTAACGATTTGAATTTAGAGAATTGGAAAATGCGCGGAATGGATAGAAGCGTAATTAACGGTAATCTTAATTTAAAAAATATGCTGGCAGAAAATCCCAGTGATTTTAAAGTTAGTGGTAATTTTAAGCAATTATCTACAAATTATTATGATCTCGTAAATTTATTACCCAACGTGTTAGGGAGAAATTTACCTAAAGAACTTATCGAAATTGGTAATATTAACCTTAACGGATATTTAGAAGCGACACCTACCACGGTTTCTACCAAATCTACAGTAACCAGCCAATTGGGTAATGCAAATCTAGACCTTCAATTAGGTGCTTTAAATGATACCAATTTTGCTACTTATAAGGGAAACATTGTTTTTAAAGATTTCAATTTAGGCCGATTAGTAGGGAATGATCAATTGGGAAAAACTACTTTTAATTTAAAAGTAGATGGAACAGGTTTTACACAAAATACTTTAAACACAAAATTAAATGGAACCATTGAAAAACTTCGCTTTAACGGATATACATATCGAAATTTAAAAGTGTTGGGTATTTTAAGAAACCCTTATTTTAATGGAAAGCTAATTAGCAAGGATCCTAATTTAAAATTTAAGTTTGATGGAATAGTAGATGTTTCTGAAAAGGAAAATATATTCGATTTTAATGCTCACGTAGAATATGCAAATTTGTATAACCTCAATTTTGTAGAGCGAGACTCACTCTCTATATTTAAGGGAGATGTTCTTATGAATATGAGAGGAACGACCCTCGATAATGCTGAGGGAAAAATTGTATTAACTGGAGCTTCTTATAAAAATCAAAAAGCAACTTACAATTTTGAGAAATTTACCATTACTTCAAGTTTTGAAAACGAAGTAAGAGAAATTACTGTAAGTTCTCCCGATATCATTAGTGGAGAAGTGAAAGGTAAGTTTAATTTACGGGAGGTTCCAGCTTTATTTCAAAATTCTATAGGAAGTTTATATGCCAACTATCAACCTATAGAAATAGAATCCAATCAATATTTAGATTTTAATTTTGATATTTATAATAAGATCGTAGAAGTTGTATTGCCAGACATTAAACTCTCGCCCAATACATTTATCCGCGGCAGCGTAGAATCTGAAGAAGATGACTTTAAACTTACATTTAATGCTCCACAAATGGAAGTTTTCGCCAATAAATTACAAGATATTAATTTACAGATCGATAACTCTAATCCGCTTTTTAATGCCTATTTAGAAGTAGATAGCATTTCAACATCGTTTTATAATGCATCAAAATTTAATCTGATTAATGTGACATTACGAGACACTTTATTTATAAGAACAGAGTTTCAAGGAGGAGATAATAATAATGATGATTTTAACCTAAGTTTATACCATACGATTAATGAAGACAACCAATCTGTTGTAGGTTTTAGAAAATCAAACTTTAAGTTTAAAGAAGCTAAATGGTATATAAATAAAGAAAATTTAAAAAGTCAAAAATTGATTTTTAATAATGAACTGACTACCTTTAATTTAGATACGCTGCTAATTTCTCATGAAGATGAGTTAATTAAGTTAAGCGGTAAATTAACAGACTCTACTTATAAAAATTTTCATGCAGATTTTAACGATGTAGATTTAAAGAAAATCACTCCGTATATTGATAGTTTAGACCTTGGCGGAATTGTAAACGGAGAGCTTAATTTTCTTCAAAAGGAAGGAGTTTACTACCCAAGTAGTTCGTTAGAAATTAAAAATGTATCGATCAATGAGATTGATTATGGGAATTTAGACCTTTCTATTGAGGGAAATAAGTCACTTACTTCTTATCAAATAGATGCTATTTTAAAAGATGAAGAATATGAATTCCTTAAAGCAAAAGGAGGTATAAATGTAAGTTCAGACAACTCTAATATAGATTTAACGGTAGATCTCAATAAATTTAAATTAGAAGCTTTTAGTGCGTTGGGAGCAGATGTCATATCTAATATAAGGGGAGAAGCCTCTGGGCGGGCAAGCGTAACTGGCGATTATAGTAATCCAGATATTTCAGGAAGATTAACTTTAGATCAAGCCGGAGTAAAATTTCCTTATTTAAATGTCGATTTAGATTTTGAAGATCAGGCAATTGTAGATTTATCTAAGCAACAATTTCTATTTAATAAAATTGATATTACCGATACAAAGTTTAAAACTAAAGGAGTCCTTAACGGAACAATTTCTCACCAAAATTTCTCTAAATGGGAACTCGATTTGGATATTGATGCACCAGAAAGACTAGTAGTTTTAGATACAGAAGCTACTGAAGACGCTTTGTATTACGGTACAGCTTTTATCAGTGGGAATGCTTCTATTAAAGGTCCCACAGAAGAATTAAAAATAGATGTTACTGCAACCACAGAAAGTGGTACGGTATTTAAAATTCCGTTAAGTGATACCGAAACCATTGGAGATAACTCCTTTATATACTTCTTAACTCGAGAAGAAAAAATAGCAAGAGAACAAGGTAAAGAGGTCGAAACTAAACCTGTAAAAGGATTAGAGTTAGTCTTTGATCTAGATGTTACCAACGATGCCGAAGTGGAGATCGTAGTCGATCAAAATAGTGGAAGCACGCTAAGAGGTCGTGGAGCTGGAACTTTATTAATAGAAATAAATACTAATGGTAAATTTAATATGTGGGGAGATTTTGTAGCTTATGAAGGAGTCTACAATTTTAAATATGGAGGTTTAGTGCAAAAAGAGTTTCAAGTGGTTTCAGGAGGAAACATAACTTGGGATGGTAGTCCTACACGAGCTAATCTTAATGTAAGAGCTTTGTATGAAACTTCAGCAAACCCTGCGATTTTATTAGAAAACCCTACCATTAATAGAAATATACCAATTGAAGTTTATATTAACCTTAACGGAGAATTAACTTCAACCGATTTGACTTTCGATATAGAGTACCCTAACTTAAGTTCTGTGGTAAAATCAGAATTAGAATATAGAATTAGTGATAGACAAAATACCGAATTACAAGCTCTTTCATTAATTACACAAGGTAGTTTTTACAGTCAGACTTCTCGCGGACAAAACGCTCCAGGAAATTTACTACTAGAAAGAGCTTCTGGATTATTTGATGATATTTTTAGTGATGAAGATGGTAAATTTAAAGTAGGGGTAAACTATGTTCAGGGAGATAGAACTCCAGATCAAGATGTAGCAGATCGTTTTGGAGTAACCTTAAGTACTCAAATAAGCAAACGTATTTTGCTTAACGGAAGAGTAGGGGTTCCCGTAGGTGGAGTAACCGAATCTGTAGTTGTAGGAAATGTAGAAATAGACCTCTTATTAAATGAGGATGGTAGTCTTAGAGCAAAATTATTTAATAGAGAAAACAACATTCAGTATATAGGAGAGCAATTAGGTTATACTCAAGGTGTAGGACTATCTTACTCAGTAGATTTTGACACGTTTAGAGAATTAATCAATAAAATATTAAACAAAGAAATTGAAAGAGTAGAACAAGTGCCAGAAGAAGTAGAGGAAAATCCTAAATCTTTAGCGCCAGATTATATTCAATTTCCAGGAGTTAATTAAATAATTTTACTCCAGTTTTTAATTAAGTATAAAAAGCTTATGGCAGTGATGCTAAATGATATTATAGCCTCCATATAATCTCCATAGATTAAAAAGCCAGTACCAAAGAGACAGGTATATATTCCTAAAGTACCTAAAAGAAAAGCCCCAACTTTATAATTTATATGTTTAAATTTTCCGTCACTAAATACCAATTCCTCAAATTTCTCTAAAGTTTTCTGATCACTTGGCTGTGTTAAAAGCGTCACACTCACCCAAGAAATAGTAGTGATAATAACCCCAATGACTAATTGCCAATGAGAAGCAAGTTCAAACCATGTGGTTTCAAGCTTACTATTAATAAAGAAAAATACAGCTACTAAAAAAGAAGCTACCATTGCAGCAATTTCACTATACGGATTGATTTTATACCAAAACCAACGGAGAATGAATAATAACCCCGTACCTGCACCAATTTGCAATAAAAGATTAAAAGCATCCCTAGCTTCTTCTAAAATTAAAGAAAGTAGACCTGCTAAAACCATCATAATAATGGTAGAAAGTCTACCAACTCTTACTTTAGATTTCTCTGAAGCTTCTTTATGAACAAAACGAGCATAAAAGTCATTCACCACATAACTACTTCCCCAATTGAGATGTGTGGATATGGTGCTCATAAAAGCTGCAATTAATGAGGTAATCACAATTCCTAATAACCCTGATGGTAGAAAAACTAACATAGCAGAATAGGATAAATCATCTTTTACAAATGACGCATCTAAATTAGGAAAAGCCGTTTGTAAACTTTGTAAGTCGGGATAAATAATAAGAGAAGCTAAACCAATAATAATCCAAGGCCAAGGACGTAAAGCATAGTGAGCAATATTGAAAAATAAAGTGGCTAGCACTGCATTTTTTTCATCTTTTGCAGCAAGCATACGCTGGGCAATGTATCCACCACCGCCAGGCTCTGCACCAGGATACCAGACACTCCACCATTGTACTGAAAGTGGAATAATCAATAAAGGAATGATGATTTCTGGCTGAGAAAAGTCAGGAAAGAATGGAGTTTTGCTTTCTACTAAATCGTGACTCAATAAATTTTCTAATCCTCCAATTTGAGGCAGATTAATTATGTAATAACTGGCCCATATACTCCCTACCATGGCAATGATAAACTGTATGAAATCTGTAATAAGAACACCTCTTAACCCGCCAAGGAGCGAATAAAAAACAGTAACTAACGATGCGATAACAAGAGTTTGAATTTCAGAAAAGCCAAATAATACGTGTCCAATTTTTATCGCTGCTAAACACACGGTAGCCATAATAACTATGTTGAAAAAAACTCCTAAATAAAGAGCTCTAAAACCTCTTAATATGGCGGCACTTTTTCCGCTGTAACGGATTTCATAAAATTCTAAATCGGTAGTAATGTTACTTCTGCGCCAAAGTTTGGCATAAAAGAAAACGGTGAGCATTCCTGTTAACAAAAAAGACCACCAAATCCAATTCCCGTAAACTCCATCTTTACGTACGATTCCTGCAACAAGACCTGGAGTATCGGCTGCAAATGTTGTAGCCACCATAGAAACTCCTAATAGCCACCATGGCATATTTCTTCCGCTAAGAAAAAAACTATCTACATTTTTACTACTTTTTCGATAAACGAGAACGCCAACAAGAAGACTGATGATAAAAAATGAAATAATAAGTACCCAGTCTAAAGTAGATAATGCCATAGGTTGTGTTTTGAGAAATAAAAGTACTTAAATTATTTTATTCGATAATCGATATTTAAATGCTTGGAGATAGTACTTAGAATTAGGTATGATAATTAAAATGCCTCGTAATTTCCTTTGAGATATTTTATTTTACTGCAATAGCACTAATTTCTACATTTACAAATTTAGGAAGATTAGCAACCTCTACGGTTTCTCTTGCAGGGGCTGTTTCTTCATTAAAATAAGTAGCATAAACTTTATTAATTTGCTGAAAGTTATTCATATCACTAATAAAAATGGAGGTTTTAATCACATTCTCAAAAGTCATATCTGCAGCTTCTAAAACAGCTTTTAAATTTTGCATCACGAGGTTAGTTTCTTTTTCGAGATCATCAATAACCAACTCATTAGTTTGTGGATCTATTGCAATTTGACCACTCGTATATAACGTAGTTCCTGATAATACAGCTTGATTGTAAGGGCCAATGGGAGCAGGAGCTTGGGCAGTTTTTATAATTTTTTTCATCTTATTGTTTTTATAAACTTCTATCTCGTTCTCTGTTTTTGTCGTATTTAAAATCACTTAAGATACTGGCTTTAATCCCGATAAAAAAGTACCAAGACTCACGATCTCCAAAAGGAGTCCAGTTAAAAGATAGTCTCCAGCTTTCTAAATCTCGTTGAAACCTAAGTTGAGTAAAGGTAAATCCTGGGTTTTTGAAATCGTAACCAGATGATGCACCAACCGTCCAACGAGGAGAAAGCTCAACATCTCCAGAAAACATGAGCGAGTGTGAAGAAATTTCATCTTCTCGTCTTAAATTATTATAGGTTGCGGTATAAGCAAACCTAATTTTCCAAGGAATGGAATAGCGATAACGTTCGGTGTCATTTTCAACAACTTCCTCTTCTTCCTCTTCTTCATAAAGCCGACCATCTAAATCGGTAGATTTTCCAAATAAATCATCAGGTCTTCCACCGCTTCTAAAGGTTTCGTTTTCTACTTTATCGGTATCTTTTTCTCCGCGTTCAAAATCTTTATTAGAAATGTTATATCCAAAACTTACATTGGCTCTCGTAAGTCTAAATAAGCTTCCGCCGTTATTTATATTCCAAGTATCAATGCGTTGATTATTACTATTAAGTGCATAAGGATCTAATGCGCCATTAAAATTGATATCTAATTTATTTTCTATAATCGGCAAAACTCCACGTACGGTAACAGGTTGAAAATTTAAAGAATCGGCAGCCAAATCATAAGAAGATGATAATGATAAATTACTAAGTAATTTACGCTTTATAGGTTCGGTGACTGTGGTATCTTTAGATCTAATTTTAGCTTCAAAATCATTGGTTACAGAAAAACCAATATTACTAGAATAACGATTACCAGGAGCTCCAAAAATCCCTCCTTCAAACCTAGAATACTCTACAATTTCTTCAGGCAAACCAGAAGTTTCTGGAACTAAGTAAGTATCATAAAATTCATCAAATGCAGGATTAATGCTATAACTCAATGATGGTCTAACTACGTGACGAATGGCTTGTATTTTTCCTTCTTCTTTAAATTTAAACAAACCATAAACTGTTGTCCCTATACTCGAATTGAAATTGTAGGTTCTAAAAGAGTCGAAACCATTAACGGTATCGGTTACCACTTCTTGTAGATTTGAATTGTATGAACGATCAATAGTTTTAAAAACCCAATTTTCTTGTAAAGAAGTACCTGCACTTACACTAAAGTAATTAAACAGTTTAAAGTTAGTACTTACAGGCACAGTATGCTGAATACCAGATTGTAAATCTCTAAACATTTGTGGTTTAAAGAAAAGGGAGTCGGTCGTGTTGACTCTATTTTCTCCTCGTAAACTATATTGAAAATTAATGTTCTGAATGATTCCTTTTTTGGTTCCGTTTTTAGGTTCAAAAGGAAAAATACGTGACATACTTGCCTGTACTGTAGGCAAAGTCATATTAATTTCTTGTGTATTCGTATTTTGATTATGTGTAGCAGCAATACTCAAATTTACCTGAGGTTCCCAATCAAAAGTTTTGGAGTAAGAAACAGAAGAACTTAAGTTGTTATTCAAGAAATTACCTGTGTTGGTTTGATTAATAGTTTCTTGATAATAACGACTACTACCCAAATTCACTGAGGCTTGAAACCTGCTTGACGGACTTGCTTTTTGGTCTTGAGAATGATTCCAACGTAAGTTGTAAATAGAACTTTCAGAGAAATCGGGGAAACCACGTTCACTGTTTAGGAGTTTTTCATACCTAAAACTTACATTTCCGTTAAAACGATAGCGTAATGCATAATTAGATTCTATCCTAACACCATAACTTCCATTAGTATAGTAATCACCTAAAACTGCAAGATCTACATAGTCACTCATATTAAAGTAATATCCACCATTTTGTAAAAAGTAACCTCTGTTTTGATTATCACCAAAAGAAGGAATAATAAAACCTGATGCTCTTTCATCCGTTAAGGGAAAATACCCAAAAGGTAAACCAAGCGGAGTAGGGACGTCTGCGATATACATATTTACCAACCCAGTGACGATTTTCTTTTCGGGAACCAATTTAATTTTTCGGGCGTAAAAATAATATTCGGGATTATCTATATCTTTAGAAGTAGTGAATTTTACATTCTTCATGTAATAGACCGAGTCATTTTCTCGTTTGGTGGTTTCTCCCTTTACATTAAAGCCGCCTTGCTCGGTTCTAGAATTATGAATTAAAGCTTTTTCAGTAGTAAAATTAAAGCGAATACTATCTGGCTTTACAATATTTTCTCCTTGAGTAAAAATAGGGCTTTGTGTATACGTACCCGTAGAATCTTTTATACCAAAGGCGTAAATTTCATTTTTTTGCTTGTCTAGAATAATAAGTCCCGCTTCAATGGTTAAATCACCATATACAATTTTAGCCTCATTATACAAATAAGCCTGTCCGTTTTTTCTGTCATAACGCATATAATCCTTTGCCGTAGCAACCACGCTTGCAGTTAAAAAAGATTCTTTTTGCGGTTTAATAGTATCCGTTTTCACGGAATCTACTACAGATAAAGGTTTGCTGTTAAGACTATCACTTAAAGGGAAAACAACTTCTCTTTGTGCGGGAATATTTACTTTTGTAATGGTATCAATTTCTTGAGCATAGATTGCCGTAGAACCTAGTATCACAAAAAAATACGTGAAAAGTATGTAAATGAAGTTTGTTTGCAATGCTTAGAGTACTATTTTTGTGTGATTTTGGCTTGCTTTTTGAAACTCCAAAATTACATATATTTTTTAAAGGTCTATATAGATTTTATAAAAATAAAAAACCAAGTGTTAATTTTAAAAGACTAACTCATTCATTATGAAAAACAATATAGTTTTAATTATATTTTTTTGTTTCTTTTTATCTATCAATAGTTATTCCAAAGGAGAAAAGCCCACTAAACCATTTACTGTAGTTTTGGATGCTGGACACGGCGGAAAAGATCCAGGTAATCGTGGGAATGGATTTTATGAAAAACATATTGCATTAGACATCGTATTACAAGTAGGGAAGCTTTTAGAAAAAAATACGGATATTAAAGTTATATATACACGTAAAACCGATGTGTTTATTCCTTTACATAAGCGAGCAGAAATCGCAAATGATGCTAAAGCGGATTTGTTTGTCTCTGTACATTGTAACGCTGCTCATAGTACCAGTGCCCATGGAACAGAAACATTTGTTTTAGGTTTACATAACAACAAAGCAAACTTAGAAGTAGCAATGAAAGAAAACTCTGTAATTTATCTCGAGGAAAATTATGAGGTAACTTATGATGGTTTTGATCCAAATGATAGAGGTTCATATATAGGGATGACTCTAATGCAAGAAGAATATTTAGATCAGAGTATTTTGTTAGCAGATTTTATCCAAAAAAAATATACAAATTCTCTAAAACGTAGAGATAGAGGAGTGAAACAGGCTGGATTGCTTGTATTGAGAGAAACTTATATGCCCAGTGTACTGACTGAGATAGGTTTTCTTACAAATAAAGCTGAAGGAGCTTATTTAAATTCAGTTAAGGGGAAAAATAAAATTTCTAAATCAATAGAGGAAGGAATTATAAATTATAAAAACAGTATTAACCTTATTTTATCTAATGATACTAAAATTGTAGATGAAACATTAAAGGTTAAAGATGGATATAATGACAACTATCAAGGAGTTGTATTTAAGGTACAAATAGCTGCAGGTTCTACAGCTTTAGAAACCGCACCCTATAATTTCAAAGGCCTTAAAGGTATAGAAAGGCAAAAAGAAGCTAAATTATATAAATATTACTACGGCAATACTTCTAGTCATAATGAAGGGAAAGATTTTCTTGCTCAAGCAAAAGCAGCGGGTTATAAAAGTAGTTACTTGGTAGCATTTAAAGATGGAAAAAAAATTAGCGTTAATGAGGCGTTAAAAAGTCCGAAGAAATAAAGTGACTTTTCTATATTTAATCATTAAATTTGCTAACCTATAAAAACACATTCATTTGAAGATTACTAAAGAAGTAAAAACAGCTTTGTTAGCTATTGTAGCTATTGCCTTATTAATTTTTGGTTATAGCTTTTTAAAAGGAAATAATTTACTCCAAGACAATAGAACTTTTTACGCTACTTATAATGAAGTAGAAGGTTTAGCAAAATCATCTACGGTAACCATTAACGGACTTAAAGTAGGTTCTATTACCGATATTTCTTTTCTTAATAAAAAAGGAAGAGTTTTAGTAACCATGAACATAGAAGATGATTTTGAATTCACTAAAAAAAGTGTAGCGAGAATTTATGGTGGTAGCTTAATAGGAGGAAAGAGCATGGCAATAATCCCTCATTACGAAGGTGAATTGGCAAATTCTGGAGATACCTTAGTTGGCGATATTGAAGAAGGATTATTAGAGTTGGTTAACGATCGCTTAACTCCGCTTCAGCAAAAAGTAGAAAGTGCTATTGTTAGTGCAGATTCGTTATTATATGCCATTAATGATGTTTTAAACGAAAAAACTAGAGAAGATCTTAAACAGACATTTGCTAATCTTAACCAAACCGTTGCTTCATTTAATGGTGTAGCAAACAAAGCAAATAATATTCTTGGTAATAACGAAGAAAAATTAAATAGAACTTTTACCAATCTAGATGAAATGTCTGGAAATTTTAATAAATTCTCAGATTCAATAGCTCAAATTGATCTTAATAAGATGGTAGGAGATTTTGAAGGAGTAATTGCAGATTTCAAGAAAATCTCAGACGACTTAAACAACGGGAAAGGAACAGCTGGTAAACTTTTAAAAGATGATAAGGTTTACAATAATATGGATAGAGCTACAAAGCAATTAGAACAATTGCTGCAAGACATTAAGCTTAATCCAAAACGTTATGTTCACTTCTCTGTATTCGGGAAAAACGGGGATAAATATAAAAAACCAAAAGATTCGCTCAAATAATTACAAAACAATATGGCATTATTAGGACAAATTTTATTTGTTATCGCTTTAGTTTTTGGCTTTGGCTTCTTTGCTAGAAATGTAAAGAAATTAGTAAGAAACATACGCTTAGGGAAAGATATAGATAGAAACGATAAACCCAAAGAACGCTTTGCTAATATGGCAAGAGTAGCATTGGGTCAATCAAAGATGGTAAAAAGACCTATCGCAGGTTTTTTACATATTGTTGTCTACGTAGGTTTTGTAATCATTAACATAGAAGTTTTAGAAATTATCATTGATGGTATTTTTGGAACTCACAGAATTTTTTCTTTTTTAGGAACTACATATGACGTTCTCATTGGTTCATTTGAAGTTTTAGCATTTCTTGTATTTTTAGGAGTTGTCATTTTTTGGATTCGTAGAAATGTGGTTAGAATTAAACGTTTTTGGGCAAATGAAATGACGGGTTGGCCTAAAAATGATGCTAATAATATTTTGTATTTTGAAATGATCTTAATGGTTTTCTTTCTCTTAATGAATGCCGCCGATTTTCAATTACAAACCTTAGGAGCCGATCATTATGCAAGTGAAGCTGGAATAGTAGGATCTTTTCCTATAAGTCAGTTTTTAGTGCCACTTATTGATGGTTTAAGTATTTCCACTTTAATTATTGTAGAAAGAACAGCTTGGTGGTTACATATATTAGGAATTTTATTCTTCTTGAATTACTTATATTATTCAAAACATTTACATATACTTTTAGCTTTTCCAAATACTTATTATGCTAAATTAAAACCTCAGGGTGAATTTGATAATTTAGAAGCTGTAAAGAAAGAAGTAGAATTAATGATGGATCCTAATGCAGATCCTTTTGCAGCACCTGACGCTTCCGCGGAAGCAGAAGAACCAGAGAAATTTGGAGCAAGCGATGTACAAGATTTAAATTGGGTACAACTACTTAACTCATATACCTGTACAGAATGTGGACGTTGTACTTCAGAGTGTCCTGCAAACCAAACCGGAAAAAAACTATCTCCTCGAAAAATTATGATGGATACGCGCGATCGCTTAGAAGAAGTGGGAGCAAATATAGATTCTAATAAAGGAGAATTTAAAGAAGACGGCAAACAACTTTTAAACGATTACATCACCAAAGAAGAGCTTTGGGCTTGTACTACTTGCAATGCTTGTGTAGAAGCTTGTCCTATAGGAATAGATCCTTTATCTATTATTATGGAAATGAGAAGATATTTAGTGATGGAAGAAAGTGCAGCACCTAATGAATTAAATATTGCTATGGGTAATATTGAAAACAATGGAGCACCTTGGCCTTACAACCAGATGGATCGTTTAAATTGGGCAGAAGAAAAATAAAAATTTAAAAATTACTCTTTCAAAAAGAGAAAAAGATATATTGATTATGGCAGAAGCGATTAAAGTACCAACAATGGCTGAATATATGGCAGAAGGTAAAAAACCTGAAGTTTTATTTTGGGTAGGTTGTGCTGGAAGTTTTGATGATAGAGCCAAAAAAATCACCAAAGCTTTTGTGAAAATACTCTCTAATGCTGGAGTAGATTATGCGGTATTAGGAACAGAAGAAGGTTGTACTGGAGATCCTGCAAAACGAGCAGGAAATGAGTTTTTATTTCAAATGCAAGCAGCTCAAAATATTGAGGTATTAAATGGTTATGAAATAGAAAAAATTGTAACCGCATGTCCGCATTGTTTTAATACGATTAAAAATGAATATCCAGAGCTTGGGGGTAATTACAAAGTAATGCATCATACTCAATTTTTAAAATCTCTTTTAGAAGAAGGGAAATTGAAAGTTGAGGGAGGTAAATTTAAAGGTAAAAGAATTACTTTTCACGATCCTTGTTACTTAGGGAGAGCAAATAATGAGTATGAAGCTCCTAGAGACTTACTTCGTAAATTAGAAGTAGAGTTAGTCGAAATGAAAAACTGCAAGAAGAAAGGACTTTGTTGCGGAGCAGGGGGAGGACAAATGTTTAAAGAACCAGAACCTGGTGATAAAGATGTAAATGTATTGCGTACAGAGCAAGCCATGGAAACTAAACCAGATATGATTGCAGCAGGTTGCCCTTTTTGTAATACCATGATGACCGATGGTGTTAAAAGCAAAAATAAAGAAGGCGAAATTGAAGTTATGGATGTAGCTGAAATGATTGCCCAAGCAGATGAATTATAAGTTTAATATAGAGGATGCAGCGTTGATATGTATGTAGATTTTAAAGAATTACCCAATAAATCCAGAATCTGGATTTACCAATCAAATAGACCTTTTACAGAAGAAGAAGTTATGCAACTTAATGAAGAAGTTGCGCAATTTTTGAAGCAATGGACAGCTCATGGAGCCAATCTTAATGCTGGATTCGAAATTAAGTACAAGCGTTTTATCATCATAGGTTTAGATCAATCGCAACAAGGTGCTACGGGGTGTTCTATAGATGCATCTGTGCATTTTATACAAGAATTAGAGAAGAAATACGAGGTTGACTTATTAGACAAGATGAATGTATCTTTTAAGCAAGGAGAGTTTATTGCCTATAAGCCTCTTATAGATTTCAAAAAAATAGTTAAAAACAGATCGGTTTCTCCTAAAACTATTGTATTCAATAATTTAGTGAATACAAAAGAAGAGTATCTGCACGAATGGGAAATTCCGTTAGAAGAAAGTTGGCATAATAGGTTCTTATAGAACAACTTTTTACTGCTAATCTCGTTTCTTTTATACCTGTTTTTAATTCCGTAAAGTTTATGAAATTTATTCTTAATACCCTTCTTATACTATTTTTAGTACCCGTTAGTTTTGCACAAACGCAAAACCCTTTGATAGCTAAAAATAAAGCAGATCAAAAAAAATGGGTAGATAGTATTTATAAGAATATGACCTTAGAAGAAAAAGTAGGCCAATTATTTATGGTCGATATTTTTTCTAGTAAAGGTGATGCTGCTGCGGATAAAATAAAACAACTTATTCATGATTATCATATTGGTGGAGTAATCTTCTCTAAAGGAGGACCCCAGCAACAAGCCAAAATGAATAATGAATTTCAAGAATTATCTCGCGTAAAACTTCTTATAGGTATGGATGCCGAATGGGGATTATCCATGAGATTAGATTCTACTTATGCTTTTCCATGGAATATGACATTGGGCGCAGTAGATGATAATGAATTGATTAAACAAGTAGGGCAACAAGTTGCAAAACATTGTAAACGTTTAGGAGTTCATATAAATTTTGCTCCAGTAGTAGATATTAATACCAACCCAGCAAACCCTATTATTGGCAATCGCTCTTTTGGGGAAAATAAAGATCGAGTAACAGAGAAAGCCTTAGCATTTATGCAGGGTATGCATTTAGAAAATGTATTGAGCAGTGCTAAACATTTTCCTGGACATGGAGACACAGACACCGATTCTCATAAAGCTTTACCTACACTTAATTTTACTAAAAAACGTTTAGATAGTCTTGAACTATATCCTTATTATAGGATGATTCAAGAAGGGGTTTCTAGTATTATGGTCGGACACTTAAATGTACCCGCTTTAGAACCTAGAGAAAATTTTCCTTCTTCTTTATCTAAAAAAATTATCACAGGCTTATTAAAAGATAGCCTCAATTATAAAGGTTTAGTCTTTACCGACGCTTTAAATATGCGTGGAGTAGCAGATTTTGATGAGCCAGGAGAAATTGATTTAGCAGCTTTTCTTGCCGGTAATGATATTCTATTAATATCTGAAGATATTCCTAAAGCCCATGAAAAAATTGTTACTGCTTATCAAGAGAATATATTTACAGAAGAGCGTTTAGCAAATTCCGTAAAGAAAATTTTACAAGCAAAATATAAAGTAGGTTTAAATAATTACCAACCTGTAAATACAGATTATTTGGTTGAAGAATTGAATACTCTACACAACGATATGTTGTATGAAAATGTTATAGAAAAGGCAATTACTGTCATTAAAAACGACAAAGCCATTTTACCCATTAAAGACCTTCAGTCTAAAAAAATAGCTTACGTTCCTTTTGGAGACGATAGTGGAGATAGTTTTTACCATCAACTTCAAAAATATACACAGGTTGACCGCGTAAGTAGCGAACATTTAGGAGATTTATTAGAAAAGTTACAGTCTTATAATTACGTGATTGTGGGACATCACACTTCCAATGAAAATCCTTGGAAATCTTATCAGTTTACTGATAAAGAACTAGTTTGGTTATATGAAATTTCTCGCTTAAATACGACTGTTTTAGCCTCATTCGCTAGACCTTATTCAATTTTAGATTTAAAATCTACTACCAATCTAGAAGGAATAATATTAGGTTATCAAAATAGTGAAATTGGTCAAAAGAAAGTAGCTCAAATCCTTTTTGGAGCGATAGGAGCCGAAGGAAAATCACCGGTAAGTGTTGGTGATAATTTTCCTGAAGGAACTCGCTATATTACCAAACCTTTAAAACGATTATCTTACGGTTTACCCGAAACGGTTGGGATGAGTTCTGCTTACCTACACAAAATTGATTCATTAGCTCAAAGCGTGGTAGATCAAGAAATGGCACCTGGAGTTCAACTTCTAGTAGCTAAAAAGGGAAGAGTAGTTTATCAAAAAAACTTTGGCTACCATACTTATGAAAAAACAATCCCTGTAAGTGATAGTACGGTTTATGATTTAGCTTCATTAACTAAAATACTAGCTAGCCTTCCATTAATTATGGAATTAAAAGAAAATGGAACTGTAGATTTAAATACAAGACTTAAAGAAATTCTGCCAGAATTAGAAGGGACTAATAAAGCGAATATTTCTTTAAAGGAAATGTTAAGTCATTATGCACGTTTACAGGCTTGGATCCCGTTTTATGTAGCAACCCTAGATAAAGAAACTAAAAAAGCTTCGGTTAAATATTTTAGACCACAACCCGATAAAGTCTTTAGTATTAAAGTAGCAGATGATTTTTATATGCGTAATGATATCAATGATTCTATATTTAAGCAAATAACCGATAGTGATCTTAGAAAAAGAAAAGAATATAAATATAGTGATCTTCCTTATTATATTTTAAAGAAATATTTAGAAGAACATTATAAAAGTTCTCTACATCAGCTTACTCAAGAAAAGATCTATGAAAATTTAGGCGCAAATTACATGGGGTATCTTCCTTTAGAACGATTTAAAGCAGATCAAATTCCACCTACAGAAGTTGATGACTATTGGAGAGATCAAAAAGTTCAAGGTTATGTTCATGATCAAGGAGCCGCTATGTTAGGTGGAGTAGGAGGTCACGCCGGACTTTTTAGTAATAGTAATGATGTCGCAAAGATTATGCAAATGTATTTGAACAATGGGTATTATGGGGGAAAACGTTATTTTAATGAAGAAACCATACATGCTTTTAACACTTGTTATTATTGTGAAGATGAAGTGAGAAGAGGAGTTGGATTCGATAAACCTCAGTTAGGAACAGTGGGACCTACTTGTGGATGTATTTCTATGAAGAGTTTTGGACATAGTGGATTTACAGGAACTTATGCTTGGGCAGATCCAGAAGAGGAAATTGTGTATGTATTTTTATCTAATAGAACATTTCCAGATGCTACGAATAGAAAACTAATTAGCGAAGATATAAGAACTAAAATACAGCGGTTAATTTATGAATCGATTATGTATTAAAGTTCCTGTTTAGTAGCAAAAGTTTTACCTTTAAACAAAAAATTATGAAAATAGGTATTGTATGTTATCCTACTTTTGGAGGAAGTGGAGTTGTAGCTACCGAATTAGGAATGGGGTTAGCAAAAAGAGGTCATGAAATTCACTTTATAACCTATAAACAACCTGTTCGCTTAGAACAATTATCTAAAAGCATTCATTACCACGAGGTAAATGTTCCCGAATATCCTTTATTTCATTATCAACCTTATGAACTTGCGCTATCAAGTAAATTGGTAGATATGGTAAGGCTTCATAAAATAGAATTACTTCACGTACATTATGCCATTCCTCATGCTTATGCAGGTTATATGGCAAAAAAAATGTTGGCAGAAGAAGGGATTCATATACCAATGGTAACCACGCTTCATGGAACCGATATTACTCTGGTAGGAAATCATCCTTTTTATAAACCAGCAGTAACCTTTAGTATTAATAAAAGTGATTATGTAACTTCTGTATCACAAAGCTTAAAAGATGATACTCTTCGCTTATTTGATGTAAAAACTCCTATAGAGGTTGTACCCAATTTTATCGATGCAAAAAAAGAAAAAAATCAGTTTACAGATTGTCAGCGAGAATTAATGGCAGAAGACGATGAAAAAATAATCACCCATATTAGTAACTTTAGAAAAGTTAAACGAGTAGATGATGTGGTGAAAATTTTTTATAAAACGCAACAAATAATCAATTCTCAGTTAATTATGGTCGGCGAAGGACCAGAAGTACAGCCAGCTAAAAAATTAGCCCATGAGTTGGGGATCTCAGATAAGATTATGTTTTTAGGGGAAAGCAATGATATTGATAAGATTCTATGTTTTTCAGATTTATTTTTGCTGCCTTCAGAAAAAGAAAGTTTTGGTTTAGCTGCCTTAGAAGCTATGGTGAACGGTGTCCCTGTAATCTCTTCTAATACTGGAGGTTTACCTGAAGTTAATAAAGAAGGATTTTCTGGATATTTAAGTGAAGTAGGAAATGTGGAAGAAATGGCGAAAAATGCCATTCATATTTTAAGTGATGATCATCGTTTACAGCAATTTAAATTAAATGCCAAAAAAATGGCATTAAAATTCGATACGGATACTGTAATTCCTCAATATGAAGAAATTTACAATAGAGCTGCATCCAACCTCAATGCCAAATTTACTGATTAGATAATCAATTTTTTAGAATTGATAACGAACTCCAACTGCAATATCTGGAGCAAAATCATCAATAACATCATAATCAGAAAAACCAAATTCTGGTCTAAAATCTAATGATAATAACAACGGAATATCAAAGTTATATTCTATACCAATATTCCCAGCAATAAATACAAATGCGCCATCATTATCATCAAAATCATCTCTAAAATCTCTTTTATCATCAACGGTTCCTAAACCTGCTCCTGCACCCGCATACCAGTTAAAACCTCCTTCTATATTCCAAACCCATTGGTAAAGTCCGGCTAGTTTTACCGCATCAAAGTTATCGTCGTTTCTCCAACCTAAGTCCAATTCTAAACGGTTGTTATCGTTTCCAATGGCTCGTTGGTAAGAAACTTCTGCTCCAAAACCATCACCTCCACCCAAGCGAAGTCCAATAGCATTCTCAGAAATTTCTTGAGCATTCATCGTTAAAAAAGCTCCCATACTAAGCGCTAATGTCAAAAAAATCTTTTTCATATTCATTTAATTTTCAGTTTGAGGTCAAATATATTTTCAATTTTAATACCTTTCGGTTATGCTTAATTAATCTTTTGTTAATCTTCCTTAAAAACTGTTAACTCCATTGAATTTATCTCTATTAGAACTATTAGGATCCCGAATTGAAGGTGAGCTGTATGTTAATAAAACATTTAAAGAACTATATGCTACAGATGCTTCTGTCTATAGAAAGTTGCCAGTAGGTGTCGCTATTCCTAAATCTAGAAAAGATATTCAGCAAATTATAAATTTTGCAAATCAAGAAGGGGTAGGGTTAATTCCTCGTGCCGCAGGTACATCATTAGCAGGACAGTGTGTAGGAGATGGTTTAGTAGTTGATATTTCTAAATATTTAAATTCTGTAATTGAGTTTAATGAAGACGAACAAACTGTAGTAGTAGAACCAGGAATTATCAGGGATGATTTGAATAGGTTTTTAACGCCTTTTAATTTATTTTTTGGTCCTAACACTTCTACATCTAATAGATGTACGATAGGCGGTATGGTGGGGAATAATTCTAGCGGTACCACTTCTATTCAGTACGGGGTTACAAGAGATAAAGTTTTAGAACTAGAGACAATACTATCGGATGGAAGTGTTGTAACTTTTAAATCGCTTAACGCGGAAGAATTTCAGCAAAAGCTTCAACAACATAATCTTGAAGGTGATATCTACCGAAAGTTCTATGAAATGTTGCTTCCGCAAGAAGTACAGCAAGAAATAAAAGAACAGTTTCCTTTGCCAGAAATTCACCGTAGAAATACAGGTTACGCTTTAGACGCTTTGATAGATAGTGATGTTTTTTCTAAATCTACCCAAACCTTTAATTTCTGTAAATTATTATGTGGTAGTGAAGGGACGTTAGCATTTACTACAAAAATTAAACTTCAATTAAATGAGTTGCCTCCTGAACATTCGGCTATGATCGCAGCACATTTTTCTTCTATAGAAGACTGTTTAGCTGCTGTAGAACCTGTAATGCAAGAAGATTTATACACTTGCGAGATGATGGATAAGATTATTTTAGATTGTACTAAAGACAGTCTTAAGTATAAAGAAAATAGGTTTTTTATTGAGGGTGATCCGTTAGGGATTTTGATGTTAGAAATTAAAGCAGAAACATCTAAAGCCTTACAACATAAAATCTCTCTTTTAGAAAATAATCTAAATACAAAATCTAAGTCATTCGCAAATAAAATACTTTTTGGAGAAGAAATTAATTTAGCTTTAGAGTTAAGGAAAGCGGGATTGGGTTTGTTGGGAAACATTAAGGGAGATAAAAAAGCAGTGGCTTGCATAGAAGATACAGCTGTTGCTTTAAAAGATCTGTCTTCTTATATAAATGAGTTTACCCAGCTTATGAAAGGCTTTCATCAACGTGCGGTGTATTACGCTCATGCGGGAGCTGGAGAATTACATTTGAGACCTATATTAAACTTGAAAAAAGAAGAAGATGTAAAGCTTTTTAAAGAAATCACATACGAAGTTGCCATATTAGTGAAGAAATATAAAGGTTCTTTTAGTGGAGAACACGGTGATGGTAGGGTAAGAGCATCTTTTATAAACATGTTAGTTGGTGATAAAAATTATCAACTTTTTAGAGAAACCAAACAAATATTTGATCCTAAAAACATTTTTAACCCTGGAAAAATTGTAGACGCTCTTCCTATGGAAACCGATTTACGTTATAAGCCTAACCGTAAAGAGCCTAAGGAGGAAACTCTAATGAACTTTGATGATTCACAAGGCTTTTTACGTGCTGTAGAAAATTGTAATGGTAGCGGAGATTGTAGAAAGAGTGTAGAATCTGGAGGGACTATGTGCCCAAGTTATCGCGCTACTAAAAGTGAAAAGGACTCTACTCGTGGTAGAGCTAATGTATTGAGAGAGTTGATGACTCAAACTGATTCTATTGAGAAATTTGATGATAAGCATACAAAAGAAGTATTAGATTTATGCATTAGTTGCAAAGGTTGTAAAAGCGAATGTCCATCTAATGTAGATATGGCTAGTTATAAAGCAGAGTTTTTGTATCAATATCATCAATTTAATGCACCGAGTTTTAGAGATCAACTTTTTGCAAAAAATTATACTTGGAATAAACGAGGAAGAATAAGCAAATCACTTACCAATGCTCTATTTTCTACGCCTTGGACCTCAAAGCTTATTAAGCAAACTCTTAATATAGCTTCGCAACGTAATTTGCCACAGCTTGCAAAAAAATCTTTATGGAAAATCATACAGGAAAAACCTAGTTTACTTTCCGCGAAAGTGAAATACATACAGATGGTTTATTTATTTATAGATGAATTTACAGACCAATTGGATACTCAAGTAGGAATAGATGCGATCGAAGTGTTAACACATTTAGGTTATGAAATAAAAGTAGTACCTCATGAAGAAAGCGGACGCGCTCAAATATCTAAAGGCTTCTTGATGGAAGCTAAAAAATTAGCAAATAAAAACATCGAGACTTTTGCTCCATTAATCTCTAAACAAACTCCTTTATTAGGGGTTGAACCTAGTGCTGTTCTTTCCTTCCGGGATGAATATCTACGACTTGCAAATCAACCTGAAGAGGCTATAAAACTATCAAAAAATGTTTTTTTAATAGAAGAGTTTTTAGCTCAGGAAATTAAGAAAGGAAATATTTCCTCTAATCAATTCCGTAAAGAGAAAAAAAGGATTAAGATTCACGGTCATTGTCATCAAAAAGCATTGAGTAGTGTAAAACCTACATTCGACATTTTAAATCTTCCAGAGAATTACACGGTAACCATAATTCCTTCTGGATGTTGCGGGATGGCAGGAAGTTTTGGTTATGAAAAAGAACATTATGAGGTGAGTATGCAAATAGGAAATCAAACACTTTTTCCTGCTGTAAATAAAGCAAAAGATGATGTTTTAATTTCAGCAAATGGAACAAGCTGCAGACATCAGATTCATGACGGTACCCAAAAAAAATCAATGCATCCAATAAGTATTTTAAAGAATGCATTGATTAAATTATAGATTTAAATAAATTTAATTAATTATGTATGATTCAATAGATTGTGATGAATCTATTTTTATGGAATCCATATTAGGAACGCCAAATTGAGAAAGGTCTTCAAAATTATAATTAGCTTGATTTTCACTAAATATAAGTCCGATATTTTCTGCGTAATAATTTGAAGAGGTTAACACTTCTTGTTCTTCTAAGAGCGGGATGGAAACTATGATATCAGCATTAACTTCTAAAGTTAATGAAACACTAGATTTTAAAACATTTTCATAAGAAGTTCCACTCACACTAAAACTTTCAAGAATTTCATTTTGTTGTGTATTTAATGAATATTCTATAACTAAGGGGATTGCTTGACCTTGAATATTAAAAGTTTGGTCGATGGTATTTGAAATGTTAGATAGGTTTTCACCAGCAGAAGCATTGATATCATACACGACCAAATCTGTAAGCGGTATGGTTAAATTGTCTAAATTATAAAGACTAAGGTCTACTACATACTCTCCATTATAGACCAATTGGCCATTTTGCTTTGAAAGATTACCATTTGCCAAAATACCAGTAATAATTCCTCTTTCTAACGGATCTGCAGAAGAATTAAAAGCATAAGCATTATTATTTTCTGAAGTTATTGTGAGCTTCTCGTCATTTGTAACTTCTTGCTCTCCTTGAGTTTGGGAGGAATTGCTGTAATTCCATTCATTACCTGTAGTTAACGGGAAATAATCACTGTTGTTGGTATCGTTCATAGATGTATCATCTGATGAACATGAAAATAGACTGATCATCACCAAAGCGATACTTAATATTCGTAGTTTCATAGGGTTATAATTTCCCCAAATATATAGTTTTTTTTTAATTTCCTTTTTTAGGAGTGGTAATAGTTATAGCAGCTAATAAATCCTGAAATTCGGTTTTTACATCCTTTTCAATTTCTTCTTGGTGAAGGTTTGCATAATCTTCTTTACGAAATTGATGTAGCTTCCAACGCTTTTGGTGGTACTCTAAAGAAGTAAGATTTTCTACCCAATCTCCAGAGTTTAAATATAAACAAGTCCCGTTTCTATTAACCTTTCGTACGATTTGAGGCTGATGAATGTGCCCACAAACCACATATTTATAGTTCTTTTCTATCGCTAAATCTGAAGCTACTTCTTCAAAATCATTAATATGTTTTACCGCTTTTTTTACACCATTTTTAATTTTCTTAGAAAGTGAGAACTTTTCTCTTTTAAATTTTAATAACCACCAATTAAGAAATCTATTAATTAAAATAAGAATGTCATAACCCCAACCCCCAAGTTTTGCAAGCCATTTTGCGTTTTGTATAGAAGCATCAAAAACATCACCGTGAAAAAACCATGCTTTTTTTCCGTCAAGGTTAAGCACAACTTTATTTACTAAAGAGATCTTTCCCATTTTAACGTCACAAAACTTCCGAAGTAAATCATCATGATTTCCTGTGATATAAATCACTTCAGTTCCATTAGCCGAAAGATCTATAATTTTTTTTATGACCTCGAGATGAGATTTAGGAAAATATCGTTTTCTAAATTGCCAAATATCTATAATATCCCCATTTAAGATGAGTTTCTTGGGCTTTATGCTATTCAAATAAAGTAAAAGCTCTTTTGCGTGGCATCCAAAAGTACCTAAATGCACATCAGATATTACAACGAGTTCGACTTTTCTTTTTTTCATTAACTATTAATTTGCATGCAAAGATGAGTTTTATTTGAAGGGTTATTATTTCTATAGTATTAAGTGTTGTTAAACAAAAAGTTATATCTAATCTGTATTTTTTAGATTAAAGTTTAGTTAACTAGAACTTTTAATTATCTTTCTAAAAATTTACATTTGTTAAAAATTGCTCATGGCAGGAAATTCTATTGGTACTTTATTTCAACTCACCACGTTTGGCGAATCTCACGGAGAAGCATTAGGTGGTATTATTGAAGGTTGTCCTTCGGGAGTTGTGATAGACTTTGATTTTATTCAGAAAGAATTAAAAAGAAGAAAACCAGGTCAGTCAAAAATTGTTACTCAACGAAAAGAGGCCGATGAAGTAGAATTTTATTCAGGAATTTTTGAAGGGAAAACTACGGGAACTCCAATTGGTTTTGTGGTTAAAAACACCAATCAGAAATCTAAAGACTATGATCACATTAAAGACGTTTACAGACCTAGCCATGCCGATTTCACGTATGACGAGAAATATGGTGAACGTGATTATAGAGGAGGCGGAAGGTCTAGTGCTAGAGAAACCGTTTGTAGAGTAGTTGCAGGGGCAATTGCAAAACTTTTTCTAACCGATATTAAAATTACTGCATATACAAGCGGGGTAGGTGAAATTCAGTTAACAGAAGAAAATCCTATAGATTTTACAGAGATTGAAAACAATGTAGTACGATGTCCTAATGCTAATCTAGCCTCAAAAATGGAATCTTTAATTACTTCTGTTAAAAAAGAGGGAGATAGCCTTGGCGGAATTATTTCTTGTGTCATTGAAAATGTCCCAACCGGTTTGGGAGAACCAGTTTTTGATAAATTACACGCCAATTTAGGAAAGGCCATGCTTTCTATAAACGCTGTAAAAGGATTTGAATACGGTAGTGGTTTTGAAGGTTCAAAAATGAGAGGTAGTGAGCATAATGATGCATTTACATCTGCAAAAAAAACTACAACCAATTATAGTGGAGGTATTCAAGGTGGGATTTCTAACGGAATGCCTATTTATTTTAAAGTAGCTTTTAAGCCTGTTGCTACTTTAATTCAAAAGCAAACTACCATAAATAATAAAGGCGAAACTGTTGAGATGCAAGGCAAAGGAAGACATGATCCTTGTGTAGTTCCTAGAGCTGTTCCTATAATTGAAGCTATGGCAGCATTGGTTTTAGCAGACTTTATTTTATTACAAAGAAGATTTAATTCATAAAATTATTTTTATTTAAATGAAGAAATTAGCATTACACTGGCAAATATTATTAGGAATGGCTCTCGGAGTTATATTCGCATTGATTTTAAGCAACTTTGAATGGGGTTCGGGCTTTATCAGTGATTGGATAAAACCTTTCGGAACCATTTTTATCAATGCACTAAAACTAATAGCTGTACCGTTAATTTTGGCTTCATTAATTAAAGGGGTATCAGATTTAAAAGATATTTCTAAACTTTCCCAAATGGGAGCTCGAACCATTCTTACCTACATTGCTACTACCATAATTGCTGTTTCTATTGGCTTAGGAGTAGTAAACCTAGTAAAACCAGGAAACACCATTACCGAAGAAACTAGAGAAGAATTAGTGGCAAGTTATGGGGGAGAAGCAGATTTAAAACGACAAGATGCCGAAAAACAAAAAAATGCAGGACCCTTACAGGCCTTAGTAGATATTGTTCCAGGAAATATAATTGGAGCTTCTTCTAGTAACTCTAATATGTTACAAGTTATTTTCTTTGCTATCTTCTTTGGAATTGGACTTATTCTCATCCCCGAAAAAACAGCGCAACCTGTAAAATCTTTCTTTGATGGCTTTAATGAAGTGATTTTAAAAATGATTGATATCATTATGCTTGCAGCTCCTTACGGTGTTTTTGCTCTGTTAGCTGCTCTAGTAGTTGAATCTCCAAGTGCCGATTTATTTGCCGCCTTAGCCATGTACGCGCTATGTGTAATTTCAGGCTTGTTATTGATGATTGGTGTTTATGTATTGATCGTATGGATATTTACTAAGAAATCTCCTAAATTTTTCCTTAACGGAATTTCTCCTGCACAACTCTTAGCATTTTCAACGAGTTCTAGTGCAGCTACTTTACCAGTAACTATGGAAAGGGTAGAAGAGCACTTGGGTGTAGAGAAAGAGGTTTCTAGTTTTGTATTACCAATTGGAGCGACAATTAATATGGACGGTACCAGCTTATATCAAGCTGTGGCTGCAGTGTTTATTGCACAAGCATTTGGTATGGATCTTTCATTTACTACCCAATTAGGTATCATAGCTACAGCTACTTTAGCTTCCATAGGTTCTGCCGCTGTTCCTGGAGCAGGAATGGTCATGTTAGTTATCGTACTTGCACAAGCAGGAATCCCTGAAGCTGGTTTAGCTCTTATTTTTGCAATAGATAGACCTTTAGATATGTGTAGAACAACAGTAAATGTAACAGGAGATGCATCGGTATCTATGTTGGTGGCAAAAGCCGTAGGCAGATTAAGAGATCAACCTTTTGTGAAAAACTGGAATGATAATTACAAGAAGTAATTAATCGGTACTATCATTACTTTTATCGTATTTGATTAAGTCTTAATTATTTATTTACATTAAGCTAATCAAGCTTAAAGCTAATAATCGTTGTTTTATCACCCTAAATAAAAACAATGAATTCTCGCTTTACGGTTCTAATTCTTTTTCTCACATATACCTCTATACTATTTTCTCAAGTGGGAATTAATACAAGCAGCCCTAGTCCTGCTTCTGTTTTAGATGTTCACAGTACTGCAGATAATATTAATTTTGGCGGATTTATGCCTCCAAAAGTATCTTTAGAAGAACGAGATTTAATTCCTGTTACGGTAGTGGATGAAGGAATGATGATTTTTTATTCAGAAGGAAATGATCGTTGCATCCAAATTTATAATAGTGTAGATGATATATGGGAGAACGTATATTGCATGCCAGTCAATGATGTTCCTATAGCTTCAAATTTAACTATGCAAGGGACTTTAGCTGACACTGAAACTATAAATGCACAATTTAATTACTTTGACGATGAAAATGATCCTCCAGGAAATCATATTTACACTTGGTATAAATCTGCAAGCAGTGATGGAAGCAATCCTATTTTAATACAATCGGGAACCAGTTCTAATTACACAATCTTAAATTCAGAGGTTGGATTCTATATAGGTTTCTCTGTAGAACCGATAGCTACCCAAGGAAATTCACCAGGAAATATTGTTTTATCTAATTTTGACGGACCCATTTCAAATGCTTTTACTCCTGCGTTAGATTTATTTATTTCTGAGTATATAGAAGGTAGTAGTAATAATAAAATTATTGAAGTAGCAAATTTTACAGGTTCATCCATAAATCTAGCAAATTATCAAATTTCTGGATTTCAAAATGGATCTAGTTCTTCTTCTTATACTTTTCTTTTCCCCAATGTTAATTTACAAAATGGTGAAGTTTATGTAATAGCTCATTCTTCATATTCAGGATCTAGTAATAAGACATATGCCTGGCCATTTAACGGAAATGATGTAGTTATTTTAGAAGATTTATCCTCTACTACAATAGATATTATTGGTGTAGTTGGGAACTCTTCTGATTTCGCAAAAGATGTAACCTTGAGAAAAAAACCAGGAATAGGTCCATCTACATCATATAATGCTAATGATTACGATTCGTTCCCACAAAATACTTTTACAGGTTTGGGTAATCATAACTTTTAACCAGATGAAAAATATACTAGGTGTTATATTATTATGTTTACCGAATTTATTTTTAGGGCAAGTAGCCATAAATACAACTAATTTAAGTGATGCAGTAGTTCTTCATTTAGAAGCGAAGCAATATCCAACTACCAACTACGGAGGTTTTTTAATGCCCGTTGTAAATGAAATTCAGCAAAGTTCAATTCCTGTGTCTACGGTTGATTTAAGAGATGATGGCTTAATGGTGTACTTATTTGATGAAAATACGGGCAAACAATGTTGGGACATTTACGATGCTGTAGTTAATGTATGGAGGAGTATTACCTGTTTTAACCAAGTGTGTAATGGTGTTATCTTTTCTGAAGATTTTAATTCATATTCAGCCGATAGTGGAATTTCGGGAGCTTCTGCATCAAATGGGGATTACCCAACGATGATAAATAAATTTACATTAAGCTCTTTTTCATCAAGCAGAGATGGGAGTTTAGCTTATCCGGGAACTTTAGCGAACGCAAGTGATTATGCTTTAGTGAAGAATGGTCAATTAGAAATTCAAGATGTTAATGGTCCTTTATTGTTTGAAACTCAAAGTATTGATATTTCAGGATATACAAACATTAATTTTTCATTTACCATTTATGAAAATGGCAATTTAGAATACGATAGTGTAGAGCATATAGACGATTTTAATTGTGGTGAAGAATCTATAGGAAATGATTATGTAGATGTATTATATTCTACTAACGGAGGTTCTACTTTTATTGAAGTACCTAATTATAATGGTTTGGGGAATTCTAATCATACTTTAATTGATAATTTAGTTTCGCCAGTAACGGTAAGTGTAAATGGTTTATCTGGCCATGACCTTGTTATTAGAATAAGGTTTCAAAATTGGGCTGGAGCCGAACAATATTTTTTAGATGACATCACTGTTAGTTGCGATTAGTCTAAGAATTTTGCTTTTTCCTCTGGACTCGGCATTCTACATGTTTCCTTTTTTCCAAACCATTTGTATCGATTTTTAGCGATAATATCATATACGCCATCTCTAAAACTTTGAGGAAGTGGTAAAAAAATCCGCGTAAGCGAAATAATACCTTTTAATCTTTTGAAGATTTGTAATGCAGCGGTAGATTTTATATAATAAGCTTCGCCAGGAATAATTAAAATCATAGAATCTATTTGGGAAGTATCAATGCCACGTTCTTCTGTGAGTTTTTTACCAGCCTCACTTTGTAAGGAAGCAAAAACAAATTGATTTTTATGATCTTTTTTTATGATTAAATCAATAGCATTATTACAGAGAGTACAAACTCCATCAAAAAGGATTATTTTTTTATTTTTTGGTAGATTTTCCATTACTTTTTTGCTCTTTGCACCAATTCTATCTGCTCAATAGGAACAGAAGAGGTAAACATACCGTAATTAATTATAGCTTTGCCTTTTTCAATTTTATCGATTGTTCCTACAGAGCGACTTCCTTCTAAACGAACACGATCATTTATTTTAAAAGAAACGATTTTCTTCTCTGCTGCTTCTTTTTCAATGATATCTTGTTTAACTTTTTCTTCTTTTTTCTTTTGTCGGATAACCTCTATTTTCTTAACAGCTTCTTTTTTTATCGACTCTTCTTTCTTTTTCTTTTCTTGTATTTTCTTCTTAGACTCTTTCTTTCTCTTAGAATTTTCTATCGCAACAAGCTTTAAAAACTCGGCAATAAGGTCTTTCTTTTTATTGTTTCTAAAGAATTTATCGGCTAGATCATCTAATTTCTGACCTAAATATATATGCTTTTGATTACTATCATATAATTCTTGAAAGCCTTCTAACTTTTGCTGAACTCTAGTATTGATTTCATCTAACTTTTGTTGTTCTTCTTGAGCTTTAAGTTCTTTCTCTTTTAAGTTAGAAGTAGTTTTAGCAAGCTTAGATCGTTCCTGCTGCAATTTAGCAATACTCTTATCGAATCTTATTTTGCCCCGTTCTACTTTCTTTTTAGAACGATTGATTAAACTGTAAGGTATACCGTTTTTTTGGGCCACTTCAAAGGTAAATGAACTACCAGCTTCTCCTAGATGCAGTTTAAATAAGGGCTCTAATGTTTTAGAATCGAATAACATATTTGCATTGCTAATCGCTTCGGTTTCTTGAGCCATTTTTTTAAGGTTGGCATAATGTGTAGTGATGATTCCGAAAGATTCTTTTTCGTAAAAAACTTCCAGAAAAGTTTCCGCTAAAGCACCACCCAGTTCTGGATCACTACCTGTACCAAATTCATCGATTAAAAAAAGTGTCTTATCATTACACTTTCTTAAAAAATGCTTCATGTTTTTTAAGCGGTATGAATAGGTGCTTAAATGATTTTCTATACTTTGATTGTCACCAATATCGGTTAGAATCTTATCAAAAAAACATACTCGAGAATATTCGTGAACGGGTATTAATAAACCAGACTGAAGCATAATTTGTAATAATCCCACCGTTTTGAGCGTAATACTTTTTCCTCCTGCATTAGGTCCAGAAATAACAATTATCCGATTGTCTTTTGATAACTTTATACTTTGCGGATATGTTTTTTCATTCTTCTTTTTATTATTCAAATAAAGAAGCGGATGATAAGCTTCCTTAATATCTAACTCTCTCTCATTACTCAATTTTGGCAATACCGCATTCATAGATTTGCCATATTTTGTTTTAGCAGCAATGACATCTATATCACTCAAGAGATTTTGATATTCGATGAGTAGGGGACGATATGGTCTAATAATTTCGGTAAGCTGCTTTAAAATGCGATTTATTTCTTCTTTTTCTTCATATTCTAAATTATTGAGTTCACGAGAATACCTTAATGTATTTTCGGGTTGCATATAAATGATGCTTCCCGTTTTAGAAGTACCTAAAATTGACCCTTTTATTTTTTTTCGATACATCGCATTTACAGCGAGAACCCGAATGTTATCAACTACAGATTCTTTTATATCATCTAAGTATCCATAACTTTGGTATTTAGATAAATCGCTTACAAAACTAGAATTGATTTGGGAGCGAACGCTATTAATAGACCTACGTATGCTTTGTAAAAGGGGAGAGGCGTTATCTTTAATTTCTCCAAATCTATCGATGACTAACTCTATACCTTCGATTATTTCTTTGGTAAATTCTACCTCGTTAGTAGTCTTGTAAAGCGTAGGATAGATTTCTTTATATTTTCTAAAAAATAAAATTTGAGCGTTTGCTGTTTGAGAAATAGCAGCAATACGTCTAAAACCTAGTAGTTCCAAACTACTATCCTCTATGGTGAGAAATTTTATTTCATTAAAAATAGGATCAAATCCGTGATTAGGGATTTTAGCCTCTTGCAAATCTGAAGAAAGATATTCTTGGGTTTGATGTAACGCAAATACCGTCTCTTCTTTAGAAGTGAAAGGTTTTAGATTTAATACTTTTTCTTTACCTAAATTGGTAATGCAATATTCTTCAACTTGACTACAAACTGTAGTAAATTCTAAATCTTTTAAAGTCTTTTCTGTAATTTTTATCATAGCAATTTTCTACTTTCGTAGTAAGGCAAATTTAACGATAATTTTATGAAGGTAAATATCCATGACAGCTGGAAAAATCAATTAAATGAAGAATTTGAAAAATCTTACTTTAAAGATCTAATTTCATTTGTAAAGAATGAATACCAAACTAAAATTTGTTACCCCAAAGGAAGTGATATTTTTGCAGCTTTTGAGCATTGTCATTTTAATGATGTAAAAGTAGTTATCTTGGGACAAGACCCTTATCACGGGGTTAACCAAGCGAATGGCTTATGTTTCTCTGTAAAAGATGAAGTAAAAATGCCACCTTCTTTAATCAATATTTTCAAGGAAATCGAACAAGATGTGGATCAACCATTTCCCAGTACTGGAAATTTAGAAAGATGGGCTAATCAAGGCGTTTTACTATTAAATGCCACATTAACTGTCAGGGCCCACGAAGCTGGAAGTCACCAAAAGAAAGGTTGGGAGCAGTTTACAGATCAGGTTATTTCAAAGATTTCTAAGAATAGAGAAAATATAATTTTCTTGCTATGGGGAGGCTTTGCTAAAAAGAAGGTCAAACTTATAGATACTAAAAAGCATTATATTTTAACTTCTGGTCATCCTTCCCCCTTAAGTGCAAATAGAGGATACTGGTTCGGAAATAAGCATTTTAGTAAAACTAATGCTATTTTAAAAGAAGTGGGGCAAAAACCAATAAGTTGGTAATTATTTCACTTCGTATTTCTCAGTATCAATATTTTCATTTTTATTTCTACTGAATAAAAACAAAAAAAGATTAATAAGAAGAAGACTAAATAACACAATTGAAAATATAAACATACCTAAGTTCTTTATCTACTAGATGTAAAAAAGCTGCAAAGGTTGCGTTTATTTTATGATTTATTAACACAAAAGTAATATTAAGTTGTTTTTTTTATTTAATCTATTGATTTACAGATGTCTTTAAATTCAGATTTTTGAGTAATTAGGTTTAAATCTTCCAATTGGTTTTGAATAACTTCAACTTCTTTAGGATTAATTTGCTTTTGACTCCATTCCGTCAAGTCTAACCATTCTAAAATATCTTCTTCATTTTGCTGATAGTTCTTAGCCAACTGAGTACTTATTTTAGGAATGCTTTTAAAATCTTTAGTGATTCCGTTAAGGGTATCCAGCATATTTTTTAAGTCTGAAGAATTTTCAGCAATAAAATCATCTTTACTAACAATAACAAAACACGGCCAAGGGGTAGGACAGTCGGTTATTCTTCTAAAAGTCCCATTATCTACCAAGGGCTTAGTCGTAAAATGTTCCCACATAAAATATTGAGCATCATCGTTAGGTAAAGCTTTTACAGCTCCTGCTAAATTTTTTACGACTTCAAATTTTAGATTTCTAGTATCCCATTCTTCATTCTTAGCATTTACGTAAGTCATAAGGTGGGAACCAGAACCAAATCTACTGATAGCAGAAGTTGTGTTTTCTAGTTCATTCATATGTTCATAATTAGACTCTGCTGCAACATGAATTCCCCAAATTAATGGTGTAGCAATATATTCTTGTATAATTTTAAAAGGTGCTCCGTCTTCAATTTCTTTAATGATACTTTCGGTTAATACTAGAGCAACATCTATCTCATCATTGTGTAATGCTCTACTTAACTCTCCCGTACCTCCATAAAAATCTTGCCAAGTAACATCTATATTTTGTTCTTTGAATAAACCTTTTTTTAAACCAATATGCCAAGGGTAATTAAAATGTTCTGGTACACCACCAACTCTTATTGACTTCATGCGGAATGTTTTTCTTTTAAATATTGATAAATTTTTGCTTGAGAATTAATTTTTTCCTCTCCCTTTTTAGCTTTTACATATTCATTTGCTTCGGAGGCATCTTGTATTCTTGCTTTTTGGTTATCCTTTAATTGTATTTCAAGAATATCTTTTAATTCCTTAAATACTTGTTCATCCATAACGGGAGCAAGAACTTCTATTCTTCGGTCTAAGTTTCTTGTCATCCAATCTGCACTTCCAAAATACATTTTTTCCTCTCCGTTATTATGAAAAAGGTAGATTCTACCATGCTCTAAAAATCGATCTACAATACTTGTAATGTATATGTTTTCACTAATTTGAGGTAAACCTGCGGTTAGACAAGTAAAACCTCTAACAATTAGTCTTATTTTTACACCGCTTTCACTAGCCTTATATAAAAGATTAATGATCTCTGGATCTTCAAGACTATTCATTTTTGCAGTGATTTTAGCTTCTAATCCTGCTTTAGCATAATCTATTTCTTGCAGAATAAGTTTTGTAAAATCTCTTCTTGTATTAAAAGGTGAAATTAACAAGTTTTTAGCTCTAGGGATGATAAGATCCCCCTCTAAAACCTTAAATACTCGTTCTAATTCTTTAGTGATTTTTTTATTTGCGGTAAATAATCCGTGGTCACAATATATTTTACTGGTTTCGCTATTAAAATTACCCGTCCCAATATATGCATACCGTAACTTTTCTCCATTTTCTATTCGTTCTACAAAGAATATTTTTGAATGCACTTTTATTTTGGGGTAGCTATAAATAACTTTAGCTCCCTTCTTTTCAAATTTTCTTCCCCAAGTGATATTATTTTCTTCATCAAAACGAGCTTTCGCTTCAATAAAAACGGTCACTTCTTTCCCTTGTTCTAAAGCTTTTAGAAGCGATGTAGTAAGTTTAGACTCATCGGCAACTCGGTAAAAAGAAATTTTAATTGCGGTGACATCATTATCATTTGCTGCTTTTTCTATAAAATTTTCTACATAAGAAAAAGACATGTAGGGAAAATGAACTAATAAATCCTTTTCTTTAATTGAAGCAAAGTAATTCTCAGAATTTTCTAATTCGCGATGCAGAATTGGAGATAGAGGTTCAAAATTTAATTTTTTATTATTGGAAGGATTTGGAAAACTGAAAAAATCACTAAAGTTATGATACCTTCCTCCAGGCATCATATCTATTTTTCCCAAACCTAAATGCTTTCTCAGTTTTTTCTGAAAATCTTTTGGCATATGGGCATCGTACAATAAACGTGTAGGTTGCCCATCTGTTCGCTGGGCTAAAGAATCGTAAATCTTTTCGGCTAAAACCCCATCATATTGATCATCGATATATAACTCTGCATCTCGAGACATTTTTATTTCATAAATACCTGTAACTTCTTCATTGAGAAACACCGATGACATTTTATAGCGAACAATATCATCTATAAAAGTGATGTAAAAATTTTTCTTAGAATTAAATGTATAAAATCTACCGTGATCGTTTAATGGAATATTTACAAAACCTACTTTTTCATTTTCTTTAAAAGTCACAAAAAAATAAATCGTATTATTTTCAATAAAAATACGTTTCTCCTCTTCAAAATCTACAATTTGAGGTTGTAGAGATCTTTCAATATTATTTTTATAAAATGTATTTATTTCTTGTTTTTGGTTGGCAGAAAAATCCCTATCATTTATAAGATGAATGTGATTTTTTGCTAATTCAGGAATAATCTGATCATGAAAAATATCACCAAACTCCTGTTGTTGTTGAGAAACTATGCTTAAAATTTCTTTTACTTTTTTAGAAGGTTTTAAGGCAAGCTTTTTACGTAAACTCTTTTTAATTCTTTTAATTTGTCTAAGTTGTGATACCCTAACTCTAAAATACTCATCTAAATTTGAAGAAAAAATAGCTAAGAATTTTAATCTTTCATAAAGCGGATTACCTTCATCTTCCGCTTCTTGTAAAACACGTTTATTGAAGTTCAACCAGTCAAGATCTCTGTGTTTTAGATTATTAAATTCTGGGTCTAGCATAGATTATAATTTCTTCAAAACTACAAATTAAGCCCTCCTTTAGCGGCTAAAGTTCTGTTAAATAAAGCCTATTATATAGTAGCCATTTTGTTTAAAGTAAATATAATGAGGTCTTCTACGGCTTGTAAAGGATCATTACTAAAATCTCCAGTTTCTCTATTCGCTATAATTGCATTCATAGATAGCGCTCTGTGACCTAATAGCTTAGACATACCGTAAATACCACTTGTTTCCATTTCTAGATTAGTGATTTTATAATCTTGATATTTAAAACTGGTTAATTCATCTATGAAATTTTCATCTTGTAAGCTTGCTCTCAAAACACGGCCTTGCGGACCGTAAAAACCAACGTTTGTACCTGTGATTCCTTTAAAAACCTTTTCGTCTTTCGTAAAATGATCTAAAAGGGTTTTACTAGAATTTACTACATAAGGTGTCGCTTTATGCGGATGTAAATTTAAGTGTTCTTGAAGTTTATTTGCAATCCCTTTCTCTAAGAATTCATCACTCTCGTAATAGTAGAGGAGCCCATCAAAACCAATCGCTTTTTCTGAAGCTAAAAAAGAGTCTACAGGAATATCTTTTTGAATAGATCCCGATGTTCCAATTCTTACAAAAGTAAGCTGTTGATGTTCTTTTTTGACCTTCCTAGTTTCTAAATCTATATTTACTAAAGCATCTAACTCATTAAAAACAATATCAATATTATCAGTACCAATACCAGTTGAAACTACTGTAATTCTTCTGTTTTTATAAGTTCCCGTTTGGGTTTGAAACTCTCTTTTTTGGGTTTTAAATTCAACATTATCAAAATGTTTTGTAATGCTATCTATACGGTCTGGATCACCAACCGTGATGATGTAATTAGATATGTTTTCTGGTTTTAAATTAAGATGATATATACTACCATCTGGATTTAATATTAGCTCAGATTCTTTAATCATATTTATAATTTTAATAGCTTATGAGAGTCTTTATTATAGAGGAAATCATATTTATAGGCTCCACCAAAAACCATAGTATCCTTCATTTCTCTATAAAAGTTTTCTTTGTTATTTATAATAGACATTCCTTTATCATTGAGAATTAACCTATCTTTTGTGTGGACCGTAAAAGTACTTAACTTATCAATTAATTTTTGCATTTGTAAATCCCCATAACCATAATAGCCTTGATATTGTAAACTATAGCCTAACCATTGATGGGCAGAAGTAATATGGTAGTTATTTATTAAATTTAAAAGATTTTCTTCTAATACATTTAATCCTGTTATAGCATTAGGAAATCGTTCTAAATGAGCTCTTAGACAACTTGATAAATATTTAAAATTGGAATCTTTGCTAAGTAACGGAACTATTTTTTTTGGATTTTTCTCGTTGTAAAGCGTCCAAATATGTAAAGCAAGTTCAATATCATCTTTTGTTAATAAAACACGATTCTCATATTCTTGCTTAAATTCTTCTGTAGTTAATTCGGCTAAACCTTTCAATTTGTTTTCGCCTTTTACTCTTCCGCTACAGATAAGATAAATAGGAAGATCAAATTCGAAATCGGATAACAACTGAATAGCTGCCAGCATATTTATATGACAAAATAGATCATATTCAAACCATAAATTGACTTCAGAGAATTGGTTATCTTCAAGAATAGAAAATTGAGAAATAAATTTATCTTCATAATCTTTTGGCGGAATATGATAATACCTAGATAAAAATTCTTTTCTAACTTCTTTAAAACTTAAAGTATTAAGATGTATTTCTGTAGGTCCCTCGCAAAGCATCTCTCTCCAAACGAATTTTTTTCCGTTAAGGTTTAGATGAATTAAAGAGGTTAAAACACTATCACCATTTATGATATGTAGTGTACGAGAATTATCCACCAACGCGCTTTACTTGAAAGCCCTTTTCTTTTAACATTTCCATAATTTGAGGACGATAATCACCTTGAATAATGATTTGCTCATTTTTAGTAGATCCTCCAACGCCAAGCGTCGTTTTAAGTTCTTTAGCTAAAATTTTAAAATCTTCATCGGCTCCTGTATAACCTTCAATGATGGTGACAGGCTTACCTTTTCTTTTTTCATATTTGCAAATAAGCGGATCCTCTTGTAACCAAATTCCATTTTGGTCCTCCTCATGATTTTCGGGTTCACTGACTTCGTGATCTGGAAAAAGATTTTTTAACTGATCTTTTAAATCCATAATTATTAGGCTTTATCTTCTTTAATTAAACCTATCTCTACCAATCGCTGATGTAAAAATTCTCCGGCAGTAATATCTTCATATTGCTTAGGATGATTTTCATCAATACACTCTTCTAAACAATCTAATTTCATTTCACTACGAGGATGCATAAAAAATGGAATAGAATATCTAGGTTGTGACCATTGTTCTTTTGGTGGGTTGATTACACGGTGAATAGTTGATCTCAATTTATTATTGGTGTGTCTTTCTAACATATCTCCTACGTTAATCACCAATTCGTCTTCTTCAGGAATAGCGTCAATCCATTCCCCATCTTTTCTTAATACTTGTAAACCGCCAGTAGAAGCACCCATTAGCAGAGTAATAAGATTAATATCACCGTGAGCTCCAGCTCTTACAGCGCCTTTAGGTTCTTCAGTAATAGGAGGGTAGTGAATAGGTCTTAAAATACTATTACCATTACTCGCCCAATGATCAAAATAGTTTTCGTCTAAATTGATATATAAGGCTAATGCACGAAGAACATAAATCCCTGTTTTTTCTAGCATTCTATAAGCTTCCATCCCAGTTTTATTAAAGTCTTTTAGCTCTTCAACCTGAACGTTTTTCGGGTAATCTTCTATTAAGTTTGCATCTTCAGAAGGTTCTTGACCAAAGTGCCAAAATTCTTTTAAATCACCCTCCTTTTTTCCCTTTGCATGCTCCTTTCCAAAAGAGATATAACCTCTTTGTCCGCCTAATCCCTCAATTTCGTATTTCTCTTTAGTTTCTAAAGAAAGATCAAAAAAGGACTTTACTTCTTTATAGAGTTCACTTACAAGATCATCGCTTAGAAAATGGTTTTTTAAAGATACAAAACCTATTTCTTCATAAGCTTTACCTATTTCGTTTACAAACTTTTCTTTACGTTTAGGATCATCAGATAAAAAATCTGAAAGATCTACGCTTGGTATATTATTCATTGACATATGTATTCTAATTCTGGTTATGTAACAAAGTTAATTAAATTCTTTCATTCTTTTATAATTACCCTACTATAACATAAAAAAAGCCTGTATTTAAACAGGCTTTTAAATTTAAAGAAGAAAAAAGATTATTCTTTAATGATTTTAAAAGATTTAGTTTGATTATTAATAGTTGCTTTTATAAAATACACACCACTATTTAAGTTAGATAAGTTCATTTCAAAATCTGTTTGGAGGGGTGTAACACTATAGACTTCTTTTCCCAGAACATCAAAAACTTTAAGCTCTTGAATATTGGTATTTGCAATAAAATTAACTGAATTTTTAGTTGGATTTGGATAATAACTAAAACCTTCAATAGTGGAAGAATAGGTAAATAATTTATCATCAATTTCTACATCATCAATCACATTAGGCCTTCCAAAATTATTAATTCCTTCAAAAGCTATTTGATAAGTGCTCGTAGGGTTAGGAAGTGGTAATTCTACTTGTGTCCAAATATCTTCACTTTGATCATAATGTTCTAATTCTACCCAACTATCTTGATCACTTATTCTATAATACACTTTTAAAGTATTATAATCTCCAAAATAATCCTCTTGTGCAAAATAAAACTTTAGAATAGGGTTTGTTAGGCTAGACAAGTCAAATACAGGACTAATGTATTTGGTTATAGGATCTCCAACACTAGATTGACTTACAAAAACAATATTTTGAACGCCACTAACAGCTGAATTTATACTTCCTGAAGTTGAACCTTCAGAATAAGTCCAATCAGCGCTTCCTATTTCGTTCACTTGGGACCAACATCCTAGCGATTGACTATCATTTTCAAAATTTTCTAAATAAGGATAAGTCGTAACTGTAGGTGTTGAACAAGAGGCAGAAGTCGTAAAATTAATCATATTTGTCCAATCACTTATTTCAGCATTATCACAATTACTTTGTAAGTAAAAATCATAGCTAGTTAAAGGAGATAATCCTGTAATTTGTAATGTTGATGCCCCTGCTAAGGTTGTACCGCTATCAATTGGAGTGTCCATATTGGGATCGTCACCAGGTTGCATTACTAAATAATTATAGCCACCAGTTTCTGTAGAAACCACGTTCCAAGAAAAATCAGCAGAGACATCAGTTGTATTATCCAACGTAAGATTGCCAGGAATATAGCAACCTTCATACAACTTAAAATCATCTATAAAAAAGCTAGTATTTAAATCTACTGAATAAAAATCGATAGCACCTAATTGAAGTCCGGGATATGTATGATTAGTAATTAATGAGTTACCATCTATTTCAATAGATATTTCTGTAGTACTAAAATCTATAGTAGTAATTACTTCAAACCAGCTATCACTTGGATAGGAAACCGTATAAGTAGAGGTAGTACTAGATTCTGTATAGGTTATCACATTGGCAGTACCTCCAGATGCTGTGCTACCTACAAAAATTTCATTATTATGCTGAACGATAGGATTAATACTTGCATTTTCTTGTATATTCCAATACCCTACTTTTCCTGTAGGAACATACATCATCCATTTGACTACCCAAATACCAGAATCTTTATTTCCTAAATTAAATAAGATATCATCTTCAACACCACCAGAAAGCTCTCTTACATTCATAGAATGTGGTGTAGAAAATGAATATGCTGTGGTCACCTGCGGATCGGTAGGACTAGCAGTAGGATCGGGCCATAATTCTAAATAGGTAGATTGATTACTAACATCGCCTGTAGTGAAACTATCAAAGTCGATTTGATATTGGGAGTAACCCGAATATCCAATAAAAATTAGAAAGAAAACTAAGTAAAGATTTTTCATAATAGATTGGTTTTAAATTCCTTCTAATTTTAAAAAATATATTTAATTAACATAAAGTATTAATTGAATCTCAGCATTGTATGATTTTGAGTACTATATCACCTGTTTTATTTAGATGTTTAAGCTTGTTTAATAAATAAATTATAATTGAAAAAAAATATGTCTCTATGAATTATTTCTTTTTAAATTTGATTAACTAAAATGTAATTATATACTATGCTTCCCGAAATAAGTTATCCTTTCACTACCTTAGATTCTAATCAACTTACTCAACTTTTCTTTAAAATGCTAAAGCCTAGGCTTATTGAAGAAAAAATGCTCATTTTACTTCGTCAAGGGCGTATTTCTAAATGGTTTAGTGGGATTGGTCAAGAAGCTATATCGGTGGGAGTAACTAGTTGTTTATATCAAGATGAATATGTACTTCCCATGCATCGCAATTTAGGAGTTTTTACAACTAAAGAAGTTCCGCTTCATCGCTTGTTCTCTCAATGGCAAGGAAAAAAATCTGGGTTTACTAAAGGCCGTGATCGCAGTTTTCATTTTGGTACTCAAGAGTATAAAATTATAGGAATGATTTCGCATTTGGGTCCGCAATTAGGTGTAGCCGATGGTATCGCTTTAGCGCATCAATTCCGTAAAGAAAAAAAAATAACTGCCGTTTTTACAGGTGAGGGAGGGACAAGCGAAGGTGATTTTCACGAAGCTTTAAACATTGCATCTGTATGGGATTTACCTGTGTTATTTTGTATAGAAAATAATGGATACGGACTATCAACTCCTACAGCAGAACAATATAGATGTGAAAATCTTGCAGATAGAGGCGCAGGATACGGAATTGAATCTCATATTATTGATGGTAATAATATCATTGAAGTATACACTAAAGTTAATGAGATTGCAGAAAGCATGCGAGAAAACCCTCGACCTGTTTTAATTGAGTTTAAAACATTTAGAATGCGAGGGCATGAAGAAGCAAGTGGTACTAAATATGTTCCGCAAGAATTGATGGATTTTTGGGAAAAGAAAGATCCTATAGAAAATTTTAAAAAGTATTTATTGTCAGAAGGAATCTTAACGGAAGAAAAAATAACACACCAAGAAGACTTAATAAGGGCAGAAATTAGTGCACACCTTAAGATGGCTGATGATGAAGAGGTAATTTCTTCTACTGTAGAGAATGAGATTAAAGATGTTTACCAACACTTTAATTTTACGCCTACGCTCCCTAAAACATCACAAAAAGAAGAAGTTCGATTTATTGATGCTATTTCTCAGGGTTTAAAACAATCTATGCAACGCCATGAAAATCTAATTCTCATGGGACAAGATGTAGCAGATTATGGAGGGGTTTTCAAAATCACCGAAGGCTTTTTGAAGGAATTTGGTCGTGAACGCATAAAAAACACTCCTATATGTGAATCTGGGATTGTAAGTACTGCCATGGGATTGTCTATTAACGGAATCAAATCTGTCGTAGAATTACAGTTTAGTGATTTCGTTTCTTCAGGTTTTAATCCTATTGTGAATTACTTAGCGAAAGTACATTACCGCTGGAATCAAAACGCCGACGTTGTCTTAAGAATGCCATGTGGTGCCGGAGTAGGAGCCGGACCATTCCATAGTCAAACCAATGAAGCTTGGTTTACCAAAACTCCAGGATTAAAAGTTGTTTATCCTGCTTTTCCATACGATGCTAAGGGTTTGATGGCTACTGCTATTGAAGACCCTAATCCTGTGCTTTTCTTTGAACATAAAGCCTTATATAGAAGTATTCGTCAAGAAGTACCAGTAGATTACTACAGTTTACCTTTTGGTAAAGCGTCACAGCTTAGAGAAGGTGATAAAATAAGTATTATTACTTACGGAGCGGGCGTACATTGGGCGATTGAGGTTTTAAATAAAAACTCTCATATTCACGCAGATTTATTAGATTTAAGAAGCTTACAGCCTCTAGATAAAGAAGCTATATTTAATTCTGTAAAGAAAACAGGAAAAGTGATTATTCTTCAAGAAGACAGTTTGTTTGGAGGAATTGCTTCAGATATTTCGGCGATGATATCAGAAGAGTGTTTTGAATATCTTGATGCTCCTGTAAAAAGAGTAGGGAGTTTAGAGACCCCAATTCCTTTTTCAAAAAATTTAGAAGATCAATATCTCGCTAAAGCGGAATTTGAAACAGAATTAGAAAAACTAATAGTTTATTAGTCCCTCACTCTTTAGGTGTTTTTTAACAAGTTTTCGTTAATTTTTCTTAATTCTAAATTTTAAACTGTAGTTCATAATTATTTTTGAACTCATAACAACCAAATATTAATTATGAAAAAAACAGTTTTATTGCTTTTAGTAGCTATCGTTGCAGTTTCTTGTGGTACTACTAAAATTGAAAGACAAGCAGAAAGAACCTTTAAAGGAGATTGGACGTTAACGAATATTACTTATCCAAATAGTTCTGGATTTGTAGATGTTACTTTATTCCAAGACGCTTCTTCTAAATGTTTTACCAATTCTAGTTGGAATTTTGTATCTAATAATAACCAAGGTAGCTATATGCAAAGCGGTTCTGGTTGCGATACAACTATGAGAGAATTTGTATGGTCGGTACAAGAAATAGATCAAACAACTGGTCTTTATAACTTTACACTTAAAGTGGTAAAAGAAGGGGAAAACGCAAGAAAAGTAGACACAGGTTACCGACTAAAATTAGCAAGTCTAAGCGAAAACAATATGACTTGGGAACAAACTGTTTCTTATGAAGGAAAGCCATTCTTAATTAGAATGGAATTTATTAAAAGCATTAACCAATAAATCTCAATAAAAATTATGAAATACGTAAATAAATCTCTAGCTCTAGTTGTCGCGGTTGCCTTTTTATTAACTGGATGTGACGCTATAAAAAATGCTAATAATACTCAAAAAGGTGGTGCCATTGGTGCTGGTGGAGGAGCTGTAATTGGCGGTGTAATAGGTAATAATGTAGGTGATGGAAATAATACTGCTTTGGGTGCCATTATTGGTGGTGTCGTTGGTGGTGCTGCAGGAGCTTACATTGGTAATAGAATGGATAAGCAAGCGCAAGAAATTGAAAACGAAATTCCTGGTGCAGAAGTGACTAGAGTAGGAGAGGGAATTAGTGTAACATTTGATGAAAATAGTGGTGTTTACTTTGATACCAATAAATCTGGTGTAAATGCAAAATCTCAAGAAACTTTAAATACCCTTATCGGAATTTTTAAAGAATATCCTAATACAAACGTATTAGTTGAAGGACATACAGATAATACAGGAAGCGAAGAATACAACCTTACTTTATCTAAGAAAAGAGCACAATCTGTTACTAATTACTTAACCTCTAGCGGTCTTTCTTCTGGAAGATTTACTACTAAATGGTACGGAGAAACTCAACCAAAATATGATAATAATACGGTTGACGGAAGAGCAAAAAACAGAAGAGTTGAATTAGCTATTGTTGCTAATGAAGAACTTAAAGAAGAAGCAAAGCAACAGTCAGGGAACTAGTAGTATATAAATTATACTTTATCATTAAAACCCACTCATTACATGAGTGGGTTTTTTGTGTCTAATTGCTTTATTTAAACTAAGTGAATTCCTTTAAAATATTACTCAGACAGTTAAATCCAAATTTTTGATTGAATCATATTTACGTTATAGTTCTTATGTTTACAAATCTTTGATTGGTTGATCTTAAAAGCTATAAAGTCTTAGAACAATATAAGACTAAATGATGAATAAAATTGATACTCTTAAAGTTAGGAGATCTCAATTTAATATTAGGCAGAACTAAAAGCAAAGTTAAATACATAAAAAAGGTCTTGTAATTACTACAAGACCTTTTCTTAATTAAATATGCATTACAACTAATGCGTTTGCATTTTCTCTTTTCTCTTTTGAAGCTGAGTTTTTATCTCATTTATACATTTACTAATTGCCATATCAAAATTCTCTTCATTTGCAGAGGCAAATACCAAAGGACCTGGTAAACTTAGTTTAATTTCACAAATTCTACCTTCATCTGTTGATGATGAATTTTCGGTTTTAAAGTAAACTTCGGCACCAACTAAAAAATCAAATCTGGTTTTTAATTTATTGATTTTTTCTGTTACAACTTCTTCTAAGCGTGTACTCGCTTTTACGTGTACATAATTAAAATTTATATCCATAGTTAAGTTTTTTGTTACCTCTAAGATACATCTATAAAGACATTTTTCCTAACTATTTAATAGTCTTTTAGTAAAATTTTGGTAATAAATAAATGAAATTATTTCTTTTCAATTTCGCCTGTATCTGGTTTAAATAGCTTAGAAATATCTGCAGTTTTACTTGCTTGTAGAGCTTTTTCTCCTCGAATGGCAATAGGAAAAACAAGCGTCTCTGGATGATTTTCTAAAACCTTCATAGCATCGTGATCTTCTAAACTCACTTTAGTATCGCCATACTTATTTTTAAAAGTAGGATGGTCTTGCTGTATTAAATCAAAAACATTTTTACCAAGCATTTCTGCAATTTCTGCCCACTCGGTTCCTGTGATTTTAGTTTCTTTTAAATCTATCGTTAAAGCCTTTGCATCTGAAGCTTCGGCTTGTGCTCTACATTGTTTACCCAATTCACTATCAGAATGGAATAAAACGAGTAATTGTCTTTCACTTTTGGCTAGTATGCTCATATCCATATTTTGTGTTTTATCTACAATAACGTAGAAATCTTGTATCTTTCCTAAACATTTATAATACCATTAAGATTTAATTTTTACCTAAATAATATTTTAAACCTAAATTAAAGTTATTAGAGTAGAAATTTTCTAACGTATAAAATTCCGCATTAGCGTTAATATAAAATCTAGAAGTAACAGGAAGTTTTAGATTACCAATGTAACGCTGAAAACTATCTGAGTAAGTATCTATAAAAGCGCTAGCATCCAAATTCAATTCAATGCCTGTTGTTTCATTTTTTAAAGTGTAAGTTAATCCCAATCCTCCAAATAAACGTTCTTTAGTACTCCAATAAGGATATCCATCTTCTCTGTTGGTGTTTCCTAACGTACCCGAAATTTCTGAATAGGGTGTAAAGCTATGATCTTTTTGCCATAAAAAGCTTTTACTAAATTTTCCCGTAAGTGTTGCATCTAAAACTCCGTCACTGTAATAATTGGTTTCTAAGTTAGCAATCCCGGTATAATTTTTCATAAGCGTGAGTTCTTCATAAATATTTAATTGAGTCTGATAAATATTTAAACTATAAGCTGGTCCGGTAATAGCAGGCTGTACTAATAATTGAGCCGAACTGTATAAACTATCTTTAGCATAGCTTACATTTGCCATGGCGATGACAAAAACGTCATTTTTTTGATCTATTTGCCCTCCTAAGCTACCGCTATAATTTATTTTACTTTCTCTATCCTTTCTTTTAAAAGAATATTCTGCTCCGTATAAATAATGATTAATATCTTCTGGATGGTTAGTTTTTAGTTGATAAGCATTGAACTGAGTTACCCCAATTTTATGAGTATTTAAATTTCTATCTCTAAACCCATAAGCTATTTTATTACCCAATGTGGTGGGTTCTAACCTGTCGGCTACAAGAACCGATGTAGTTTCTATATAATCATTTTCATTTTTAATGACATCTCGCTTTAATTTCTTTGTGACCTGCGGGTAGAATAAATTGGAGTAATTCTTTAATAGGAACTTTTGGTTTTTGGTAGAAGCATATATCACCTCTTTATTTAAAAGTTGTTGGTATTTTAATTTTGTAGGTGAATCTGGTAAATCATTGACCCATTTCCAAGCGTTTACTATATCTCCTTCTCCTAAATAATAATCTATAAGCATAACATTTGCTTTTGTTTTATCTGGATTAGTGTCTTCCATAGATTTTATCACTAATTCTATAGCTTCAATATTCCCTAATTCTTGATACCAAATAAGTTGATCAATTACATAAAAGTCTTCTACACAATGAGACCACTCTAAAGCTTTTCTATGAGTCCCTGTTTCCGCGAAAGCGTAAGCTATATCTTGTTGAAGCGAAGGGGATAGCTGTAAACTACAAGGTTTTTTATTAATAAGCTCTCGCAGTGCTTGTCTAGGTTTGTTATAAAGTAAATATTCTATATATTTAGGATAATTGGTTTCTTTTAAGAAGTCAAATTCTCCCGTTTGTATACGCCAATTTTCAATATTTTTTTTATCAATTGTAGTGCATTTAGACCAAGCAACTGCCTTTGAATATTCTTCATTATCGGCGTAAAGCCAAGTGATATTTTCTGCTAAGAATGAATAATTTTTAGCACAAGGAGAAAGATTTTTTATAAGGTCTAAAAATGCCGAAGGATAATTATATGAAAGTTCATCTAATAAATTTTTAGTCTTTTCCTGCTTCAAACTATCTTTTAATAAATTGGTTATACTTAAAATTGAGATTGGTTGATCCTTGTAATAAATGCCAAAATTTGCCAAATAAGTGAGTTGCAAAAGGGTATTTGTAGGGTATTTATTTAGCTGAAGCTGAAGCCATACTTTTGCTACCTCCTTATTGGGAAAACCCTCTTTTTCACTTATAGAAATACTAACGTTTATTAACTCTTTACTGGGACCAAAATTTTGTAATTGTATATGTAAAGTCTCCCATATTTCAGGGCTTTTACCTTGCCATCCTAAATAGGTATATAATTCTAATAACTCTTTTTTAGTGGCTTTTTTAGCCTTTAGTGTTTGTTTAAGATGATAAATAGCTAAGGGTACATTTCCTTCAGCTAAATATTTTTCGGTTAAAGTATTATAGCTATTTTCTTGACTGTAGAGATTTTTACTTTTAAATGCTAAATACTCTTTATAAAGCTTTAATTTTTTACTTCTTTTTAATTGCCTTGGCGGAAGTTTTAACTGAGCATTAGACGTTTTAATTTGAAATAGAAATCCTTCTAAAAATGGAGTCTTAGAAAACTGCAGGTTATTATTTTTGAGAAAATGTTCTGTTTTGGCAGTATTTTTCTTTTTTACATAATTAAACCAATATTGATTGTTTTCTAAAGTTTCTACATTGCTTACCAAATGAAAATCTTTACAAATTTCTCTATTATAAGATTGTTTTTGCCAATTTTGAGTATTCATCGCTCCTTGGTGAACAGTGACAAAATCTAAAAGTGGAAAGACACCTTGAATTTCTTTTAAATAATTTTCGAATCTAGGAAGTAAACCGGGAGAGCCGTCTTTAGAAATTTTCCATCCGTAGTTTTCTTTATTTCTATATTCATAATTTCCGGCAGCAGCTATACCGTCTTCACTTTTAATTTGGTACACATCATCTGGATGAATAAAGTGATTCCATATTCCTGTATATAAAAAAAGAGATTGCGCATTAAATTGTTCGTCCCCATCCATTACATAACCGCTAGAAATTCTAGGAAAATTATAGAAATGATCGTTATAAGGTTCTACAGCAAACTCTCTATCACCTTCGTCTTTAAAATTTCCTAAGTAAAGACTACAATTGTACTTTATAGACTTAAAAGCTTCTTGTAACGCCTGAAAACCAATACTGTCTATTGTGTTTGAGGGTGGTACATAAGTGACAGGCAATTTACCATACCTACTTCCTTTCCATCGTTTTTTAGCAGTTTTTAAACCTAACTCCATATATTTTTGGTTAGGCCAGTCAGTTTTTACCAGAGATTGATGATTATAACCATGCAAAGCAAGTTCGTGACGGTTACTTTTAAACGACTCCATTAAAATATCTGAAGTATATTTTTTGATTCCATTTTTTTCGGAATAGGACAACTCCCATTCCGAAAACAAAAAAGGAGGTTCAGTTTTGTTACGGTAATCAAAGCAAACATAAGCAGAGTAATCTAATTTATATTTATCTGCCAAAGCAAGCATATCTGGCCACCATATTTTATTATAATATTGTTTTTGAGTAATTCCCATTTCAGATTTTATAGGTTCACTCAAAATAGGATAGAGTGGAGCAGGGAAATCGTCTAAAGCAATGGTGGCTACATTAGCAATGGGATAGGCAATGTTTTCTAGTCCGCTAAGAATAGCTGCAAAAAGTAAACCGCGATCTTGCTTTTCTAGTTCTCCATATTTATTAAAAAGAATAACATTCCCAGTATTTAGTTTATTCTCAACAATGACAGGATAATTATCATCATTAAATGCGGTTACGAGAACAGAAATGTTATCTTTAAAACTTTCTCTTGTAAAACCAACGTGAGTTTGTTTATTATTAGTCTTTTTTCCTTTTAAATTAGGTAAAAAATCAGTTTTAAAATGATATCCTAGAGCAGATGTATTATAGGTTAATTCTCCCTCTTTTTTTATTCCGCTAAGGTATTTTAAAAGCTTTGAGTCATCTAAAGTAGCAAATACCACTGTTCCTCCATTTTCTATAAAAGCAATGGTTTTCTTTATGGCTTGTTCAGAAAAAAATTCTGTGCCAAAAAAAACAAGAACTCTTAGTTGTGCGGGTATCTTTTCTGCTGAATTATATTCATTACCCGTAATAAATCTATGTGGAATTTTAGCATATTCTAAAGTTTTTGAAAATTGCTTACTTGAAAGTAAGTTTTTCTTAGAGGAGCTATTTTTTACAAATGCGACCAAAGGGCTATTAATAGACTCTAGATCTGGTGAGAAATCTTGATCATCCTGGTCTGCTTGGCAACTAACTAAAAAAGAAAGTGCAAGAAGAAAAATAAATTTGTAAGCTATATAAAATTGCTTCATATGTATTAAAAAAGTAACTCTCTTACGTGAGACTGTTTAGGTTCATTTATGATTTGATAAACGCTTACTAAACTGTTTTTATAAAATATACGAATATTTCTCCCTCTTTGTTTTAAAGTTTGTAAAGCTTTTTCTATTTGAATGTTGTTTTCTCGATCTTTATAATCAAATACCAAAATACTCTTAGGAGGTATAATGCCAGGATTGTTTCTTAGATAAATGAGATCTTCTTTGTTTTTAAAATATTCTAGATCTTGGTTTAAATATTCTGAAAAAAAGTAATTATAGGGAAGAAAAAAATGATTCCCCATACTAATTACTTTAGTTTGCTCATCGTTTACCACTCCATAGGAATAGGGCAAAAGATTATTTTCAATCTTATCATAAGCGGCTAAAACTTGTTCATTTTTAACTTCTTTTCTAAAAGGGATTTTCGCAATAGTATCATCATATAAATAGAAAAGGACCAAACCACTTATCGATAAACTTAGCAATAACTTTACAGCGATAAATTCTCTTTTAGGCTTAATAATAGCTTTAGTAAACATACCAAGCAAGTATAAAGAAATACCAACCATAACAGGAATAAAAACTGTTAATGCTTGATTTAACAAATCTAAATCAATAAAATCTACTTTATATATTGCGGCTAAGAGTAATAAATCCAATTGAATCAATAATACCAATATAAAACTCCATTTTTTAATGTTTTTTACAGCAAAAGGTAAAACTAATGCAGTTAAACTACAGGCGAGATATCCATAAACTAACAATAATTCGTTTATAGGAACTGCTAATTGCGGAGTGTAAGTGTAAGTATTGTAAGCATAAATATTAGAAGCTATAAAATTGAGAAAATCTTGCCCCAATACTAAACTTGCCACATAATGCATTAAAAATATAAAAACGGTTGAAATAGAATAGGCATAAAATGATTTTCGAATGTATACATCTTTATACCTTAACAAAAAGCTTAATAAAACTATTGGGAATAATACATAGATCGCAACAAAGAGATTTATTAAGAAAGTAGCTGTAAAAATATAAATCATCCATCTAAAATATGTCGATATTTTTCCTTTCAGTATTTTAGGAGAATGAATAAACAGGATAGCGGGTAAACCAATTATTAAAGCTAAAAACACAGATTTATGCATAGTAGATAAATCTATATTAATAGGCAGAAACATATAAAAAAATATAAAGAATAAGCTTGCACTTAAAGCAGGAAAGAAAGACCTATTAAAAGATCTATAGCAAAACCAAAAAATAACTAAAGCTAGAATTGCTACTTCTATAAGTCCAAAAGATTCTAAGGCAATACTATCACTAAGTCCAGTGAGAGTTCCGTAAAGGTTGATTAATAAAAATTCTCCTGTCATGGAACCAGAATGAAAAAACCATACTTGCTCAGAAAGCTCTTTCATTCTAGATAAGTCTTTATACCAAATGTCTGATAATGCATACCGGTCAAATCTATAAAAGTATAGCCGAGAGAAAAAACCTAAAATTGCCATAAGAAATCCTATACCCATTTGCCAATAAATATGAGTAATACTTAATTTTTGCTTGGGGTTTTTAGCAGTTTGTAAAGTCGCTCGTTTCTCCTTAATTTTTTTAAAGCTAATGAGAGGTTGCTTATTTTCAATTGCTTTTACAATATAAATTAGAGATCTGGTCTTTATTATTTTTAACTGGGTTTTTAAAGGGCTTTTTTTATTTAAATTTAAAAAAATAAGAAGCATAAAACCCCAAATAATGGCGAGTAGGATAAATGAATCGTAAGCATTTAATTGAGTAAGAAAAAAACCTGTGATGATGATTACACTCAAAAAAGTAACCAGTCTTGGGATTAAATAATCAAACCCAAATTGAGATTGCTTTTTTGCAGAAACAATCGTTTTTATCACAAATATAATGAGGCAAAAACCAATGATTCTCAGAGCACCAATAAATACAGATTCTAAATATAGCATGTAGTTAATCTAATTTTTTGGGTATATTTTGTAAATCTATATTACCAATAAAATAAGGCCAACCTGTTGGTTTTACTCGTTTAGCAACTTTTTTATATAAAGGTTTAGTAATTGCATATTCTATTAAAATAATAGGGAGATCATATTTCTTATGAATACTTTTCAGTTCACTTAGCATTTCTAGAAAGTCCTTTTCTTTTCTAAGTCTATAATTACTTTTATCAAAATCATAATTAGTAGCGATAGACTCAATAGCTATAAAATCTATATAAGGATTGGTTTCTTCAGTTATAAGTAATCCCGCATTTTGCATGAGTTGTTTACTGGGATACAGTTCGTTAATTTCTTTTAGAAAATGGATAAGAGTTTCTTTTTTTTCGGGTGTTGGACCGTAGATAGTATAATTATCAATATTGTCTAAAAACATGCCATCATAACCTTGTTCTTCTAAATTGTAAATAAACTCTCTCTTTAAGGCTGCATAAGTTTCTTTGTTTTCAATATCGATAACGTAACTGTTCCATATTTCATTTTTTTCTAATACGTAGGGTTCTATTTTGTTATAGAGAATCCCATCTTTATTAACTTCTCCTAAACTAATGTAAGCAAATACATAAGTGTTGTTTTGTTTTAAAATATGTATATCTTCTCGTGAGAAATGTAAAGATTCTACAATCACATAAGTGTAACCTTTTATTTGCTCGGGATAAAAATCACCATAACAAAATAGTACTTTTTGTTGATCAATGGTTTGAGCGTTACTCAATTTAGGAAAACTCCAAAAAGCCATAAGTATGAATATAATTTTAATATGCTGCATAATAATAGTAATCTAAGTTCTTAAAAAATTTCTCAGTGGTTCTAAAAGTTAAAACCATAAAAACAAATGAGCCAACCATCATACCTATAACACTATATTCGTAAGAGAATATTCGGCTTAATAAAGCTCCTATGACCAAGTTAATGACAAATGCTACTATAAGCGAAATAAGAGGTTTTTGATGCTGATTTAAAGTATATAAATATAATACATTCAACATACCTAAAGTGAGAAATAAATATCCAAATCCGCCTATTAAACACACTTTAAGACTTAATGCAGACAATTGTTCATCAAACCCTGCTTTATAACCCCAAGGCTGAGTAATTATTAAATATAAAAAAGCAGCTATAATGATACTGCTGATAAAAAATGTTTTTAACTGATTTTTGTAGAGTTTATATAATTTAGAATTAAATTTTTCGATTTCTTGATACTTCAGCTTTCGTTGATAATACTCCATAAACCGATTAAAGGATACAATACTATATTCCAATACGCCAGCTAACAAGAAAAATACTAAAATGGCCAAATCCATACCGATTTCATAATCTTTTTCATAATAAATAATATACGGTAAATTGGTGTTTAGGGTAGAAGACCAAGCTATAATTCTATCTAAAAAAACAAATAGATACAAGAGAATACCGTAAAAGAAATAATCAAAATTGCGGTAAATAGCCAACATGATTTTTGGCTTCTCATTCGTATAAGCTTCTTTATTTTCTATGGTTTTTTTAAAGAAGTAATTAAGGTAAACAATGGCTATAGTTATAGAGACTAAAATTCCTATCCAATGGATAAAATAAACATGTAGTAATGTGAAAAAATATAATAATAGACTAGTAGTAGAACCCGAAAGAATTGAAACACTAATCATCCACCGTTGCTTAATCGTGTATAATGGTGCAATAAATAATAGTAAAGCTCCTATGAAAAAAGCATACACAAATACTATTAAGAGGAATAAAAAAGGATATAAGTGAATAAAAAAGTTGAAGACCAATGCGATTATAAACAGAAATAAAATAGATTTGAGTCCCATTTTAATAATTCCTAATACGGCATATTTGGTCATATGAAAATCACTATTATACCAGTAAAAGGAAACCTGTTTCCCTATTACTTGTACAAAACCTCCAGTTGTTATTAAACCTAAAATAACACCCAATACTACTGCTGTAGATTGAAGCCCATTAAAACCGTCATAAGTCCATAGAGAAAAACCAAAAACGATAATGGTAAATATTTGAAAAAAAACTGGGAATAAATGAATAAGTCCAGTGCTATAATCTTTAATAAATAACTTGTTCCTTACAGTGATGTAACTAGAAACTCTAATTATTTCCTCGTCTTTTTGTTCTAATTGTTTTTGTTTACTGTTTTTTAGATTGGCATAAGCAGGGGAGTCAAGAACCTCAAAAATGTAAATAGCTAAAGCTAAAATAGAAGAGTAACCATAATCTTCTTTTACATCGATATCTCTTATTCCTAAAGATTCTATCGTTGCCGCAACTGCAAACTTATTAACGGGTTTTCCGTTAAGGTCTTTAATTTGCTGAATTAAATCTTCTAAATTTAGACTTGGATTACTCATATTCTTTCTCTAGAGCCTAATTGATCATAAATAAGTTCATATTCATCTATAAGGTTTTCTAAGGTAAAATGTTCTAAAACTCTCTCTCTACATTTTAATCCCATAGAAGCTCTTAAGTTCTCATCTTTCAATAACATAATAACAGCTTCCCCAATTTGTTGATAGTTTTTAGGTTTACAAATAATTCCTGTTTCTTCATTTAAAGCTTCACTCACCCCTCCAACATCGGTAGCTACAACTGGTATCCCACAACTCATAGATTCTATTACCGTGTATGGAAAACCTTCAGAAATTGAAGTTAAAATAGAAATATCTCCTTCAGGAAATATTAAATGCGGATTGCTTTTAGGTCCCATAAACTTAAAGTTATTCTCTAAATCTAAATCTTTGATCAAACTTTTACAAGAACTTGTATATTCTGGTACCGCTTTATCATCTCCATAAACGAGAAACTGTACTTTCGGGATTTCTTTTACCACTACAGCGCAAGATCTAATCATTGTGTGAATGTCTTTGAGGTCAAACACTCTTGCTAAAGCTACTACCGTGGGAGGCTGATTTTTTTTCTCAGGAAAATCTATTGGCTTAAAAACATCTTTGTCTACAGCATTATAGATCACTTTAAGTTTGTTTTCATCTGCTCCGTAAAGTTTTTCCCATTTTTGATTGAATTTATTTACCGAAGCTATAACTTCAGATTTATGGTAAGCCAGTCGAGCAATGGTTTCAGAAAATTTAATCAGTAAATTCTTTAAAAAATAAGGATAACCCGATTGATTGATAGCCAACAAACGCTCTCTTATAAAAACGCCATGCTCTGTCACCATAATTTTAGAACCATGCTTATAATGGGCAATTAAAGCAGGAATAATCGCAAAACCGCTAATGGTTAAATGGCAAATATCTACTTTAGGAACATCGACAATAGCCAACGGAATTAAAAATCTATAAATCCAACGAAGGCCAATACTCAAATCAAATAATGTGGCATTGGAGTTTCGTTCTTCAACAATAGCTTCAGATAAAATCTTTACGTAAGTGTCCCAAGTAGGTTTACTTTGCATCGTTTTCTTAAAGTCATAATCTTCAAAATATAACCAAAGCTCATAAAACAAATTATCTAAAAGCAGCATATCTTGCTCTTCACTATAAATAACTTCTAACAATGCTTCAAAATAAGGAATAAAACGTTCGGTTACTACCTTATCAGAAGTCCATTCTTTTCTCCCCACCGTTTTATAATACTCATCACCATAACTAATATAATCATAAGGTTCATCTGGCGTCCAAAGTGGAACTTGTATAATATCTTTTATATTCGGACTTAATTCATACTTGGGTTTACTTTCAAACACCGCGTTGACTGAATACAAGTAAAAATCGACATTTTTAATTTCATTACAAAGCGTTTGGCACCAAGTAGAAACACCACCTCCGTTAAACGGAAAAGTACCTTCAGCAATAAGCATCACTTTGTTTTTCTTCATAAATGAAAATAGTTAGAAAGAGTAAAGATATAATACTTAACGTAAACCAATAGTTTTGAGATTTTAATTATTAACGGTGTTGGTGCAAACATTTCGTTTAACTTTGCAAAAAAAAAGAAGAAATGAATACATTTTTAGAATTAGGAGTAGATAGTAACTTAGTTAAAGGCTTAAAAGAACTAAATATCATTAACCCAACTCCAATTCAAGAGGAAGCAATTCCTTTATTATTAAACAGTGAAACCGATTTTATTGGTTTAGCACAAACGGGTACAGGTAAAACCGCAGCTTATGGTTTACCTATCTTACAAAAAATTGATACCGAAAAACCACAAATACAAGCGCTAATTTTATCTCCTACACGAGAGTTGGTGCTCCAAATAAAGAAGCAGCTTTTTAAGTTTACGAAATACTCTGAAAATAAAATCTTTACGGAAGGAGTTTATGGGGGAGAAAAAATAGACATTCAAATTAGAAATCTAAAACGTCCTACACATATTGTAGTGGCTACACCTGGAAGACTCGTAGATCTAATGGAACGTGGAGATATTAAATTAACCAACGTAAAAACTCTCATTTTAGACGAGGCCGATGAAATGTTGAGTATGGGCTTTAAAGACGATTTAAATAAAATTTTAAAGCAAACGGGAAGACAAAAATCAACTTGGTTATTCTCAGCTACGATGCCAGAAGGAATTCAGCAGATTGTGAAAAAATATATGTCTCCTCAAGCAGCGCGTGTAGAGACCAATAAAAAGTCGATTATTAATGAAAATATTACTCATCAGTTTGTAAGAGTTTCAAGAGATACCAAAGACTCAGTTCTTATCAATCTCCTGGATTCTAGAAAACAAGAACGCGGAATTATTTTTACCCGTACTAAAGCTAATGCACAGCAAGTGACCAAGCTGCTTAAAGAGGAAGGATTTTCTGTTGAAGCCCTAGAAGGGAATATGCAGCAAAAAGAGCGTGAAAAAGCTATGCGTGCCTTTAAAAATGAGAGCATCCAATTTATGGTTTCAACCGATGTTTCTGCTCGTGGGATCGATGTTCAAGATTTAGGTTTTGTAGCTCATTATCAATTACCAGATCAACTAGAGTATTATACACATAGAAGTGGTAGAACGGCAAGAGCAGGAAAAACAGGTTTTTCTATCGCTTTAGTTCTTCCTCATGAAATAGAGTTGATGAAAGAAATTTCAAAAAAATTAGATATTAACTTCGTTGAGAAGAAGTAATTCTTTTATTGAAATAATGCATTTTAAACATATAAAAATCAGGAGATTGTTTTTAGTCTCCTGATTTTTCTATTACCGCCAAAGCTAAACGAATACTATGATAGGGGACTTGCTCTTCAAAATACTCAAAGTAAGGTTTTAGACCCTCGGGTGATTTTAATTCCGCTTTAGCTTTTTTAATTTTTTGTACCACTTCTTGAGTCACATAATTATAGATAGGGATGTCTTTCCCTTCGGCATATAATTTTGCTAAGTGAGAGTAAATGGTAGTTTCGCTTAAATTTCTTTCTTTAGAAATTACTGCTATAGATTTTTTTTCTTGTAAAAGCTTTAGTGTTTTAAGGTAAGTATCTCCTTTTTTCTTTTTCTTCTTAGGTTTAGATTTAAGATACTCTCTTACTACAGCAATAAATTCGTCTCCGTAAACTTCTAGCTTACGCTGACCTACACCACTAATTTTCACAAATTCGCTCTCACTTAGGGGACGTTCTCTTTCAATTTCTTTTAAGGTAGCATCATTAAACACTAAGTAAGCGGGTATGTTCTCTTCTAAAGAAATTTGATATCGCAATTTTCTCAAACGTTCAAAAAGACTATCGGGCTTAGACTTAGTGGTTTCTTTAGCCGCTTTTTGTTGCTTTTCTTTTTGCTCTTTAAGACTTTGTGGTTTAGTTAAAAATACCTTCTCTTTTTCAAATAATACTTTTTTAGAAAAAGCCGTGAGTTGTAAACTATTATGAAGATGAAAAGCAATCTCACAATATCCTTGATTGATTAACTGAGTTAAATAATGTTGCCAGTCTCTCCAAGAAATATCACTCCCAATGCCATAAGTTTTTAGTTGTTGGTAATTCTTCTCTAAGATGACTTGGTTTTGTGCTCCACGCAATACATCGATCACAATTCCTGCTGGAGCCGCTTCTTTAAGTCGAGCAATGCTAGAAAGTAGTTTTTGTGCGATCACCGTCCCGTTAAAAAATTCTGGAGGGTTTTTACATACGTCGCAATTTCCGCAGTTTTCAGCTAATAATTCTCCAAAATACCCCAATAGTATTTTTCTTCTACAATCGGTAGCTTCAGAAAATTGTGTCATCCTGTCTAATTTGGCATTTTGTAATTCTTCATTACTTGCACCTTCGGTAAAACGCCTTAGCTGAATTACGTCTGCATACGTATGAAAAAGTAAAGCGTGGGAGGGAAGTCCGTCTCTTCCAGCTCTTCCTATTTCTTGATAGTAGCCTTCCAAATTTTTAGGCATATTGTAATGAATCACATACCTAACGTTAGATTTATCGATTCCCATTCCAAAAGCAACAGTAGCACAAACCACTTTAGTTTTATCAAAAATAAAATCTTCTTGAACCTTAGATCGTTGCTCAAAATTTAAACCTGCATGATAGGCGGTAGCTTCAATACCTTTATTTTGGAGTTTTTCTGCTAAAGTTTCGGTTCCTTTTCGGCTTAAGCAATAGATAATTCCCGATTCTCCTTCTCTTTTTTCTACAAATTGAAGTATTTGTGCCACTCGATTAGTCGCTGGTCGCACTTCAATTTCTATATTTTTTCGATCAAAAGAACTGATAAATTGTTGGGCATGCGGAATGTTTAGCTGCTCTACAATGTCTTGCCGCGTAGCTTTATCCGCAGTAGCGGTAAGTGCAATAATAGGAGTTTCTGGAAAAGTTTTCTTTAAAAATCCTAATTGTTGGTAGGAAGGTCTAAAATCGTGACCCCAAGAAGATATACAGTGCGCTTCATCTATAGCGATACAGTTAAAATAAATAGGTTTTAAAATGTCGCTCAAAGCGGAAAGACTCTCGGGAGCTACATATAAGAGTTTTAATTGTCGCTCATACACTTGCTTGATAATCTCTTGTTGTTCCTCACTACTCTGACTGCTATTAAAATAGGCTGCATCGATCCCATTTGCTTTTAAACCATCTACTTGATCTTTCATCAAGGCGATTAAAGGGGAAATAACCAATGTAGTACCTTCTAATAGCAAAGAGGGAAGTTGATAGCAAATAGATTTACCACCACCCGTAGGCATAATAACCAGAACATCTTCTTTATTCAAAACATGTGTAATAATATCTTCTTGCTGACTTCTAAACGTGTCATAACCGAAGTATTTTTTTAAAGTAGGATAGAGTTGTTCTTTATAGGTTTGGGCAATCATAAAAATATAGAATAAGATTGCAAAGTTAGCTAAAACAAAGCGGATACATATAAAAAAAGCGTTTCCTAATAAGAGACGCTTTGCTTTTCCTTATAATTGAAGTATTTAGTTTTTTGTACTATGATCTTCTTCCAAATCATTGTTGTTACCTCCTTGACTGTAAATATCGTTTTCTTCATCTTTTAACCCAGTAGTTCCTCTGTTTTTCTTTGCTTTATCTGAGTGAGGAACATCTAAATCTTTCCCTTCAAAATCTGGCTTTCTTTTGCGATTTCTTAAGACTTCATCGTCACCACCATCGGTATGTACGTTTTCGTTATTTAAACGTTCTTTTTCTTGTGGTGTAATTTCACTGTTGTAATCCTCTGGCTTATTGTTTTTAGTCTTCATAGTTTTTTATTTTTAAATTACAGAAAACTCTATGTATCGTCTTAGACTTTAACTTCCTTTAACAGCAAAATCTAAAGAGAACTTTAATAAGATTTCTAGACCTCTTTGAGGTAAAACCCGTAATTTTGATAAGCAATTACCTTTTATATTTAAATGGCCAAAAATGATCCGTACGCAGCTTTGCGTTATAAAGAATTTAATATTTTTTTACTTGTAAGATTTGCCATGGTTTTTGCTTGGTCCATGCAATTTATTGTGATAGAATGGGAGGTGTATAGCATTACTAAAAATCCGCTTTCATTAGGAATCATTGGTCTTATGGAAGTTATCCCTGCTGTTTCTTTGGCTTTATTTGCAGGTCATATTGTAGATCAAAAGGAAAAGAAAAATTTACTTTTCAAGTGCCTACTTGGTTTTTCGGTCATTAGTATAGGCTTATTTATTTTAACCTGGCCTAAGATCATTTTGGGCTACGAACAAAACTATATATTATATGCTATTTACGGATTGGTTTTCCTTGGCGGAATTGTTCGCGCCTTTATGGGACCTACGATCTTTTCTCTATTTTCATTAATTGTTCCTAAAAAAGTATACCCTAACGCAGCTACTTGGAGTAGTTCGGTTTGGCAAATGGGAGCAGTTCTAGGACCGGCATTGGCAGGTTTTTCCATACATTGGATAGGCGTTCATTGGTCGATGTGTCTTATTTTTGGATTTTCATTAGTGGCCTTAATCGGTTTATCTCAAATCTCAACAAAACCTATTTTAAATCCTAATATTGGAGAAAATGTATTTAAAAGTCTTCGGGAGGGAGTAAAGTTTGTTTTTAATACCAAAGTAATTTTAGGGGCTTTAACCTTAGATATGATCGCAGTTCTTTTTGGAGGAGCTGTAGCTTTATTACCCGTTTTTGCGCAAGATATCCTAAAAGTCGGCCCCGAAGGCTTTGGAGTTTTACGAGCAGCTCCAGCGGTAGGCGCATTACTCACTATGTTTACATCGGCTTACTTTCCTTTAAATAAAAATGCAGGATTAAAACTCTTATTAGCTGTATTTTTGTTTGGAGCAAGTATTGTTACTTTTGGAATGTCTAATATTTTCTGGATCTCTGTAATGGCTTTATTTTTTAGTGGTATCACTGATGGGATTTCTATGGTAATTCGCCAAACCATACTTCAATTGAAGACACCAGACCATATGCGAGGGAGAGTGGCGTCAGTCAATTCTATGTTTATAGGCTCTTCTAATGAATTAGGTGCTTTTGAAAGTGGTCTAACTGCAAAACTTATGGGAACGGTAACCGCAGTGGTATTTGGAGGGACAATGACTATGATAACGGTAGTAAGTACTGGGGTTTTCTTTCCTAAATTAAGAAAATTAGATTTACAAAAAGAGATGGAGGATCATAACAAAAACAATATGTAAATGAGTAAAATAATATCTCATGTAGAAAAAATAATATCCCTTTCCGATAAGGAAAAAGAAGAATTTCTTAGCATCTTACAACACCTTAGCTTAAAAAAGAAAACACTTCTAATCAGCCCTGGAGAAAAAGTAGAACACGAATATTATATCTTAAAAGGAAGTTTAATCGCTTATTATCTGGACCAAAATGATAACCAACATATCATTCAATTTTCTATAGAAGATTGGTGGATTAGTGATTTTGAGGCTTTCTTTAAAGAAGAACCTGCAAAATTATATGTACAGGCAAATGAAGATTGTGAACTTCTAGCCATTCATAAAGAAGCTTTAGAAATTCTATACCAACGCATACCCTCGTTCGAAAGATTTTTTAGAATAAAAACTACAGGTGCGTTTGTTTCCTTAAGACAACGTATTTTATCTTCTTTACAAAAAAACGGTAAAGAGCGCTATGTAGAATTTTGTAAACAGTATCCCACTATGGAAAAGCGTTTCGCAAACTATCATATTGCCAACTATTTGGGTATTAAAGCAGAGAGTTTAAGTCGCATTCGTAAAGAATTAGCATAGATTAACATTTTTTAACGCTATCACCTAACTTAAGTCAACCTCAAAAACAGGTTATTCTTTCTACATTTGTTTTAAAAAAAAATTGACTATGAAAAAGATTTTATTTGTTCTTACAAGCAACGATAAATTAGGAGATACAGGGAATAAAACTGGTTTTTGGATTGAAGAATTTGCAGCACCATATTACATGTTTAAAGATGCAGGTTATGAGGTAACTTTATCATCACCTAAAGGGGGACAACCTCCTATAGATCCAAGTAGTGAATCTGAAGATGCCCAAACAGAAAGCACAAAACGTTTTTATAACGATAAAGAGACACAAGAAACTCTCTCTTCTACACTTCAACTTTCAGGGGTAGACCAAAAAGATTACGATGCTTTGTTTTATCCAGGCGGACACGGAGTTTTATGGGATTTAGTAGAAGATAAAGATTCAAAAGAAATTATAGAAAGTTTTTACAACAACGATAAGCCAGTTTCTTTTGTATGTCACGCTCCAGCGGTTCTAAAAAATATTAAAAATTCTAACGTTGAACCTTTAGTAAAAGGTAAAAAAGTAACTGGGTTTACGAATCAAGAAGAAGATGCTGTGCAGCTTACTAACGTTGTTCCTTTCCTTTTAGAAGATATGCTAATTGAAAATGGGGGAGAGTATAGTAAAATTGAAGATTGGCAACCTTATGCCGTTCAAGACGGATTGTTGATTACAGGTCAAAACCCTGCATCTTCTGAAAAAGTAGCCGATTTACTTATGAAAACTTTAAGCTAAATGAACAAACAAGCATTATTACAAGATTATAACCTTAACGGATTAAAACTACCTAACAGAATAGCTATGGCTCCCATGACACGGAGTAGAGCTACTAATCCAGAAAAAAAAGCTACTGTAGATTTACAAGGTGAATATTATAAGCAGCGATTCTCTGCTGGGTTGTTGATTACTGAAGGATCTCAAGTCTCGGAAGAAGCTGTAGGCTATGTAAATACGCCTGGTATTTATTCTAAAGAGCAAGTAGAAGGTTGGAAAGAGGTGACGCAAATGGTACACGAAGCTAACGGAAGAATTTTTATTCAACTTTGGCACGTAGGTAGAATGTCTCACCCAGATTTTCATAATGGTAAAAAGCCCTTATCTGCTTCAGCAATTAATCCCAACTCGCAATCATACACTCCAGATGGTTTTAAAGATACGGTAACACCTAAGGAAATGAGCTTAAAAGATATTAAAAGAACTATTAAAGATTTTGCGAACGCAGGAAAAAATGCGATGGATGCAGGCTTTGATGGGGTAGAAATTCATTCTTCTAACGGATATTTATTTCACCAATTTTTTAATGCCACTTCCAACACGCGAGAAGATGAATATGGAGGAAGTATCGAGAAAAGAGCTAAATTTTTATTTGATGTCATCGATGCGATGAAGGAGGTAATGCCAGAGCAAAAAATAGGATTACGTTTAAATCCCTCTCTTCACGGTATATTTGGAATGGAAATGGATGAGGAAACTATACCTACTTTTGATTATATTGTATCAAAATTGAATAACTATGATTTAGCTTATCTACACTTATCTGAACCTTTTAACGATGTATCGGAAGTTCCTTATGCCGTAGAAGAAATTGCAAAACATTATAGACCTTTATATAAAGGAACTTTAATGATCAATGCAGGGTTTGATCAAGAAAAAGGAAATAAAGTTATTGAAGATGGTGATGCCGATTTAGTAGCTTATGGTAAACCTTACATTTCCAATCCAGATTTAGTAGAGCGTTTTGAAAAAGGAGTAGAACTATCCAAATGGGATGAAGACACTTTTTACGTTCCTAGTAAAGAAGGTTATTTAGATTACGAAACGAAAGCAAGAACATAAAATATAAAATTATGAGTCAGGTAAAAGCATACGGTGCACAAGATAAAGACGCCGATTTAAAACAAATAGATATTGAACGTCGAGAGGTAAAAGACAAAGACGTTAAAATACAAATTACGTATTGTGGAGTTTGTCATAGTGATATTCACACCGTAAGAAATGATTGGGGAGGTTCTAAATATCCGGTAGTTCCCGGCCACGAAATTATAGGTAAAGTAGTAGAAGTAGGAAACCAAGTTTCTAACTTTAAAGAAGGAGACTTAGTAGGAGTAGGTTGTATGGTTGACTCTTGTAGAGAGTGTGATCCTTGTAAAAATGACCTTGAACAATTCTGCGAAAGCGGAATGGTGGGAACCTATAATGGAAAAGATAAACATTTAGGAGGTCATACCTTTGGGGGATACTCAGAGATGATTGTGGTAGAAGAACATTTTGTGCTCTCTATTCCAAAAAATTTAGATGAAAAAGCAGTTGCACCACTATTATGCGCTGGTATTACTACCTATTCGCCATTACGTCATTGGAATGTACAAGAAGGAGACAAAGTTGGAGTAATTGGCCTTGGCGGATTAGGACATATGGGAATTAAATTAGCACACGCTATGGGAGCTAAAGTGGTTATGATCACTACCTCTCCAAAGAAAGCAGAAGATGCGAAGAGATTGGGTGCAGATGAAGTACTTATTTCTAAAGATGAAGAGGCTATGAAAAAGCATGCTAATTCTTTTGATTTTCTTTTAAATACAGTTCCTGTAAAACATGATATTAATCCTTACTTAGCCTTATTAAAAATTGATGCTACAATGGTGATGGTAGGGGCAATAGAGCCTTTAGAACCTATGCACGGTGGAAGTTTGATTATGGGTAGAAAACGTGTAGCTGGATCTTTAATTGGGGGGATTAAAGAAACCCAAGAAATGTTAGACTTTTGTGGAAAACACAATGTAGTAAGTGATGTAGAAGTGATTGATATGCAGAATATAAATGATGCTTACGAGCGTGTAGTAAATTCTGATGTAAAATATCGTTTTGTTATTGATATGGAATCCTTGAGAAACTAAGTATATTTCATTCTTAATATTTCAAAATAAAGAGAGGCTGTTGATAAGGTGTATACTTTATAGACAGTCTCTTTTTTACTTCTACTATTAAGGAAAATGTAAGCGAGACCTTAGATTTTTTTGTAGTTTTAGGCTAAAATTATAAAATGCACATTCATCACCTATTAAGCGAAAACTCAGTCGCCAATACTTTTATTAGTGAATTAAGAAATGTAGAGGTTCAAAAAGATCAAATGCGCTTTCGCAGAAATATAGAACGCGTAGGGGAAATTTTAAGTTACGAACTTAGTAAAAAACTATCCTACCAGCCTCAAACCATAACAACTCCCTTGGGAGAATCTACCCTTCAAACTATTAAAAATGAGCTAGTAATTTGCTCTATTTTAAGAGCAGGTTTGCCCTTACACCAAGGTTTACTTAACTATTTTGATAAAGCAGAAAATTCTTTTATTTCGGCTTACCGACACCATCCCAATAATGATGATGAATTTGAGATTAAAGTAGAATATTTAGCTTCTCCTTCGTTAGAGAATAAAACTTTAATTTTAGCAGATCCTATGCTAGCTACGGGTCGGTCTTTTGTAAATGTTTTTAAGGCCCTAAAGGATGTAGGCCAGCCTAAAGAAATTCATTTGGTTGCTGTAATTGGTGCAGAAGAAGGTATTCAACTTTTAGAAAAAGAGTTTCCAGAGCATACCCATTTATGGATCGCTACTATAGATCCGCATTTAAATGACAAAGGATATATCGTACCAGGTCTTGGCGATGCTGGCGATTTATGTTATGGCAGTAAAATGCAACATTAATATGGATTATTTTCAGCAGGAAACCGAACGCTTACGTTTTAGAAAATTAACCGAAAATGATATTTCCAGCTGGGCAGAATTTTTCGTGAATAACGACCGACTACAATTCTTTAATTTTGATCTATCTAAAAGTAAAGAAACCTTAGCGGAAGAGTGGATTCAACTTCAGTTAAATAGATATAAAAACGAGCAATACGGTCATTTAGCAGCAGAACTTAAAACCGATGGAACGCTTATTGGTTTATCTGGGATTCTTCCTAGAAATCTTAAAGGACAACAAGAATATGAAGTTGCTTATTCATTAAAACCCGCTTATTGGGGTAAAGGTTATGGCACCGAAATGGCTACTTGTATAAAAAACTTTGGTTTTAAGAACTTAGACACAAAACGTTTAATTTCTATGATATCTATTGGAAATAAAGCTTCTATTCACGTAGCTCAAAAGAACGGAATGTCGCTTCTTTTTAATAGCCATTATCAAAATGAAGAGGTACACGTATACGGCGTAACCCGTTAAAATTCTCTGGATATTATTAGTTATTAAATTGATTTTTATACCCTAGCAACTAAAATTACTTGGAAAACAGTTAGATTGCTGTGAAATACATTACTTTTGCAAAAAATTGAGTTTATGAGTTCTTTTGAAGATTTAGATCTATCCAAACAATTAGGTTATGCTATAGAGGATTTAGGTTTTACACAACCTACACCTATTCAACAAGAAGCTTTTCCTGTTATTCGATCGGGTAAAGACGTTGTGGGTATTGCACAAACCGGTACAGGAAAAACCTTAGGGTATATGCTTCCTATACTACAAGATTTAAAATTTTCAAAACAAGTTAACCCTCGTGTAATGGTATTAGTTCCTACACGAGAATTGGTTGTTCAAGTCGTAGATGAGATTCATAAATTTTCAAAGTATTTAAATATTAGAGTGTTGGGGATTTACGGAGGCGTAAATATGAATCCTCAAAAAGAAATGCTATTACAAGGCTGCGACATTATTGTAGCCACTCCTGGTAGATTGTATGATTTAGCTTTAGCAAGAGCTGTTCAACTAAAATCAGTTAAAAAACTGGTGATAGATGAGGTCGATGTAATGCTAGATTTAGGGTTTCGTTTTCAACTCAAAAACATTTTTGAATTGTTGCCAGAAAAAAGACAAAACATCATGTTTTCTGCAACGATGACCGAAGAGGTTGATGCGTTAATGGACGATTATTTTGTTTCGCCGCAGCGTATTGCTATCGCTTTAAGCGGAACTCCCTTAGATAATATTTCCCAGAGCGTTTATGCAGTTCCTAACTTCTATACCAAACTTAATTTAGTATCACAGCTTTTAAAAGACAAAGATATCTTTCAAAAAGTATTGGTTTTTGTTTCTAATAAGAAAAGTGCCGATAGAACTTTTGATGTTTTAACGGAAGAATTTCCAGATGAAGTATGTGTAATTCACTCTAACAAATCTCAAAATTACCGAATTAGATCTATCCGTCAATTTGATGAAGGAGACAATAGAATTTTAGTCACTACCGATGTGATGGCTCGTGGAATTGACCTCCATCAGATTTCTCACGTAATTAATTTCGATACACCTAAGTATGCCGAAAATTATATGCACCGTATTGGTAGAACAGGACGTGCAGAGAAGGAGGGACGTTCAATTTTATTATATACCGAAAAAGAACAGGAAGATAAAGAAGCGATAGAAGCTTTAATGGATTATCAAATTCCTGTAGAAGAGCTTCCAGAAACGGTAGAGATCAGTAAACTACTAACTCCAGAAGAAAGACCGTTTATAAAGGAACATAACAATCCGCATAAACCTATAGACGGAGAAGAGGCTGGAGCGAGTTTTCACGAAAAGAAAGAGAAGAACCAAAAAACCAATCAGGGTGGTTCTTACCGTAGAGAAATTGCTAAAAAGTATAAAAAACCTAAAACTCGAGGAGATAAAAACTATAACAGACGTAACAAAAATAAACGCAGGTAATGGAGTCACAACCTAATAACCCTCTACACGGAGTAAAGTTAGCCACTATTGTAGATTTTTTGGTGGATCATTATGGCTGGGAAGAATTAGGCGAACGCATACGCATTAACTGTTTTCAGTCTAATCCTACAGTAAAATCTAGCCTAAAATTTTTAAGGAGAACTCCTTGGGCACGAGAAAAAGTAGAGAATCTTTACTTAAGAACCATCAAGAAGTGATAATTCCGCGTAAGCGAATAAAGTTTAAATCCGTTTTACCAACTACTAAGGACTATCGTAAAGTCTTTTAATTCTATTAAAATCGAGAGGTTTTTGGATAGAATAAAAATAATCTAATTGCCATTCTTGCGTCTTTTGAGCTTGTTTATTATTTGGAATATCCCATAGAGGATAGACTCTAAAGCCTCTTTTCCCTTCCTTTAATGGAGAAGAAACTATACCTTTTTTAATTAATACAGACTTAGGAAATACAAATTGCCCTAATTCATTTGCCTTTTTTACATTTACTATATAATAATCAAAAGGAGAAGTGTTTTTTATGGGTTGAGTAATTCCATGTGTATTCCTTTCCCAAAAGCTTACGAACTGTCCTACCTTTTTAGGAGTTATTTTACCGCTTCTACTAATAATACTCTTTTCATTTAACCTAAACCGACAAGCCTCATATTCCTGACTTTCTTGTTCTATTTCAAAATCTAAAATTTCGTAGTCTATAAAATCATAAACTAACGACTTTATTTGAGATAAATTTTTATTCATAGATAAGTTGACTAATTAGATGTTTTAGTGGTTTCTATAAAATGTAAAATTTCGTCATAACGTTTACTCCAAGGCCAGATGTACTGAAGAACCATAGGCACGTGTTTTTTCTTTAAAACGATCTTCTCTAAATTAGGTTGAAACTCTTCTAACTTATTATAAAAATCTTGATTAGCTTCTATGATAGACAAATAAGACTTGCTCCCCCAATAGTGTAAAATAGGAGGCGTGTTTTCACTAATATAATTTATAGGTGATGCTTTTTCCCAAGTGTTGGGATGGTTACTCCAAGTAGTAAGGTAATTATTCTCGCTCGTAGGCGGATTTTTTTGCAAGTATGAAAACATATCTAATCCTGCAGCATCATTTAAAATTATACCAGAAATATCATCTTGATCTATTCCATATTTTGGGTTCATCACCGCTAATGCCACCAAATGTCCACCTGCAGAATGTCCTGTCACATATATTTGTTGAGGGTTACCACCATATTTTTTGATATTTTTTTTGACCCAATCTATATTTTTTGCAATTTCTTGAGTCATCTTCTCATAGTTTGCTTTGGGACTAAGTGTATATTCTGGTATGACGCTAACCACGCCTTTTTTAGCAAAATTTCTTCCTAAAAAGCCATAAGTTTCTTTTTTTCCGCTATTCCAGTTTCCACCGTGTACAAAAATAAGGACTGGATATAGTTTTGTTGTTTCTTTTTTAGGCTGAAAAATATGAGAAGTTAAGTCTGTATTTTCAGTAAGGACATAAGGAATATTTTTATGCTTTGTGACAGCACAACTAGAACAGATTAATAATAGGATACCTAAGAAATAAGAAAATAGACGCATAAAGTAAAATGAGAAAGTCAATATTTAAGCTGCTAAATATAAGATAAAAGCATATCTTATATTTCTGAAAATCAATATATGTCTAAATTTATAAAAATAGCTTTTGGTGGTGGTTGTCATTGGTGTACCGAAGCTGTTTTTCAAGCTTTAAAAGGAGTTAATAAAGTAGAACAAGGTTTTGTAGCTTCAAAAGAAACGCATGATTATTTTTCTGAAGCAGTTATAGTTCATTTTTCTCCTCATATAATTTCAATAGAACAATTAATTGAAGTTCATTTAAAGACCCATAAAAGTGAATCTAAACACCGTATGCGTCATAAATATAGATCGGCTATTTATACTTTCCATTCGTTACAAGAAAAAGAAGCTAAACGATGTCTTTCAAATTTTAAAAAACAAAATCCTAAAATAATTACAGAGGTGTTGCCTTTTAGTAGTTTTAGACCTAGCCGGGAAGAAATACAGAATTATTATTTTAATAATCCTCAAAAGCCATTTTGCCGACGTTATATTTCTCCGAAGTTAGAAAACTTAGAGAGAAATTTTAAACAGCTATTGAAAAAAGAGTAAAACTTAAGAAGTTAAATCTTTGTTCTATATACCAGTCAATTATGAAAAATTATATAATTATTTGTCTGTTACTTTACGGATTCTTTAGCCATGCCCAAACTGACTTAGAAGAACAGGTGGTTGGTGTTTACCAAATAAGGCAGGGTCCAGATGATTTTCGTATGTTTATTATTTTTCCAGATTACCGTTATGTTCTTGGTTATTTTGGTGGGATACAAAAAGGAACTTGGAAGATGAAGGGAGAAGCATTGATTCTTACTCAATCTCCAGAACCTGCTTTTGCACTTTACGGAAGAAAAAGAGCCTCTTTTAAAGATAAAACCACCATCAGGTATAATGTAGAAGCTTCTAATCGAGTATTGGTCAATTGGAAGTCATCTAATGCACATAATTATTATGCTGTTTTCAATGAGAATGCAAACTGTTTTAGTTTTCCCTATATACAGAAACTAGATAGAAATATAGAAAATATATACGTAACCTCATTAGGAAACTTATATGATGATGAAATCTTCCAAGGGGCAAAAATTTTTCATTTTAAAAATCCAAAAAAATATAACGAATTGCTTTTGGTAAATTTATCATCTCAATATACTACTAGTAATCAACTTAAGACTTTGTTTAAAAATGATAAATTATATTTTGGTCCAAACGATGAAGGGATTCCTAAAAAACCGATTGAAGATCTATCTCCAGATGATGAAGCATTTATAAATCAATATTCAAAAACTTCGTTATTTAAGGATAAATTGCATAGAGGAGAAGAGCTATTTCCTTATAGAGAAAATCCAACATTAGAAGAATTAGAAGTTTTTCATCGCATATATGTTCATGAAAAATTGATTATGGAGGCTCCAAAAGCAACAGAAGCTCCTTTATTTACAGCAAAATGTGAAAATAATTAAACCAAATAAAATCAACAAAGTGCCTGAATGTAAGCCCTTAGCACACAATTAAATAGGTTTTAAAATGAGATTCTGACTATATTTGAAAATAAATGAAAATAATAGTTAGATATCCAATTAAATGCATCATATTTGTCAATAATAAATAACAATTTTTTAATTACATTACAATGAATAAAGGAACAGTAAAATTCTTCAATGACACTAAAGGTTTTGGATTTATCACTGAAGAAGGTGCGGACAAAGATCATTTTGTACACGTATCAGGATTAATCGACGAAGTTCGCGAAGGTGACGAAGTTGAATTTGATTTACAAGAAGGAAATAAAGGTTTAAATGCAGTAAACGTTAGAGTTCTGTAATATATATCTCTTTAAGAAAACGAGCAAAGCCCATCTTTTTAGATGGGCTTTTTTTATAATATCTATGAAAATTTTCATTACTATCTAGTAGGTCTTTTCATCATATATTTTTTTAAGATGACATCATCTTTTTTTGGATCATAATTTCCAACAACAAAGTTTCCATCTTCGTCAAAATATCCAAAAGAGTCATATTCCTTGGTGTGTAGTACGTAAGTATCCCTATCGGGCATCTGTCTAATAACACCATACTCTGTTCTTTCCTTCCCATTCATTTTATGAACAACATATCCTTTTCTATCTGGAGATATCATATAGCTATTTTGATCTACCATAAATGAGGTGGAAGTAGAAATTTGAGGTTGATGTCTTCTAACAGCTTGATTAGTCTTATCATTATTTTCAACCCCTAACTCTTGTTGGGCTTTAATAGTTCTCTTTTCAACAGCTACATTTTCGCCTTTATTATCTTTGGTAATTGTTTTTGTAGTAACTGTTTTCTTCATTTTGTCTTCAGTTTGTGCATAATTGGTAAAACCAAAAGTTAAGCACAAAGCAGTAATCATTAATTTTTTCATTTTAATTGTTTTTTTGGTTGCTATAAATGTAAATCTATATAGTGTTAATTTTTAATAAGGCAACGGTAAAATTTACTTAAAATAATTCAAAGAAATAATATAGTATCACTTCATTAATAATGCTTTATTAAACCAAATCATTCTGTATATTTGCGGTTCAAAAAGTATTAAGAAAAACTATGAAAGCAGGTATTGTAGGATTACCAAATGTTGGGAAATCAACATTATTTAATTGTTTGTCTAACGCAAAAGCACAAAGTGCTAACTTCCCTTTTTGTACGATAGAACCTAATATAGGAATCGTAAATGTGCCCGATATGAGGTTAGAAAAGTTGGAGGAATTAGTAAAACCTGAAAGAGTTTTACCTGCAACCGTAGAAATCGTTGATATAGCAGGATTGGTAAAGGGTGCAAGTAAAGGAGAAGGGCTTGGAAATCAGTTTTTAGGAAATATTAGAGAAACTGATGCCATTCTACACGTATTAAGATGTTTTGATAACGATAATGTTGTTCACGTTGACGGAAATGTAAACCCCATTAGAGATAAGGAAACTATTGATATTGAACTTCAGTTAAAAGATCTAGAAACCGTAGACAAGAAACTTGAAAAAGTTAAAAGAGCAGCAAAAACAGGAAATAAAGAAGCTATAAAAGAGCAAGAAGTCCTTTTAAAATTAAAAGAAGGATTAGAAGCAGGAATATCTGTAAGAGCAATTGATATTGCAGAAGATGACCGTAAAGAACTTGTAGCGCCATTACAGTTTATTACCGATAAGCCTGTTCTCTATGTTTGTAATGTAGATGAAGATGCTGCCGTTAACGGAAATGAATACGTAGAAAAAGTAAAAGAGGCGGTAAAAGACGAACATGCAGAGGTTTTAGTGTTAGCAGTAGGTACTGAGGCAGACATCACAGAGCTAGATGACTTTGAAGAGAGAAAAATGTTTTTAAATGATATAGGTCTAGATGAAGCAGGTTCAGCTAAATTAATTAGATCGGCTTATAAATTATTAAACCAGCAAACCTATTTTACTGCAGGAGTAAAAGAGGTAAGAGCTTGGACAATTCCTGTAGGAGCTACAGCTCCACAAGCAGCGGGTGTTATTCATACCGATTTTGAGAAAGGTTTTATTCGTGCTGAAGTAATTAAATATGATGATTATGTTTCTTTAGGAAGTGAAGCAAAAGTGAAAGATGCAGGTAAATTAAGTGTTGAAGGAAAAGAATATGTGGTTCAAGATGGGGACGTAATGCATTTTAGATTTAATGTTTAACTGAATTTTCTTATCAAAAAAGGCTTAAAATCAGAATTTGATTTTAAGCCTTTTGTGTTTTACAGATCAATAGCTATAAATCATCATGTCAAAGTAAAACTGTCCTGCCCAACAATTTTTATTTTCATCGGCAGAGGTTTGATCTGTTCTTGTAATGTTTACTGTGATTTCTGTTTCATCTGCTGCTGTATAATTTAAAGAAAAAGTATCAGGGTAATTACTGTTATTATACGCTGTGAGGTTAAACCCATTTGGATTAAAAGGTAAATGAGGAGTAAATTGATATTTTACTTGTAACCGTTGTGCTTTTAAAGGGTAATTAGGAATTTCTATTGTACTGGAAGTACTACTCACATTTCCTGAATTATTAGAAACAGAGGTTACCACTGTTTGTGAATTACTAACACTTCCTACGTCTTTAACAATTATTTCCCAGTTTACAGTATAACTTGTGCCGTTAGCCGTTGTGGTAAAACTCCCTGTATCATTTTCATTATAATTTTGACAAATAGGAATTACAAAATTAGAAAGAGCATAGAATCTCGCAGATTTACCTTGTTTTAATTCATTATTATCACCAAGTACTAAGATTTTGTTACTAGATAAATCTTGATCTACTTGCTCGATTCTTAAATTTCCATTAACGTCTAAAGTAGCCTGAGGGTTGGTTGTGCCAATTCCTACTTGAGCATTTATGGTATAGGATATTAAAAAGCTAACTAAAAAAAAGATCTTCATTTTTAATTGTTCTAAATTTTGGGCAAAGCAAATAAAAAAATTTAAAACAACTGCACTTTATCCTATTTATTTACCTTACATCGTTAATATTAAAAGATGTTTAATAGCTTTAAAATATTGAGTTTTGAAAATACATTTACTTCAATATTAAATTAAACTTGTTAAATAGTTTAAAATCAGTATTTTTTTATTTTAAAAATGACATTAATACTTTAAATTTACGATCTCAATAAATTATTTTTTTTGATAAAATTTATTACCTCCTTTTTTTTCTGCCTCGTGTGTTTATTTTCTTTGGCTCAAGAAAAGATATCTCACTTAGAAGAACTTGAGAAAGCCAGCTTGACTAAATATGATAATTTAAATTTTACCGATTCAAAAAAAATTGCCCTTCAACTTTTAGAGGAATCTTATAAAGAAAAGGCTACTTATTATACAGCTAGTGCATACAATTTATTAGCTTTAAACGATGAAGCTGTAGAGAATTATTCTTCTGCAAAAGAAAAGTATACAAAATCTAAAGACCTTTCTCAACTTTATAATTATCCCACGCTTTTAATGGTTAATTATAATGGTTTGGGGAATGTATGGGTGTTGGAAGAAAAAAACTATGAGGTTTCAGAAATATACTATAAAAAAGCACTTCATATAGCAGATTCTTTAAATCACAGTTTTAAAAGTGATGTACTTATTAATATAGTTTGGAATCGTTTGGATAATAATCAACCTCAAAGAGTAACTGGTTATATTGATGAGCTCAAGATAATTTCAAAAAATGTAGATAAAAAATTTAATGAGTATAATAGAACTCTCATTTCTACCGCACATTTGTTATTAGCACGTTATTATGCTCAAACTGATCAGCTAGAACTTGCAGAAGTAAATTTCGATAAATCTATTGAAGTGCTTGAAGCTCATCCTTTATATGAGCAATTGAGTGAAATTTATCTCTATAGAAGTAACTATGAAAAGAGTATTGGTAAATTTGATAAAGCATTTCTCTATCTAGAAAAACACATTTCTAATAAAGATAATTTTATTAACGAAGACCTAAAGAAGCGCTTAGCTTTAGAAAATGCACGATATGATTTAAAGGAATATGAGAGAGCTTTAGTAAGCTCTAAACGTGAAAAGGTTCTTATGCAAGATTTAGCAGCATCAAAAACAAGGACTTCTTGGTTATATGCTGTATTATCACTTTTCTTATTTGCAATACTCTTGCTTATTTACAGGGAAAATAAAATAAAAAATAAGTTAATCATCAATTTAAACAAGAGTAATAAAGAACTAAAAAAAGCAAAAAAAGATGCTGATATTGCTGCAGAAGCTAAATCTCAATTTATCTCAAATATTAGTCATGAGATTAGAACTCCTTTACACGGCGTAGTGGGAATAGCGTCTTTACTGCTAGAAAGTGATGATACTTCTAAAGCAAATAAAAAACTTCTCAATTCTTTAAAATTTTCAGGTAATTATTTACTTAATTTAATTAATAACATTCTTTTTCTCAATAAAATTGATAAAAACAAAATAAAAGTAAAGCCAGAGGTTATTAAGCTAAGTACCTTTTTTAATAACATCTCTAATGCGGTTCAATTTCTCAAAGAAAAGTACAATTGTGAGGTGGTATACAAAATCGATCCTAATTTACCCGAACAAATAATTTCTGATTCTAATATCCTCTATGAAGTTCTACTTAATTTAACAGATAATGCTATTAAGTTTAGTAAAGGAAAGGTAAGAGTAGAAGTGAATCAAATTAATTGTACAAATAATAAATCTATCATAGAATTTAAAGTTATTGATAATGGTTTAGGTATACCCAAAGACAAGCAAAATATAATTTTCGATAACTTTTCACAAATATCTATAGATAAAAGTATTATGGAGGGGACAGGTATAGGCTTATCTATAGTTAGAAAGTTATTATTGCTTATGAATAGTGAGATTAAATTGAATAGTGAAGTAGATCAAGGGTCTATATTCTCTTTTGAAATAGAATGCGATAATCCTCTTAAACAAAATGTAGTGCAAGCCCAGTCTTTTAAAATTAATCCATTAAAAGGAAAAAAAATAATTCAAGTAGAAGATAATCAAATCAACCGCTTGGTAGTTGAAAAGTTTTTAAAAGGTTATGAGGTTGACCTTAATACATTTGGTGATGGCCAAGACGGGTTAGATGCGTTAATAGAAAATGAATGGGACATTGCTTTAGTAGATATAAATATTCCCACTTTAAATGGTTATGAGATTGTAACCTCTGTAAGAAAAATTCATCCTACAGAACCCATTATAGCCGTAACCGCATCAGAGTTGAGCGAAATTAAAGAAAGAGCTGTAAAAGCGGGAATAACAGATGTTTTAATCAAACCTTTTAGTAAAGAAACTTTAATAAATACCATCTCTAAATACTTGCAATAATAAATTTTTATTTATTGTTGATTATTTTCCCTTGTGCGAGTTTTATTTTTTCTTAATTCGTACTATCTTAGCTTCACACCAACATTATCTATGACAGAAGAAACAAAGTATACCGAGGAAAACATACGTTCTTTAGATTGGAAAGAACATATTAGAATGCGTCCTGGGATGTATATTGGTAAGCTAGGGGATGGCTCTAGTGCAGATGACGGAATTTATATTTTGCTTAAAGAAGTTCTCGACAACTCTATAGATGAGTACGTTATGGGGGCGGGAAAAACCATAGACGTATCTATACAAGGTCAAAAAGTAATAGTTCGAGATTATGGTAGAGGTATACCTTTAGGTAAAGTGGTAGATGTAGTATCTAAGATGAATACGGGTGGAAAGTATGATTCTAAAGCCTTTAAGAAATCTGTCGGACTTAATGGAGTTGGTACCAAAGCGGTGAATGCACTTTCAGGATTTTTTAGAGTAGAATCTACTAGAGAAGGAAAATCAGCTTCCGCGGAATTTGAAAAAGGAGAACTTAAAAACGAAGAGTTTTTAGAAGAGACTTCACGTAGAAAAGGAACTAAGGTTTCCTTTATTCCAGATGAAACGATTTTCAAAAATTATAAGTACAGGGCAGAGTACGTAGAGAAAATGCTCAAAAATTACGTATATCTTAATACGGGATTAACAATTACTTTTAACGGTGAAAAATTTTATTCAGAAGAAGGTTTAAAAGATTTACTTTCAGAAAGTATTAATGAAGAAGATCGCTTGTTTCCTATTATTCACTTGCGAGGAGATGATATAGAAGTAGCAATTACTTATAGCAAAGCTCAGTATAGTGAAGAATACCATTCCTTTGTGAATGGACAACATACCACACAAGGAGGAACTCACCAATCGGCTTTTAGAGAAGCAATCGTAAAAACAGTAAGAGAGTTCTTCGGTAAAAACTATGAAGCTAGTGATGTTAGAAAGTCTATTGTTTCCGCGATAAGCATAAAAGTAATGGAGCCGGTTTTTGAAAGTCAAACTAAAACGAAATTAGGTTCTACCGATATGGGTGGAAACCTTCCAACGGTAAGAACTTATATTCTAGATTTTGTAAAACGACAATTAGATAATTACCTGCATAGAAATCCGGAAACGGCAGATAAAATCCAGAGAAAAATTCTGCAAGCAGAAAAAGAAAGAAAAGATTTATCTGGTATTAGGAAATTAGCTAAAGAAAGAGCTAAAAAAGCTAGTCTTCACAATAAAAAATTGAGAGATTGTAGAATACACTTGGGAGACGTAAAAAAAGAACGTAATCTAGAAAGTACTCTTTTTATTACCGAGGGAGATTCGGCCAGTGGTAGTATTACAAAATCTAGAGATGTAAATACACAAGCGGTATTTAGTCTAAAAGGTAAACCCTTGAATAGTTACGGTCTTACCAAAAAAATTGTTTATGAAAACGAAGAATTCAATTTACTTCAAGCCGCACTGAATATAGAGGACTCGATGGAGGATTTAAGGTATAATAATATTGTAATAGCGACTGATGCCGATGTTGATGGTATGCACATTCGTTTATTACTTATTACCTTTTTCTTACAGTTTTTTCCTGAATTAATTAAAGAAGGACATTTATATATTCTTCAAACACCATTATTTAGGGTTAGAAATAAAAAAGAAACAATTTATTGCTATTCTGAAACCGAAAAGAGAAATGCCATTGAAAAACTTTCTGGAAAACAAGAAATAACACGATTTAAAGGACTTGGTGAAATTTCTCCAGATGAATTTAAACATTTTATAGGGGAAGATATAAGATTAGACCCTGTTATGTTAGATAAAGAAACTGGTATTGAAGATTTACTAAGTTTTTATATGGGGAAAAATACTTCACACCGCCAAGAATTTATCATTGAAAATTTAAAAGTAGAATTAGATATAATAGAGGAAAACTAATTTATGAGGTTTAATAATTCAAAAAATATTAAACTTATACCTATAGTTTATTTTTTTATTATAGTGAGTATGGGCTTGTTTCTTTTTTTAAGTGTAGAGTTGCAACACATATATAAAGGAGAGGTTGTTTTTTTTCTTCTTACACTCCTTTTACTCTTACTAATTGTATACTTATATAAATCTGGTAAATATTTTGAGTATGATAGTGACGGGGAAACTCTATGTTTAACAAATAGAGGTGTTTTAATTTCAGAAAAATATAACTATAGAGAGCAAAAAGCTGAATTTCCTAAGTATAAATTAAAAAGCTATAAAGTTTCTAATTACTTTTTTTTCAAATATTTGAGTGTAAAAGTATTATCGAAAAACTCTAAATCAGTTAAAAAAATAAAATTTAATATTACTTTTATTAGTAATAATAAGATCAAAGTTTTACAAAAATCTTTACAAAAAATAGTGCACCAAAATAAGCATCGTTGATTACATGGATATAGAAAATGAAAATAACCTAGAGGCGAATAATCAACCAGAAGAACAACAGGCTAAAGAAGTAATTACAAAAATTACGGGCATGTATAAAGACTGGTTTTTAGATTATGCTTCTTATGTGATATTAGAAAGAGCAGTACCAGCACTAGAAGATGGTTTTAAGCCTGTTCATCGACGTATCATGCAGTCTATGAAAGATTTAGATGATGGTCGTTATAATAAAGTGGCTAATATTGTAGGTCATACCATGCAATATCACCCTCACGGGGATGCAAGTATTGGAGATGCCATGGTACAACTGGGGCAAAAAGACCTTTTAATTGATACTCAGGGTAACTGGGGAAACATATTAACAGGCGATAGAGCGGCTGCTTCTCGATATATCGAGGCACGTTTGTCTAAGTTTGCTATGGACGTTGTCTATAATCCAAAGATTACAGATTGGCAAGCTTCCTATGATGGGCGTCGTAAAGAACCTATTACGCTACCAGTGATGTTCCCTCTACTTTTAGCTCAAGGAGCAGAAGGAATTGCGGTGGGGTTAAGCACAAAAATACTTCCGCATAACTTCATAGAACTTATTGAAGCCTCTATAAAACATTTACAAGGTAAACGATTTAAACTATTTCCAGATTTTCCTACAGCAGGGATTATGGATGTTAGTAATTATAATGATGGTTTAAGAGGAGGGAAGTTACGTGTACGCGCAAAAATAAGTCAGCGAGACAAGAATACATTGGTTATAAACGAGATACCTTACAGTACTACAACTAGTACTTTAATAGAATCTATCATTAAAGCCAATGAAAAAGGAAAGATTAAGGTTAAGCATATTGAAGATAATACAGCCGAAAATGTAGAAATTCTTATTCATTTACCCAATAATATTTCTCCAGATAAAACGATAGATGCTTTATATGCCTTTACAAATTGTGAAATTTCTATTTCCCCGTTAAGTTGTATTATTATTGATCATAAACCTCATTTTATAGGAGTTTCAGAAATTCTTAGATTGAGTACAGATCACACCGTACAGCTTCTTAAAAGTGAATTGGAAATAAAACTCGAAGAATTCCAGGAACAATGGCATTTTGCTTCTTTAGAAAGAATTTTCATTGAAAATAGAATTTACCGTGATATTGAAGAAGAAGAAACTTGGGAAGGAGTAATTAAAGCTATAGATAGAGGCTTACAACCTCATATTTCACACTTAAAAAGAGCTATAACCGAAGATGATATTGTTCGGTTAACCGAAATAAAAATCAAAAGAATCTCCAAATTTGATATCGATAAAGCGCAACAAAAAATTGATGCTTTAGAAGATGAAATTGCAAAAATAAGACATCATTTAGAACATCTTATAGACTATGCTATAAGTTACTTTGATAACCTTAAGAAAAACCACGGCGAAGGAAGAGAAAGAAAAACCGACATCCGACTTTTTGAAGATATAGAAGCTACAAAAGTAGTAATTAGAAACACTAAACTCTATGTGAATAGAAAAGAAGGTTTTGTAGGAACAGCTCTAAAAAGAGATGAATATGTGACCGATTGTAGTGATATTGATGACATTATTTGCTTTACGGAAGACGGAACAATGAAGGTAACCAAAGTAGATGATAAAACCTATATTGGTAAAAACATTATTCATGTTGCTGTATTTAAGAAGAAAGATAAAAGAACAATTTATAACGTAATTTATAAAGATGGTAAGGCTGGTAACTCGTATGTTAAACGTTTTGCAGTTACTTCTATTACCAGAGATAGAGAATATAGTGTAGGTAAGGCTAAACCAGGTACAAAGATTCACTATTTTTCTGCGAATGTGAATGGGGAAGCAGAAGTGGTAACGGTTTACCTTCGTCAAATGGGGAGTATTAAAAAGTTAAGATTCGAAATAGATTTTGCCGAAATTTTAATTAAAGGAAGAAATTCTAAAGGAAATATAGCTAGTAAGCACCCCATAAAAAAGGTAGAATTAAAAGAAGAAGGTGTTTCTACATTAAAACCAAGAAAAATTTGGTTTGATGAAACAGTCAAGCGTTTAAATGTAGAAGAACGCGGAGAGTTATTGGGAGAGTTTAAAGGAGAAGATAGAATATTGCTAGTTACACAAGATGGTTTACTTTCTACCATCATACCAGAACTTACTACTCGATTTGATATGCCTTATATCATTATGGAAAAGTGGAAACCTAAAAAACCTGTTACAGCGGTATATTGGGAGGGTGAAAAAGAAAGATATTACGTAAAACGTTTCTTAGTAGAAAATAAAGACAAAGAGGAAAATATAATATCAGATCATCCTAAATCACAGTTGGAGTTAGTTTCTACAGATCATATCCCGGTTTTAGAAATTGTGTATAGAAAAGCTAGAGGCAAAGAACAAAAACCTAATGAAGAAATAAATCTAGAAGAGTTTATTAGTATTAAAGGTATAAAAGCTCAAGGGAACCAATTAACGACTGAGTCTATCACTCAACTAAATCTTTTAGAGCCTATCGCTTCCGCGGAAGACGAGCCAGAAGAAATTAATGAGCCAGATAATGTTATAGATGATTTTACACAAAACATTCAGAAGCCTGATGAAAAATCTCAAACCAAACTATTTGACGATTAAACAATGATAAAGAATTTTTTTAAAGAATTTAAAGAGTTCGCTATTAAAGGTAATATGATAGATATTGCCATAGGTGTAATTATTGGAGCTGCATTTAATAAAGTAATCGATGTTCTCGTAAAAAAGGTGATTACACCACCATTGTCCTTATTAACAGACGACTTTAACTTTGAAAACCGAAAATTACTTCTTCGAGAAGCCTTATCGGCTAACGGAAAAGTAATAAAAGAGGAAGTCGCTATTGGTTATGGCGAGCTTATCACTGTTTTGATCAATTTTTTTATTATCTCTTGCACGGTCTTCATTGTAGTAAAACTATTCAACAGATTGCGAAATAAAGCTGAAGATACTCAGAATAAGAAAGTAACCACGCCTAAAGATATAGAGCTTTTAACCGATCTTAAAGAGATAATGTTAGAGCAAAATAAATTGCTAAAAGATAAAGCTAGTAAAAACTAATTAGCACTTGTTTTTCTTTTTCTAAACTTCATATTCAAAAACTCAACCAGTAAAGAAAAAGCAATAGCAAAATATAAGTAACCTTTGGGTATAGCTCCCACATGCTGTTTAAATACTACGGTTTCCGATAAGTGAGTAGCTTTCATAATAAGCATAAATCCTATTAGAATAAGAAAAGATTAAACCAATATGATCTTTTGGAAGCTTATTTGCAGTAATAGAGATAAAAACAATATTATCTATTCCTAAAATAATTTCAAGAAAAGTTAAGCTCAGCAAAGCAACCCAAGCATCTGGTGAAGTGAAAATCTCGAACATTATTTAATCTTTCTCGCCGTCCCTTTTTGTTTTTTATCCTCTCCAACGATAGAAAATTCAAAAGTATAAGTATCACCTTCTGTCGTTAGAATTTTCATATGTAAAGGCTTTTCTTCGGCCATACTCTTTGGGTTAAGATTGGTCAACACATATTCACAGTCATTGATCCAGCGAATAGAAGAAGAGTCCACTTTATTATCAAAGTAATCAATCTCTAAAGTATCATTTCTTACAAAGCGAGTCTTTTTTAGTTCTCCGTTTAGATAAGACTCAAACTCAAATGTTCCCGTTTTAAAATCTTTGCAATTTCTTTCTGGGTTGTAGCAACTGCATAACAATAAGCTAAAAATGATTACGATACATGGTTTCATTAATGAGGAGATTTTAGTTGTGCAAAAATAGAAAATTAACCTCTATTAATTATGAATGGTAAGCATCAAATGTTCCATCGGTGTAAAAAACAATTACTTTTTCAATTTCTTTGTGTTGCTGACTTTTTATCTTTTTCGGAATTACTTTTTCTTCTAAGATGGGAGCAGAAGGCGCATTTTCATTTTTAGAAATTTTTTGCTCCTCAACAGGAGGGAAGTTTCCTTTTCCGTTAAGTAACCAATACAATTCTACTTCAGGAAAAGTTTGAACTATTTTCATTACAAAATCTAAACTAGGTTTATTTCTGCCAGAAATAATATGTGAAATAGAGGAGCGTCCCACCTGAATTTTATCGGCGAAAGAAGTCGCGCTAAGCTCATAAAAGCTCATTATTTTTTCTATTCTTTTTGTAAAATCTTCACTGTTTACCATTGTAAACTTTTTTAATCTATATGTAACATTACAAATGTAAACTAAATAAATACATCACACAAGGATTCTTTTTTTAAAGAATAATACATAAATTAAAACTTTAAGTTGTAAATTTTAACTAATTGAAAATAAACATATAATTGACGTGAAATATGTAAATTGGAGCTTTTCCAAGAGCGGAAATCCAAACATACGTGCACTTGTTTACAAATGTAACCTCTAAATGAATTTGACTTGTTTACAAATGTAAAAAAGAGAATGTTTACTTTTGTAAACTATGGAAATAAACAAATTATTAGATATCGCAGGGACATATAAGAACGCCTCTTTTTTAGGTAGGTATATATCACAAGAAACTATAGATAGTTTTATAAATACGTTCCCAGAAACTCATAAAAGTATAATAGGAACATCGGTTGAAAAACGTCCTATCACTCAGTTAAAACTAGGAGAAGGATCAATTAAAGTTCTTATGTGGTCACAGATGCATGGAAATGAAACGACCACTACAAAAGCATTAATCGACTTTATAGGTTTTTTGCAAAGTAATTCCGCGGAAGCGAAAGAAATATTGTCACAAATATCATTCACAATTATACCGCAATTAAATCCTGATGGAGCTAAGGCTTATACACGAGTAAATAAAAACGCTGTCGATTTAAATAGAGATGCTCAAGATTGCACTCAACCAGAAAGTAAGGCCTTTAAAAAGGTGTATAAAGAGCTTCAGCCTCACTTTTGTTTTAATCTACATGATCAAAGAACCATTTTTGGAGTTGGAAAACCTGAAAAACCTGCTACGGTTTCATTTTTATCTCCTGCATTTAATGAATCTAGAGCTTTAAATGACACTAGAGAGAGAACCATGAAACTTATAGCATATATGAATCAAGGTTTGCAGGAAGGTATTCCTAATCAAGTAGGAAGGTATGATGATGGGTTTAATTTAAACTGTGTAGGTGATACATTACAAAATCTAGGTTTCCCTACGATATTATTTGAGGCGGGACATTTTCAAAATGATTACCAAAGAGAGGAGACAAGAAAATTTATCTTTATTTCTTTACTAAAAGGGAGTTGGGGAATTATCAAAAACAAATATGAAGACGTCGATTACCGTGATTATTTCAAAATTCCTGAAAATAAAAAATGTTTCCACGATTTAGTAATAAGGAACATAGGGGATAAAAAAGATTGTTTAGCGATTCAATACAAAGAAGTCTTAAAAGATAATAAGGTGATCTTTTTGCCGTTTTTAGTAAAAGAAATTGCGAAGAAATCTATCTATGGTCATCATGAAATTGATGCTAAAGGAGCCATACTAACGATTAATAGTATTTTAGACTTTAGCAATATTACTGAAATTCAAGAAATAAGCTTAGATGGTAAGAAATTTTTACTAAATTTAACAAAAACTTAAATTTAACTAATTATATATCAACAAAATTGTACTATTTTTGCATAATCTTTAAAAAACAAAATTAAATAAATGGCAAAGTTTAGATTAGATGAAGTTGATCATCAAATTTTAGATATTTTAATCGACAACACGAGAACTCCTTTTACAGATATTGCAAAAAAATTGAAAATATCTGCAGGTACTGTTCATGTTCGTGTTAAGAAAATGGAGGAAGCGGGAATTATTGTTGGATCATCTTTAACCTTAGATTATAAGAAACTAGGTTATGCTTTTATTGCTTATGTAGGTGTATTTTTACAAAAAACATCTCAAACGAAGTTTGTTTTAGAGCGTATAAATGAAATTCCTTTTGTAACGGTAGCACACGTAACTACAGGTAAGTTTAATATCTTTTGTAAGATTAGAGCAAAAGATACAGAACACGCAAAACAAATTATCTTTGAATTAGATGATATTGAAGGTGTTTATAGAACTGAAACTATGATTTCTTTAGAAGAGAGTTTAAACGATAAAAAGCGTTTAATGCATTCTATTTTCAAAGAATTATAATAAAACGTTATCTATAAAAAAAAAAGCTGCATAATATTTTATGCAGCTTTTTTTATAGAATTAAGTAAAGCTTAATCTTCACTTTCTTCCATGGTATGATATACGTTTTGTACATCATCATCTTCTTCAATTTTCTCTAAGAGCTTCTCTACATCTTCTTGTTCTTCTTTAGTAAGTTTCTTAGTTACGGTAGGTATACGTTCAAAACCAGAAGAAATAATTTCAATTTCGCGATCTTCTAATTCTTTTTGAATTGCTCCAAAACTTTCAAATGGGGCGTAAATTAAAATCCCATCTTCATCATCAAAAACTTCTTCGGCACCAAAATCTATAAATTCTAATTCTAGTTCTTCTGCATCAAGACCTTCTGAAGGAATTTTAAAATTACAAGTGTGGTCAAACATAAATTCTACCGATCCTGAAGTACCTAAACTACCATCACACTTGTTAAAATAAGAACGGATGTTTGCAACGGTTCTTGTATTGTTATCTGTAGCGGTTTCTACCAAGATGGCAATCCCATGCGGAGCGTAACCTTCAAATAATACTTCTTTATAATCTCCTTGGCTTTTATCACTAGCTCTTTTTATCGCACGCTCAATATTATCCTTGGGCATGTTAACCGATTTGGCGTTTTGTATCACCGCTCTAAGTCTAGAATTAGCATCGGGATCTGGACCACCTTCTTTAACGGCCATCACAATATCTTTTCCTATTCTCGTAAACGCTTTAGACATAGCTGCCCAACGTTTCATTTTTCGTGCTTTTCTAAATTCAAAAGCTCTTCCCATAATATTCTATATTGATTTGAATGGTAGCAAATTTAATAAAAATACCTTTGTTATTCTACCTCGATTATCTTTTCTATGGTCGCAGCCAATTTAAAGTCTTTTTCGGTCACACCGCCAACATCATGAGTGGAAAGAGAAATACTTAAGGTATTGTACACATTGGTCCATTCTGGATGGTGTTGTTGGGCCTCTGCTTCAAAAGCAATACGCGTCATAATAGAGAAAGTTTCTTTAAAATCTTCAAATTCAAATTTGGTTTGAATAGAGTTTTCATGAAATTCCCAACCTTCAAATTCTTGTAGCTTATCGCTGATTTCTTTTTCGCTTAATTTTTCCATTTTAGCTTCAATTTTATTTATGCTTAAAGGTAATAAAGTCTAATGAAACACTACCGAATCTTCTACAACATCTTCTACGGTGAACTGTAAATTATCGGGTAGCAAATTGTCTTTAGGTAAAACGGCTATAAAACGATCTTCATTAGAGTCGTAAACATTTTTAAACGTAAGATCATGAAGGTCTATTTTCTTGCATATTTCCATCACCAAATCTTTATGGTGAATTAAATCTGTGCTCCCTAAATGAAAAACCCCTCCCAAATTGTGATTAATAATATAATGAATTTGTTGAGTAAATCGGGTTACGCTAGTAGCATTCATTACTACATTCGGAAAAACCTCTATAGATTCTTCTATTTTATGAAAGGTTTTTAATTCTTCTAAACGCGGAGAATTAGCTCCGTATATCATAGGAATTCTGGCGATAGCATAATTTTTTACGGGCAAACGCAGTAAAGCATTTTCAATTTTAATTTTAAAACGCCCGTATACGCTTATAGATAAGGTTTTGTCGTATTCGTAAGAAGGGTAATTGGTAAAGGCATCAAATACATTAGAAGAGGATAGAAAAATGATTTTACCATCTGTTTTCATTACATATTCAATAGCTTCAAAATGTGCGTAAATTTGTGCGTTAAAATTTCCGCGTAAAGCGCAAATAATAAGATCTGGTTGTAACGATTCTAATAAAAAGCTTACACTTTCTGTTTCTGCGTCCCACCAATGAAATTGTTGGTTGTTGTTCCAAGTAGTATGCGGAGTTCGATAGGTGCCGTGTGTATTAAAATAGGGCAGGAGTTCTTTGTAAAGAGCCTGACCTAAAAAACCGCTTCCGCCAAGGATTAATATTTTTTTTATGTTTTTAATAAGTGCTTTTCTTTTAAAACGTGTAAAAATGAAAAACTAGTGCTAAGAAGGTCTTAAATTTTCTTGAACACTAGTTTTTTATAAATGAAAAGTAGATTTAAGCCTTATAAAAAGGTAATTTTACTACCGTTGCCGGAATGGTTTTCTTTCTAATTTGAATAAAAATAGGAGTGTCTACTGCTTTAAATTCGGTTTTTACATATCCCATTCCAATAGCTTTACCTGTTGAAGGAGATTGCGTCCCAGAGGTTACATAGCCAATCTCATTACCATCTTTATCTACAATAGGATAATCTTTTCTAGGGATTCCTCTTTCTTGCATTTCAAAGCCTACTAATCTTCGTGTAGGACCTTCTTCTTTTTCTTTTTTAAATTTTTCTGAACTTATAAAATCTTTACTGAATTTAGTAATCCATCCTAAACCTGCTTCGATAGGAGATGTAGTGTCGTCTATATCATTTCCGTAAAGACAAAACCCCATTTCTAATCTTAGGGTATCTCTTGCTGCAAGTCCTATAGGCTTAATTCCGTAATCTTCTCCTGCTTCTAAAATAGCAGCCCAGATAGCCTCTGCATTGTGATTTTTGCAATAAATTTCAAATCCGCCACTTCCAGTATAACCTGTAGCCGAGATGATGATGTGCTCTTCTCCTGCAAATTCACCAATTTCAAAATTATAAAATTTAATCGCAGCTAGATCAATTGGTGTTAAAGATTGCATTGCTTCGATAGCTTTTGGACCTTGAACGGCTAGCAAACAATATTCTTCAGAAAGGTCTTTAATATCGGCCTCCATCGTATTGTTTTCAGCAATCCAGTTCCAATCTTTATCGATATTAGATGCATTTACTACAAGAAGGTATTTTTCTTCATTCATTCTATAGATAATCAAATCATCTACAATTCCACCATCATGGTTGGGCATACACGTATATTGTGCTTTCCCATCTACTAATTTAGAAGCGTCATTCGTAGTTATTTTTTGAATAAGCTCTAACGCGTGAGGTCCAGAAACCAAAAATTCTCCCATGTGAGAAACATCAAAAACACCTACATGCTCACGAACAGTTTCGTGTTCAGCGTTTACGCCTTCATAAGAAACAGGCATGTTATAACCTGCAAACGGAACCATTTTGGCTCCTAATTGTTCATGGATATGTGTAAGTTGTGTGTTTTTCATAGGATAAAATTTTTGCAAATGTAAAGTATTGCATTTATTCTACCAACAATCAAATTGGAGTTTATTTACATCAAGTTTTTAAAGAATGTTATATTTGTGTAAAACAGAAAAACAATGAAAATATTTACTGCTCAACAATTACACGAAGCTGATCAAATTACTCAAAAAAATCAACAAATTACTTCTTTGGAGCTTATGGAAAGAGCATCCACTAAAATTTTTGAGGAAATCAATAACAGACTAAATGGAGCTGAAATAAAAATTAAAGTTTTCTGTGGAATAGGAAATAATGGAGGTGATGGCCTCGTGGTGGCTAGAAAGTTAATGGAACACGGTTATCACGTAGATGTTTACGTGGTTAATTACAGTGATAAAAGGTCCGATGGTTTTTTGGCAAATTATAGAGTGGTTAAAGAAGAAACTAAAAGTAGACCTGTTCTTTTAAAATCTGAAGAAGATTTTCCTGAAATTAAATCAAACGATTTTGTGATCGATGCCATATTCGGAATCGGTTTAAACAGACCACTGGTAGATTGGGTGCAAAAATTAATTACTCGTATCAACGATTCAAAAGCCTTTAAAGTCGCCATAGATATGCCCTCAGGTATGCTGGCAGATGGTGTAATTGAAGGTCAACCTATTATAGAAGCGAATTATACATTGACTTTTCAGGCTCCAAAGTTGGCATTTTTCTTACCAGAAACAGCTTCTTATGCTGGAAACGTTCAAATTATTGATATAGGTATCGATAGAAAGTATTTAGCTGAAACATCCGCGAAAGCGATATTAATAGGAAAGGAGCAAGCGGTAAGTTTATACCAACCAAGGTCTAAGTTTACTCATAAAGGAGATTATGGGCATGCATACATTGTTGGTGGAAGTTATGGTATGATAGGTAGCGTTGTTCTTTCTAGTAAAGCAGCATTAAGAACAGGCGTAGGGAAGTTGACATCGGTAATTCCGCAATGTGGGTATGATATTTTACAAACTAGTTTACCCGAAGCTATGGTGAATGTTGTGCCTCACGACATTCATTTAGTTGAGACCCAATTAGAATTAAAAGAAGGTGATATTATTGGTTTTGGAATGGGTGCAGGAACTCACGAAAAATCGATTGAACTATTAACCAGTTTGCTTCACCAAGTGAAAACGCCTATGCTTATTGATGCAGACGGACTTAATATGCTGAGTAAGCATCCAGAATTATTGGAGTTAATACCAGAAAAGTCTGTTTTAACTCCTCATCCTAAAGAGTTAGAACGTTTAATTGGTAGTTGGAACAATGATTTTGAAAAGCTTGATAAGGTACAAGAGTTTTCTAAAAAATATAAAGTAACCGTAGTGGTTAAAGGTTCTTACACCATGACTATTTCTAGCGATAATATTTATATAAATACCACCGGTAATCCTGGTATGGCAACGGCAGGAAGTGGAGATGTGTTATCTGGGGTAATAACTGGATTATTGGCACAAGGCTATGATCCAGCCATAGCTGCAGTATTTGGAGTTTACATTCATGCGCAAGCAGGAGATATGGTAATAGCTGATTCTGTTCCAGAAGCATTGATCGCTGGAGACATCATAGAATATTTAGGAAAAGCGATTCGCAGTTTGTTTGAAAAACCTGAAACAAAAGCTTAATTTTGCGAATTGACTAACCTATTTAGAAATTAACTATGAGAGAAACCCATTATATAAGTAGAGATATATTAGATATTCACCATATTCAAAAAATAATTGATGAAAATATTCAATTAGCTTTAAGTGAAGAAGCTAAATTATATATTCAAAAATCGAGAAATTATTTAGATCAAAAAATAGATAATTCAGTTGAGCCTTTTTATGGAATAAATACAGGATTTGGTTCTTTGTGTAATGTAAAAATCTCTAAAGATAAACTCGTTCAATTACAAGAAAACTTGGTTATCTCTCATGCTTGTGGAACAGGGGATAAGGTTAATGACAAGATTGTAAAGATCATGTTGCTTTTAAAAATTCAATCTCTTAGTTACGGACATTCAGGGATCGCTTTACAAACGGTAGAGCGTTTAATTGAATTTTTTAATAACGACATTTTACCAGTAGTTTATGAACAAGGTTCTCTTGGAGCTTCTGGAGATTTGTCACCTTTAGCTCATATGTCTTTGCCATTATTAGGTAGAGGAGAAGTGATGTATAAAGGAAAAGTAGAAACAGCAGCGAAAGTATTAAAATCTAAAAAATGGGAGCCTTTAGCGTTAAGATCTAAAGAAGGTTTAGCTTTGCTTAACGGAACTCAATTTATGAGTGCTCACGCTGTATTTTCATTGATAGAAGTTTATAAACATTCTTATTTGGCAGATGCTATTGGAGCGGTTTCGGTAGAAGGTTTTGATTGCAATCTATCACCTTTTGATCCTTTGGTACACGAAGTAAGACCACATCGCGGACAAGTAAAAACTGCGGAGCGAATTTTGAGTTTCTTAGAAGGAAGTGAGATTGCCGCAAAAACGAAAGAAAGTGTACAAGATCCATATTCTTTTAGATGTATTCCTCAAGTTCACGGTGCTTCAAAAGACACTATTCGTTTTGTTCATCAGACCGTTAAGACCGAAATTAATAGCGTTACTGATAATCCTAATCTTTTTGTAGAGGAGGATAAAATAATTTCAGGAGGGAATTTTCACGGTCAGCCTTTAGCTTTAGCCATGGATTATTTGGCTATCGCTGTCGCGGAATTAGCTAATATATCTGAAAGAAGAATTTATCAGCTTGTTTCTGGATTACGTGGCTTACCCATGTTTTTAGTGGATGACCCTGGTTTAAATAACGGATTTATGATACCACAATATACGGCAGCAAGTATTGTAAGTCAAAATAAACAGTTGTGTACACCAGCGAGTGTAGATTCTATTGTATCTTCTAACGGACAAGAAGATCACGTAAGTATGGGAGCAAATTCAGCAACCAAACTTATCAAAGTGGTAGAAAATTTAAATTCAGTTTTAGCTATTGAACTTTTTAATGCTTCACAAGCCTTGTATTATAGAGAACCTTTAAAATCTTCGCCTTTTATAGAACAACTTGTGAGTGGTTTTAGGGAAGAGGTGCCAGTAGTTAAACAAGACAAAGTCATGGCTACCGAAATCGCAAATGCTAAGCGCTTTTTACATCAATTTAGTATTGATAAAGATTTAATGTTTTGTAGTTAATTAGGTTAACTTAAAAAATAAAAAAAGCCTTCTGTAACAGAAGGCTTTTTTTTGTGATATAAAATCAATAATTTATTCTGATTCTTCTTTCTTTTTTTCAGCTTTCTTTATCTCAATGGTAAGTTCCTTTTTCTCCTTATCTAAATCCATTTTTACGTGATCACCTTCTGCCATTTTTGAAGTAATAATTTCTTCCGCTAAGGCATCTTCTACATATTTCTGAATCGCTCGGTTTAAAGGTCTTGCACCATATTGTTGATCAAATCCTTTTTCAGCGATAAAATCTTTTGCAGCATCGGTTAATTTCAGGTTGTAGCCTAAATCTTCAATTCTAAAGAATAATTTCGCTAATTCGATATCAATAATTTTATGAATGTGCTCTCTTTCTAAAGAGTTGAAAATAACAACGTCATCAATTCTGTTTAAGAATTCTGGTGCAAATGCTTTTTTAAGTGCATTTTCTATGATACTTCTAGTATTTTCATCGGCTTGGGTTTTTCTCGCTTGCGTTCCAAAACCAACTCCTTGTCCAAAATCTTTTAACTTACGAGCCCCAATATTAGAGGTCATAATGATAATCGTATTTCTAAAGTCTATTTTACGACCTAAGCTATCGGTTAAATAACCATCATCTAACACCTGAAGCATCATGTTAAATACATCTGGATGCGCTTTTTCAACCTCGTCTAATAAAACAACCGCATAAGGTTTACGTCTTACTTTTTCGGTTAACTGTCCGCCTTCTTCATAACCTACGTATCCTGGAGGTGCTCCAATTAATCTGGAAACCGCAAATTTCTCCATATACTCACTCATATCGATGCGTATAAGTGTGTCTTCGTTGTCAAATAATTCTTTCGCTAATACTTTGGCTAACTGAGTTTTACCGACTCCTGTTTGACCTAGGAATATAAATGAACCAATGGGTTTATTAGGGTCTTTAAGTCCGGCTCTATTTCGCTGAATCGCTTTTACTACTTTATTAACAGCTTCATCTTGACCGATTACTTTTCCTTTGATTAGATTAGGTAATTCGGCTAATTTGTTACTTTCAGTCTGAGCGATTCTGTTTACAGGAATACTGGTCATCATAGAAACAACATCGGCTACATGCTCATCTGTTACGGTTTCTTTGTGTTGTTTAGATTCCTCTTCCCAGCGTTCTTGAGCTACTTCTAGTTCCTTTTCAATTTTCTTTTCGTCATCTCTAAGTTTGGCAGCTTCTTCATACTTCTGCTTCTTAACAACCGTATTTTTAGTTTCTCGAACTTCATCTAATTGGCGTTCTAAGTCTAATATTTTCTTAGGGACTTCAATATTGGTAATATGAACACGAGATCCAGCTTCATCTAAAGCATCAATAGCTTTGTCTGGTAAAAAACGATCGGTCATATATCTATTAGTCAGTTTTACACAAGCCTCAATAGCTTCATCTGTGTAATCTACATTGTGATGAGATTCATACTTTGACTTAATATTGTTAAGAATTTCTATAGTTTCATCTACAGTTGTAGGTTCTATAATTACTTTTTGAAATCTTCTTTCTAAAGCTCCGTCTTTTTCAATATGCTGTCTATACTCATCTAATGTCGTAGCACCAATACATTGCAGCTCACCACGAGCTAGGGCAGGTTTAAACATATTGCTAGCATCTAAACTTCCAGTAGCACCGCCAGCACCTACAATAGTATGAATTTCATCTATAAAAAGGATAATGTCATCATTCTTTTCAAGTTCATTCATTACCGCCTTCATTCGTTCTTCAAACTGACCTCTGTATTTAGTACCTGCTACTAAGCTGGCTAAATCTAAAGTAACTACACGTTTGTCAAAAAGAATTCTAGACACTTTTCTCTGTACAATTCTTAAAGCTAAACCTTCAGCGATAGCACTTTTACCAACTCCAGGTTCTCCAATCAGTAATGGGTTGTTTTTCTTTCTTCTACTTAATATTTGAGAAACTCTTTCAATTTCCTTTTCACGACCTACCACAGGATCTAATTTTCCATCGTCGGCCATTTCGGTTAAATCTCTACCGAAATTATCTAAAACAGGAGTCTTAGACTTTTTATTAGCTTTCCCTGCCTTTGGGTTTGTTCCTCCAAAAGGGTTATTTTTTGGGGTTTCGCTAGAAGCTGTATCATCATCTGGAAAAGACTCTGATGTAGGGCTTTCTAAATAATCATTATCTTGTGTGATCATAGATTTAAATTCGTCTTTAACGTTGTCATAATCTACTTTAAGCTTATTAAAAAGCTTGGTGGTAGGATCATTCTCATTTCTTAAAATACATAATAAAAGGTGTGCCGTATTAATCGACGAACTTTGAAAAAGTTTAGCTTCTAGAAAAGTGGTTTTTAAAGCTCTTTCTGCCTGTCTTGTTAAATGTAAATTCTTTTTCTCATTAGAAAGCGTAGAGCTATCCGCGTTAAGCGGACTTAAAATTTCTACTTTCCTTCTTAAATGATCTAAATCTATATTTAAAGACTCTAGTATATCTATGGCTTTCCCATTACCGTCTCTAAGTAATCCTAAGACTAAATGTTCTGTCCCAATAAAATCGTGACCTAAACGAAGAGCCTCTTCTTTGCTGTATGTTATAACATCTTTTACTCTGGGTGAAAAATTATCGTCCATTTTTGTCTTCTCTCTAAATTAAATTCAACTCATAAGTTCAAAAACCGTACCTCAATAAAGACACTATGCTAATAGACAAAATATCCGCGTAAAATCAAAGAATAGTAGCATTTAATTATTAACGAACGGCTGATAAATATTTGTTAATAAAATATACGTAAAATCTTGCATTATGGCTTTAAAGAATAGCTGAAATGCTTAAATTGCCACGTTAGAATATTAAATTAACTAAATAAATTTTTATGGCTGAAGGAGAGAAGTTAATTCCTATCAACATTGAAGATGAAATGAAATCGGCTTACATTGACTACTCAATGTCAGTCATTGTGTCACGTGCTCTGCCAGATGTACGTGATGGTTTAAAACCAGTTCACCGTAGAGTATTATTTGGAATGTATGAATTAGGCGTACTTTCCAACCGAGCACATAAAAAATCAGCAAGAATTGTAGGAGAAGTTCTTGGTAAGTACCACCCCCACGGAGATACATCTGTATATGATGCCATGGTAAGGATGGCACAAGAATGGAGTCTTCGCTATATGTTGGTAGATGGTCAAGGTAACTTTGGATCTGTAGATGGCGATAGCCCTGCAGCAATGCGATATACCGAGGCTAGAATGCGTAAAATTAGTGAAGATATGCTTGCCGATATCGATAAAGATACGGTAGATCATTCTCTTAACTTTGATGATACCTTAAAAGAACCAACGGTTTTACCTACACGAGTTCCTAACCTTTTGGTAAATGGAGCTAGTGGTATTGCGGTAGGTATGGCTACTAATATGCCTCCTCACAACTTATCGGAAGTAGTTGATGGTACCATGGCTTATATTGATAACCATGATATTGAAATTGATGAACTTATAGAACACGTAAAAGCTCCAGATTTTCCTACTGGAGGAATTATTTACGGTTACGATGGTGTTCGTGAAGCTTTTAAGACTGGTCGAGGTAGAGTTGTTATGAGAGCTAAAGCCACTATGGAAGAGGTGAGAGGAAAAGAATGCATCGTGGTTACTGAAATTCCATATCAGGTAAATAAAGCCGATATGATTAAGAAAACGGCTGACCTAGTAAACGATAAGAAAATTGAAGGTATTTCCCTTATTAGAGATGAGTCTGATAGAAACGGGATGCGTATCGTTTACATTCTTAAGAGAGATGCTATTCCAAATATTGTTCTAAATACTTTATATAAGCATACGGCGCTACAATCTTCGTTTAGTGTAAATAATATTGCATTAGTAAAAGGAAGACCTCAAATGTTGAATCTAAAAGACATGATTCAATATTTTGTAGAACACCGTCACGAAGTTGTAGTAAGAAGAACTGAATTTGAATTAAAGAAAGCAGAAGATCGCGCACACATCTTAGAAGGTTTAATTATTGCTTCTGATAATATTGATGAAGTAATAGCCTTAATTCGTGCATCTAGTAATACAGAAGAAGCTCGTCAAAAATTAATAGATAGATTTGAGTTAACAGAAATTCAAGCGAAAGCCATCGTAGAAATGCGTTTAAGACAATTAACAGGTCTTGAGCAAGATAAACTACGTGCCGAGTATGAAGAGTTAATGAAAACGATTGAGGACTTAAAAGATATTCTTGCGAGTAAAGAAAGAAGAATGTCTATCATCAAAGAAGAACTTTTAGAGATAAAAGAAAAATACGGAGATGAAAGACGTTCAGAAATTAATCACGCCGGGGGAGATCTTAGTATAGAAGATATGATTCCAGATGAACAGGTAGTAATTTCTATCTCTCACGCAGGATATATTAAAAGGACTCCACTTTCAGAATATAAAAAGCAGAATAGAGGAGGAGTTGGTTCTAAAGCTACGACCACTAGAAATGAAGATTTCTTAGAATATCTATTTGTAGGAACTAATCACCAATACATGATTTTCTTTACACAACAGGGGAAATGTTATTGGATGCGCGTCTACGAAATCCCGGAAGGAAGTAAGTCTTCTAAAGGAAGAGCGATTCAAAATTTAATTAATATTGATCCAGAAGATAGAGTAAACGCTTTTATTTGTACTCAAGATTTAAAAGACGAAGATTATATTAACAGTCATTATGTGATTATGGCTACTAAAAAAGGGCAGGTTAAAAAAACATCCCTAGAGCAATATTCTCGTCCGAGGACAAATGGTATTAATGCCATTACAATTAAAGAAGGTGACGAATTACTTTCTGCTAAACTTACAACAGGAGATAGTCAAGTAATGTTAGCGCTTAAAAGTGGAAAATGTATCCGTTTTGAAGAGAGTAAAACACGTCCAATGGGGAGAAATGCTTCTGGAGTAAGAGGTATCACTTTAGCTCATGAAAAAGATGAAGTGGTAGGAATGATTGCTGTAGAGAAGCCAGAAGAAGAAACCGTTTTAGTAGTTTCTGAAAATGGTTACGGTAAACGTACATTCATCAATGACCCTGAAACCGGAGAGGAGATATATAGAATCACCAACCGTGGTGGAAAAGGAGTAAAAACTATTTCCATAACCGAAAAAACGGGAGAACTGGTTACCATTAAAAGTGTAACTGATAATGATGATCTAATGATCATTAATAAATCAGGTATAGCTATTAGAATTGCGGTAGAAAGTTTACGTACCATGGGTCGTGCAACGCAAGGAGTTCGTTTAATTAATTTAAAAGGAAATGATTCTATTGCTGCAGTTGCTAAGGTTGCTAATGAAGATGATGATGAAAATGAGGACATTTTAGATGCTACCGTAAATGAAGATGGCACAACTATTGAAAACACCAACGACGAAGAAGAATAAACAAAAATAAACGACTATGAAAACTAAAGCTCTAACTATTGGTCTTTCCCTTATCGGAATAGTAGCTATTGCACAAAAAAAAGAAATTAGAAATGCAGGTAAAGCTGTGGAGAGTGGTAATTATAAAGAGGCTAAAACTCTTTTAAATTCTGTTGAAGGAGCTGTTTCTAATGAAAAAGAAAAAGTACAAGCAGAATATTACCTTACCAAAGGAAATGCTTTTTTAGCGGCTAAAGATCAAGCCGCGGTAAAAACCGAAGATTTGGTAATTGCAGGTAAATCTTTTGAGCGTGCAATAGAACTGGGAGAAAAAGAAGACGGCGAAAAAGGTTTAATGGATGTAAGGAATGCTTTAATAAATTCAGCTATAGCAGATCAAAAGCAAGAAAAATTTTCTGAATCTGCAGAGAAACTTTATGAAGCTTATGCGTTAAATAAAAAAGATACTATCTATCTTTTTCATGCAGCATCTAGCGCTACTACGGGTAAAGATTACGATAAAGCTCTTACATATTATGAACAACTAAGAGATGTTAATTTTACTGGAATAGGTACTATTTATACTGCAGTTAATAAAGAAACAGGAGAAGTTGAAAATTTTGATTCCAAAAGTAAAAGGGATATTTATTTAAAAGCTGGAAGTCACATTAAGCCTTCTACTATTAAAGAAGATTCTAAGAGACCAGATATAGTTAAAAATATCGCTCTAATTTACCTACAAAAGGATCAAAAAGATAAGGCAATGATGGCTATTCAACAGGCAAGAAAAGAAAGTCCGGAAGATACTGGTCTTATGCTAACAGAAGCTGACATCTATTACAACTTAGGGAAAATGGATAAGTATTCTGCTCTAGTAGAAAAAGTAATAGAAAAGGACCCAAACAATGCAACGCTTTATTATAATCTTGGAGTTACCACTGCTAAAATGGGAGATCAAGAAAAAGCGATTTCTTATTACAAAAAAGCAATTGATATTGATCCAGAAATGGTAAACGCCAATATCAATATCGCCTCAGCTATTTTAAATAAAGAGCAAGCAATCATTGAAGAAATGAATGGGTTGGGGATGTCTAATGCAGATAACAAGCGTTATGACAAACTTCAAAAAGAGAGAAATGAGTTATACAGAGAAGCGGTTCCATATTTGGAAAAAGTAATCCAAAAAGAGCCAAAAGAATCTCCAGAATATAAACAATCTGTTCAGATTTTAACTCAAATATATGGGATGCTTGGAGAAACAGAAAAAGCTGACGCTTTAAAGAACTAAGAATTGTAACCACATATTGATATAAAAAAAGCTTCCAGAAATCTGGAAGCTTTTTTATTTTTTATCAGTAATTTAGTTTAAGTATTATACAATTTTTTTGATTACTCTAAGATTATGTGAGTACTGATTAGTATCTACATTAAATATACCACTATGATCAAGGCGATCTATTCTAACCTTGCCGTGAGCATGAATAATATAGTTGTCTCTCATAATTATACCAACGTGAATAATGTCTCCATCTTGATTATCGAAAAAAGCTAAATCTCCTGGTTCACTTTCTTCTATAAAGCTTAAAGCCTCACCTTGTTTTGCTTGTTGAGAAGCATCCCTGAATAATTGGTAACCATTAAGTTTATAAACCATTTGAGTAAATCCGCTGCAATCAATTCCGAATGGTGTTTTTCCTCCCCATAAATAAGGGGCATGAAGATAGAGAAATGCAGTTTCTAAAAATTGTTCCTTAGTGTTTTTACCCTGTAATTTGCGTCCTTCATAAGTATAATTCCCAAACTCTACTATTTTATTAATATTAGCACCTAAGGAAATAGGAATGAGCTGATTTTTATCATCTTGAAGAAAATCTATTACATCAGCCACCAATTCGCTAGGAGTTTGATTTATCTCATGATATTGATCTTCCGTAATTTCAAGAAACTGTTTATTATCTACCCATCCTTCATACTTGTCAAAAGCGATACGGATTTTGCTCCATTTTTTTCTTTTTTCTAAAACTTTAAAATGATCCCCAAACAAAAGTTGGGTTACCATTTCACTTGCATCAGCAGGTTCCAGTCTTACAGGAACAATATTAAGGTTGCAAAATCCGTATTGCATTCTAATCTCTATATATGAAAATATTAATTTCTTTCTATCACCATTGCAGAAGCACCGCCACCACCATTACAAATTGCAGCAGCTCCTAATTTAGCATCATTCTGCTTCAATACATTTAAAAGGGTGATAATAATTCTTACTCCCGAGCATCCAAGTGGGTGACCTAAAGAAACAGCACCTCCATTAACGTTTACATTTTCATCAGATAAACCTAAAATTTTCATATTAGCTAAACCTACTACAGAAAAAGCTTCGTTAAACTCAAAGAAATCGATATCATCTTGTGTAATCCCTGCTTTTTCAATTGCTTTTGGTAAAGCTTTAGCCGGAGAAGTTGTAAACCATTTTGGTTCTTGCGCTGCATCCGCAAAGCTCTTTATAGTAGCTAATGGAGTTAAACCTAACTCTTCTGCTTTTTCTTTGCTCATTAATACTACTGCACCAGCACCATCATTAATCGTAGAGGCATTCGCTGCAGTTACTGTACCTTCTTTACTAAAAGCAGCACGTAGAGAAGAAATTTTATCCATTCTCACATTCTTGAACTCTTCGTCTTCTTTAACTATGACAGGCTCTCCTCTTCGTTGTGGAACTTCTACAGGAACTACCTCGTCATCAAATCTTCCTTCTTCCCAAGCTTTTTTAGAACGCTCGTAAGATTTTATAGCAAAAGCATCTTGATCTTCTCTAGAAAACTCATATTCTTTAGCACATAAATCTGCACAAACACCCATAGCATTTTGGTCATACGCATCTACTAATCCGTCACGTTGCATTCCGTCTTCCATTTGTTTAGGTCCAAATTTTTGACCGTTTCTTAAATGCATATAATGAGGGATTAAACTCATATTTTCCATACCACCAGCAACAATAATATCAGCATCCCCTAAAGCAATAGCTTGAGCTCCTTGCATAACCGCTTTCATTCCACTAGCACAAACTTTATTAATAGTTGTACAAGGAACCGTTTCAGGAATTCCTGCAGCTAGGGCTGCTTGTCTAGCAGGAGCTTGTCCTACACCTGCCTGCACCACATTACCCATCAATACTTCTTGTACTAGTTTAGGATCTAAATTTATTTTTTCTAAAGCTCCTTTAATTGCAATTGATCCTAATTTAGGAGCGGGTACACTCGATAAACTTCCTAAAAAACTTCCAATAGGAGTTCTTGCTGCACTAACTATAACTACTTCTTTATTCATGGTTTTTTATTTTAAATCAATTTCTGCGAATTTAACTAATTTCTAAAGAACAGACCAATGCTTTATGAACTTACGATTGTTTTTTTAGTACATTTGAAAGTTAAGTTACACGTATGAGCAATTTTGTAAACGGAATTTATAAAAACCAGGCCTTAATCTATAAGATATTTTTATATCTACTTACCACGGCTATAATTGTTTATCTTTTTCCGAAAGGAAGTAAATTTAAGTATGATATCTCTAAAGGGAAGCCTTGGCAGTATGAAAACCTCTATGCGCCTTTTGATTTTGCTATTTTAAAAACCAATGAAGAGTTAGCAGATGAAAAGGAGCAAATAAGAGAAAATCATACCCCTTATTACAATTACAATACAGCCATCCCTAAACAAATAAAATCTAATCTAGATAAACAAGCTAGATTGGTATTTGGTGATAGTATTATGGCTATTGATGGAGTGAGGTTAATAAAATTCTCTCAAAATACTTTAGATGATATTTACAAAAACGGAATCCTAATTGAGGTTAACCGCTTTAATGAAAATAGCATCGTTTATTTAAAGAAGGGTAATGAAGCTCAAGAAGTAGTTTATAATAATATTATTCATCAAGATAATCTCGGGACTTACCTTGATAAAAAGATTACCAATACAAGACTTGCTAAATATCAAAACCAATTAAAAGAACTCTTCTTTAATATTTTAAAGCCCAATGTTAGACTCAATGAAGAATTAACCGAAAAAGATTTACAAATTAAACTCGGAGCTATTTCTTATACCAGAGGTAGTATTTCTAAAGGAAGCAGAATTATTGAAAGGGGAGAAGTAATAGACAACAATAAATACCGAATCCTCATCTCCTTAAAGACAGAATATGAAACCAAGGTTTGGACAGACTCTAGTTATTACGTGGTAGTAGTTGGTTATTTGTTGTTAGTTTCTCTGGCCTTGTTAATGCTTTTTCTTTTTATTCATAAATACAGACCAGATATATTTGAAAATAACACTAAGGTTACCTTTATCTTCTTTAACATTTTACTCACGGTTTTCTTAACCACAACGGTAATGAAAATTAATGTAAATTATGTTTATGTGGTGCCACTTTGTATTCTTCCGCTTACGCTGAAAGCTTTCTTTGACGCTAGGCTAGGGCTTTTTACGCACGTGATTACGGTGTTAATCATCGGTTTTATTGTTCCTAATAGTTATGAGTATATGTTTTTGCAAATTATAGCGGGAATAGTAACCATATTAACCATATCAGAACTTTATAAAAGAGCCAATCTATTCATTTCCGTTGGTCAAATTACGGCAGTTTATATTTTTGCTTACTTTTCATTTATAATTATTCAAGAAGGTGATGTAAGTAAAATTGATTACGAAACCTTACTTATGTTTCTCCTTGGCGGATTTGCTACGCTATTTGTACAACCTCTTATCTACGCTTATGAAAAGCTGTTTGGTTTAGTTTCAGATATGTCCTTATTAGAACTTTCTGATACCAATTCAAAACTTCTAAAAGAGCTTTCTAATAAAGCACCAGGCACTTTTCACCACAGTTTAAATGTAGCTAATTTGGCTGAAGCTGCAGCAAATGAGATTGGTGGTAATGCCATGCTGGTAAGAGTTGGAGCTCTATACCATGATATAGGTAAAATGGCTAATCCTACCTTTTTTACTGAAAATCAAACCACATCGGTTAATCCTCATGACGAATTAGACCCTCAAGAAAGTGCAGAGATTATCATCAATCACGTCGTTTATGGTATCGAAATGGCTAAACGAAATAATTTACCTGATCGTTTAATAGATTTTATTAGAACCCACCACGGGACTAGTCTGGTCTTTTATTTTTATAAAAAAGCAAAGGATCTAGCTTACGAAAACGGTGAAGAAATTAATGAAGATGATTATAGATATCCTGGACCAACCCCTTTTAGTAAAGAAACTGCCATTTTAATGATGAGTGATAGTGTGGAAGCGGCAAGTAAAAGTTTAAAAGAACCCACAGCACCTTTAATTGATGATTTTGTAGAAAAAATCATTAATAAACAAATGGATGAAGGCCAGTTTTTAAATGCAAATATTACATTTAAAGAAATACAAGCCATAAAAAAGATTTTAAAGAGAAAGCTTAAGAATATTTACCATTTAAGAATCGAATATCCAGAATAAACTTTTACTATGAAATTTGGAAAAGTAGAACACCCTGAGCAGATAGATTTTAGTTTACCTCCTAATCAGGAACAAACGCATAATATCTTACATAAAGTTGAACCTGAAACCTGGGAGGATGTACGTATTGGTTGTGCTAAATGGAACAAGAAAGACTTAAAAAACTTTTACCCAAGAGGAACAAAAGAAGAACTGACTTATTACTCTACTCAATTTAATAGCATAGAGTTAAATGCTTCCTTTTATAGAATGTGGCCCAATGAGCAGTTTCAGAAATGGGAAGAAAAAACAATAGAAAATTTTAAATTCTTTCCAAAAGTTCCCAGGCTTATAAGTCATTTAAAACGACTGCAAGATTGTGACGAACTCGTAACCGATTTTACGGCTAATCTTACGGGGCTTCATCATAAATTAGGGATGGTTTTTTTACAAATGCCAGATAACTTTCTACCAAAAGATATGGATAGGCTCGCGCCGTTTTTTGAAAAATGGCCTAAAGAAATACCATTATCTATTGAGGTAAGAAATGAAAATTGGTTTAAAGATAAAAAGGTAGAAGATGATTTTAACGCTATTCTTTTAAAATATAACATCACCAATTTAATAACAGATAGCGCAGGAAGAAGAGATTTACTTCATATGCGGTTAACCACACCTACTGCTTTTATCCGTTACAACGGAGCAAATCATCCTTCAGATTATACGCGACTAGACGATTGGTTAGATAGAATTGAAGATTGGTATACGCATGGTTTAAAAAACCTTTACTTTTTCATTCATCAAAATGTAGAAGAATCTTCTCCCTTATTATCTGCTTATTTTATTGAAAAATTTAATGAGCGTTTTTCTACAAAAATTTCTATTCCTAAAACACTGTAATGTCAAGACCTCAAATTTCAATTACTACCGATGCTGTTATTTTTCAGTTAACTGAAAATAAATATCAAGTACTGCTTATTCAGAGAAAGAATGAACCGTTTAAAGGTCAGTGGGCTTTACCTGGTGGTTTCTTAGAAGATGATGAATTGTTAGTTGAAGGTTGTAAAAGAGAATTAGAAGAAGAAACTTCCTTGATGATCAACGATCTACAAAGAGTAGGAGTGTATGATGCAATAGAGAGAGACCCTCGAGGTAGGATGATTTCGGTTGCATTTACGGGTTGTGTAAAAAATTCCACGAAAGTGATAGCAAATGACGATGCCGAGAAAGCCGATTGGTTTTCGGTATTAGATTTACCGGCATTAGCATTTGATCATCAAAGAATAATAGCAGATGCAACCAAGATTTTACAAATACCATTATCATAAAGAGTGATTATTTCTCCACTGAATTTTAACTAGTTTATTCTATATTTCAGTAAAACAAAAAACTATGAGATTTCATACTAGAAAATGGATAAAACCACAAGATTTAAACCCTAACGGAACTTTATTTGGAGGACGTTTATTAGAATGGATAGATGAAGAAGCGGCATTATATGCTATCATTCAACTGGAAAATCCTAAAACGGTCACCAAGTTTATGAGTGAGATTGATTTTAAAAGCTCAGCGAAACAAGGTGATATTGTAGAAATAGGTTTGGAGGTAACAAAATTTGGAACAGCTTCTCTTACATTAAAATGCGAGGTGAGAAATAAAATGACCCGTGAAACCATTATTAGTATAGAAAGGATCGTGATGGTAAGCCTTGATGAAAATGGAAAAGCAAAGCCTCATGGCAAAACCGAAATAGAATATGTAAAGAATAGATTAGAAAGTTAATTTCCTCTCTCTTTACTTCTCTCAATGGTGTTATTAATTCTTTTCTTTTCCTCTTGAGTAAGAGGTGTTATCTCTTCGTTATTGTTTTCCTTTTGAAGGACGATGCTAGCAAAGATTGGAAAATGATCAGAGTTAATGTTTCCTCCTTTGTCAATTTTATCGATAAGGAAATCTTTAGACATAAATACATGGTCTAAAGGCCATCTTAACAAGATATTGTTAGCATTAAAAGTAGTATAAAATCCTCTTCCAATTCTAGGATCTAATAACTGACTGAGTTGCTGAAACTCTTTGGTAGTTTCAGACCAAGCCACATCATTAAAATCACCCATCACAATTGTTGGTAATTTGGAATCTTTAGCCATTTTTCCAACCATCATCATTTCTCCGTCTCTATCGGTAGATTTAGGATTATGCTGTGGCATTGGGGGTGTTGGGTGTATTACATATACTTGAATGGTATCTTTAGCATTCAATTTCATTTTGGTAGCAATAGAAGGTATAGTGTCTGATACTAAAAAATTGACTTTAGGGTTTATCAATTCTTTTTTAGAATACATAAGCATTCCATAAGTGTTTGGCAAAGGTTTCTTTAACGTATATGAGAATTTATTTTCTAATGATTTTACAGCCTTAGCCCATTTCTTATCCGTTTCTAAAAGAACGATAACATCTGGATTAAAGCTTTCAATTTCAGCTAATAATAAATCAGTTTTCTTGTTGGTCTGTAATACGTTAGCAATAAAAACTTTTAGGTTTTTAGAAGCATCAAAAGAAGATACATTTTTTACTTGATGTGTTGCAAACGGAGTATAAGGGTAAATTTTATAAAACTGAAAAAAGAGACAAGCTCCAATGCTAAAAGCAAATAAGTAATCTTTATAGTTTTTTAAATCGAACCGCATAAAATAACATACAAACGCAGTAAATGTCAATATAGTTAATTGTACGTGCGGGTAATCAAACATTCTTATCCACCAATAATTGGCCGTAAATAGGGGGACAACAGTCAGTAAAACTGCTAATGCTCCAAAGGCGATAAGAAAGTTTTTAAGTTTCACTAGGCAGGAAGATATTTTTTATCTGCGTAGAAAGGTCCAAATGGTAAAACGGAACATAAAACTACAATCATTAATGTTTTGAATGACCAATTAAGTTTTTCATACATCCAATAAGCTCCCATTACATATAATACAAAGAGAATACCATGTGCCATCCCTACAATTCTTACCATTTCTGGCATTTCCCAAATGTATTTTAGAGGCATAGCAATAAGTAACAAAACTAGAAAAGAAATGGCTTCTAATATGCTGATGAGTTTAAAAGCTTTAATTGAATTATCCATGGAGTAAAATTTTATACAAATTTAGGCCATTTGAAGAATACTATAAAGAAATTCTATCTGGATTATTAAATTAATAATATTCTTTTCGATTTTCTATTTATTTTTAAAATCTTATACATAAATTGGTTTAAAATTATTTTTAATCTTTTGAAAACATCCTATTTTTAAAAGAAATCAATGCCTATAATTAGGTGTTTAATTTTAACATTCTGTAAATGAAAATATTAGTTACAGGCGGACTTGGGTTTATAGGTTCGCATACCGTGGTAGAATTACTTCAAAAAAATTATGAAGTGGTGATTATCGATAATCTTTCTAATTCTAGTATATCTGTATTGGAAGGAATCACTTCTATTACACAAAAATCACCACAGTTTTATAAACTAGATTTAAAGGATAAATTAGAATTAAGCGAGTTTTTTGAAGAGCATCAAGACCTTGATGGCATCATTCATTTTGCAGCCTCAAAAGCGGTGGGTGAAAGTGTAGAAAAACCTTTAATGTATTATGAAAATAATATCAATACTCTTGTTTTAGTATTACAGGAAATGAGAAGAAAAGAGCTTAGCAATTTTATTTTTAGCTCTTCCTGTACAGTTTACGGTCAGGCCGATGAGTTACCAATTACAGAAGAAGCTCCTGTAAAAAAAGCAGAATCTCCTTATGGTAATACCAAGCAAATAGGAGAGGAGATTATTCAAGAATATGCAAAGGTTAATTCAGAATTTAGTGGTATTTCTTTGCGTTACTTTAATCCTATTGGTGCTCACGAATCTACTCAAATAGGGGAGTTACCCATTGGCGTTCCACAAAACCTTATACCGTTTATTACTCAAACGGCAGCAGGCAAAAGAAAAGAACTTTCAGTATTCGGAGATGATTATCCTACACAAGACGGTACTGCAATAAGAGACTATATTCATGTGGTAGATTTAGCCAAAGCACATATTGTAGCATTAGAGCGTCTTATTCAGAAAAAGAATAAAAAAAATTATGAGGTTTTTAATTTAGGAACCGGAAAGGGAAATAGTGTTTTAGAAGTAATTAATGCTTTTGAAAAAGTAACCCAACAAAAATTACCTTATAAAATTGTGGACAAAAGAGAAGGGGATATTATAGCCGCTTACGCCGATACTACTAAGGCAAATAAAGATCTGGGTTGGAAAGCAGAATTGGGAATAGAAGAAGCTTTAAAAAGCGCTTGGGAATGGCAACTTAAACAAGATTAGTCACAATCAAATAAGGAGTTGAGTACAGGAAAACTGTAAGCATTGGTGAAATCATAATGCCACCATTCGGTTCTTATAGGGTTAAACCCGAATTTTTTCATTCCTTCTCTTAAGAGCTTTCTGTTTTGAAGTACCGCTTCAGGTAGATTAAAATTATCTTGATGAGCTTCTTTTCCGAAGAAATCATACGTAGTTCCCATATCTAATTCACAGCCGTCAAAATCGACCAGAGTAAGATCTACAGCTGCAGCTCTGTTATGAACGGATTTATTTCTGTAAGGGTTTGCTACATACATAGCGTTAGGAAAAATATCCCACATCACTTTTTGTGCAGAAAGTGGTCTATAACAATCAAACAACTTAATTTGATAACCAAATTCACAAAAATAGTTATTAGCAGCAATTAAAGCATCGGCTACTTTTGGAAGTAACAAGCATTTAGAGCAGTCATATATTTTCTTCTCTAAAAAATTATCTTCGGTAGCGTATTTAATATCGAACGTAAAATCTTTAGAGACTTCTTCTAGATTAGTTAAATGAGCTATTTCTTGAGCTTGAGAATAACCCTTGTAATTCAGTAAAAAAAATAAAATTAGATACCACTTATACATAAATACGTGCTCAATTATTAATTTAAGATATAAAAAAAAGAGGAGCTTTTATAAAACTCCTCTTTAAGACTAGATAAAATCGAGTAACTTTTTAGAACTCATACTCATTTAAAGCTCTATTGTATTCTCTTATTTCTTCAATATTGTGTTTGTTTTCGCTGTCTTTAATTAAATTGATAAGGTACATTAAACTCTCATCGGCATTAAATTCACTTTTCACTATTTCCTCTTCATCTTCAATAGGATCATCCTCAGGAATAGGAATATCAAATGTATAGTGCTCCTCTATATGCTCGGTAGTAAGTCTAAGTGCCTTTGCAATAACAGGTCTTTTCTCTTCTACAGCATAAGGTCTTAATTCTTTAAGATCGGCAACAAGTGTATTTGTGATGATACCAGCATGTTCTAAATCATCAAGTATTTTTTTTATAATTTTTTGGGCCTTCGAGTTATTCAAAATGGACGGGTTTATTTATTTGACATTACTGCAAAAATAATTTTTTCAATCCTAAATATACCTACATATTTTAAAAAATTTCATTAGAAAACAATTATATACAAAACGCCGTTAGTTCTAATATTTTTAAAGGATTGACGCACAAGCCTATAAAATTATTTATCTATTTTATGCTAAATAATTTCAATAAACCTTTAAAACTGCGTAATTTTGCAGGGTTTTATAAGAAAAATAAGAAGGAGGAAATTAGCTTTATGAGAGAGAAAATAGTTGAAAAAGAATTATATGACTATCAAGAAAGAGATTTACAAAAAATCTTTACCTATTTAAACGACGCACCAGATAATTTTAATTTGTTGTATCAATTACCTACTGGAGGAGGAAAGACGGTAGTTTTCTCTGAAATTGTGAGAAGGTATATTGAGCAGACCAACAAAAAAGTAGTGATCTTAACCCACCGAATTGAATTGTGTAAGCAAACTTCTAAAATGCTTAACGGATTTGGTGTACGCAACAAAATTATCAATAGTAAGGTAAAAGAGTTGCCAGACCAAGATGAATACCAATGTTTCGTTGCGATGGTAGAAACCCTTAATAACCGTCTTAACGATGAAAAATTAGAGGTAGATAATGTAGGTTTGGTGATTATTGATGAAGCTCACTACAACTCATTTACCAAATTATTTAAATACTTTGAAGATTCTTTTATCCTTGGGGTAACCGCGACTCCTTTAAGTTCTAATATTAAGTTACCTATGAAGGATAACTATAAAGAACTTATTGTAGGAAACTCTATTCCTTCACTTATTGAAAAAGGTTTTCTCGCTAAAGCGGAAACCTATAGCTATGATGTGGGATTAACCTCTTTACAAGTAGGAATTAACGGAGATTATACCGTAAAATCTTCTGAAGACTTGTACACCAATATGTCTATGCAAGAAAAATTGGTACAAGCTTATGAAGAACGTTGTAAAGGTAAGAAAACACTTATTTTTAATAACGGTATTAATACTTCTTGGTACGTTTACCAGACTTTTAAAGATGCAGGTTATGAAGTAAGGCACTTAGATAATACGCACAGTAAAAAGGAAAGAAAAGAAATTTTAAAATGGTTTAAACATAAGCCTGATGCTATTTTAACTTCAGTAAGTATATTAACCACAGGTTTTGATGAACCTACGGTTGAAAATATTATTCTTAACCGCGCCACCAAATCATTAACCCTTTATTACCAAATGATCGGTCGTGGATCGAGAAAATTGCCTCATAAAGATATTTTTAATGTAATTGACTTAGGAAATAATGCCGCTCGTTTTGGAATGTGGGATGCTCCTGTAGATTGGCAACAAATCTTCAAGAATCCAGATTATTTCTTAGAAAATATTACGGGTGATGAGGAAATTGAACGAGAATTTAAATATAAAATGCCTGAAGAGGTGAGAGAACTCTTCAAAAATTCTGAAAATATAGAGTTCGATATTAAGAAAGCTTACAATGAAGCAGTTAATAACGGACAAAAGTCTAAGGCAGTATTAGAAGAATCTGTGAATCAACATGCGCAAATGTGTGCTGAAAACAGTGAAGATGTTTTTGATGCAAGAATTTTAGCCAGGGAGTTAAAAGATGATATTAGAGATCGTGTAAAAAGATATTCTTACTGTATCATCAATAATACTAAAAACTACCGAGATTGGTTATTTGAAGATTATAATCGAAAATTACGATCTAAAATTAACGATCTATTTCAAGAGTAGAGAAATTGATAAATTAAAAAGCCCGATGTGAAAATTCACATCGGGCTTTTTTTATTTTATAGAAGGAAACGTTTTAATTTAACGCTCCAAAGATCATAATTCCGTAAAGTAAAAAGCGTACAAATCTTAGTAACCCAAATAAAAGGTAGCTTTTAAATGGAAACTTAATGACTCCTGCGGCAATACTAGAGATTGCAAAAGGAATTGGGAGAAGAGCTCCTACCACAATTAAAAAACCACCCCATTTACGCATATTTTTAATGTGTTTTGCCATTTTTACTTCTAGGTACACAAAAACAGAAGGAATACTTGCAATTCCTCTCCCGGCAAAATAAGAAACAATTCCTCCAAAATAAGAAAGAAAAGCAATGGCGGTAAGGTATAAATTAGGATGAGCAGACTTTCCAGACCAAGCGATAAATATCTCTGGTGGAATAAGTCCTAAAATAGATTCTGAGGCAAAAAATACCGCTAAAACACCAATGGGATGAAAATTATCGGTTACATAGGTCAGTATATCGTTAATATCAATAACAAAAAAATGTACACAAATAAGAGCTATGATAAATAAAATTATGGGTAATGCTGCCTTTATTAAACTCTTACCTACAAATGAATAGAATCCCGTATACGAGTAATATTGGTGAAGTAATTTCCACCTAGGTTTTTTATTTGAATTATTTTTTTGTGTCATCTTCAGTATTAAAAGCTGCAAATGTAATAGCTTCTACAGCGGTTTACAAGTCTATTTGAGTAAGAATTAGTATTTCTTTTTTATAAGCTTTAGGCATCTTTATCTGATGTTAGAGAGGTTTCTTCATTTTTTAAAGAGACTTGAAAATTCTTCCCAGAAGGGAGTTCAAAAATCTCTAAATTAAAATAAGGAACAGCAGCTAAAACGTGATCAAAAATATCAGCAATAATATATTCATAATTCTGCCACACTTTATCTTTACTAAAAGCATATATTTCTAACGGGATTCCTTGGGATGTAGGTTCTAACTGCCTAATCATCGTCATCATTTCTTTATTGATCGCCGAATGTTGTTTAAGATAAGTATCTACATACTTTCTAAATACACCAAAATTGGTTTGATTTCTTCCGTTAAGCAAAGTAGATTTTTCTATTTGATTTTCCGTATTGTAATTATTAATTTCAGTTTGACGAGCGTTTAGATAGTCTTTTATTAAGTGAATTTCTTTGAGTTGATCAACTTCAGCATCCGACAGAAAATGAATGCTTGATGATTTAATTAAGATCGATCTTTTTATTCTTCTACCTCCCGAAACACTCATTCCGCGCCAGTTTTTGAAAGAATCGGAAATTAAGTAATAAGTAGGAATGGTGGTGATGGTATTATCAAAATTACGCACTTTAACTGAGGCTAAATTAATTTCAATCACATCTCCGTCTGCCGCATATTTTTCCATCGTAATCCAATCGCCTATACGTACAGTATCGTTTACAGAAACTTGTATGCTGGCTACAAAACCTAAAATAGTATCTTTAAAAATAAGTAGTATCACTGCTGAGAGTGCGCCCAAAGCCGTTAGAAAGGTCCAAATATCTTTTCCTGTAATGTGAGAGAAAATGATTAAGAACCCACAAAACCAAGTGAAGATCATAAATACTTGTATGTAACTGTCAATTGGTTTGTCTTTAAAGCTATTAAGCGTTTTAAGAAAATCTCTAAAGGTGAGGATTACACTCCTTATTACCATAATAACAATAATGACCGTAACCACATCAATAAGTATTTTCGCATCGTCACTATAATGTTTAAAATCTATTAATGCTAAAGGCGTAAGCCATCTCACTAAAAACAATGTAAGTAAATGTGAGAAGTGATAAATAGTTTTGTTTTTAAAGAGGAAATCATCAAATTCTGTCTTGGTTCTCTTAGAAAGCTGAACCATGAATTTTCTTAAGATGGTTCTAAGAATAAAATTAAAAACATAGACCACAATAATCAACACCGTAAAATTGATGATTAAATTACCGTACACAGCTAGGGAATCTTGCCATCCCCAATCTTTAAATAGATGATAAAAAGTACGTGTTAATTTTGATGGAGTCATTAATTGCGGTTTTCTACAAAAGTAACGTGGATTCGCAGCTTAAGCAAAAACTTAACGCTATTTTTAGTTTTAAAATACAAAACTATTCTTAAAGGATAAGCTAAGCTTTACGGAACATCTATATTTGCATATCACCCGAAATTATAATTGTGTACAACCTAAAAAAAATTAAGAAAAATGCGGTTCGTTATGTAACTGGATTGGATTTTGCGAAAGGCTATGTTTTAGCCCTTGCTATGGTAGTACCTTTATACCTCACCAATCTTTTTGATTTGTTACCTATAGGAGTGGCAATGGCTTTAGGAGTTTTGATGGTTGCACCTAGCGATGTAGCCGGAAATCTAAGACATCGTTTACTAGGAATGCTTTGTGCAGCTCTATTAGGGATTTTAGGAACGCTTTTAGGAGGATATTCTCAAGAATTTCTCTGGCTCAATTTATTGGTGGTTTTTATTTTTGTATTTGCGGTTTCTTTACTTTCCGTGTACGGATTTAGAGCTTCTTTGGTAACTTTTACGGGTTTGATAGCCATCGTATTGTCGTACGCTAATTTAGGCGATGTAGCGATTTGGCTACACACTATATACATAGGTTTAGGGAGTCTTTGGTATATAGGACTAAGTTCTCTATTTCTTTATTTGAGGCCTAATAAACATACCGAATTGTTACTGGGTGAAACCGCTAAGCTTACAGGGGATTTTTTAATATTAAGAGGGAAATTACTTTCTAAAAAAAATAATAGAGAGCAACTCAAAGAAGAGCAGTTTAAGTTACAAGTAAGCATCAATGAAAAACATGAAGATTTAAGAGAAGCGCTTTTAAGTTCGAGAAAAGAATCTGGGGTTTCTAATTCTTCCCGTAGAAAACTATTAATTTTTATCGATTTGGTAGACTTGCTAGAATTAGTGGTTGCCCATCCCATCAATTACCAGTACATCGACGAAATAGAGGAGGAGGAGCCTTCGATGATTACCAAGTACCAAGAACTCATTTTTGAAATGAGTCAGCAGTTATTTCATATTTCTGAAGTATTTATAGATAATTCAAAAATAACATCTTCCTCTAATGTATCTCAATCTTATAAAGAGATAGAATCCTTTTTACAAGAGGAAAAATCATCTACGCTCAACTCAGATCGATTTTTGTTTTTACAAAATATGTTCGATTTTGAAATGAAACAGATCGAAAAAATCAATTCAATAGAGCGGGTTTTAAAAAATATACACCAGAGAAATAAAATAAAAATTCAGCCAAAAGCTGAAATTCAACAATTTATAACCCCTATAGATTATAGTTTTAGAAACTTAATTCAGCAGCTAAGTTTAAATTCTCCCATTTTTAGACATGCATTAAGATTGGCATTGCTAATGATCATTGGTGTATTAATAGGTTCTTATTTTCAGGTACAAAACTCTTATTGGATTTTACTCACGCTCATAGTGATTTTGAGACCAAGCTATGGTCTGACCAAGCAAAGATCAAAACACAGAATTATAGGAACTTTTATTGGAGGAGCAGTCGCTTTTATCATTATTTTATTTGTACAGCACCCATTGGTCTATATGATTTTAGGAGTAATCTGTTTGATTCTTGCTTTCTCCATGATCCAAAAAAACTATGTAGGTGCAGCGGCGTTTATTACGCTCAATGTAGTTTTTATCTATGCGCTTTTACAGCCCAATGTTTTAAATGTGATTCAATACCGTGTCATTGATACCATCATCGGCTCAGGATTGGCATTTTTTGGTAATTTTATTCTTTGGCCTTCTTGGGAATCTTCTTTCTACAAAAAGAATGTAGTAGATGCTTTAGAAGCTAATATCAACTACCTAAAAGAAATAGATCATTTTTATCATACTAAGGGAAACTTACCCAACAGTTATAAAGTAGCTAGAAAAAAAGCATTTATAGCTATGGGTAACCTAAGTGCAACCTTTCAACGTATGGCACAAGAACCTAAATCTAAGAGAAAAGCATATAGAAGACTTTACAAATACAATGTATTTAATTATACGTTTTTATCTTCTTTAGCGAGTTTGGGAACTTTTATAAGAAACCATAAAACCACCCAAGCTTCTCACTCTTTTGAAACTTATATCAATCATATAGAGAGTAATTTAAGACAAACGATTAATAGAATTGAGCACAAAAATCCTCAGAAAAAAATTACTTCAACGGAAGATTTAAAAAAGGCTTCTGCTTTTTTAGAAAATGAAACAATTCGATTAAATTCGCAATATTTAAAAAAAGAAAATTTAAAGCATAAAGAAGAACTACAATCCCATAGAAAGGAAGCTCAACTTATCACAGAGCAGTTAAAATGGCTTTATGAGATTTCTTTAAATTTAAAAAAGATACCAAAAAATAAAAAAACATGAATTCATACTTTAAAAGTCCTCCATTTTTTATCACCCTTATCATCATGGCTTTTGTGACCTTTATGTATTTTAATTTTAAAGATAAATATGTTACAAATTATGATAATCCTTTAGAGGTAGTTGTAAAGAAGAAATGGGAGTTACCTAATGTCTTAGAAGAGGTTTCGGGTATTGCTCATATAGATGATCAACGAATAGCATGTGTGCAAGATGAAGAGGGTAAAATCTTTATCTATAATCTAGAAACAAAATCAATAGAAAAAACTGTCAATTTTCGAGAACAAGGCGATTATGAAGGTATTAGCATCGTTGGTACTAATGCTTTTGTAGTAAAAAGCAACGGTACTTTATACGAGGTAAAAAACTTTATGAAATCAGATTTTGAGGTGATTACACATAATAACTTCTTAACTAAAGATTTTGATGTGGAAGGTTTATGCTACGATAAAAAAAATAATAGACTCTTATTAGCTTGTAAAGAAAATGAAGATCACCGAGGTAATTTCAAATCGGTTTATGCATTTAATCTACCGACTAAGGAGTTATTGAAAACACCGGTTTTCAAACTTATGTATGACAATCCCATCTTTCAAGATTTTGATGATGATAGAGATGAAAAATTATTTAGAACTTCAGAGATAAAAGTACACCCTACTACTAATGATATTTATATGCTTGACGGAGTTATTCCAAAAATTTTGATCTTAAATGATAAATGGGAAGCTCAAAAGTTACTTGTTTTAGATCCCGATACATTTCAACAACCAGAAGGTTTAAGTTTTAATTCGAATGGGGAAATATTTATCTCTAATGAAGGAGATTTACAATCGGCTAATATTTTGCAAGTAAGTTTAAATGAAAAAAACATAGGAGGAACAGAGAAAAAAGTAAAGAATTAATCTTCTTTATCTTTTTTCAACCAACCAAAGATTCCTTTTTTCTTTTTCTTCTTTTCGAACTCTTTTTCGTCTTCATTCCCTCCAAATAGGCGTTTAAAAAAGCCATCCTCTTTGCTATCTTCACAATCTAACATTTCTATCACATGATCTGATGGTTTCTCAAATTGTGCGTTGGCAATAGAATTATATTTATTATCGGCGTCAATTTTCTGGTAGTATTTAGCGAAAATAGGTAAAGCAGAATTTGCTCCTTGTCCAATTCCAGTATTGCTAAATCCTATTTGCTGGTTGCCATTTCCTACCCAAGTAAGGGTAACCAATTGAGGTGTAATTCCTACAAACCAACCATCTTTATTGTCTTGCGTAGTTCCTGTTTTCCCTGCAATTTCATTGGTTAAACCATACGTAGAACGCAATCTTGTGGCAGTTCCTTCATTCACTGTAGCCTTTAAAAAATCTAACATTATCTGGCGTGTATCGTCACTATAGGCTTGTTGTTTCTCGTTTCTAGATTGGGGATGTAAATCTTCAAAAGAAGCAATAGTATTTCCATTTTTATCTTCGATTTTCGTAATAAAAATAGGAGAGGAGGGAACACTTTTATTGACATAGCTTGTATAAGCTTGAGCCATTTCAATGAGTTGAAGGTTAGAAGAACCTAATGCTATAGAGGGAACTTCTTCAATATCACTAATAATCCCCATAGCGCGTGCTTGTTCAATTACACTTTCTATCCCTGTTTCATACAATACCTTTACTGCAATGGTGTTTACCGAGTTGCTTAACGCCTTTCTTAAGGAGTAATTTAAGTTTTCACTACCTTCGATGGTAGAAGCGTTGGTGGGTTTCCAATCATCCACATCAGTATAGGTAACTGCTTTTAACGGAAAATAAGTGCAAGCTTCCATGCCGTTTTCTAAAGCTGCGGTATAAACAATAGGTTTAAAAGTAGATCCTACTTGGCGCTTACTTTGGGATACGTGATCATATTGAAAAAACCTATAATCAATACCACCTACATAGGCTAAGACATTTCCGCTCGACGGTTCTAAGGAAACCATTCCTGCATTTAAGAATTTTGAATAGTACTCTAAACTGTCTAAAACAGACATGGATTTAATTTCAGTTTTATCCCACGAAAAAAGTTCAGTTTCTTTCTTCTTACTTAAAGAATCTTCTATCGCTTTCGCGGATAAACCTTGCGAAGCATACTTTTTATAAATTTTAAGCCTCTGCTTGGCAGCGAGAAAAGCTTTTTTACCTTTTAACCATGGAGCACGCTGTCCGTAAGCTTTTTCAAACTGACGTTGTAGATTGCTCATATGCTCTTGCATGGCTTCCTCTGCATAAGTTTGTAACGTATTATCTAAAGTGGTGTAAACTTTTAAACCATCGTGGTAAACATCATAGAATTCGCCATCAGGTTTTTTAAATTTCTTTTGTTGAAGTAAAGTATCTAATTGTTTTTTAATGTGTGCTCTAAAATACGGAGCTAAACCTTGGTTGGGAGCATAATATTGATAATCTAATTCTATCTTTTGTTGTTTGGCAAAATTGGCTTCATTTAATGAGAGGTAATCATTTTTAAGCATTTGATTAATCACCACATCTCTTCTTAGTTGAGAACGTTCAGGGAAAAGTCTAGGGTTGTAGCTATGATTGGCTTTTAAAGAACCAATTAAGGTGGCAGATTGAGGTAAATTTAAATGACGAGTTTCTGTATTAAAAAACTTTTGAGCGGCGCTTTCTATACCATAAGTGTTATCGGGAAAGGGAACGGTGTTCAGGTAAAGCGTTAATATTTCTTGTTTAGAATAAATATCTTCAATTCGTTGAGCTACAATACTTTCTCTTACTTTATTTACAACAATACTTAAATAACCGTAATCGTTTCTACCGTAGAGGTTTTTAGCTAGTTGTAGCGTTATGGTGCTTCCACCTCCAGAAGAATCATCAGACATTAAGATGGTTTTAAAAAAGACTCTTAATAAACTTTTATTGTCCACACCATCGTGTTCATAAAAACGAGCATCTTCAGTTGCGATTAAAGCATGAAGTAAGTGTTTTGGAAAGCTTTCAAACTTTATAGATTGACGATCGTAAATGTAGAATTTCCCAATCAAGTCGGCATTTTTATCTAATACTTGTGTAGCCTGACTTTGTTTTAAGCTAGCGAGTTCTTTTTTTGTGGGTACTTCTCCCCACATTCCCGTATAAATACTGGCATAAAATACGATCAATATGACTATAATAGAAAGACTTCCGTAAAGTAAAAATTTTACCCACTTTTTCTTAAAAAAAGATTTGTAACTCATAACTTGGTTTCAATAAGGAGCACAAATTAACGAATAAGTTCTTCGAAGAATACTGATTTTAAAATTTTTATAACGTTTTGTCTTGTATAAGAACTGTAATTCAACCTCTAAGCATCGAATCTTCTATATCTTGATAAAAGAATAATAAATAACCCATAAGCTGCTAAACCTGCTGCAGCGGTGGCCATTAAAATAGTACCGTAATCAGATTCCTGCAAGAATGAAAAAGCTTCTTTAGTACCTTTAACCTCATTTTCTTTAGAATATAAACCGGCTCGTAAAAAGAAATAAGCAATAATTAAAATAACAAATCCGCGCGCATAAAACCCAAAATACCCCGCATTTTTAGCTGCTTTATGCCACTTTCTATCGCTAATACTAAAACGCTTCATAAATTCTTTTTGATAGGCTTGTTTAATATGGTACCCCGCTTTAATGATTAAGGCTACACCAATGAGTATAAAAAGAATGGTGAAGAGAGTCGGACTTAAACTACTTAAAATACTTTTTCCTCCACCTCCCGAAGATGAACTCCACAGGTGTCTAACAGCTAAAAATGAAAAAACTAAATAGATAATTCCACTAAGGAAATATGCTACTCGCTTGGTTTTTCCTTTCCAATCATCTTCAATATGTTCAGGGTTTTTAATACTTTGTACAAACCTCCAAATAGCATAACATACCAGTCCGGCAGCGATCACTACCAATAAAGCCATACCAAAAGGCTGTTTTTTTATAAAATCAAATACTTGACTTTTTCCAGAGGTTGAACCTCCCAAATTAAGAGCAGTCATTAAAGTAAGAATGCCGCTTAAAAAGTAAATTAGACCTTTAGAAAACATTCCTAATTTAGCGATAGTTTTGTATTTTTTGTCCATATACTAAGTTGATTATCTTTAATTTGAAATAAATATAGAGTCATCCTAAATAAAAACGAAGTTATTTATAGTAAGATTAACAAGAAGTTATTTTATGCGTTAAAGTGATGTAAAAGCTTTCCAATCCCTTACAATTATACTTACTTCTGTTTATCTTTATTTTTCAAAAAACACAATCATGCAAAACTTAAACAATAAAACAGCACTCATCACGGGTGGAAGTAAAGGAATTGGTTACGGTGTAGCCGAAGCATTAATGAAAGCTGGAGTTAATGTAGCCATAACAAGTAGATCATTAACCAATGCAGAAAGCGCTGCTGCAGAATTAGAAAAAAATAACAACGCAAAGGCTTTGGGTATTAAAGCCGATGTTAGAAATCTAGTAGATCAAGAAGAAGCAGTACGCCATACGATCGAGAAATTCGGTCAGTTGGACTATGTGATCGCCAATGCGGGAATCGGACATTTTGGTAGCATTACCAGTTTAACAGATCACGATTGGAGAGAAACTATTGATACCAATTTAACGGGAGTATTTTATTCCGCGAAAGCGAGTGTTGAAGCTTTAAAAGATACTCAAGGATATTTTATTAGCATTTCTAGTTTGGCAGGAACTAATTTCTTTGCTGGCGGAGCTGCTTATAATGCGAGTAAATTTGGAGTTACTGGTTTTACACAAGCTATGATGCTCGATTTAAGAAACGACGGGGTAAGTGTCTCTACCATAATGCCAGGATCTGTTTCTACTCATTTTAATGGGCACGATCCACATCAAGAAGAAAGTAATGAAGCTTGGAAGATACAAAAAGAAGACATTGGAGAATTGGTAGTGGACTTGTTTAAAATGAATAAGAGGAGTTTACCTAGTAAAGTAGAAATTAGACCTTCAAGACCTCCACAAAAATAAATTATGGAATCTTTACAATTAGGAACGTCTCACCTAAAAGCTTCTCCTATTATTTTTGGGGGTAATGTTTTTGGGTGGACACTCAATGAAAAGGAATCGTTTAGGATTTTAGACGAAATGTTAGATCTCGGAATTACGATGATCGACACGGCCGATGTATATTCTCGTTGGGTAGACGGTAATGAAGGCGGAGAGTCTGAGCGCATCATAGGAAAGTGGTTAAAAGAAAGAAAAAATAGAGATAAAATAACTCTGGCCACTAAGGTAGGCGCCGATATGGGGAAAGGATCTCGCAATATTTCTAAAAATTACATTTTAGATAAGGTAGAAGATTCTTTAAAAAGATTGCAAACCGACTATATAGATTTGTATTTTACCCATTGGGATGATGATAAAACACCAGTAGAGGAAACGTTAGAAGCTTATCAGCAGCTTATAAAAGAGGGAAAAGTGAGAGTGATTGGTGCGTCTAACTTATCGGCGAATCGTCTAAAAGAATCTTTAGACGCTTCCGCGGAAAAAAATCTGCCCAAATATCAAGTTTTTCAACCCGAATATAATTTGATGTCTCGAAAGCAATTTGAGGAAAATATAGCGCCTCTTTGTAAAACTTATGAGTTGGGAGTAACGCCTTATTTTTCTTTAGCAAGTGGCTTTTTAACGGGTAAATACCGGAGTGAGAAAGATATGGAAGATTCTTCTCGAAAGGGTTTCGTAAAAGATTACCTAAATAGGAGGGGATTAGAAATTTTAAATGTATTAGATCAAATTTCTGAAGAACACCAAGTAGATAATGCTGCGGTGGCTTTGCGTTGGTTAATGCAAAAAGATATTGTAACTGCTCCCATTGCCAGTGCTACAAAATCTAAACATCTAGCAAATTTTACAGAAGCAATAGAGATGAAACTTTCTCCCGAGGAAATGGGAAAATTAGATGAAGTAAGTAAAATGTAAACTAACGCCAATAGCGTTACACTAATAGCTATGAGATTAAGTTTTAATCTAAGATATTTTAAATATTTATGAGATGTTATTGCTTTAGAATCTAAACTTATAAATTAAAAAAGGCTGCTAGATAATTCTAAGCAGCCTTTATCTTTACTAAGTAGGTTATATTTAACCTAAATATTTTTTAAGAATTTTATTTTTAGATTGATGTTTCAATCTTCTAATTCCTTTTTCTCTAATTTGTCTTACACGTTCTCTACTTAAATCGAAAGTATCACCAATCTCTTGTAAGGTCATCGCAGGTTGATTTCCTATTCCGTAATTAAGACGAATAACATCGGCTTCTCTTGTAGAAAGTGTATCTAAAGCTCTATTGATCTCGATGCTTAAAGAATCTTGCATTAAGTTATCATCTGGAGTAGGGGATTCTCCCGAACTTAAAACATCATATAAATTAGAGTCATTTTCACCTTCTTTAAATGGGGCGTCCATAGATAAGTGTCTTCCAGAATTTTTCAATGCTGTTTTCACTTGTCCCGTAGGCATATCTAATTCTTTTGCAATTTCTTCAGCCGAAGGAGGGCGCTGTAAACTTTGTTCTAGGTGAGAAAAAGTTTTATTGATTTTATTGATCACTCCAATTTTATTCAGCGGTAAGCGAACTACACGAGACTGTTCTGCTAAGGCTTGTAAAATAGATTGTCTAATCCACCAAACAGCATAAGAAATAAATTTAAAACCTCTGGTTTCATCAAAACGTTTTGCAGCTTTTACTAAACCTACATTCCCTTCATTAATTAAATCGGGTAGTTTTAAACCTTGATTTTGATATTGTTTTGCTACCGAAACAACAAACCTTAAATTGGCATTAGTTAGTTTTTCTAATGCTCGTTGGTCACCTTCTCTAATACGCTGTGCTAATTCTACCTCTTCTTCAGCAGTAATTAAATCTACTTTACTGATGTCTTGTAGGTATTTATCTAACGATTTTGATTCACGATTAGTAACCTGTTTGGTAATTTTAAGTTGCCTCATATATCTCTACTTATGTTTGTGATTTCTAATAAGTTTTATTATACGATAAAAAAATCAATAAAACAAATTATTTTCAATATAAATACATTTTATGTTATAATATAAAACGCAGGCTATTAAAAACAATAACCTGCGTTTTAGTCGTAATACTTAGTAAGAAATTACTTGATCTCCATAACTTCTAATTCAAAAGTAAGATCTTTTCCTGCTAATGGGTGATTAGCATCAATGATAATAGACTCTTCTTTAACTTCAGCAACTCTTAATTGTCTTTCGCTTCCGTCAGGATTTTTAGAAACAAGTCCCATTCCTACTTGTGGCTCAATTTCTTGAGGAAGTTGGCTTTTAGGTACTTCTTGAAAAAGCTCTTTTTGTACTTCTCCGTAAGCTTCTGTATGTGGAATTTCAATGGTCTTTTTTTCGTTCACTTGCATATCGATAAGTCCATTTTCAAACCCAGGAATAATTTGTCCCTGTCCGATAGTAAATTCGATAGGCTCTCTTTCTAAAGAACTATCAAATACTTGACCGTCTTGTAACTTTCCTGTGTAATGTACTTTTACCGTGTCGTTCGTTTTAACTTGACTCATAAATTTGTTTTTTACTAATTTATAGATTATTGAAAATGAAGTTTTTAGACTCATCTTCTCTTAAAGCTTGCAAAGCTATGAGAATTCTATTGAATACCAAGATATTACAGCATTAATCCCTAGGGTTTAAAGAAATCTTAACAAAAATTGTAGAAACTGCTTTCAAATCTTTCTCTATATTGTACATAACTAACTAAACAAATAATTTATATGAGTACAGAGACGAATAAAAGTCAAAATCAAGAAGATTATATTCTAAAGGATAATAAAAAAACTAAGTTTGGAGCAGGATTTATCATCGTGGTTCTTATTTTATTGATTACAGCGGTAGCGATTTCTGGAATTTATTTTGAGTGGTTTTAATATAGAAACGCATTCAAAAAAAAAAGGAGCTGAAAAATTCAGCTCCTTTTTTGGTTATAGTTAGTTGGTTAGTTTTATAAGTTTCTAAGACTCTTCTAGCATAGCTAAAAATTTGTCTAAGTTGGGTAGAATTATAATTCTTGTTCTACGGTTACTTTCACGTCCTTCGGCAGTATCATTTTCGGCAAGAGGAACAAAACTACTTCTACCGGCTGCGATCAATTTTTTACCATCTACTTCAAATTTATCTTGTAATAAACGAACAATAGAGGTAGCTCTTCGTACACTTAAATCCCAGTTATCTTCAATATAAGATTCTTTTTTAAGTGTTTGAGCATCGGTATGTCCTTCTACCATCACTTCCATAGCAGGCTCAGAATTAACTACCTCGGCAATTCTACCTAATAATTTGTGAGCTTTAGGACTTACCCAATAGCTACCACTTTTAAATAATAGCTTGTCAGATACGGTAATTTGTACCACCGTTTGGTTGACATCAATCTCAATCCCTTCATCTCCATCAGATAAAGATTTCTTTAAGTTGTGCGATACCGCAAGATCAATAGAATCTCCTAATGTTTTTGCACCAGATAATAAACTAGGATCTACATTTTTTAGCGTCTTGCGCATAGCTTCTTTGTTCTTATTAGACATAGCAGCAATATTATCTACCATTTCTAATTTTTCATCATTCTCATCTTGTAGAGAGTTGATTTTTGCGTAATAATTAGACACGCGTTCTTCAATTTTCGCATACTTTTCTTCGCAATCTTCTTTGTCCACTCGAGTCTTCATCAATACACTCTTAGTATCGTCTAATTCGGTCTCTAACTCTGTGTATTTCTTTTTCGAAACACAAGACGTCAATAAAGACGCAGAAATTACGGTTAATGTCAATAATTTTTTCATGGTTTTTCTTTATTTTTGGTTACGACAATATTAACCACATGAAATAGGTTTTGTTTTATGAGTGTTCCTATTGTTTTGTTAAAAAGAGTTTAGAAAATCTTAATATTTTGGTTTGATTCTTGTAATACAAATACTTACAATACCTTTATCGGAATAGAATAGAAGCAAGTAATGATGAAATATATATGTAGCCTTTTGGGAATTTTAGCCTTTTGCGGAATTTCTCATGCCCAATTAGATAATTCTAATACCAGTACTACTGGAGGTCGCCTTGGCGGAAGTACCATCAATAGCGGAGGCTTTACAAGATCTACACCCGGACTTAGCAAACCGAATAATTCTTTTTATTCGGGGAGGAAAGACCGACTTACTTCCGATAAGGAAGGTTTAGATATCACCGATCAAGAAGAATTTTTAGATCCTACCAAAAAGTTTGATCCTAAGTATTTAGCAAAAAAAGAAGGAGATAAGACACCTGAAGAGTTTAAGAAAAACCAATATTTTGGAGACTTCAAAAACAACGGAAAGTTTGTAAAAATTGTCTGTAGAGACCATATGGCGGTAGATGGTGATATGGTTCAGATTATTGTAAATGATAAAGTACAAGTAGAAAAAATATCGCTTTTAGGTAGTTACACGAATGTATATATAGATCTAGAAGTAGGATTTAATAAAATCGAAATTCTGGCTCTTAATCAAGGTATGTCCGGTCCAAATACGGCAGAGTTTAAAGTATATGACGAGTTAGGCGGACTTATTTCTAGAAACATATGGAATTTAGCGACGGGCTTTAAGGCTTCTATGATCATCGTTAAAGAAAAGGAAGACTAAAACCTCTAAGCTGCTTCTGTAGATGCTAACTTTATAAAAACTTTTAGTACTTATCGAGTCCTAGACATTTACTTCAAATGATGATTCTTTTTTAAGTAGAGTAAAATAAGTAGCGATAAAGCTCCGCAAATAGAAAAACCAATAAATAGAGGTAGAGTACTATTCACCACAAACCTACCTATAAAAGTACTAATAGGTACAGCCATTAATGTAGAGATAAGTCCCGTGATAGCGGCGGCGATTCCTGCAATATGTCCCACAGGTTCCATAGCCAAAGCCCTAATATTTCCAAAAAGAAAACCTATAAAGAAAAATTGAAGGGATATAAATCCTAACAAGATAAAAATATTGGGCTGCGGAGTTCCGTAAAATAACAGAAGGTATATAAGGGAAACACCAAAAAAACCGAGTAGGGAAGCGGTCACCAATTTTTCCATTCCAAAGCGTACCACAAAGGTTGCATTTAAAAAGATTGAAATACCAATGGTGATAGCTAGACCTGCAAATATATAAGGAAACTCATCTTCTAAGCCATATTGATTTTGGAAGATTTGCTGAGAAGCGCTTAGATAAACTAAAAATGAACCTACTACAAACCCCGAAATTAAAGTAAAACCCAAAGTTTTTTTATAGCCTAAAGTTTCTTTAAAACCATCAAGTATGCGAGTAGCGGATAACGGAATTCGCTTTGGCGGAAGTAAGGTTTCTCGCTGTCGTAGAGCAAACCAAAGAGCAATTACTGCACTTATTACTATTTGTACATAAAAGATAACTTCCCATTCATAGCGATCTAAAATGAGCTGTCCGGAAGCTGGAGCAATAATAGGTACCAAAAGAAAAACCACGGTCACAAAAGACATAATACGCGCCATATAGTCTCCTTCATACAAATCTCGAATGATAGCTACGACAATAGTACGCGGTGCTGCCAAACCAATACCTTGCAAGATTCTACCCGCTATCATTAACTCTAAACTTTGCGCATTTACACACATAAAACTAGCAATAGTAAAAAGCACCAAACCAATATATACCGAAGGTTTTCGGCCCAAAGCATCAGATAAGGGACCAAATAGTAGAGGACCAACCCCTAAACCTAAAAATATCATGGTAATCAATAACTGATTGTCTGCCGCATTCTGAGTGTTGATGTCTTTACCAATCACATCTAAGGCAGGTAATAATGCGTCTATAGAAATAGCGGTAACCGACATTAATGCTGCCATTAGCGCAACAAATTCGAATTGGGAAATTTTGTTTTTTGTAAATTGCATTCGGCAAAAATAGGTTTTCCCATCATCATACTTAAGCCAGTATCATAGATTTTAGGCATTTTATCATTCATATTCTGGAAACTAAGTAGCTTTTATAGGAGATCATGTTAAAAAGAACTTCACATTTACCCGAGATAAATCGTTCTTAAGCTTTGATAGTGTTATCTTTAGAAATAAATTTATTTTACTGATGTTATTTTAAGAATGGTTTTTGATATGATATATCTAAAATAATTGAAAGAAAGAAAATGAAAAATTTTATCCTTTTAGTCTTTACGGCGCTGTTTTTAATGAATTGTAAAAGCTCAGATTCAATCGTGGTTTCTAAGGAACAAATGAAAGAACTGCATGCTTGGATCGAAAACAGAGCTTTTGAAATTGAATCTCATAGAGCTAATCCTCAAGTTTCAAACGGACTCAATCAATTGGATTCTTCAATATTTGGGGCTGGAAATAATGCTAGTAGTATTAATTTAATAAGTAATCCTAATTTTTTACGTATTCAAAACGATAGTGTTTTTGTGCATTTACCATATTACGGAACCCGACATATGATTAGCCATAGAAGTTCACAATCTGGAGGGATTCAAGTTCATGCGGAAATGAAAAATTATTCATCGGTTTATCAAGAAGCTAAAAACAGAACTACCATAAAGTTTGAAGCAAAAAATGCCAATGAGGTGTTAGATTTTACGTTGACGATTTTTGATAACCAAAACACAACCATAAACGTTTACAGTTCTCAACGAAGTAGCATTAGTTATGATGGGAGAATTTCGGCATTTCCCAAAGAAAAAGAATAGTGGGTAATAATTGATAAAGACAAGTTAGTTTTAAAATATTCTATTTTACATAATATAAATTATAGTACAAATGTATTATTATAAATAAAATAGTGAATAGCGCCTTTAGGTTTATAACTTGCGATTATGTCACAGCTATTTTAACCTAAATATGGGATTATGAATTTCAATTATAGTTTAACGTAGTTATCATCATATAAATCTAGCGAATAAATTCCAACCGCATAGCTACCGCCATTAAAAAGCTAGCCTTTTGGATTCATTTAAAATTCACTTATTTGAGAAAAATCTTGAAACATTTTTTTCTACGCGATTCTCGTAAAGCGTTGCGTAAGAGTATAAAATTACTCTGTGAGATAGTTTTTTATACACTTGGTCTAATCCTGCAATTATTTAATTTCTTTTCTTTATGAAAAAAGAAATCGATTTTAAGAGAATCAAAAACTCCAATAAAATATTAATAACGTGTGAGCTAAACAAAAAATTAAGGCTGCATACGGGCAAATGTTAAGAAAATGTACCCAAAGTACATTTTTAATGTAGCAGCAAGCTGGCGTGTTGGAGATTTGAAACGTATTGTTTCTCTAAGTACCTATCATTATCCAGCCGTACCTTTACGCAGCTTTATTAAATTAATTCTGTCAATCAATTTAATAAACTCGTCTAAAACCTGTCCGCTCCCCTCGCCTATTGTTTAACCAAGATTTTATGAGGTCAAGTTTAACATGGTAATTCTATTTTACTAAATAACAAAATATATTATTTCAATTAGATAGAATTAGCATGGTTTTAGATTAATGTTTTAAAAATTTTATACCTTTGCAAATAGATATGAAGCAATTTTTCCATAAAATAATGTCTTTAGCAATGGCTTTTGTAGTGTTATTCTCTACAATGTCATTTACTGTGAATATGCATTATTGCGGAGATACTTTAGTAGAAACTGCCATATTTCATAAGGCCAAAGGGTGCGGAATGGAAATGGAAAAGCCTTCAACCGAAGGATGTTCTATTACCAAGAAAAATTGTTGTGATGATGAACAATTATCAATTGAAGGTCAAGACGAATTACAATTGCAAGTTGACAAAATCACATTTGAACAACAAGTATTTATAGCTTCATTTGTTTACACTTACATTAACCTTTTTGAAGGTTTAGAAAATAACGTTTCTACTTACGAAGAATATAAACCGCCACTCGTCATAAGGCAACTCTACAAGATTGACGAAACATACTTAATTTGATTTTTAAACAATAGACTTTTTTATCCTATGACTGCAATGTCGTAAGGATAATTTGCTGTATTCGGTGTTTTTCTTACACCAATGTCTAACTGTTTAATAATCAAAGCCAATGCTCAATAAAAGCATCAAATTTTTAATAGAAAATAAACTCGTTGCAGTTCTGCTACTCGTCCTTTTTGTAGGATGGGGAACGGTTAATGCACCTTTTAATTGGGATACTGGTTTCTTACCAAGTAATCCAGTTGCTGTAGATGCCATACCAGATATAGGCGAAAACCAACAAATCGTTTTTACAAAATGGGACGGTCGCTCACCACAAGATATAGAAGACCAAATTACGTATCCATTAACCACATCCTTGTTAGGGATTCCTGGAGTAAAAACCATTCGTAGTTCTTCTATGTTCGGCTTTTCAAGTATCTATATCATTTTTGAAGAAGACATAGAATTTTACTGGAGTAGAAGTCGTATTCTCGAAAAACTTAATTCCTTACCAAGTGGTTTATTACCCGAAGGTGTTAATCCTGCATTGGGTCCAGATGCTACAGGATTAGGACAAATATTTTGGTACACGCTTGAAGGTCGTGACGAAAACGGAAATGTAACTGGTGGTTGGGATTTACAGGAATTACGAAGTATTCAAGATTACTATGTAAAGTATGCGCTGTCCTCTGCAAGTGGTGTTTCAGAGGTTGCTTCTATTGGTGGCTATGTTCAAGAATATCAAGTGGACGTGAATCCAGAACTAATGCGTCAGTATAATATTGGATTGCATCACGTTGTAAAAGCGGTTAAGGAAAGTAATAAGGATATTGGTGCACAGACTTTGGAAATTAACCAAGCCGAATATTTAGTTCGTGGTT